>ERZ747221.457-NODE-457-length-48362-cov-10.744372_pt1 | contig 48362 bp, 59 predicted proteins | sample MGYA00374949_ERZ747221 | MGnify/ENA primary metagenome ERZ747221 (study PRJEB28779, sample SAMN05720172) | bioreactor metagenome | isolation source: Anaerobic biogas reactor | place: USA:Washington, USA | collected 2015-08-08 ... | reverse complement strand
TCACCTTGCCGAAATAGCAGAATGATCCTCGGACTTTCTTCGCCCAGCGACCGCTGGCGTGCGGGAAGAGCGGGAAGCCGTCATAGGGCTTTGACGGGCGGGACTTGGACTTGCTAGACTTGCGAGACATGGGCAGTACCTCCGATGCAAAAGTCAGGTGCTGTTCAGACACCCGCTCGGCTCACTTCCGGGCGGGTGTCACTTTTCATGCTCTTTCAGTCTAGCGGTGTCAGAAGTGGTGTCAACACCCAGAAGGAAGAAAAAAGAAACCCCGTGTTTTGCCGTGTCTGTCGGGTGTCAGCTTTGCCGAATGGGAGTATGCTTGCCGCGCAGGGACGATTACGATTTTCCACTTCGGCGACGATCCTTCGCGTTTGGAGGATTATGCCTGGTTCCGCGACAATACATGGGCTGTAGGTGCGAGGCACCCTCATCGCGTGGCGCAGAAGAAGCCGAACGCGTTTGGTTTGTTCGACATGCACGGCAATGTCTCGGAGTGGTGTCAGCCTGGCGTCGTCGTCTCATCCGTCATGCACCGCGGTGGGAACTGGGAGAGCAACGCATGGTCCTGTCGATCGGCGTGCCGCTATGGGAACTTCCGTGACGGCCGGAGCCATCGCATGGGCTTCCGCGTGGTCAAAGACTCTCCTACCGAGTAAGCAACAAGGCAACGTTCAGCTTCCTTTGGCCAGCGCCGCGCGAGTCTGGCCGCCTTCCATTGCCAAGACCGGGGCCGGCACCTGCTGAGCCACGGCCGGTTCGGCTGACCAGGACCTTTCGCCCCAGTGCTAAAGGTCACTTTGCGGACACAAATACGATTCATCGCCCGATCACATCTCGCGAGCTGACGATTTTACACTTCAAAGAGAGCGAAGCTGATCAGTTTGTGGGTGATGCGATGGCTGACTGCTAAAGAAAACGTCCCCCAGCCCCCGGCCGAAGCCGGGGGCCAGGAGCCGTCTGACGTGATGGTCTCCGGTTTCAGCCCTGCCACTCTCGGCAGTGGCCGGTACAAAAATCGCACATCCCACAATGGAAACCCGGCCGGTAATTGAACCGGCCGGTGTCCACAGCATCGAGGTACTCGCGGATCACGGAGAACAGCCGGCGAAAGTGGGCGTCCGTGCGTGTGGGGTACCCGTGGAACTCAATCTTGGGCGTCTTGGTTTTGATCAAGCTCCTGATCTCCAGGCCGGCCTCCGTCCGCTCGGACAGTTGCCGGAACAGGTAGGCGTAGCTGGTGAGCTGGATCTCGTGGAAGATCTCCAGGGGCTCGCTGCTGCGGGCCGCCGTCTTGAAATCCGCTATCACGGCACCTCCCTGGCCGCCGACGATCAGGTCGATCACGCCGAGCAGCGGGATACCCAAGTCCTCGCCCGTCAGCGGATCGACCAGCGGGGCCTGTGTGGCCACCTCCACTGCCAGAGGCTTCTCGTCCTTGGGGGCGTACGCGATGTAGGCCGTCACCAGATCCGCCGCCTGCCGCTGCAATGCCAGCTCAGCGTCGGTCGAATCGAACGTCATGTTCTCGGCGTCGATCGTCGGCCCCCAGGCTTCCAGCATGCGGCAGCACACGTCGGCCGGCTCCAAGGTCACGCCCAGGTGGCGATGACGGTAATACTGCTCCAGCCCGGCATGTACGACCTTGCCCAGGAACAGGCTCGGTGTCGTGGGCTGCCGGATGCCTTCCAGGTACTGGAGCTTGAAGGCCAAAGGGCAAGTGAGCCACTTGCCCAACCGGCTGGGGCTGATGTACTCCCAGACGCCGCCCTGGCGGGTTTGCAGGTCGTCGCGAAACAGCGTTTGGGTGGTCATGGCGTGGGGGTCCCTCCCAACACTGCGTCGAGGTCGATCTCGCCGGCCTTGATGCCCTTGAGGGCGTCGATCAGGCCAGACGCCTCCAGGCTCGTCAGGCTGGCGACGGGCTTGCAGAACATCTTGTTGGCGAGGGCATCGAGACGGCGGACGCCGAGACCCTTGATGTGCCCAGCCAACTGCCGGACGTAGGTCATCTGCTTCTCGCTGGCCGGGTGTCCGTTGCCGCGGCCACTCCCGTTGGTGCCGTTGCCGCTGGCGTGGCCATTGCCGTTTCCGTTACCGTTCCCGCTGTGGCCGTTGCCATTGCCGTTGCCGCCGACACTTGCGGTGGTCGCGGGCGGATTCGTGGCAGGCGTCGCTGCCGGGGCGGCTTGATGCCGCGCCAACTCCTCCTGGACCGCTCGCCGGCAAGCGTCGTACGCGTTGCGGGCGTGCCGCTGGAACGCTTCGGGATCGGTCTGTAGCAACGCTGCGTCCAGCTCAATATCGACGTTGCAGCTCGCGCCCAGACTGCCATAGTCGGGCAACCCCAGCTTCTTGCTGAGGCCGATGTTCAATCGCAAAGGCATGTTGAACTCCTTGTGGTGGAAAGTGGTGCTCAGGGGTGAAACCCGGTCCGCTCGGGGACCGGGCTTTGTGTCAGGATCGTTGTGCTCGGCCGGATCACACACCGACCTTTTGCAGTTGCTTCAAGGAGGCCAGCGTGGTCTGCACCAGCCGGGCCTCACGCTTCTGTTGCTTGAGGCTGCGGATCAACTCGTTGGCCTGGACGATGGCCGCACGCAGGGCATCACGGAACGCGATGGCCTGCTCGATGGGTGACGGCCGCTTGGACGCAGACGAACGCTTGACTTTCGTCACGGGTTTCTCGCCGGTGGACGGGGATTGGGAGATCGGTTCGGACACTGCGGTCTTTCTCCTTCTGGGTTGTGGATGCCCGCTCGTGTCGTCAGCGTGTCGCTGGATCGACGCGATGCGGATCAAATCGCGACTACTGGGGATTGGCGACTCAGGGCTCAGGAGAGCCCAGACGTACTGCCGGCCGCCGCCGTCGCAGAGCACGGGTTGCTCACGGCCGTAGAAATGAACATCACGGAAGCCAAGCCGCAGGGCGCGCAGCAGGTACTCACGGTTCGAGTTCACCATGATGGCATCGCCTTCGAGCCGCGAGTTGGACAGCGCCAACTCCGTGGCACGCGACTGGTCGGCGGCCCGGCCGCGAATCAACACCTGGCCGTTCAGGTCCAGGGTGATCGGGCAGTTCGTGTTGTCGTCGCACGGCAACCGCGGCAGGGCGTCGTTCAGAAAGTCGCCGTCGCTGTCCGCGATGCGAAGATGCGAGGTGGCCGCAGTTGGATCGCCGATGTGGCGGCTGACATCCGGGAAACGCGATTCCTTCTCCAGACGCAATGACATGGTCCACGGCCCGATTCGGAATGTCAGCCAGTCCTCGGACTTGCCGACTTGAATCGGCTGATCGCCAGGCAACTCCCGACACCCAAAGACGCCGGAGGCCGGGACCAGCAAATCCTCCGACCACGGGAAAGTGAAGCCAGCCTGTACCAACGCCTGTTGGCCATCGGTGGCGACGATCTTGCCGCTGCTGCCGGACAGCTGCACGCAGCTCAACGCGAAACGGTGCGGCTGCTGGTCCGTGGTGGCCGACGCCTCCCGTAACGCGAGCCACAGCCCCGGCTCATTGGTGGCGAACGTCTCCGGCAACGACGGGCACGCCGGCAGCGTGTCGTCCGGGGCCGACGTGGCGAACTCCAGGACCACGGGGACCTGCTTATCAACCCAGGACGCAGTGACTTTGTCGGTGGTGGTGAAATCCAGTTGGACCGGATCGGCACGGCCGCCTTCGGAGGCGTCAAGCAGTTCCAGCGGCGCCAATGCTTGGACGGGTTCGGTCCGCTGCTCAAGTTGATACTCCACGGCCGCGTGATGGCACATGCCGCGCACACGCAGCGTGTTGCCATCGGCCAGGAACAAGGCCCGCGGCCCGTAGCCGCCGCACGCCTTGCCGATCCCGGCCCGACGAAACACGGCCCGCAGTTGGCGGGCCAGCAAACGACTGATAATGGTCAAGGTGGAAACTCCTGTGCAAATGGGCGAAAGGGAAACGCCGCATGATCCGTGGCTCACACGCACACGGGCCGGCGCCGACGACGGGACGGGCGGACGGGGTGCATGCCGTGGACCTGATCCCAGTCAATCCACTGCGGCACGTCGGTCGGCTCGGGGTCAAAGTTCACATCCAGTGGGTCGGCGAGGCCGAAGCCAAGGCGGCTGATCTTGACCGGGGATTCACCGGTGACGGCGGCGACGGCGCGGTTGATTTCGGCTTGGGTCATTGCTCGCAGGGTCCTTTCTGTGCAGCGAGGGAGTGGGTAAAACGCTGCAAGCCCGCCGAACCTAGGCCAGCGGGCCTGCGTCAGAACAGAGGTCCGTTGGCTTCATCAAACCCGAAGGAATCCCACGCTATGCAGGACAGCCCCTGGGTAAAAGAGTTCCCCGGCAGCATCACGGTCTGTGATGCCGATGGGGTTATTTTGGAAATGAATGGCGGTGCCGCAGACACTTTTGCGAAGGACGGCGGCCGGGAGCTGGTCGGCAAGAACCTGCTGGATTGCCATCCAGAGCCGTCCCGCAGCAAACTGCTTGGATTGCTGGCATCCGGGCAGTTGAACGCCTACACGATCGAGAAGGGCGGCCAGAAGAAGCTCATCTACCAGGCACCCTGGTACGTGGACGGAGAGTACCGGGGACTGGTCGAACTCGCCCTACCGCTGCCGGACCAGCTGCCGCACTTCGTCCGTGACAGTGCATGAAACGGCGGCCGGCTGGAGCCAGTTCTGCTCCAGCCAGTCGCATTCTGCGGCCAGGGCTTCGCTACGGTGGACGAAAGGCCCCAACTTCGGCCCGGACACCGGGAAAAGATCCGCCCACCACAGCCCGGCCTCATCTGGTTCCACGTGGGACGCGCGGCGGATTTCCAGCTTGCCGAGCAAGGTCAGGTCTAGGGCTTCGTCATAGACACACCGCAGCGAACCGTCCGGTCGGATCACGATGTTCATGGCATCCTCACTTGGGCCGGCGGAGGATGTTGCGCCGCGGCCTGTCCACCAGAAGCGTATCGAGCACGTTCTCGACCTGGGACAACTGGGTGGCAACCCGCTGCCGCACGCCCTGGCTGTCCCGCAGCGTCTGCGGCTCCACGCCGCGGACGATTTGCTGGCACTGAGCAACTAGGGCGTCGAGCTGATCATTCGAGCGGACGTTCAGCGACCGGAACCGCTGAAAGAACTCGGTCAGGTTGGTGATCGCCGAGTCCCTGAACACTTTCGGACGACTATCCGTTTGGCCGGTCAACCTCTCGGTCAGGTGCGTGACGAGCTGTTGCAGCTCCTCCATGAACGCCTGCTCCGCCAACCGCACTGCCTCGTCGAACCGGGCAGCGACCCGCTCGGACTCCTGCCGGTAGATTTCGGGGCTGAGCTGTTGCAGGTAGTCGGGCGGTTCCACCGACGGATAATCCCACGCAACCTGGAACAGCCCCAGCAGGCTGGCCGGATAGTCCGCAGGGCTGAACAGCGATCCCAGCCGGCCGCGGGCCGCCGATTTCAGTTCGGCGTAGTGTTCGTCCAGTTGCCGGACGGCTTCGTCGAGTTCACCCTTGAGCGTCTCCATCTGGGCGGCGAACTCCTCGATCTGGTCTTGGCGGATCAGGCGGACGCCGGGTTCCGGGTAGGGCAGGCTCATGCTTTTCCAGAGCGAGATGATCCGGCCCTTCACGGCGGTCACGGCCTTGAACTTCTCATGCCGGGTGTCGAGCAGCTTCTTACCCGCGGACAAGAAGGCACCCTCAGCCCCGAACGCATCGGCGGCCTGGGACCTCTGTTCGGCGGTCAAGGTCTTGCGGGTGCCGAACCAACTGAGCGAAACGCGGACTGCCGCCATCGTCGTGCGCAGCCGCTGCGACGGCGAAGTGGACGGGCGGACGACGGGTTCTTCGAGCAACGTGGTGGTCATGGAACGATGTCTCCGTGGCTGTGGGTTGGAGTACAGGGGTCTTGGATGCGAAATCAGAATGTCCGGGCCGGACTCAGCGCGGACTAGGCCAATGCCAAGTGGCCGGAGTGGCGGGCCTGGTCGGCCCATGTGTAGCGGATGCCCAGCCCCTGGACCTTGTCGGGATCGTCTCCCCGGAAGTGCTTGCCGGCCCGGTAGCGGCCTTCGAGGGCCAGGGCACAGGCATGAAGGTCGGGGTGTTCTGCCGCCAACTCGGCTAGCTCGGGCTTCTTGCAGGCCGGGCAGTAGAAACAAGCAGACTTGACGGGCACCGGCAAATTGGCATCGGCGATCAACCGCTTGCACGCCTCCCGATCCAGCTCCCAATCCATGAGCGGGTACCAGTAGTCGTACTGCGGATCATCACCGCGGTCGGCATAGCGGCGGCGTTCTTCACCGGCCTCAAAGCCGATCAGCTTCCGCACCCGACCACCGCTGCCCCAGCAGTCCTGGGCAGGCAGCCAGTGCTCGACCACTCGGTCTTGTGGCATCCGCTTCCACTTGATGGAACAGCCCTTCTTCCGAAAGGCCAGACTGGGCAGCGTGAAGTTGCTCCAGCAGTTGCCGTACAGCGTGTCGTAGGGAGCGATGGGCGGGATGTAGCGTACGACTTGCAGGTCCGGGAAGTCTACGTCCCGGAGCCACTGGCGGATGATCGGGGAGTAGAGGTACGTGTCGGGTTTCTCGCCGCCCGTGTCGGCGAACAGGATCAGGTCGGGCCGGATGCCGCGCTGGTGCAGGCCGACCAGCATGGCGGTGGAATCCACACCCATGCCGTAGGCGACGACCAGGGGCGGCTTGCCGGGCGCCGCACTGTGGAACAGGTTGAGCTGTTGCATCGTGTGTCCTCAAGAAACACAAAAAGCCCCGGTGGCCGGATGACCATCGGGGCTCGGTGCAGGAGTGGTTGGCGGCGGCGGGTCCGGCAGCGGCTCCATCACCGCGTCCAGCCGTTTCTTGAACTCCTCCAGGTGCTCGGGCTTGCCGGCGACGCCGTGCCGTATGACGGCCAGGTCCAGCCACGAGGCCAGCTCATGGTCGCCGAGCAGCATGGCAGCCGAGAGCATCTGGTGGGCCTTCCCGACGCCGATCGGCAGCTTGGGTCTTCGGGGGCGTGGGAGCCGCGGCCTGGGCGGCGGCTTGGGCTTCGGCTTGAGCAGTCGCCGCGGCCAGAATTCGATGGTCATAGGTGGTACTCCTTGGGCTGGGGACGGCGCGTCTGCGCGCAGCGGCGTCAGCGCCGGCCGTAACAGGCAGACAAAGACGGATGGACGAGGGAAGAACGAGAGGGCAAGATGGCTGCGTCAGTCGAGTTCCCAGTCGGCCCTCAACGCAGCCAACGTGGCAAACCGTTCGCAGCCGATGAGGTCCGGCGGGAAGATGGCTTGCAGAGCGACGAGATAGGCGCCGTCATGGCGACCGAGGTAGATGCCGAAATCGCCATCCCGCACGTCGTCACCGCACGGGTAGTGGCGGCCGATCCGTCGCACCTTGAGCAGGTACGAATCTTCGGCGCCGAAGTCAGAACGATCTTGCCGGGGCTTGAGCTGTCCAGTCATTGGCGTGGCCAGCGCGAAGGCGAGGGCCTGCCTGGCGGCGTCGGTCGAGATGGTCATGGCGGTGTCCCCTCTGTAAGCACAGTGATCTCGCCGCCGGGGACCAAGCCGTGGCGGCGCAGCAGGTCTTGAACGTCCTGGCACACGTCGCAGCAGCTCCGTACCTTCTTGGGATTCCAGAACTCGCGTCCTCCACCATCCATGTCCAGATAGAGCCGGGCCTGGATGCCGAAAACGATCTCCACGAGGGCTTCACGCGGCAAGGCTTCCGCCGACTTCAATGTTGAAACGGCGACCGCTGCGCAGGGTGGATCGTCAACGCAGTTGAGCTGTTCGCACAACGCGTCGATCTCGTCCGCAGACAGCGGTTCACAGTCGGTGAAGTGCGGCAAGGCCCGTAGGGCCGCGTCCTTCCCTTGCGCCAGCGACTTCTGGAAACATCGCAGCGCCGCCAGCACGGTGGCCAGTTCACGAGCAGACAAACGGTTGTTGATCACAGAGCACTCCTTGTTGACTGGCGGCGTCGATGGCGGCCTCGACATCGGTGCCGGCCACTTCGTTCATGGGCGCCACAGGGAAGTCGCTCACACACGCTCGGCAGGGACCATCGGGCAGCGGGACATCGACGATGCCGGGGTCGCCGGGACACGCGCCTTCGGCGTCCCAATCCACGACGAGCACCTGGATGCCAGGCACGGAGCAGAAAACGTCCTGCACCAAGCCGCCGTTCAGACTGATGATGACTTGGGGTCTGGGCATAAGTGGTCTCCAAGAAACGGAACACGCCGGCACCCGATCCCGGAGGACCAGATGCCGGCGCGATAGGGAAACAGATCAACGCCTGGGAAGCCGCCTTCCGTTGGCTGTTCCCGTCCGCGACTCCTCCGCTGTCTGTGCTTCGTCGAAGGGCAGCGGCAAGTACGATGATGTCCGGCTACGGCCGTAGTTCACATCGTTGTTGCCTGCTCTTGCGGCGGCGCCTTTGACTGACCGACTCCGCAACTCCCGCTGGAGCCAGGCACGAAAACCCTGATCGCGAAACTTGCGGAGGGTCGCCTGCTGAGTGGCCCGGGCGTGCTGGACGAAACGCACGTACTGCGGGTTCTGCCGGTAGGCCCAGCGACCGCAAATCGTCCCATGCACGGCCAGCACCGTGTTCAGCGTGTAGATCAGGGTCTGGACACCGGCCCGAGGCCAACTCGTCGGCCGATACCCAGTCAAATGGCCGGCCGAGCGGGCCTCGTCAGCCAAGGCGTCGATCAACTGGCACAGTTCGGCGACGGAAACCGCGTCCCGCTTGGCCAGGTGCCTGCGGGCGTGCAGCGAACGCCGGGCGCTATGTGGGGCGTAACGGACTTCGACGTATTCTTGGCTGCACGATCTCCAGCGAGAGCCGCGACGATGATGCTCCAGGTCCAGCGCCAACGTGCGCAACGTCACGTAGTAGCCATCTTCGGCCGGAAACAGAGTGCGGCAGTGTGGTACGTCCGTGCCCGCCAACCACACCGGCCCGGCCGCCTGCACGGCGGCTTGGACCTGCTCCGTGAGCCCTTCCTCGGCGGAGACGACCGGCATCGGCAAGACCAACAGGCCGTAACCGCTGTAGCTGGGCAACTTGTCCAACCGGGAGGCGTCGGGCAGGTACCGCCGGTACGCATCGGGCACCGGCCGAAGCTGCTCGAAGTAGGCTTGCACCTGCTCCGGGCCGTCGATGAACACAGCTTCGTGTGGCGGCTTGGCCAGCAGCTCCTCTTGGTCGGTGCTGCTTCTCCAATACTCCACGTCCGGCTCGTACAGTCGTTTGGCGAGGAAGCAACCCACGGTCTTGTCGCTCTGGGCCATAGACACCTCCGGGAACGGAAAGCAGACGCCGGGGGGAATCCCCCAGCGTCTGCGGGGAAGCGCACGTGCTTGGTGGCCTGAACCGGCGTCACGCGGGCAGCGACTTGCTGTTGAACGTGGGCAGGCCGGCAAAGTAGTCCTGGAACTGGCCTTGCAGCGTCTGGTACAGTTGCCGGCCGGGCTCGGTCTGCTGCAACAGCACGTCGGTCAGATGGGCCTTGGCCTGGCGCTGCACGTAGGGGATCTCCGCCAGCTTCTTGCGCCAGGCGATCAACAGATCGGTCTGTTGCTGGCACGTCTGGCGGCTGGTCTGGAGTTCCCGCCAGGCTTGTTCGGGCTCATCGCCATCCTCGGCCATCTGCGCGAGCGTGATCTCGAAGTTCAGTTCCACCTCGTCGGCGTAGGTGAAGCCGCCGTAGCCGCTGGGGCGTTTCTCGGTGTAGAACTTCGCGTCGGCAGTGACCGTCGGCAGGCCGTTGTCTTGCTCGGTGTGGGTGACCTCGCACTGGAGCTGCAATTCGCCGCGGAGATTCAGGGCGCGCCGGGCCTGCTCCAGGTGCGGTTGGGCGCTCTTGGCCCAGCGCTCGGCGGCGCGGTGGGCCGCTTTCTGAAACTGCTGTTCGCAGGCGGCCAGTTGCTGCTTGGCCGTGGCGCAGACCTGCTCGCCGGCGCGAATCTGGTCCATCACGAACCGCTCGAACTTGGCACTCACGGAGTCGATGAGCCCCTCCGGGCCGACCGGCAGATCGAGTGAGGCAGTGATAGCCGGCAGGATCTGCGGAGCGAGAATGGCGGGGACAGTGGACGGCGACGCGGCAGCGTGGTCATGCTCGGGCAACGGCTGAACGGTCCGCGTGGCCTTGCGGGCGGAAGCGCGCGTGGAGTGACGGGATCGGCGCGCAGTGCGATTCTGGGTTCGTTTCATGGTTTGCTCTCTTTCGTGGGAAAGGAAGGTGGTTGGGGGTATCTGACCGTCAGCGGGGCAAAGCAGACTGTCCGGTCGTGGTCAATCGCGCGGCACGTCGATCGTGCTCCGTTACGACCGACACAGGATTTCCGGGAGAACGAAATCCGTGCCGTCACCCGACACTCCATGCAGCGCACCAGCGTCGTTTCCCTCCGCGTCGCGCGCCGGGTACACGGTGGTGCCGTCATCCAGCACCATGGCCACGCCGGTGAAGCTCCACATCTGACGCTGGCACTCGTCGGGCGTGAGGTAGCGGACTTCCACAATCCGCCGGTTCAGGAGGACGCGGCGGGCCTCCTGATTGCAGGCGTCCATGAACTGCTGGTGTGTCTTGCGGACTCGTTGGTTCATCGAACTGTTTCCCTCTCTTGCACGTGAAGGAGCCGGCAGTCTGCCCGGCACCTATCGCCAGGTGGATCACTTGGGTGGATGCGGCTCTCTGGCGGCAACGATCTCAAACGGTGTCAGCGGTGGCACAGAAGGCGGTAGAACCCGTCGCAGCCTCTTGACGGCAGCTCGCAGCGCCGACGTGGCACGCTTGGTCTCGCCGCCTTGGACAAGCTGGAGCGTCTTCGTCAGGGCTCCTTCAAGGTCGGCCAGCTCGGCCGCCCGCACGATCGCGTCGCCCGACCGATCTGTAGCGAGACATACCTTTCCGGCGCCCGGCCGGAATTCGACCCGTTCGGGCTCATACTCATACCGGCCCTCGGACTGCCGGGTGAATGGGATGTGGTGTTCTTCGAGGAACTTCTCCAGCCCATCGAACTCGCCCCAACTTGCTTCGTCGTCGCAGAGCCAGAGCAGAGGCACACCGTCGGCGCTGTCCACGACCGCATTCGTGAGGTCGTTCGCATCCGCAGGATGAAACTGAGCATCACCCCATGCGAGCGAGACGCCGGCATCCGAGATGGCAGCGCAGAGGCCGGGGACCAGGGAGGCGGCAATCTTGCCGCCGATCCAGATTTCGGCCGGGATGCGATCAGACATGGACCTCCTCCTGCGTGTAGAACCCGCCGTCGGGGTTGGGCGGGTTTATAGCGCGGTAAGGGTTATCCGCGAACAGAACAGCCAACGGGACGAATTCGGCGCTACCCCCGGCCAGCCGATTGGCGGCGCAAACCACCGCGACGGGCGAACCGGTGGCGACGGATTGACACTCCAGCAGGGCGGCGTCCCCGGCCAGCATCGCCCGACGCAACGTGTCGAAATTCTGCTTGTCACCCGTGGAAAGCGGCATCGTTCAACTCCTCATGTGTGGATGCGTTGTCGGTTGAATCTTCGGCATCGGCCAGCGGCAAATCTTCAACCAGCGGAGGTTGCCGGCTCGCCCAGCACACCCGCGCAGCTTGGCAGCCGTCGCAGGGACACAAGGCCCGATGCCCAAGCGGCAGACCATACGGATCGAGCATGACGAAACCTCCGGGATGAATGAGCAATCGGACGATAAAGCGGTCCCGTCAGGGCGAGCGCCCTACCCTCCGGCCGCTGCGGGCGCCGGCTGACCGTTCGCCGCGAGTTGGGCGAGATCCGGGAATCCGGCAACCGGCGACTGGACCGTGTTGCCGAACACGGATCGCAGGGCCGCGACCTGCTGGGCGATGCTCTCGTTCCACTGGCCCACCGCGCGGGCCAGGGCGGGGACATCCTGGCACTGCCAGAAGTCCCCCTCGTCGTACACTTCATCCAGGATGCCCAGCGACTGGGCATGCCGGAGCATGGCGATCACGGCCAGATGGCAGCGAATGAAATTGGGCACGCCACCGCAGTCGGGCCGGCTTGCATACTCAGTCTTGCAGAAGCTGCCCCAGCACCACGGCCCCAAATGGGTACGGATCGTCCGAGGCACCCAGCGGCCGACTTCGATGGTCGCCGGATACCGGCACAGGCCGAAGTTAGACTGTTCACAGCCTTGCCCCGGCCAGGTCGAGAACGCGATGACGTGCAGCGGGTCCACGGCATAACGGCAGTCTTGGTCGCGCGGATCGGGCACGAGCTGGCGGGCCTGAATCAACAGCCAGCGGTGAGGAAACTGGTCGTCGTGCTCCTGGAAATGACACTCGTTGCCCTGCAACTCAATGATTTCGTCCACGCTCTCGAAGGGCAGGTCGAGGGCGCGGCTGCGGAGCCTGCGGATCAGGTCCCGCACCTTGGTTGGGCTGCGCGTGGTGGCGCGCAGGCTGTAATGGATCGTCAGTCCCATGAGTGATGGTCCCTTCTGGGGTTGGGTGTTACAGGTGGTTGCCGATGGCATCTACGGCAGTCTCGATGCCCTCGATGTAGGCGGGCGAAGTAATGTCAACACCGGCACAGGCGTGTGCCAGGATCAACGCTTCCAGGCCGTCGATGGCGGCATTGAACTTGCGAACGAGGGTTCCACGTCCAGGCGCCTTGAGTTGGCTCGTGATGGAGCCCAGGCCGGGTGAGTCGGGGCTACACTCTTGATCCAGATGCACGGTGATCCCGAAACAAGGCAGGTGAATCTGTTGGCCACGAAACGTCAGCTGTTGGTCATCGGGGTGGCGAGTGCCGTCCGCGGCCCCTTGGTCTCGTCTGTGCTGTTTCATTTCGATCTCCAGGGCTTGGCCGGCGTCTGTTGAGCGATTAGCGTCTCCAAGGTGGCCAGCGTTACGTCGCGAGTCGTGATGTAGATGTCGGTGTGTTTGGGGATGGTCAGCCAGGCGACTTCGATGTCCGTGCGGCGCGAACCGGGGACACAGCGCAGGATCATCTGGTCACATTCCGTGCGGTGTGGCTCAAGGGCCGCCAAGTCCGCGGTAGGTGGCAGCACGGCATGGCCATCACGCTCGAAACCATCCGACCAGTCTTTGGCCTCCTTGGGGTCGCCGAAGGCCGCTTCGCACGCGCTGATGAGGTCGTAGTCGAAGAACTCGGCGATGCGGCCCCAGAAGTACAGCTCCCAGAGGTCTCGGTCCCGGCGCCGTGCCTGCTTGGCGAGTTCGGCTCGGCGACGGGTCAACTTCACTAACGCTGGCGTCACCTCGACTACAGCGCAATCGCAGTCGGCGTTGTACTCGGAGTTTGTGCTGTCCGTCTGGAAGACGAGTTTCATGGTTCCTCCTCACGTCTTGTAAGCCTCAGCCACCGCGCAGCACCGCGCGGGCAGGAGCGACGTGGTGTCACTCCTGCCCGGCGGTGCGGCCGGGGTGAAAGCGTCAGTTGTTGAGCGGATTGCGGCTGACCTTCCGCCGCGCCGTGGACTTGGCACCGTTGCCCTGGTAGATGCCACCACGGTCGGCATCCAGGCACCGGCCGCCGGCCCAGCTCCGCAACCGTTCGACCGACTCGGCCGCGGTGGCCGAGACCGGCACGACGTTCTGCGCCGCCTGCACCAGCGGCACATCCAGCAGCGCCGCCAGGCGAACGCAGGCTCTGATCTCAGCGCCAGACCACTGCTGGTCGTTGGGCAGCTTCTGGTCCGGGGCCAGCTCGAACTGGCGCAGGTACAGGTCCCAGATCGCCCGCTTCTGTTCACCGCCGGGGAAGTCCAAGAAGAAGATCGCGTCGAAGCGTTCCGCGCGCGCAAACTCCGGGGGCAGCTTGCCCACGTCGTTGGCCGTGCAGACCACGAACACGTCGGACTCGTGATCGTTGAGCCAACTGAGGAAACTGCCGAACATGCGTGAGGACACGCCCGAGTCCGTCTGGCCGGAGTTGCTGACGCCGGCGAACGCCTTCTCGACCTCGTCGATCATCAGCACGCACGGGGCCATCGCGTCGGCGATCTGCAAAGCCTGGCGGGTCCGCTCCTCGGTCTGGCCAACCAGGCTGCCCATCAGCGTGCCTACGTCCAGGATCAACACCGGCCGCCCGGTTTCCTTGCCCAGGCACTTGCAGAACTGCGACTTGCCACAGCCGGGCGGCGAGAGCAGCAACACGCCGCGCGGCCGCTTGAGCGGGTTGCTGCGGCTGGGCTGCAACAGTGCGCGTTTCGTGAACGCCTTCAACGACGCCAAGCCGCCCAGGCTGCTGAAATCCTCCGTGCCCCGGTACAACTGCATGAGCCCGCTTTTCTTTAGCGTCTGGCACTTGAGGTCCCAAACCGCGTCGGGCACGATGCGGCCGTGCCGCACGAGGCTCAACGAAAACGCCGACTCGGATTCGTACCGTGTCAGGCCGGCCGCCGCGTCCAGCAACATGTCCAGTTCGCTGCCTTCCGGTAGTTCGCCGTCCACGGTGGCAATGCCGCGCGCGATCTCGTGGAGCTGCTCACGGGCGGGCAGGTCGTGCTCCAACACGACGAACAGCTTCTCCAGCTCAACGGGGATCTGGACCACGGGGGAGAGGACCACGACGAACGTCCGGTTCTGCTTGCCCTTGGCGATCTGGGCGGCCAGGGCCTGGATGATCTCGGGGCTCGACAGGAAGCGGTGAAAATTGACCAACACCAACAGGGACGAGCTGTCGGTCGAGCCGAGCGCGTCCAGGGAGCGGATGGCGGCCAACGGGTCGTTGGTGCCCGTATCAACGCTGACGCCGTCTTGTTGACGGTTCAGGGTTAGCCCCTGGTTGACGTCCCAGACGACCAGCCGCCACTGTTGGTCGCGGCACATCCGCGCGATTTCGGCCAAGGCGTCTTCGTGTTCGTGGGACTGCACCCACAATCCGGTGAAGCAGGCCGAGACGAACTCGACCAGTCGTTGGGAAAGTGACACTGGATGTCTCCTTGATGGTGTAGAAAAAGGCGATGGAAAGTTGTCTATGCGGGGGCAAGCGGGCTATGCTGCTCCGTGGCGCGCTGTCGGCGTGACAGGCCGTGGATCAGCGATTTGCCGAGGCGGCCCCAACAACGAAGGTGGAACACGATGACGCAGTCCATTGCGGGCTGGACAGCCTGGACGCTCCTGATCGCCGCCACGACGGCAGCCGTCGGCGCCGACACTACCTTGCCGCGGGTCTTTTGCCTTTCGCCACAGGCGTTGGCGCAGGCCAAGGCCCGAGCCGCGGCGAAGGATGAAGCCCTGACGCCGGCCTTGGAAAAGCGGCGCAAGGAGGCGAAGTCGGCCATGAAAGCGGGGCCGTTTTCCGTCGTGGATAACGACCTGGTGCCGCCCAGCGGTGACAAGCACGACTACATCAGCTTTGGCCCGTACTGGTGGCCCGATCCCGCAAAGAAAGACGGCCTGCCATACATCCGCCGGGACGGCGAGGTGTACCCCGGCAGCCAGTCGGGCGGTTCTGATTCGCCGGCGTTGGGCAAGATGACATCGGCGGTGTACACGCTATCGTTGGCCTACTACCTCCTGGGCGACGAGGCATACGCCAAGCATGCCACGGAATTGCTGCGTGCCTGGTTCCTTGATCCCGCGACGAAGATGAACCCCCATCTCGAATACGGCCAGGGGATTCCCGGCCGCGTCGAAGGGCGCGCCACGGGCATCATCGACACGGTCGGATTGACACACGTGGTGGATGCGGTTGGCCTGCTGCGGGGCTCACGAAATTGGCAGGATCAGGACCAGGCAGGAATGGTCGCGTGGTTCACCGCGTACCTGGAATGGCTGCGGACCAGCAAACACGGCCGAGAGGAGAGTGCGGCGAAGAACAATCATGGTACGTGGTACGACGCGCAGGTCGCCGCGTTTGCGCTATTCACGGGCCAGGACCAAGTGGCCCGAGAAGTGATTGAGGTCAGCCAAAAGAAACGGATTACCCGACACGTCGAACCAGACGGACGGCAACCCGCGGAACTGGCCCGGACGAAGCCGTTCGGGTACTCCACCTTCAATCTCCAGGCCCTGTTCACCCTGGCCACGCTGGGCCAGACGGTGAACGTGGACCTGTGGCGATACGAAACCGAAGACGGCCGCAGTCTGCGGAAAGCATTGGACTTCCTGGCAGACTACGCGGACCCGGAGAAGGCGTGGCCGTACAGGGACCTCAAGTTCGACCGCACGCTGTTGATTCCGCTCCTGCAACAGGGCGCGGCAGTGTACGGCACGGCATATCAGCAAGCGTTGGCGAGACTGCCGGCAAAGCAGGTCGCGGAAAGCCGAGGCCAACTGACCTACGGTCGCTGAACCGCAGTTCAGCACCGTTGCCGTTGTTCCTGCTCGACCGACTGGACGGCGTGAAACTCCGGGGTCAGCCGCTCCTCGGTGCGCTGGCCCAGGGCCTTCTCGATGAACCTGCTGGCCTCCCGGCAGGACGAGCCGGTGAAGCCCTTGGTGGTGACGGTGGCCTCACCCTTGGGCGACACGATGATTTCGATGGTCTTCATCAGGCGGCACCTCCGTTGACCTGGATGGTCAGCTTGATGGACCCGTCGGCAAGCTGTTGCTCAGTGCAGGTGTTTCCCCGGCGCCTCGCCTCGATCTTGGCCTTCTCGACAGCGTAGCTTTGCAGAAACTGATCGAGCTTCGCCTGCTCGCCCCAGTGGCCCTTGAAATTGTCGTAGTGGACTTGGCCGGTGCTGCAATCGCAGACGGCCGGGTAACGCCATTTGGGCAACACCACGGCGAGCCCGGTGGCGGAGTTGGTGAACAGTCTGTGGGTGCCCTGGACGGGCTGAGGCAGGCCCAGTCGCTGGCATGCAGCACGCACGGCAGCCGGGTCCCGGATTTCGCATTTGATGGTCACGACGTGTGACAAGGGATGGCTCCTTCTCGAAAAGGGGGAGTGTCAGAACGGCATGTCAGTCGCGTCCGGTTGCTCGTCGGCTGTAGCTTCGCCGGGAAGATACTGGCCAGCGTGGTTTGTCAGCGCCGGCGCCGGCCACAGGGCCGGTCCCGGTAACAACACGGGCCTTTCGGCCGTCAGCTCAGTGACCAGCAGCGAGGCAACGGCAGCGTCATCGGGTTCGGTGCGGCTCATCATCCTGATGACATAGACGCAGATGATCAGGGGCAACAGCGCGGCCAAGATCAACCCGACGGTCTGGATACTGGACGCGACGACCGGATCTCTGTGGCGTTGTGCTGCGATTTGCTTGCGTTCCTGTTCGAGCTGCTCACGGCCGGTGTCCACCGCGGCCCGCTGCTGATCGAGTTGGCTGCTCAGCCGTTCCTGCGCCGCGATCATCTCTGCTCGCGATTTGGCATCGCTTTCGACGAGCTGCTGGGCGGCCTGGGCCAGCTTCGCGCTCTCCTCGACAACGGATTGCGATTGCCTGGCCATGGCTTGGTTTTGCTTGGCCTGCTGATCAACACTGTTCCGGGCAAAATCAGCCAGCCGCTGATCACGAGTGTCAGGTGCGGGGCCACATCCGATCGTGTTCAGCAGTGTCAGCAGGACTGCGCTCATCAGGGTGCGACCGGTTCGTCGGGTTTGATTCATGGGCAGATCTCCAATGGGCAAAAATGCGAGCCAACAACGCCTGCAAGGCTCGTCGGAGCCTGAACTCTTTGGCCCAGGCGAACGTGAGCAACACGGCCAGCAGCGCGCTGGCCAGGACAACGGTGCAAGTCATACGGTGGTTCCTTGAGGGGTGGTGTAGAAACGGCGATTACGCCACGGCCTCGCCTGGCGTCACGTGCCGCCAGCTCACCGGCGGCACGTCTGGGCTTCCCGCGAGGATCGTGTCTAGGCGAAGACCGGTTCCCCCAGATACTCCTGCCACGAATTCTCGAACTCGCGCCGCAGTTGGCTGATCCGGCCGGCGCTGACGCAGAACTTCCGGGCCGCCGTCTTCGTGGCCTCACCGGTCGCCAACGTCTCCGCGATCCGACGCTTCTTTCGGGGCAAGGTGGCGAACCACAGCCCAATGTCGATCCTGGCTGCCGCCGTTTCCGCCGGGCCGGCGTGGCGATCTTCAATCAGAATCTCGCGCCATGCGTCCTCGTCGGCGTCGTAATGATCCAGGCGTTCGACGACGACTTTCTTGCGCCGTTGGCAGTGCGGGCTCAACACGTCGCGGACGTTCAACTTGCAGCCGACTTTCCGACCATCGTTGACCTGGGCGACGCCGAAGCGGGCCAACGCGCTCGGGTAGGCGAGATCGAGCTTGTCGAGTTCGGCGAGCCGGGCAATCGCGCAGCAGGCGTTGCACACAACCTCCTGAATTGCCTCCGCGCGTGCATCAGGGCGCAGGTGACGAAACGAGATCTTCGCGTGAGTCACGATTGCGGGCAGCATCCCGACGAACACTTGGTGCCACGTCGGCTTCGGCGTGGAAGGAGCAGCGGTACGAACCATGGGCGATCTCCTGGAAGCTGGGACCGCCCGTGTGGGGCGGTCGTGTTGAGACACGATCCGCCCCGCACCATGCGAGGCCGGACGAGACGCCGACGGGCGCGAAGCTGGGCGCGCCCGCGGCACAAACGCTGAAAGCCCCAATGTCGCCGCGAAAACGGCGAATTCAGGGCTCTTGGGGCCGAAAAATGGAGGTGCCGATAGCTATCCGTCCCCTCCACAGTGATATGCCGTGTTTTTTCTTGTTGTTAAGCAGTCGTGGCCGCGTCTGCCACCACCTGGTGACGATCCAGCGCATCGTCCACCGGGGCCGTACCGGGCCATGCCCGACAGCCTAGCCTGCCGGTAGAATCCGGTGGTGGAGGGCGAGGACGCGATGCGGATTTCGTTCGATCTCGACGATACGTTGGTCTGCTACCATGCCGGCGTCCCGCAGGAGCCACGCCTGCATTGGTTCCTGCGGCTGTTCATTCACGACGAGCCGCTGCGGCAGGGTACGCCCGAGCTGATGCGTCAACTCCGGCAACGCGGCTGGGAGGTCTGGGTGTATACCACAAGCAACCGTAGTCCCGCCGCCGTGCGCCGCTGGCTCCGTTGGCACGGAGTTCTCCTCGACGGGATGGTGAACCAGGATGCCCACGACAGGCATCTGCGTAGGTCGCCACAGGACCGGCCGCCCAGTAAGAACCCAGCCGCCTTCGGCATCGACCTGCATGTCGATGACTCGGACGGCGTGCGGATGGAGGGCGAGCAGCACGGATTCCAGGTTGCGGTCGTGACGCCTGACGACCGGGACTGGACAGCCAAGGTGCTCTGCGCGGCCGATGAATTGGCGCGACGTGGCGACGGACGTTGAATCGAGTATTGACGTGCCGTCGAACGGACGGTGGATTCGGGGGTTGGAGATTGTAAGGAGACGCCCTACGTGGCAAGATCACCGACCCGCACCTGGTACGTGTACATCCTGCGGTGCGCCGACGGCTCGTTGTACACCGGCATCACCACCGACCTAACCCGGCGCACCCGGCAGCACAACGAGGGGACCGCCTCCCGGTACACCCGCAGCCGTCGTCCGGTCAAGTTGGTGTACCAGGAGCGCCAACGCGGCCAGAGTGCGGCGCTGAAACGCGAGGCAGCGATCAAGAAGCTGACACGGCGGCAGAAGTTGGGGTTGATCCGGGCAAATCGACGGTCATCTCGATGCTGCTGACTCTGGCCCGCAGTGAAGGCGGGTGGAAGTTCAGCGACCTCCCAGCCGGTATAATGCGTCGTGACGGCCACGAGGTCGGTGCCATGTCTCGATCACGAATCCTCAGACCAATTGACGTGCTGACGATTGTGGTGCTCCGCCAGCCGCCCAAGTCTACGTTGGCGGAGTCGTAGGAGAAGCGGTAGGCAATCAGTGTCGTTGGACAAACAAGAAAGGGACGAACGAATGGAAAGCAACAGGAATATGCCCAGTCGCATCTGCGTGACATGGCTTGGAGTCGCGGCTTGTGCCTTGATTCTGCTCTCCTCGCCATCGGCAGGTGCCGAGGAACAAACGGCTACCGCGCCGAACGCAGCCAGCGTGGCGAGTCCCGCCAAGGACCTAAAGATCTTCTCTGGGGAGAAGCGGCTGTTTGCCAGCTACGGCCCCTCCACGTCGATGGGCTATCCGGCCCGGTTGCAGCGGAAGTTCTACCGCTACACCGGCAAGAGCGGGACGGACTGCCCGCTGCAAATCCACAATTACTCGATTCCAGGTGGGCAATGGCGAATGCCCGGCTGGGTCAACTGCAAGCCTTCCCAGAACAATCCCAGCAAGTGGGAGGCTTTCCGCAGTGAACGCTACCTCACAACCGTGCAGAAATTGGTTAAGGACAACCCCAGCACGCCGGTGATCGTCATGGCCATGAACAACACGGGATACGCCTGCATCCCGAAGGACCGGATCATGGGGCCGGGAGATGCGGAACACATCGACATGGCGATCAAGTTCCTGCGGACGCACATCAAGGCCATTCTCGACGACGGGGCGGCACTGTACGTCCTGTCGCCCAAGAAATACTGGCGTGATCTAGACGATCCGCACGAATGGAATCGCAACGAGGAACGGTATGCCGTGGCCAAGGTGGCAGCGGAGAACAATCCCCCGTTCATCTACGTGAAAGGTGTTTGGGAGGACACCGCCAAGTACAAGGACACTGCCTTGGTGAAGGATGGCCATCATCCCACACAGTTTGGCGACGAGATCATCGCCAGTAAGTTCTTCCGGGCCATGCTGGAGCACGATGGTCTGGCGATCCCGGCATGGGACCAGGAAGAGGTTGACGCCGTGCGGAACGATCTCAAGTGCGTGCCGTGGAAGCCGTAGCGTGACGGATGGAGGCTCCGATGACGAAGAACTTCCCCAGGACGGGAAAGAGGGCACGCCCGAAAACCGCAGTGAAGGGCAAACGCTACCTCTGCGCCAAGTGCCGCAAGCGGAGCCCGAAACCTGTAAAGACTCCTGCACCCTGGTACTGCCCGGCCTGCCTCAAGCAAGCCGAAGCTCTAGCCCAAGCAATTCAGTCCGGTGGCCAGGACGACGAGCAAGACCGCACCCGACAAAGCGACTAAATCAACAACCGAGGAACGAACCGATGTCACTCATTGACGACTACCTGTCTGGCCCCCAACTACTGCGACAGGCAGTTGCCGGGATGAGCCGCGAACAACTTCTTGCCCGGCCCATTCCCGGCAAGTGGTCCACGTTGGAGGTCATCTGCCATTTGGCCGACTTCGAGATCGTCGGTGCTGACCGCATCAAGCGGGTGATTGCCGAGAATGAGCCGACGCTGCTCGGTGGCGACGAGAACGTGTTCGCCGCCCGACTGGCCTACCATGAACGGGATGCGGATGAAGAACTCCTGCTGATCGAGACCGTCCGCAAGCAGGTGGCAAGGATTCTCCGCACGTTGAAACCCGAAGACTTTCAACGACGCGGCATCCATTCGGAAGCCGGGCCTCTGACGCTGGAAGGATTTGTTCAGCGCAGCATCAAGCACATCCCGCATCACGTCCGGTTCATTGACGAAAAGAGAAAGGCATTGGCCCAACCATGATCCGCCTCACCACCATCTTGATCCTCGCCTTCCCCATGCTCTCCACAGCCGACGACCGCCTCCCTCAGCCCGACTATCACCGTCAGCCCGGCGATCCCGAATGGCTGGCCAGCGTGGTCCAGTTCCACGGGCATCTCGGCCCAGCCGTGGTCGCCGGCGCGAGGATCGGCATGATCGGCCTGCATGCGGTCGAGGCGAAGGGGTACTTCGATGTCGAGGTGACGTGCGAAGGACCGATGGCCAAGCCGCCGCAAGCCTGTTTCCTGGACGGCGTGCAGGTCGCCACCGGGGCCACAATGGGCAAGCGTTCGCTCCACTGGGTACAGGCCGACCAAATCCTCGTGCGGGTGAAGAACACCCGGACCGGCAGGATCGTTGACGTTCGCCCGACGCCGGCACTGATGGAGCTACTGGCCGCGTTCAAGCCGCAAGTGAAGGCCGAAGCGGGGCATGGTCCCGGGTCGAAGGCTGACGATGAACACTTGGCAGCGGTGGCCCGGAAGATCGCCGCGATGCCGGACAAGGATGTCGCTAGTGTGCGGTGGTGGCGGGAAGGGGAATGAGACCTCGCGGTCACTGGAAAGGCGAAGGCGTGGAAATCGGAAGACTCACAGAATCCGACCTTACGGCCCTGGCGGGATTGTACAAGCAATTTTGGGGTGAGGACTCTTGCCTGGAGAAGATGCGGGCGACATTCCGCAGGCTCAAAGAGCGCCCAGATTACATCTTCCTGGCAGCCAAGGACAATGGGCGGCTGGTCGGTTCCGTGCTGGGAATCGTCTGCGAAGAGCTGTACGGGGAGTCCGTCCCGTTCATGGTCGTTGAAGACGTCATCGTGGATGCCGAATGGCGACGGAAGGGCATTGGTTCTGCGTTGATGTGCGAACTGGAAAGCCTCGCCGTGGAACGCAACTGCGGCTACGTCATCTTCGTCACGGAAGTCGAGCGGACGGATGCCCAGCGGTTTTACGAATCACTCGGCTATAAGCCGGATGCGTACCGGGGGTTCAAGAAGCGTCTGCGGAAGCCGGGGCAGTGAGGCCGCCGTCCCATGACCAGTGCAACCCCCAAACACTTCGATGTCCGGTCAGCCCGGAACGCCGAGTTCTTCCGGTCGGATCGTCCCTGGGCAGCGATCTCGATCACCTCCGGCCACGAGCACCCGGTGTTGAGCGAGGTCAATCGGGTGGGGCTGTTGCGGCTCGTGTTCGACGACATCACGCAGCCCGACACACCCAGGTCGTTCACGCCGGCCCTGGCCGCCGAAATCCTGGATTTCGTGGCCAGCGTGTGGGATCAGGCCGACGCGTTCCTGATCCACTGCGACCTGGGGCTGTCGAGATCGCCGGCCGTCGCGGCGGCCCTGTCCCGCATCTACTACGGCGACGACGGGCCGTGGTTCGAGTTGGACTTCCCGAACCGCCTGGTCTACGACGTGCTCGTGGCAACGCACTCCCGGAGATAGGAGCCCCGGGCCACATGACAACATCCGGCGGCGGATTTTCATGGGGTTCAGACCAGGGGCAGCGCGGTTCCCACAGCTTTCGGAAATGCCTACTTCAACGACGGAACGAATGGGAGCGAAGTTCTACCGGATTGGCCCTCGTTCGGGCGTGTACTCCTCGTCGTCGCGCATGACGTTTTCGAGCTGCCGCGTCTGGCGGCCCCGATCGACAATCGGTGTGCGGACAGCGTGAAAGTGATTTTTGTAGACCAGCGTGTCCGAGGCCCGCACACTGATGCCCACGCCCACGGCAGACAGGCCGACCCAGTTGTCCTGGATGACGTTGGCCAACATGCGCGGCGGCCCGTCCAGGCCGGTGCCCGGTTGCTTGCCCAGGTCCATCGGAATGACGTTGATACCGGCCAGCAGGTTGCTCCAACCGCCGCCCCAACGCCAGTTGCTGCCGTACTGAGCGCCGCTAAACGGGACCGTGCGTAGGATCTCGTTCCCAATGACGCGATTGCCGAAGTTCGCCCAAGGCAGTGCCGGCTGATCGGTCTCCGGCATGCGCCCGCCGGCCCCTACAACGATCCCGCCGCCATCCGACACCCGGCAGTCGCGGATCAAGTTGAAGAAGTCGGGGGCTGTTTCATGGGCACCTGCGTCGGCCGCCTGGGCGTCCGGATGCCTGGGGCCGTGGGCAGCGGCCAGCACGTGCCGGATCGCGGCCAGTCGGCGGATGTTCACAGGCGGGGCCTATCGTGTGGGCGTCCGGATGCCGGATTCTGGCCAGCGACTGACGCTCACAGGCGGGGCCGGGCAGCATGCCGGAGTAGCTTGTGGGACACTGTGTCCCACAAGCTACTCGGTGGCTCGGACCAGCAGGGCCGCAACCCCGTGGCCAGCACCTACCGGATCGCGGCCAAGCGGCCTACGCTCACAGGCGGTGCCGATCGTGTGGGCGTCCGGCTGCCTGGGGCCGTAGGCGTCGGCCAGCCCCTGCTGGATCGCGGCCAGGCTACGTCGCCCACGTTGCGACGCCGGGCCGTCTGGCAACGCAGACGCCACTTCCGCCCGTGAACGCGGCACGGGCGAACGTCGGGCCACGTGGGCGGGAACGGCGGGACGCGGACCCGACGGCCAGCCCCAGCCGGATCGCGGCCAGCCTACGCTCACAGGCGGTGCCGCTCGTGTGGGCGTCTGGGTGCCGTGTCGCGGCCAGGCGGCTACGTTGCGACGCCGGGACCACAGGCCACAACGCCCGTGAACGCGGCACGGGCGAACGGCGGGACGCGGGGGCGGCGGCCAGCACCTGCCGGATCGCGGCTGGCCGGCGCCCCAAAATCGTGCTCGCCCTACGTCGCACGGCTGGCTTGCGGCAGACAGCAGCCGTTCCCGCCCGCCTGCCGCGACGACCTCGATCAGCTTCGCCAAGGCGATGGAGCAACCGTGGATGTCACCAATGGCGATGGTGCGGGGCATGGGGCCTCCGGGGCGTCTGGCGGAGCGAACAGCGGATTGGCAAATTGTACCGCCTGCGGCCAGACCCGATTATTTCCGGCCCGGACCAACCGTGTCATGGGGCCGCCGAAGAATAGAATGTCGAGACCCAAACAACACGAAAGGAATCACCCGTGCCCAAGTTCTACGTCGAATCCGGTCCCGTCCGGCTGATCTTCGATGCGGCCACCGCCGAGCAAGCCGCCGTCATGGCGTTCCAGTGGACCTGCGACAAGCAGGCGGACATCGAGTCCGCGTCGCCGCTGGACCATGCGCTGGAAGCCGAGCAGCGCGGCTGGCAACTGGGGGATGAAGTTTACGTGAACGAGCAGGGCTTCGGCCGATGGGACGGCGAGGCGTTCGAGACCCTGGACGTCTTCGAGGCTTGGCTGCGGTGCCCGTTGCCGGTGGTATGATCCAGGTAGTCGTCGGCAGGCCGCTCCGGCCGGTCCATTCGGACGTCGGCGGCACGCCGCGCAATCCTGCAATCACCGAGGCAGTTCATGCTCCCCTATGACCGGCTACTGTCGGAAACTGAGTTCGTCGCCTTCGACCTGGAGACGACCGGGCTGTTTCCCGTTGTGGACCGGATCGTGGAGTTCGGTGTCGTCCGGTTCCGGCTCGACGGCCGGGGACTGGGCACCTGGGAGCAGCTTGTTGATCCCGAGTGCTTGATCCCGCCGGAAGTGACCGACATCCACGGCATCACGGACGCGATGGTCCGGGGTCAGCCGACGCTGTCCCAGGCCCTGCCGGGATTCCTGGATTTCCTCCGCCCGCCCGACACGGTCCTGCTGGCCCACAACGCCCCGTTCGATCTGGGCTTCCTGGCCTTCGCGGCGGCCAAGACGGGCCTTGCCCTTCCCGCGAACCCGGTCATCGACACCCTGGACCTGGCACGCACCTGCGTTCGCGGTGTCTCCAGCCACCGGCTGGAGGCCCTGGCCGTGCACTTGGCGCTGGCAACGTCGGTGGACCATCGGGCGCTGTCGGATTCACGCTTGGTGCTGGCGTTGTTCAGGCACCTGGCTGGCCGCCTGGAGCAGCTCCGTACGGTCGAGGACCTGTTTCGCCTGTCACCGCCGCTGACGGCCGACGATTCCGGGACGCACCTGACTGAGCCGCCGGTGGGCCTGGAAGATCTGGCCGTGGCGATTTCCGAACACCGGACGGTGATGATCGTCTACGACGGCGGCACACGGATGGCGGCCGACCGCAGAATCACGCCCAAGGCAATGCTGCAATCCAACGGCCGGCAGTACCTGCTCGCCTACTGCCACGCGGCCAAGCTGGAAAAGACGTACCGGCTGGATCGGATTCGGGAGGTCCGTCCGGCGGAGGCCGCCAGCGTCCTCACGTGAGACGTATCCGCCTGAACGCCGTTCAGCCGGCTTGGCAGGCTTCTGCCAAACACGGTCGTTCGACCGGTCGTACGGCAGGCAAATCGAGGACGCCGAAGACTTGTCCGCTGCCGTTCCTGAACCCCACCTCGCTGACTTCGATCTCATCGTCCAACTGGAACTCCAGGGCCTCGACCTCCCGCATGCGGTCCCGTTCTGGTTCCCGGAAGACTTCCGCTCGGCCGGCCATGGACCACTGAATGGCCTTCACGGCGGCGTCCTGGGCAGTCCGGGCATCCAGGACCACCCGCACCCAGCCAGATCGAACGTAGTATTTCGCCATCGCTTGGTTCCTCCCGTGTTTTCGTTGGCCAGTACCATCATCTCTGTGGCCATGACACGGTTGGTCCACGGGAGAAAAAATCTTCGCAGAAGCCGGCCGGTTGGCGGACGAGGGCCGGCGCCGCCCCGGCGGGCGCTCCGGCCGGCTTGATGGCCGGTGTTGGAGCCAGGCCACGGCGATTTTGGCGTCCCGCCGGTGTGCCGAACAGAATTCTTGGGGCATTTGACCAAACGTGTCCACGCCGGCGGCGATGATGGTTGTGTGGGCCAGGAATCTCGTAGGGGAGGCCAAACCATGCGTCAACTGATCTTCCGAGCCATGCACCAGTCCGACGACCTGGTCGTCATGTTCGACTACACCGACGCCAAGGGGGCCGTCAGCCACCGCGTCGTGAGCCCGATCCGGTTCCTGGGCCAGGACCGCTTTCTGGCCCTGTGCCTCAGCCGCGAAGAACCCCGGCAGTTCTACCTGGAAAGGTGCCAGAACGTGCGGCTGGCCCCGGCGGCGGAGTTCGTGATGCCAGTGGCGATGGCCTGTTAGGTTGGCGGGACGCGGCCGTATCCAGCCACGGTCAGCGGCACCGGCAGGGAATTTTTTCGGGGGGGTAGGCCCCCTCCCGCGCAATCCGCAGAGTCTTCCGTTGTCGTGGTTCCGGCTGTTTTCTAGGCCCCGCAGGGCGCGCCTGACGGGATTGAACGGACGCCGACCGATACTCTGGCGATCCAGCCGCCGCGGATCGTCGGCGCCGCATGCGAAGTGTTGAATACGAGAGCCTGGTTGCTTTCGACTGCGCGCAGGTTTTGGTAGAGTTTATGAAAACTCGAACGGGGTCATCTTGGCTGGAGGTCCGAGCCGTGAGGACATTGCGCGACTATTTCAAGATCGCCAAGGCTTCCAAGTTCCTGGGCGTGAGCCAAAACACGCTGCGGAAGTGGGCCGATCAGGGCCAAATCCCTGTGTACGTCAACAAAGCCAATGGCTACAGATTGTTCCTACAGAAAGACCTGGAGAAGTTCCTGGGGGACACGGCCAAGCCGGCGAAGCAACCGCGGAAAGCAAAGTGATTCCAACTAGACGGCGGTATTCGTGCCTATCCGCCGGACGAATACCACGGCCTGATCGTCTTACGGCCTCGCAGGCAGGCGAAAGCGCCGGTGCTCGCCTTGCTGGAAAGGGTCGTAATCCCGCTGCTGTCGCGCGAGTCGGTCGATCGCTGCCTGTGGATTGTCGATGAACGCGGCGTCCGTATTCGTGAAGGTGGTTCGCCGGGTGCCACCTGACCACCGAACGCCGGTCACCCGTGCTCCCGCCGGTTTGCCGTCCGAGTTGCTGAGGATTGTTAGATGCCCACGTTGAAACCCTGGTATCAAGTCGTCACGCCCCGCGAGGATTTGCGGGAGAACCGTCCGATGGACGCGTCGGAGTTCGCCGTCCACCTGGACCATATTCGCGAAGGCCGGGAGAACGTGTCGCAGGACTATCTCGATCCGGCACGCTTCTTCGACCGGACGTACCTGACGGAGAGCCTGCTGGAACTGTGCTCGCAGGTCGTCCGCCGGCTGTCGGGCATCCAGGTCGAAACCTCGGCGGTGTTCAACCTGGCCACGCAGTTCGGCGGCGGCAAGTCGCACGCGCAGACCACCACCTACCACTTGGCCCGGCACGGGGAAGCGGCGAAGTCCTGGAAGGGCGTGGATCGGATTCTGGCCAAGGCCGGCGTGCCGCAGGTGCCCAAGGCCGACGTTGCCGTGTTCGTGGGCACGGAGTTCGATGTCATCCACGGTCGCGGTGGAACTGGGGAGCCGGTACGTAAGACTCCGTGGGGCGAAATCGCCTGGCAGTTGGGTGGTGAACAGGCCCTGGCCGCCGTGGCGCAGCACGAGGCCAAGGGCGTTGCCCCGGCGGGCGATACCCTGCGGGCCATGCTGCCGTCCGGGCCTACGCTGATCCTGATGGACGAGGTGATGAACTACGTCAGCCGGGGCCGGAAAATGGGCCTGCGCGACCAGTTCTTCGACTTCGTGCACAACCTGTCCGAGGAGGCCAGGGCACGGAGGAACCTGGTCCTGTGCGTCTCGATTCCAGCGTCGGAGCTGGAGATGAACCCCGACGACATGCGGGACCATGACGCCTTGAAAAAGCTGCTCGACCGCGTCGGCAAGGCGATAATGATGTCGGCTGGCACCGAGATCTCCGAGATCATCCGCCGCCGGCTGTTCGAGTGGTGGGGGCTGCCGGACGACGGCCGCAAGACCGCCAACGCCTATGCCGAATGGGCCATCGAACATGCCCAGGAACTGACGGGCATCGACGCCGACACGGCCAATGAGAAATTCCAGTCGTGCTACCCGTTCCACCCGTCGGTGCTGTCGGTGTTTGAGCGGAAATGGCAGAGCCTCCCGCGGTTCCAGCGGACGCGCGGCATCCTCCGGCTGTTGGCGTTGTGGGTCGCCCACGCCTTTCAGGAAGACCACCGCAAGGCGTCCCGCGAGCCGCTGATCATGCTTGGCTCCGCGCCGCTGGAAGACCAGACCTTTCGCACCGCGATGTTCGAGCAGTTGGGGTCGCACGATTTGGAAATTCCGGTCACGACCGACATCGCCGGCAAGAAAGACGCCCATGCGGTCCGGCTGGATCGGGAAGCCCCCGATGCCGTCAAGAAGGCCAACCTGCACCGCAAGGTGGCGTCGGCGATCTTCTTCGAGTCCAACGGCGGGATGAGCCAGTCGAAGGCCGAGGCGGCGCTGCCGGAAATCCGGCTCGGCGTCGGCAGCCCGGAACTGAACCTGGCTGACGTTGACCACGTTCTGGAAGGGCTGGTCGGCACCTGCTACTACCTGAACTGGGACCGCAACCGCTACCGCTTCGGCCTGACGCCGAACCTGAACCAGATTTTGGTGACGCGCCGCGGGGCCGTGAAGCCCAAGGAGATCGACGAGCGGGTCAAGGAGCAAACGCAGAAGCTGTTCGGCGAGGGTCCGAAGGACATCGACCGCCGGTTCTTTCCCGAACGCAGCAACGACGTGCCCAACCGGCCGGCGCTGACGCTGGTCATCCTCGGCCTGGACCACACGCTGGGCGACCGTTCGACGTTGCCGCTGGTGGACACGATTGTCCGGGAGTGCGGCACGTCCGGCCGCACGTTCAAGTCGGCGCTGATCTTTGCCCTCCCGGATGCGGCGGACGCGATCCACGAGGCCACGCGCAATCTGCTGGCCTGGGAGGGCATCGAGGACGACACCGACACGAAATCACGGTTGGACGAAGCCCAGAAGCGGCTGCTGGCCCGGAGCCTGCACCGGGCGGACGGCGACATGAAGGAAGCCATCTGGCGGGCATACCGCAACCTGTGCCTGCTCGGCCCGGACAACAAGCTGCGGCAGATCGACTTGGGGCAGGTTACGTCCAGCATGGCCCGCAGCATCGTGGACATGATCCTGAACGAGTTGACCCGCACGGACGAGATCACCTCCGGCGTCGGCGCCAACAAGCTGCTGAAATACTGGCCGCCGGCGCTGACCGAGTGGTCCACCAGGGGCGTGCGGGATGCGTTCTTCTCGTCGCCGCAGCTTCCCCGTCTTCTGAACGCCGATACCATTAAGCGGACCATTTCTGACGGGGTCAGTCACGGCACCCTGGGCTACGCGGTCAGGGAGGACGCAGGGCAGTACAAACTGCTGCACTTCAACGAAAGCCTCGCCGAGGCGGATGTCGAGATCGCGGACGAGGTCTTCATCCTCAAGGCCGTGGACGCCCAGAAGCTGCTGGAACCGCCCCGGTTGCACCGCCTCACCATCAAGCCGACCGAAGTGACGCTCAAACCCGGGGAGCAAGCCTCGTTCGCGTGCAGTGGCACCGACCAGTACGGCCAGCCGTTCGCCATCGGTACGGCGAAATGGTCCGCCACGACTGGCCAAGTAACCGCGGCTGGCCTCTACACTGCGCCCCAGGACAGCACGGGCGGCCTGTTCACCGTGAAAGCCGAAGCGGACGGCCTGGAGGCCATCGCCGAGGTTCGGGTTCTAAAGCCGCAAGGCCCCGGTGGCGGCGGGACGGGTGGTGACGAAACGAAACCGCACAAGGCGGCGATCCATTGGGAAGGCAGCGTGCCGCCGCAGAAATGGATGAACTTCTACACCAAGGTCCTAAGCCGCTTCGCGTCCAACCCCGGCTTGAAGCTGCGGGTAACCTTCGACGTGCCCGCCGAAGGCGAGCAAGGCCAAGCCAAAGCTGACGAAGCCCGCTCCGGCTTGAAGGAGCTGGGTTTGGATGACGACGTGCAACTGGGCTAGACACCGTGTTTCATCCCGGCGGACCCTGGCAGTGGCGAGTGGCCAATCGGTAACGGAGGCAAGAACAATGAACAGCAAACGCACCCGTGTGCAACCTGTCTTCGGATGGCTTCGACAACACGCAGGATCCGACTGGCCCGCAACGCTGCTTCGGTTGGCGACGGGGCTCGCCATTGAGATCAACCCGGGTCCACTCGTGTCTGCCAATTTCACCAAGGAAATCACGGTTCCGGCCAGTCCCACTCGTTTGGCGTGGATGATTCGGAACTCGCATCGGTTGGTGCCCCAGGACGGGCGACGATGGAAGGAGTATCGCCAGCGGGTCACCGAGAACCCGAAACTCGCTGACACGCTGGCAGCACTCGACTCCGGCCAGCGGGACGGTCTGCCAAAGAAGCTGGTATTGGAGGGAAAGACCCACTGCGACTGCCTACTGGAGTGTGAGCGGGCGGTGATCTGGGTGGAGGGTAAACGGAACGACTGGCTCGCCCCGAACACGAAATGGGACGTCACGAGGGACCAACTTGCCCGAAACCTGGAGGCATGCTGGCTTCTGACGCGGCAGAAACAGAAACAATACTGCCTATTGGTCTGCCACGAGCACGCCCTGAAATACCACGAGGAGCTTCTTATCGCAGGATACCGGACCGGCACCTGGGTGGGCGGCTGGCCGCACCTGGATGAAACAACGCGGCAGGAGCTGGGAAAACGGATCGCCACCCTCACATGGTCCCAGATTGCCGCGGAATGGCCTGGACTTAGGGAGTGTCGTGAATTGATCGACTTGGACTGAGGCCGACCGTTGTTGGAGCGGCATACCAGTGATCCGCCGGGCAACGCCGGCAGCAATCGACGCGAGACGACGGAACCTGCCTACCGAAAACAAAAAGGGAGGACCACGTGGGCGGACGAAAGCAAATAGGCCGCCGCGACATCACTGGCGACAAGGGTATTGCCCTCATTCACCGGATCGTCCTCGATATGGGCTTTGTCTGGAACACGACGAAGCTTGAGGCCGGCATCGACGGATACATCGAGCTGCGCGACGATCAGTCAGGCGAGGTCTCCAACTTCATTCTCCAAGTCCAGAGTAAAGCTGGAGCCAGTTGGTTCAAAGCGGAAACGGCGGACTCCTTTGAATTCATCTGCGACGAGCGCGATCTCAATTATTGGCTCGCGGGCAACGCCCCTGTGATTCTCGTCGTCTCGCGTCCTGATCAGGACGAGGCGTACTGGGTTTCTATTAAGGAATACTTCCGCGATCCGCACCGGCGAAAGTCCCGGAAGATCGTCTTCAACAAAGCCAGTGACCGCTTCGACGTGAACTGCCGTGATCGCCTCTCCGTTCAAGCGATCCCGGCGGACAGTGGCCACTATCTCGCGGCCTTGCCGCGGACCGAGGCCCTGGTCTGCAACCTCTTGCCTGTCCTGCACTATCCCTCCAGGCTGTTTCGCGCCAGCACAAAGCTTCGGTTCCCTGGACAGGTTTGGGACGCGCTTCGGCAACACACAACGTCTCCCGAAGGCGAATGGCTTCTGCACGGCGGTTTCTTGTATTCGTTCCACGATCTGACGTTCATGCCCTGGTCCACTGCATGCCTTGCCTCTACCACGCAGAACCTCTCCGCCTTAGAGTGGGCCAACTCTGATGACGCTCACAAGCGATACGTCGTTGTCCGCATGTTGACAATCTGCATGGAGCAACTGCTCCACCGCCAAGGGGTTCGTTTCTCAAAGGCAAAGGAGCATTACTTCTTCCGAGCGCCGTCTGACTTGGCAGACATCAAGGTTGGGGGGGTGACGGTCTTCAAAGGCTACGCGAGCAAGTCGCATCCAGAACGTATCGCTTACTACCGCCATCGAGCCATGAGGGCACAGTTCATGCGGTTCGATAAGCAATGGTACGTGGAGATAACGCCGACCTACCACTTCACCCATAACGGTTCGGTGCTGTCACGGTACTTCGAGGAACGACTCAGCGGCATCAAGATTCTGGAACGACAGAACAAGGTTCACCTCCGGCAACTGCGTCTGTGGGCGGAGGTTCTACAGCAGACCCACCTCCGTCCCCCGTCTGGTCCTCGGATGGTACAGCGGGCGTTATTCGACGAACTTGCCCCTCCTCCACCCGCTCCGGTGATCGAACCGTACCCGCACGTCACCTTCGGACCTCCCATTGAATTCGAGACCGAAGTCGGTCTTCCAGAAACCGCGTGGTTGCCTGCGGAGGAAAGAAGTGAGGCCGATGAAGACGAAAATCAAGCTCAACGGAGGCTGTTCTGATATGAAACTCGTTCGCTTCCAAGAGCCTCTTTTGCAGTTCGGAACCAGCCAACATGTGGACGTCCGTTTTGGCATCCTGAACTACTGTCCGCTGGATTTCGAAAATCCGCGTGCCCCGAGGCAAATCCGTGTCGGCGTTGTTGGTAGTGCAGTATCGCTCGAAGGCTTGCGTGATTGGCTGGAACGATGCCGTAATGAGATTCCTGCAAAAGAAAGCCGCCAACCTAATCTGTTTCCGAGATTCCCTGGGTTCAATTCGGACTGCGCGTTTCATTCGGAGTTGCTTCTTGATTCCTCGCTGGAGCGTCAGATTTCTTCCGAGGAACTCGCCTCCATACTCAAGGTCAGTGTCCCGGGCGAGCAGAAGGTCCATGCCGCACGTGCCATCGTTGAACAAGTCCGGTCCCTTCTGGACAAGAAGCCGCCAGACGTCATTGTCGTTGCTCTGCCACAGGAACTGCTGAACGCATTTGAGTCACCCGAGGAAGGAATTGACCTAGAAGATGAGACTGCAAATGCGCAAACGCCAGCCGGAGATCGCATCGACTTTCACGATCTTCTCAAGGCTCGGTGCATGTCCCTTCCCCGCGCATGCCCGATACAGATTGTCTTGCCCGCAACGTATGACGCTTCCAAGCGACGACGTGGGCGGTGTCGAAATCGCGACGTTCGGCCGTTACAGGACGAGGCGACGCGAGCGTGGAATTTCCACACGGCGCTGTACTACAAGGCCGGCGGCACGCCGTGGAAGCTGACTCTCGATCCGACAAAGCCGCAGACGTGTTTCATTGGAGTCGGATTCTTTTACACGCTTGACCGGCAGAAGATTTGCACCAGTGTTGCGCAGGTCTTCAACGAACGAGGGGATGGCGTGGTGGTTCGCGGCGAACCGGCGGTTTACGATAAAGTCGATCGAAGCATCCACTTGGATGCTGACGCCTCCTACAGGCTGCTTGTTCGCGCTCTGGACGAGTATCGACATGAACATCACACGGTTCCCGCGAGAGTTGTTGTTCACAAGACGTCTTGGCACAATTCGGCGGAGGCGGATGGTTTCTTGAAGGCCATCGACGAGTATCGGATCCACTCGATTGAACTTCTGAGCCTTAGCCGGTCGTTCACACGGCTGTTCCGTAACGGATTCTACCCCCCACTGCGCGGTATGTTCCTGACACTGGATGAGCACAGTCATATCCTCTACACGAGAGGTAGCGTCGAGTTTTACGCAACGTATCCCGGCATGTATATGCCTCGGACGCTGAGGGTCGCCTGCGATCGAATCGAACAGACGCCTCGATACTTGGCGGAGGAGATCCTCGCGCTGACAAAGATGAACTGGAACGATACACAGTTTGACGGCGGCCTCCCGATCACAATTCGGGCAGCACATGAAGTTGGGGACCTTCTGAGGTACACCGCCCCATCCGACAACATTCCACCGCATTACAGTTTCTACATGTAGACAGAGCGCATGCCGAGCCTGCCAAGCAATGCCTCGGTCTGGGGGATCGGAAATGGCTGGAGGCGGTTTACTCGACGGAGCGGTTGGAGCCCAACGTCGGCAGCAGCCGGCGCCAAGTAGGGGAACCCGACCATGGCGACGATCACGACATCGACGACACTGACCGTCCCGGAGCTGCGGGAACGATGGCTGCCGCACAAGGAGCGGCTGAATGCCACCGGCAGCGGCCACCCCACGGCGGTCCGCTTCCACCGGGCCTGTAGCTGGCTGGAGGAGGCTGAGCGGTTCCACACCGAGGATCAGACCGACCACGCCCTGATCTTCCGCTGGACCGCCTTCAACGCGTTGTACGGCCAGTGGGACCTGGACCGGCACGAGCCGCTGGCCGACCGGCAGAGCTGGCAGGTATTCCTGTCCCGGATGCTGGAGTTGGACACGACCGGACACACCGTCTCGCTCCTGAACGAACACCGCGGCTTGGTCCTGGCGATCCTGGGGAATCCGTACCTGAACGACTACTTCTGGCAGGACCCTTGCCGCGAGAAGGCTGGCAAAACAAGGCAGGGCGGGCGTCACAAAGCGGAAGCCTGGTACGCGCAGAAGGACTGGCCCCTTATCCTGGACCGGGTCGTCGATCGGGTCTACCTGCTCCGCTGCCAGTTGGTCCACGGTGCCGCCACGCTGCGCAGCGGACTAAACCGCGAGGCGGTCAGGCACTGCGCGACAATGGCGGGCCTGCTGGTGCCGACGTTCCTGCTGGTTTGGATCGACCACGGCGCCGGCGAGGACTGGGGCATCATGTGCTACCCGCCGGTGAACCGCGGGGCCGGTGACATTCGGCGGCGTCGGCCGCAGTGATCGACTGTCGCAAATGCCCCGCAAACTACCCTTCCCTACAAGCTTGCGGTACGACTACAGCACACGCCCCTGGTCGCAAATGCCCCGCAAACTACCCTTCCCTACAAGGGCTGCGGTATTCACTCAGCGGTTTCCAGACTTTTGGTTTCCACGATATTCTGAAATTCGGCCAAGATGTCGGCGCAGTGTTGAGACAGGTAGCGGACCACCCGAGCGTTATCCAGGAGCTTTTTCAGATAGCCGATGGCCAGGACCAGATTCAGTACGTTCCGGCCATGTGCTTCTTCGACGGAACGCAGATCCTGGCTGAGATTCTCCATTTCTCGCTCCATGCGCGACATGTCTTCGGGGCTCAGGTTCGCCACGTCCTTGGGCTTGTCGGGCTCCAATAACTGCTCCTGCGGCGTGGCAGCCAGCAGGCACCGGGCGTAGCTGGCCGAGAAATTGTTGGCTGCGACCATGAGTTCGGCCATTTCGATCTGCCGCATCGGCTTGACCTTCCGTATCTCCCGGAAGGCGCCGTTCGACGCCCGTTTTTCCTTCAACAGTTGCACCGCCTCCGAGCAAATCCCGTCCAGAAGGTCGCGTTTGCGCCGGATGGCGGCAACATCCACGGCAAGCGTCTTGGCGATCCGCTCCTCGGAGACGCCCTGCCGGATGGCCTCCATGATCATGAAGTGCTCCTGGATGGCTGAGAGTTGGCTGACCTTGTGGTTGTAGGTGAAGGCTTCGTCGTCCTTCGCGACAAGGCAGTTGACCTTCTCGACACCCATCTCCTTGAGTATGGCGAGGCGCACGTGTCCGTCCAGCAGAATGTACTGGGTGCTGCCTTTGGCGTCGGGAAACACGATCAACGGTTCGATGATCCCAACCTCCTGGATCGAGGCCGCAATGCGTCGGTACTTCTCCGTCTTGCTGATCATCGGACTGAGTTTCCGCACGGGCAGGATGCTCGCCAGGGGGAGCGAGACGATGTTGGTGTCACACGCGAGGCGTACGCGATTGGCCATGGTCAGCATGCCTCTCCATGAATCTGGGCAGCGAGGTACTGGGGGAGGGAATCCAGTGACTCGGCGCGCAGGAGGGTTATGAAGTTTTCGTCCTGGAATAGCTGTTTCAGGGCTGTCACAGCGAACACGAGCCTGGTCTCGCAGTGCTTCGCTTTCTGGACGACCGCCTTCTGTCGAGCCGTCTCCTCACGGTAGACCCGGAGGAGTTGTTCCGACGAGACATCGCCATTGGCACGGCTGTGAACCCCACGGTGAAGGGCTTTTCCCCGGCTGCGCCGCTCTTCTACCAGACGGCGAACCCGGAGCAGGGCCTTGCCGCGCAGTTCCTTCTTCTCGTAGGCGTCCGTCAACGCCCTCTGAACAGCCGCGTCGTTGGAACTGGCGATTGTGATGGCGACAGTGAGGGGCACCTGCTCCTTCTCGACGGCCCGCAGCAGTCGTTCCTCACCCTTGGCCAGCAACTTCAAGATCCCGTTGACATAGGAGACGTGCAGTCCGGCCTTGCGGGCAATATCTACGGGGGAATCGCCGCGGTCCTTCATGTCCGCGATCTTCCTGGCGTGCTCCATGGTGGTGGGCTGACGCCGCGCCAGGTTCTCGATCAGGCTGATCAGCATCAATTCCTCCTTGGTGGCCTCGATGACGATCGCCGGGATCTCGGTCTCGCCTAGGCTCTCGTATGCTTCCAATCGGCCCTGCCCACAGCCCAGCAAGTATCGCGTTTCGCCATCGGCAGTCCGGTACTCAGCCACCGTGATCGGCTTCTTCAAGCCAATCTCGGCGATGTTGGCGACGATCTGCTTGAATTTCTTCTTGCCCCGCGTGCGGGGATTGGGGACGGTGATCTTGTCGATCGGAATCATCTGGACTTCGTTCTGCTCTCGATTCATGCCGCCACCTCGATCTTTCTGCGTTTGGCCATGAGGATGAAGTAGTTCAGGTTGTCGAATTGGTAGGTGTCCAAGTGGACCCCGTTGCTCTCGCATAGGAGCAACTTGGGTGCGCCGATGTCCATGATCGGCAGCAGGTAGTAGTCGGCCGGCTGCTTGTTGGTCGCGTCCATGCGGACCAGGATCGTGATGTCGGGAACAAGCGTCCCGTCGATCCGCACCAGCCATCGAAGCATGCCACCCGCGGTCTGTCGGCACCGGGAAAGCACCATGGACGCTGTGTACGCGTCGTTGATCAGGAGCAGGTTCGTGGCGACATCTCGGGTGACGTGAGCGCCCACCGCACCAAGCTGTCGGAGCACATCGTCAAGTAGCTGGAGATGGAGCTGCCCGATCGTCCGGTTGATCTCCAGAAAGCTGTAATCCCGGTCCGGCCGGTACCCTGCAAGCTGATAGGCGCGGAGGAGACTGCCGAACCGGGTCCGGTAGGCGGAGCTTGCTGGCATGTCCTCGGCCGAGTCGATCAGAAAGCTGGAGAGGATGGAGTGCTTGGTCAAGAGGGTGCGGAGTCGCTCGACCATCTCGTCGTCGGTCAGGCGCCGGGTCCGCGCTAAGATGATCCCGTGAGCGGTATAGAAATCCTCCGGGCTGATGATCGGCTGGAACGCGCCCTCGCGACGAACCCACATGTCCGGCGTATTGGCCACCCGCTTCTTCTTTAGCTTGAACGACCTGCGGTTGTAGACATTGTTGCCGATGTACTTCTCATTGGTCAGGACTTCCCGCACCGTGCCTCGGGTCCAGGGTCGGCCGAGGTCGGTCAGGATGCCGCGGGCGTTGAGGATTTCGGCGATCTCCCGTTCGCTACGGCCCTCGCGGATGAACATCTGGTAGATCCACTGCACGTTTCGGACTTCTTCTTCGGGGCCATGTACGAGAATGACCCGGTCGGTCTGGAGGCTTTTCTTCTCGCCCCGGCCCAGGACTCCTTTTTCCTTGTGGGTGTGGTCGATCAGCATCCGTCGCAGCCCGTATCCGGCCGGGCCGCCCTGGCGATAACCCAGCTCGATCAGCTTGCACTGGCCCTTGAACACCTTGGACGACAGCTCCCGACTGTACTCGGCCGCCATCACCCGCTTGACGCTCTTGATGATCGTGGCGGCCGGCCCGCCGTCGTTCTCGAACTGCTCGGCGCAGTAGTGAACGTCGATCCCGGCCCGCTTGCACAGGTACTCGTAATACGCGCTCTCGTCAGTGTCCTGGAAACGGCCCCAGCGGCTCACGTCATAGACCAGGATGGCGTCAAAGCCCGGGTTGCCGGCCTGGACATCGTCGATCATGGCCCTCAGGGAATCGCGGCCTTCCATCTTTAGGCCGCTCTTGCCGTCGTCGGCGTAGGTTCGGACGATCTCATAGCCGCGCTTGGCCGCGTACTCGCGGATCACGTCGGCTTGGTTCTCCGTGGAATACTGCTGATGTTCGGTGGACATGCGGACGTACTGCGCCGCGCGAATACGATCTGGCCGTGTGGTCGGTTGCTCTTGGTCCATGTTGGCTTCCCTAACGCAGCCGGGGCAGCACAATGAAGTCTGCCGCGGAGTGTCGTGACAGTTGTGGGACGCAGGGAGATTGGCGAAGTCATCTGCGCGCGCTTTCCTGCGACCATTGTTATGGCACGCAATCACGTGCCGCCTTCCTCACATCATGGGCAGGAACTGGGGCAAGCCTCGGGTGAAAGCTGTGTGATTTCTGTGTGAACTTCCTACAGTTTCCGATCAAGTGTCAGCGCGAGATGGTTTCGCACGGTGCCGTTGATCGCCGATGCGAGTTCTTCCATGCCGGCCTCCCGCAGTTTGCGTCTGAGCACCTTGACCACGCTTCGCACGGCATCCGGGCTGCGACAACCCTGCCAGACTTCGTGCAGGAGTTCGTCGTGAGAGAAGAACCGATTTGGCCACCGCACCAACCGCTCAAAAAGCCGAAAGGGGAGGTTGTTGCCCAGAAAGCATGTCTTGCCTCGCCAGCACACGGAATACGAAGCCGAGTCGGCTTTCGGACGATCATCCGAGATTGCATGGCACTTGTGGGTTGACCGTGTGTCGGCCAGGGACTGTTCGTCCAAGTTAAAGCCCAGCCCGTCGTTGGCCATTTCCAGCAGACTGTGAATCATGGTCACGGCGGAAGTGGCGGCCGTCGCCAGTTGGGTTAGCGTGTCAACGAATTGGTTGGCCTGTTTGGTTCCTAGCATGGCAATGTTCCTTCGCTTGTCGAAGCGTTTCGCAAACAGCCATGCCCTGAATGTTCCCATGCCGACGACCAAAGTGTTGGGTAAAGCTGTCGGGGTCAGTGATGACAAGGTCGAACGGCGTGGACCTCCGGCCGCTCCCAGGGTACGGAGGGGTTCGCCGGCGATAGAAAATTATGCCCCACGCGACTGGTGCCCACGTCGTAGGCAGCCCAGCCTGCCAGCCGTAGGTAGCGCGGGCCGGCAGTGGGCCGGCAGTGGGCCGTCGCCTACTCGAAAAACAGAAGGGAGAGCGCGCCCGTGATGCGTCGGCGCGAAGCTGGAGTACAATATCGCCGTTGCGGCTCGTCGGTAGCCGCTAGGGGGAGAGGGCGAGTATGGCCCATAGCCGAATCAACCAGACCGGTCGCCATCCAGCCATTTCGGATGATCTGGTGACGTCGATTGTGCTATGGATGAGACGCTGGCGGACGTCCGGCCTCGCAAAACGGCTGGTCATCGAATTCAGCCCCCGCCTGCGGCAATCCCTGGCACGCAGCCTGCCTTCCCGCCGTCTCATCCGGCTCAACCCGGTGCTGCAACGGCCTCAAAACGCGGCGTTGCTGCCGGAAGTGCTCTGCCACGAAGCTGCCCATGTTGCCGTATTCGAGCTGTACGGTCCCCGGTGCCGACCCCATGGTCCCGAATGGTCCCGGCTGGTCACGATGGCGGGCTTCACTCCGACTTTGCACCTTGCGATCGACGGAGAGCCCCCCAGAGCAGACGCACGATCTTCACCCGCCTCCCGCTATGAGCACCGCTGTCCTGTCTGCCAGATGGTACGTTCTGCCCGTCGGCCGGTGCCCGCCTGGCGCTGCGCCGACTGCGTGGCGGCCGGCCTCGACGGCCATCTGCTGATCACCCGCCGTCCAGCAACAAGGGGAGGCCACCAATGACCGCTGACGCCTGCCCCTTCTGCAATATCCCAGAAGACCGCGTCTTCTACCGTGGACGCCTGGTGACGGCAATGTGGGACGCCTTCCCGGTATCTCCGGGCCACGCGCTGTTGGTCCCCTGCCGGCATGTGGCAACCTGGTTCGAGGCCACGGCCGACGAGCAGCAGGAGCTGTTGCACGCCATCGAAGTGGCCCGGGACGCAATCACCAAGGCGTATCCCGTGCCGGACGGATTCAATATCGGCGTCAACGTCGGCGAGGCCGCCGGTCAAACCGTCTTCCATCTACACGTCCACGTGATTCCCCGGTACAAGGGCGACGTTCCTGATCCGACCGGCGGCGTCCGCGGTGTCATTCCCGGCAAGGCCAACTATCGGCGTGGGCCGACCGCCCAAGACCGCTTGCTGGGGCAGGCTCCGCACCATCGGGCACTTGTCCGGGGCGGCGATCACGATCCGTTGCTGCCGCACCTGCTGGCTGAGCTGGACCGGGCGGTGGGGGCCGACATCGCCGTCGCTTTCGTGCTGCGCAGTGGCATACGGCCCATTCGCGAACATCTGCGGGATCTGCTGGACCGGGGCGGCCGGGTCAGGTTGCTGACCGGCGATTACCTGGACGTGACTGATCCCCAGGCCCTGTGGGAACTGTATGACTTGGACGGCAGCCTGGATCTCCGCGTGTACGAAGCCGCCCAGACAGGCTTCCATCCCAAGGCGTACATCTTCTACCGTCCCAGCGGTGAAGCCACGGCCTATGTAGGCAGCTCGAATCTGACCGGGCCGGCACTGGAAAGCGGCGTCGAGTGGAACTACCGCATTGTTTCCTCAAGGGATGGGACGGGTTTCACGGACATCGTGGAAGCGTTCGAGCAGTTGTACCGGGACCGGGCAACCCGCCCCCTCGACGCGGCCTGGATCACGAAATACCAGGCCCGCAGGCGCCCACCGGCGGTTATCGTGCCCGTGGAGGTCAAGACCGAGGCCCCAGAGCCTCCGCCCGAACCCCACGAGATCCAGCGGCAGGCGCTCGCCGGGCTGACGGCAACCCGCGCAGCCGGCAACTCCGCCGGTCTGATTGTCCTGGCCACGGGCTTGGGCAAGACGTGGCTCAGCGCCTATGACAGCAGCCGACCGGAGTTCGGCAGCGTGCTGTTTGTGGCCCACCGCGAGGAGATCCTGACGCAGGCCATGCAGACTTACCGGCGTATCCGGCCGGAAGCTCGGCTGGGCCGGTACACCGGCACGGAGAAGCTGCCCGACTCGGACGTCCTGTTCGCGTCGATCCAGACGCTCGGCCGGCAGCAGCACCTCAAGCTGTTCTCGCCGGATAGCTTCGACTACGTCGTCGTGGACGAGTTCCACCACGCAGCAGCCCGCACGTACCGGCGGCTGATCGACTACTTCGCGCCGAAGTTCCTGCTGGGCCTGACGGCCACGCCCGAACGCATGGACGGCGGCGATCTGCTGGGACTCTGCCAGGAAAATCTGGTTTTCCGCTGCGACGTGATGGCCGGTATCCGCCAGGGCCTGCTCTGCCCGTTTCACTACTTTGGCGTGCCCGATGAGGTCGATTACGCGAACATCCCCTGGCGCAATTCGCGATTCGACGAGGAGGAACTCACGCGGGCGGTGGCGACCCGATCCCGTGCCCAGAACGCCCTGGAGCAATACCGCCAGCGTGCCGGCAAACGGACTCTGGGGTTCTGCTGCTCCCAGCGCCATGCTGATTTCATGGCGGACTTCTTCAATGAGGCGGGCCTTCGGGCGGCGGCCGTCCACTCCGGTCCCAGCTCCGCGCCCCGCGCCACGTCCCTGGAACAGCTCGCCGCCGGGAATTTGGACGTCATCTTTGCCGTGGACATGTTCAACGAAGGCATCGACATCCCGGCCATCGACACCGTGATGATGCTCCGGCCCACGGAATCCAGCACGATTTGGCTCCAGCAGTTCGGTCGCGGGCTGCGTCTGTTCCCGGACAAGCCGCACCTCACGGTGATCGACTACATCGGCAACCACCGTACGTTCCTGCTCAAACCCCGAACGCTGTTCCAACTTGGTCCTGGCGACGGCGCGGTCGCAGCCGCCCTCAAGCTGGTGCTGGCGGGACAGGTGGACCTGCCCCCGGGCTGCGAGGTGACTTACGACACCGTGGCGGTGGACATCCTGAAAGCGCTGCTCCGTGCTCCCAGTCCGCCGGAGGCATTGCGGAGCCACTACGTCGATTTCCGGGACTTGCAGGGGCAGCGCCCCACAGCCGCCGAGGTTTTCCACGAAGGCTTTAATCCCCGCGCGGTGCGCAAGACCTACGGCTCTTGGCTGCGCTTCGTGAACGCGATGGGGGACCTGTGAGAAACCGAGCAGGCGGTAATCCAGGGGGCCGGTGGGTTTCTGGACAACCTCGAAATCACGCCGATGACCAAGACCTTCAAAATGCTCACAGTGCAGGCGATGCTCAACACCGACACGCTACCGGGCCGTATCGCGATTGATGCGCTCACGGCGGAAGTCGCGCGTGTTGCCAAACGATCGGCCGCGCTCCGGGCGGATGTGGGAACGGCCCTGAACAACAGTGCCGATCTGCGGCGGCTGATCGAAACGAACCCCATCGTAGCCTGGGCACACGGCGGACGCGCCAATGTGGAACGGTTCTTCGCCTACGAGGACGGCGTGTTCCGTACCTTGTTCAGCGTGGAGCCTGACCTTCGCGAATCGTTCCGGGAAGCCGGTCCCGGCTTTCCTCGGCCTGAACTTTTACGGGAACCACTGCGTCCATCCCGACCCGGGCATCACCCTGTCGAAAACGTGGATGCGGCCGACACGGGAAATGGGCGTCGTCAACAATCGGGCTACGGAAGCCGCACGCGGCTGCCAGGCCAGTCGCTGGCAGGTCGAGAAGGTGTTGGCTCGCGGCTACGGGCTGGCGACCGTCTACTACGGCGACATCGACCCTGATTTCCCGGAGGGCTGGAAGCTCGGATTGCGTGCGGCGTTGAGTCCGCAGGGCAAGGACACCGTCTTCCAGCCGGACGACTGGGGAGCGATCGGCGCCTGGGCGTACGGGCTGAGCCGAGCGATGGACTACCTGGAGCAGGAGCCGGCCGTGGACGCCAAACACGTGGCGGTCATGGGGCACTCGCGGCTGGGCAAGACTGCTCTATGGGCTGGCGCCCAGGATGAGCGGTTCGCCATCGTGATCTCGAACAACTCCGGCGAGGGCGGGGCCTCGCTCGTACGCCGACGATTCGGCGAGGCGATCCACCACTCGGTGAGCATGGTCCCGTACTGGTACTGCACCCGGTATCGCCAGTACGCCTGGCACGAAGCGGACCTGCCGGTGGACGCCCACATGCTGATTTCGCTGATCGCTCCGCGGCCGGTCTACGTCGCCAGTGCCACCAAGGACCTGTGGGCCGATCCGCGCGGCGAGTTCCTGGCCGCCAAGCATGCCGAGCCCGTGTACCAGTTGTTCGGTCGAGCCGGCCTGGGCGTGGCAGACATGCCGCCTGCTGATCATCCCGTGGGTGACTTCATCGGCCACCACGTCCGCACCGGCGACCACGATGTCACGGCCTACGACTGGGAGCAGTACATGGCGTTCGCCGACCGCCATTTCCGCCACGGAGCGGCGGCGGCAGAAAAACGCCCAGGCGGGGATGGGAGGAACTCGCCATGATCTTGCTGGACAGCCGAAGCCTGGCCGTGCTGTTGGTCCTTTGGGTCAGCGTTGCAGCCAGCCAGGAACCAGCCCGCCCGCCGGTGCCCGCGAACTCGGTGGAACGGTCGGTCATGGAGCGAATCAAGGGACGGGCATTTCCCTCCGTCTTCCAGGCTTGGAGTCCTGCCCAGAATGTCCGCGATGAATCGCCGTTGCACACCGTGGCCCGTCACGATTTGCTCTGGCACGGTCCGCAATTCTTCGGCCTGCGTTGGAACAACGGGTACACCGGGTTTGCCGATGGGTTCACGGCCGAGAGCATTCAGGCCGCCCGTTTGTTCCGGCAGAAGCTGTTGAAGCTCAACCCAAATCTCGTCTTGATCGCGGAAATTCGCTACCGGGACGCCCACCGGAGCTACCTGCCGGAGGGCCATGCTTGGTGGTTGCGGGACAAACAGGGGCGAATCGTTCCCGGATGGGAGGAGGGCGGGTTCTTCTGCCTGGACTTCCATAATCCACAGTTCCGGTCACAGGTTGCCGCCCAGGCCAAGGCGGCCGTGAAATCCGGGGCTGTCGATGGCGTGTTGCTGGACTGGTGGTCGGACGATGCCAGCCGGCTGGAGCTGATCCGCGAGGTGCGGGAGGCGGTCGGCGAGCGGGCGATCATCATCGCCAACGCCAATGATCGCCAGACGCCTCAGACGGCTCCGTTCATCAACGGCTACTTCATGGAGTGTTACCGCAGCCAGACAGCACAGGAGTGGATGACCATTGCCGATACGCTCGTCTGGGCAGAAGCCCACCTCCGGGAACCACGGGTCAACTGCCTGGAAACCTGGTTCCACAAGTCACGCGACGATCTCGGTCTGATGCGGGCAACCACGACGCTGGTGCTGACGCACTCCGACGGCTATTGCCTATTCTCCGATCCCAACCCGCTTCCCACACCGGATCACCTGCACAACTGGTATCCGTTCTGGGAGCGGAGCTTGGGAAAGCCGATTTCGGAACGGCAATCGCGTCCCGATGGCACCGTGAGCCGGGAGTTCGAGAACGGCGCAGCGGTGTACAATCCACTGGGCAACCGTGCGGTGTTGGTACGATTCTCAGACCGACGTCGCAGCGTGGCGACCGGAAAGGCGGGTCTGGAACACGCTCTGGGTTGTCCCGATGGCGACATCTTCTTGAGGGTCAAGTGACGCGAAACATGTCGAGCAAGCCGAATCTGGACCCCAAGTGGCTCCAATGGTCAAAGCAGTTGATGGCCATCGCCCAGAACGGCCTGACCTTCGCGAGCAACCCGTTCGACAAGGAGCGATACGAAGCCGTCCGGGCCATTGCCGGCGAGATTCTATCGGACCACACCTGCACCGCCCCGTCCCAAATCGTGGACCTGTTCTCCGGGGAATCCGGCTACGCCACACCGAAAGTCGATGTCCGCGGCGTGGTGTTTCGGGACGATACCATTCTCCTGGTCAAAGAACGGGCTGACGGTCTGTGGACGCTGCCGGGCGGCTGGACCGACGTGAACGAAGCGCCCAGCGAGGCCGTGGTTCGCGAGGTGTTCGAGGAGTCTGGCTACCGAACCCAAGCGACGAAGCTGCTCGCCGTCCTGGACAGGTCCAAGCATCCGCACGTCCCGCCGCTGCCGTTTCACATCTACAAGCTGTTCATCGAGTGCGAGCTGGTCGGTGGTGACGCTGAGACCAGCCACGAAACGGAAGCGGTGGCGTTTTTCCGGGAGCACGAGTTACCGGAGTTGTCGATCTCCCGCACGACTCCGGAGCAAGTCACCTTGCTCTTTGAGCACCGGCGTTGCCCGGAGCTGCCGCCCGATTTCGACTAATCGCTCACGGTTTGCCGTAATCCATCGGCAGGAATTGCAGACGCTCCCAAGGGAATCCGCTCAGGATCGCGTACACGGGCGTGCCATTGAACAGAGCGGGGTAGGGATCGGGCTGTCCCAGTTTGGTGTACGACTTCGGGTTCTGCGCCCTGAGCGTAATGGCCCCGGCCTTGTCCCAGACGACAAAACCGTATTTCTGGGCCGCCTTGGCAATCGTCTTGCCGACCGGGTGCATCTTGAGGGCACCCACATCGACAGTCGGATCAAGCCGGAATCTCAGCCCCTCGGGAATCCTGCTTGGGGCATCCTTCGGGTTGTAGCCGTCCGAACGATTCGCCGGATACGACACGACCGACCATTTCTCGGTATCTACCAAGGCGATGCCCAGCACGTGCCCAATCTCGCCGCGCTGCAATTCCTCCGCCGTGATCTGGCCGCCCAGGAACGGCAAGCCCGTGGCCGTCGTGCCGTAAGGCTTCTGCCAGATACCCAGGTTCTTGGACACGTTTCGCATGCAGCCGCCCCAGCAGGCTTGCCACTGGCCGCTGACTTTGCGGGCCTGCCAGAACTCCCACAGCGTATCGCTGGACGGCTGGTAGACTGTCATCTCGGCGTCAGTCCCGTCCGCGGGCTCCGCGTGCTCCGGGATCGGGACGGCTTTCCACTGTTCCGCGAGCTTCGGATCAGAGAATCCTTTCTTCTGGCAATCCCATTCGGTGACGCGAACGGTAGCCGTGTTGGCATCTGCCACGTACACGGGACTCGCGTAGGCGGTCAGATTGATGGAGACGGTGCCGTAGTACGCTTTCTTCTGACGCACAAACTCGGCCACGAAATTCGCCGAGTTGGGATGCAGCGGCACGTCGGCGGGCAGCGGCGTGTACCAGAAACTCGTCGGTGCGAAGATGGTGGCCGGATTCGCTGGCGGCTCCGCGGCGGCAACTGCGTTGACGCCGAAGTGACCGGCCAGTAGGGCCGCCAGGATGATCGGGCGCGTGGGGATAGGTTTGCGCATGGCTGGGTCCTACATTACGGAGAGCGGGCCGGGTGGCGGCCCGTCAGTTACCGACTTCCTGCACGTCTGGCGTGCCATTCTTCTCTAACCTGCTTACTCGCTCATCAGCCGGTCGGCCAACTTCTTCATCATGGCCGTGGCGGGGCCTTCCAGCAATGTGTAATCACCGGTGGGCCGCGTCTTCACGTCGATGATGTACTTGTTCTTCACCGGGGAGAAGATCGGGATCAGGTGCGAAGCCGGGGCGACCTGGGCCGACGTGCCGATGCAGATGAAGACCCCGTCGTGGCGGTCCACCTCGTCAACGAGCACCGAAAGCTGGTCAAAGTCGAAGTTCACGGCTTCCCCGAACCAGACCACATCGGGCCGCAATTGCCCGCCGCATTTTGGACACAGATCACCGAGCTTGACCGGCACGTCCTGATGCGTCTTGAAGTCGCAGGTGTAGCCGCCGTCACTGAAAATATCGTGGTGGAATTCGCACTTCCGCCTGATGATCAGCCCGTGCAGATGCACGACGTTTTCGCAGCCTGCGCGTTCCAACAGGTCGTCGATGTTCTGGGTGATGTTCAGCACGTTGAACTTCGCCTGCAAACGGGCGATGCTTCTGTGGGCCTCATTGGGCTGTGCCGTCTGTACCCCGCGGAATCGCAGTTCGTAGAAACGCAGAACCAGTGCCGGGTCTCGTCTCCAACCGCCAGGGCTGGCGACATCCTCGACCCTGTGGTTTTCCCACAGGCCGTTGGAATCGCGGAACGTGGGGATGCCGCTCTCGGCGGACAGCCCCGCGCCGCTGAACACGACAACCGTTCGTTTCCTGATCTCGCTCTGTTCAGGCATACGTGTACCTCTGCGTCTTCGCCGATTGTACAAGCCGCTCCCGACATCGGGTAGAATATCCGTCCGGCGCTGTCTGTCACCAGAGAGCGACAGGCTCGATGCCGGTGTTTTTCCCAGCATCATCGGGGGAAATGTTCCCCGTGATGCGATCAACTTGCGGAGTGAGGTGCCATGCGCCGAGTCTTGCCTGTTCTTGCGTTGACGGTCGCCGCAACATGTTCCGTCATGGCAGCGGACGCGGTGCCCTCCGCTGCGACGATTGTACCTGGCGTTGTGGGCGACGGCGTCCACGATGACACGCTCGGCTTGCAGACGCTTCTCGACGCGGGCAGGAGCGAAGTCCATTTCCCATCGCCACCCGTCCGCCTGCTCATTAGCAAGACGCTCAAAATGCACTCTCGGCAGACGTTGGTTGTCGGGCGGCACACCGTGATCCGACTCAAGGACGGCTCCGACCAGGTGATGATCACCAACGCCGACCACGACGAAGGGAACGAGGACGTGAGCGTGGTCGGCGGTATCTGGGACATGAACAACCTGAACCAGTCGTTGACGGAGTACCAGAAGACCCGCAACTGGCGAGGACGCCCCTATGCCCCCGAGTATTTCATCGGCGTCTTAATGCGGTTCAACAACGTGAAGAACCTATCCCTCCGCGGCTTGACGCTGAAAGATCCGGTCACCTTCGGCATGCAGTTGGGGAACCTCCGGCAGTTCACCATCGAGGACATCACGTTCGACTACAATCTGAAACGAAGCAACATGGACGGGGTGCACGTCCACGGCAATTCCCGCTGGGGGCGGATCGTGAATCTCAAGGGCACGACCAACGATGACTTGGCGACCGCGCAGAAATAACTTGAACAAGTTTTACTTTCTCGGCGATAGGGTATAGTTCCATTCGCCGTGGAATTCGT
>ERZ747221.451-NODE-451-length-48823-cov-6.855598_pt1 | contig 48823 bp, 38 predicted proteins | sample MGYA00374949_ERZ747221 | MGnify/ENA primary metagenome ERZ747221 (study PRJEB28779, sample SAMN05720172) | bioreactor metagenome | isolation source: Anaerobic biogas reactor | place: USA:Washington, USA | collected 2015-08-08 ... | reverse complement strand
GCTCCCTTAGTGAACTGCCGTCTCGACAGCTTGCCGGTGTTCTTCTTAGCCATCTTGTGCTCCTCTGAGTCTCTGCGTTGAGTACCCGTCGACACTGGAACCGTGTCGTATTGCCCGTCAGCTCTGCTCGGGTGGCTCCCGATCTCGCGCGGAAGCCGGCTCATCACCTCCTTGCCCTGCCAGTCTCACCTCGGGCGCCAGGCGGACAATCTTGGCCGCCGGCGCACTCTACCGAGCGCACGTAGGGGACCCGGGCAAGCGCTCAGACACTGCCGTCTCCGGCGCGTGTCCGCCTTGTGCTCCAACCTCCTAAGCAGCTCCATTGCCGCCAACAGGCGCAACAAGGGCACGACTACCTCGCGACCCTCCGGCCGCGTCGGCTCCGTGACGATTCTCCACATGCTCCACCGTTATTGTACACACCTTCACAAGCCCGTCAACCGCGAACGGGCCCTCTCTGCCGGTAAATCCGCCCGGCCACCCAGTCAATCCGATACCACCCTTGACGGCCCGGCGAGAGGTCACTAGCGTTTGGGACGGATAAGGGAGGCTGGCCCCATGCGGACCACACTGATCTCAGCCAAGGGCAACCGCCCCTGGCAAGGCATCCCCGCCATCGAGCGCAGCCCGAGCGGCCGCCTTTGGTGCGCCTTCTACAGCGGAGGCCCCAGAGAGCCCCATCCGGATAACCACCTACTGCTCACCAGCAGCGGCGATGACGGCGCCACCTGGTCGCCTCCGCAGGTCGTGGTCGATCCGCCGCCACCCACGCGCGCCTTCGACCCCGCCCTCTGGATCGATCCGGGGGGCCGGCTCTGGCTCATCTACAACCTGGCCGACACCGAGACCCGCTCCTACACCCTCTGGGCCATGGTCGCCCCGAACCCGGACAGCGCCGCCCCTACCTGGGAGCCTCCCAAGCCACTCGACACCGGCGCCCCATTCGCCTTCCGCCTCAACAAGCCCATAGTTCTCAGCAGCGGCGAGTGGCTTCTGCCCGTCACGTGGTCGCGCGAGGCGTCGCCGGAGTGGCCACTGCTGGCCGGGCAGCTGCAGGGCGTCGCTATCTCTGCCGACCAGGGCCAGACCTGGTTGTTGCGGGGGGAGGTCGAGGCGCCACCTTGGGCGCTGGAGAACATGGTGGTCGAGCTGCGCGACGCGCGGCTGTGGATGCTGATTCGGACGGGAAGCGGCGTGCTCTGGCAGAGCTTCTCCGAGGACGGGGGAGAGAGGTGGAGCGACGGCGACTCCGCCGGCATCGTGAACCCGGGATCGCGCTTCTACATCGGCCGGCTCCGCTCCGGGCGTCTCCTGCTGATCAACACGCCCGACGCCAAGCGCCGCCGGCGCCTGTGCGCCTACCTCAGCGACCGTAGGGACGAGACCACTTTCGTGGGCGAGCTGGAGCTGGACGAGCGGGAGCGCGTGTCCTATCCGGATGCAGTACAGTCGCCCGATGGTACCATCTACGCCGTGCACGACTGCGACCGGAGTGGCACGGGCGAAGTGCTACTGAGCGCGTTCCACGAAGGAGAGATAACTCAGAGGTAGGGGGCGCGCGGGCGGGGAGAAGTCCCCCCGGCGCGACTCGAACGCACGACACGCGGTTTAGGAAACCGCTGCTCTATCCACCTGAGCTACGGGGGGACGCAGTCCCATGATACTTACGGGGGCGCCCCCCGAGCAACTGCCGTCCGGCCCGCCCCTCACCTGACGGCGAGAGCTTGACGGAGTTCGTATAATGTTGGAGCCTCTCGGGCACGGCAGGTTCCCTGTTAGCGGCCGCGAGGCACAGTCCTGGTGTGGGCGCGTCGTCGGGACGGTCCCCGAGCGTGGGCCGCGAGTCCGGTTGTGAGCTAAGGTTGAGCCGTAGCCCTGCCGACGGATCGATAGTAGAGAGGGCTTGCACGGTATGCAGTGCGAGCTTGTGGGCGTTGTCAGCACGTAGCCCCGCGCCGACGCGAAGAAGACGGCGGAACCGCGTCGTCTCCCAACGACTTCATAGCGGAGGCCTGTAGTTGCCCCTCTTGCCACTCGCGATAGTGATGGCGCTGACCAACGTTCTATCGCTCGCCGCCATCTTCGCCTTTCTCTATCACCGCAGTCGCGAAGGTCACCTGCTCCTATGGAGCTTGAGTTGGCTCGGCCAGAGCCTGCGCTACATATCGTCGCTGCTCGTCCTCGTCCGCCCCGAATCGCTCCTCCTCCCGGTGACGGTACAGTGGTTCTCGCTCGCGGCCGGCGGCTTCCTCGTCTGGGGGACGGCCGTATTCGTGGCCGGACGCACGCCGAGATACGTCAAGTTCATCTGGATAGGCATCCTGGCGGCGGCCATGTGGCCCCTGTTCGCCACTGGGCGAGGTTACTCCTTCCTCTGGTCCAACCTCCCCACCTACGTCGTGCTCGCCGCCGCCTTCATCTGGACCGGCATCGCCTTCCTTCGCTGGCCTGAGTCCGGCGGCCCCGCCCGCCACCTGGTCGGCTGGGGGATGATTCTCTGGGGCATCCACAAGGTGGACTTCCCCCTCCTGGCCCCCATTCCCTACGCCGCCGTCTGGGGCTACGGCATCGCCACCGCCCTCGGTATTGTGGTGGCGGCCGGCGTGGTGGTGGCCTACCTGGATCGCGCCCTGCGGCGGTTGCACGCCAGCGAGAATCGGTTCCAGCTCCTGGCCGAGAACGCCTCCGACCTGCTCTTCCACTATCGGCTTCTTCCCGAGCCCGGATTCCAGTACCTCAGTCCCACTGCTACGGCCATGTTGGGCTATGCGCCCGAGGAGCTATACACCGACCCGGACCTTCTCTCCAAGATCGCGCATCCCGATGACAGGCAGCTGCTCTCCGCACTGCTGAGGGAGCCCCCGGCTCCCGGGACCACCGTCGTAACGCGCTGGCAGCATCGCGACGGACAGCTGGTGTTCGCCGAGGCACGCCTCAGCCCGGTCTTCGATGCCCGGAGCCGCTACATCGGCCTCGAGGGCGTGGCGCGCGACGTCACCGAGCGGACGAAGGCAGAGCAGGCCCTGGCTGCCAGCGAGCAGCGCTACCGCAACCTGTACCAATCGGTGCATGCCGGCGTGGTAACCTACGACGCTGAGGGCCGGGTGGTGGACGCCAATACCGAGGCGCAGCGCCTCCTCGGAGTGACCTTGCCGGAGATGCTGGGGTGCAGCACCGCCGATATCGGTAAGCTCCGCCTGATCAGCGAGGACGGCCAAGCCCTGTCGCAGGATGAATGGCCCTGCGCCCGCGCCCTGCGCGAGGGCAAGGCGGTGAGCGATCTGGTCGTCGGCGTCCAGAATCACGACGAATCAGTGCGATGGCTCCTCGTCAACGCCGAGCCCAACCACGTCTTCGAGGCCGACTCCCCCCCAGGCGCGATGGTCACCTACGTGGACATCACCGAGCGTAAGCACCTGGAGGACGGCTGGCGCGAGTCTGACCGTCGCTTCCGAGACCTGCTCCAGAGCGCTGATTTGCTCGCCGTCCAGATCAACCGAGAGGGCAAGCTGGTCTTCTGCAACGATCACTTCCTGGAGCTAACCGGCTGGACGGCCGAAGAGGCCATCGGGATCGACTGGTTCGACCACTTCATCCCCGAGGAAGAGCGAGAAGCGCGCCGGCGGCGCTGGGTGGAGCATGTCACGCAAGGTCATGGGTTGCGCCGGAAGGAGTACGACATCCTCACCCGGACGGGCGAGCGGCGACTGGTGCGCTGGAACCGCACCTGGCTGCTGGACGCGCGTGGCCAGTTAGAGGGCGCGGCCAGCATCGGTGAAGACGTCACCCAGCTTCGGGCCCTGCAGCGGCAACTCGCTCAGTCTCAGAAGCTGGAGTCCGTCGGTAGGCTGGCCGGCGGAGTGGCCCACGACTTCAACAACCTGCTCACCGCCGTCGTCGGCTACGCCTCCCTCGCCCTGAGCGAGGCGGCCGACCAGCCCGAGCTGCGTGAAGACGTCATGGAGATCCTGGCCGCCGCCGATCGTGGGTCACAACTGATCCACCGGCTGCTGGCCTTCGCCCGTCAGGCGCCCGGCGAACCGAAGCCGGTGGATGTGAATCGCCTGGTGCTGGGCCTGCAGAAGCTGCTGCGCCGGCTGATCAGCGAGGACATCTCCATCGTCATCTCGGTGGAAGCGGAGCCGGCGGTGATCGCCGCCGATGCCTCCCAGCTCGAGCAGGTGCTGGTGAACCTGGTAGTCAACGCCCGCGACGCCATGCCCGATGGGGGGAATCTGGCGATCCAGGTGGCCAACGTTAGCCTGGACGAGAAGTACGCCGCCAACCACCTGGACCTTCAGCCCGGGGAGTATGTGTCCCTCACCGTCAGCGACACCGGTGTGGGTATGGACGCCACCGTGAAGGAGCGCCTCTTCGAGCCCTTCTTCACCACCAAGGAACCGGACCGCGGCACGGGGTTGGGCCTAGCCGTCGTCTACGGCATCGTGCACCAGTACGGGGGCAGCGTCTGGGTGTACAGCGAGCCCGGCCAGGGCACGACGTTCAATATCTACTTCCCCCGCGCAGTAGGCGTCGAGGAGGCCGTATCCGGCCGGGAGCCCTTGACGGCAGCGATCCTCGGCGGCGATGAAAAGGTCCTGCTGGTCGAGGACGAGGCCTCGGTGCGCGACATAACCTCGCGCATCCTGGAGAGCCAAGGCTACACCGTCATCCAGGCTGCGTCGGGCCCCGAGGCCATCTCGGCGGTGGAACGTTCCGGCGGACACTTTGACCTTTTGCTTACCGACGTGGTGATGCCGCGGATGAGCGGTCCCGACTTGGCCGCCGTCCTGCGGGCCGACCGTCCCGATCTGGCCGTGCTCTACATCTCCGGCTTCGCTGAGCAGGCCGTTGCGCGACACGGTGTGTTGGCGACAGGGATGGAGTTCCTAGCCAAACCGTACACGTCCGGTGAGCTCTTGTCCCGAGTGCGCTCCGCCCTCGACGGCCGCAAACAGTAGCGGACTCGAACCTAGGAGCGGTCCTCCCCCAGTCCGGCCAGGGTCTGCTTCACTGCCGCCAGGCAGATCTCCACCACCGTGTCGGTGTTGATGACTATGGCGTGCATGTCGGTGCGGTTGCCCGACATCTCCAGCAGGAAGGCAGTGGCGCACCCCCTTTCGGCGGCGTAGCAGATCAGGTACGGCTGAGCCGGGGTGGTGTCGGTGGCTCGCTCCAGGTTCACCTGCTGGTAGGCCCCGCCATAGGGCTGTTGCACCAGGTGACGATCCTTCATCCGCGCCTTGACGTCAGCCTGAATCGCGTCGAACAGCGCCCGGTCGCCCCGATGGGCGCGCAACATGATGTAGTCGGCCGTGTGGAAGTCTATCAGGCACACCGGCCGGTAGCGATCGATGAGCCCCTGCATCACCTGCGTCTCCCGCTCCGAGGCGGGGCGGCTGCCGTTGTAGTTGTAGTCCCAGGGCACCAGCACGTCCTGGCCGGCAGTGGCCGGCTCCCAGGCGCAGTCGAAGTTCCGGTTCAGGTCCACGCCGTGGGCGTTCTGGCGGGTGAAGTGGTCGAAGCCCCAGGGGTTCTGCACCGGTACGATGATGTAGTGGAAGCGGCGCGTGTCCAGCCCCTCGACGTTCGGCTCCTCGCAGAGCACCTCCGCCAGGCGCAGCAACCCGTAAGCATTCTCCCACTCCCACCCGTGGACGGCGGCGCCGAGGTACACCGTCGGACGCGTGGGGTCGCCCAGGCGCAGCGACCACATCGGGCGGCCGTCCGATGCCGGCCCCTCTTCCACTAGCCGGAGCTCTTCGTAGCGTGCGGCGGTGGCCCGCATAAGGTCCACGAAGCTGTCGTAGGTCAGGCGCTCGGGGAAGTGCCGGCCGTAGCGCACTCCCTGGCCCATGAGGTTGCCGAGGAAGAGGTACTTGTTGGTGGCGCCTTTGGAGTTGAAGTAGGGCCGGTTGAGGGAGAGCAGGTCCAGAGCCAGGATACGGCCTTCGCCGACGCGCTCCTCCACCATTACCGCTCCGCCGTTGACCGTCGAGGTGCTCAGGATGGTGACGCCGCTGCCCTCCCAGACTCCCATCACCTGCCGCTGGAGGGCTTGGTTGTCGTAGATCTCCTCCGGCGCCCCGGAGACGGTCCCGTACCACCAGAGGGTGTCTCCCACGGCGTAACCGCGGGTGATGTCGTTGGCGACCTCGATGCGCATGCCGGGCAGCATGCGGTCCAACACGTGCGTCTTGCTGAAGTGCAGGCCGCGGTTGTGGGCGTACTCCAGCAGGCAGGACAGCACCCGGCCGCCCCCGCGGGCGTACTCTGTGATGGCAGCGTAGTCCAGCTTGGCCACATTGGCGCCCGCGCTGACCATGGTGATGACCGTGGCGTAGCGCGCGAGCACGGATAGGTCATGCGCCTCGCTGGTGAAGTCCAGCCGCACGACGCGTCGCGGATAGAGTATGTCTAGGTCGGCGGCCGGTCCGCCGTTAGGCCTGTCAGTGAGGAAGAGGATGTCCTGCGGCTGGGTCACGGTCGCGAGCCTCCGTCGGTCGTCGGATGGCGCTCAGTATAGCGTGCCGCGACGGCTCGCCTCAAACCCACTCCGCGACGGGCCCGCGCCGGTGCAACGGCTGGCCCCCGCTTGCATTGCCGGCGCGATGGCTCTACACTCTGCCCCAGTGACTGACCAGAAGGAGGCGTGACAATGGCCCAAGTCAAGAACACAGCATCGGTGGCCGCGGATACGCCTGCTTACCGCCCCGGTCGGTAGTCCTCGCTCCTCAGCTTCGGCTACAACCTAGACGGCCCCAGGCGTGTCCCGCGCCCTATCTGTAAGCGGGAGCGGTAGCGTTTGCCTGTGGGTCGTTTTGCTTTGCCCCGGCGACGGCGCTCCGCCCCCTGGCACGGCCGCACCATGCGGGCGTCTGGGTTCATCCCGGCCCGCTCCCTCCGATTCAGGGAGACCAGAGTTGCATCAGAGCCATTTCGAGTACGAAGACGCATTCGAGCTCTACGAGGCCCGGCACGACCCCGACCTAGCGGGAGAGCAGCGCCTATTGCGGGCCCGCCCGGACCACCGGCGGCGCAAGACGACCGAGGAGATCCTGGCCGAAATCGCTGAACCAGGGGCCCTGGACGGCGGGTTCAACATCACCTACCAGCCTTCGCGCTACGAGGCCGGCTGGCTGTTCGACTCCCTGCGCGGCTTCTTCGAGCAGGACTTCATCACCGACGTCCTGGCCATGGTGAAGGGCGGCAAGGAGGCGAGCGTCTATCGCTGCCGCGCCCATCCCTCCACCGGGGAGACGCTGCTGGCGGCCAAGGTCTACCGGCCGCGCAAGTTCCGCAACCTGCGCAACGACAAGATGTACCGCGAGGGCCGGGAGACGCTTACCGCCGACGGCAAGCCGGTGAAGAAGACGGACACGCGCGTCATGCGCGCCCTGGGTAAGAAGACCGCCTTCGGCGTGCAGGTGGCGCACACATCCTGGCTGATGTACGAGTTCACCACCATGCAGCGGCTGCACCGTTGGGGCGCCGATGTGCCCCGGCCGTTGGCGGCCGGTGACAACGCCGTGCTCATGGGATACCTGGGAGACGAAGAGCGGGCGGCACCCACTCTGAGCGAGGTAGACCTGAGCCCGGACGAGCCGGAACGCCTCTTCGCCCAGGTGGTGGACAACATCAATCTGACTCTGAGCCACGGCCTGATCCATGGCGACCTGTCCGCATACAACCTGCTCTACTGGCAGGGTCGCCTGAGCGTCATTGACTGGCCCCAGGTCACCTATGCGGAGGCCAACCGCCGGGCCCGCTTCATCTTCGGCCGCGACGTCGCGCGTGTCTGCCAGTACTTTGCCGGGCAGGGGGTCGACTGCGACGCGGACGCCCTAGCGGAGGAGATCTGGCTCCGGCACGTGGGCGACCGCACGTCGGAGGAGGCGCTCGAGGCGAGGCTGGCCATGGACCAGTTGGAGGACTGGAGCGGCGACGGGGAGGAGTAGTGGCCCGCTCGCGCCGGCACGGCGTCAGGGCAGCCCGCTAAGCCTACCCCGCGGGGAGAGGCCGCGTCCTTGCCGGCGCCGCCTCTCCCTCCTATGCTCGCGTCATGTCGGGCATGGGAGAAAGGCATGGCCAAGCCGACGCTATGGAAGAAGGGACGGGGCAAGCTGGGCATCTTCGCGCCTCTCTTGGGCGCCTGGATGGCCGAGGCCGATTCCCCACAGGGGCCGGTACGCTGCGTGCGCACTTTCAGCCGGGCGTTGGCGGGCACCTACGTCCGGCTTGAGGCCGTCTGGACCTTCGGCGATACCGTCTACGAGGAACTGGCCCTGTTCGGGCGCGATCACGACAAGGAGGTCCGCTTCTGGTCCTTTACCTCGGACGGGAAGCAGTCCACCGGCGTCCTCGCAGACGCCACTGACCTTCACCCGGAGGCGGTGGGGTTCGAGGCGCAGATGGACGCCGGACTGGCGCGCCAGGTCTACTGGCCCGATGGCGAAGGCGGCTTCTACTGGATCGTTGAGTCTCGCCGTAAGGACGGCTGGAACCGCTTTGTCGAGCACCGCTATCGCCCCTTGGCCCAGGACGATCCTGCCGGCTAGGTCGGCGCGTTCACGGAGGCGCAGCCATCGCACCCTACCTTGAGGGGCTCGGCCTGGGAGCCGGCCTCATCATCGCCATCGGGGCCCAAAACGCTTTCGTCCTGCGACAGGGCCTGCTCCGCCGGCATGTCTTCGCCACCGCGGCGATCAGCACCACTTGCGACGCCGTCCTCATCGCCCTGGGCGTGGCGGGTATGGGCGCGCTGATGGCGCAGGCTCCGGCCCTCCTCAGCCTGGCTACTTGGGGCGGGGCCACCTTCCTCTTCGTCTTCGGGCTTCGCTCGTTCCGCTCCGCCCTTCGCCCCTCCTCGCTGCGCACTGAGGATGCCGTCTCCAGCGGCGGGGCCACCCTCCAGGCGACTGTGCTGGCCGCCCTCGGCTTCAGCCTCCTCAACCCGCATGTCTACCTGGACACGGTGGTTATGCTGGGAGGGATCGGCTCCCGCCACCTCCCCGCCGACCGGCCTGCCTTCGCTGCCGGAGCGGCTACCGCCTCGCTGGTATGGTTCTTCGGCCTGGCGTACGGAGCGGGACTACTGGCGCCTCTCTTTCGTAACCCGCGCACCTGGCGTCTCCTCGACATGCTGATCGGCGCGGTCATGTGGGCGATCGCCTTCGGGCTGGTGCGGTCGGTGCCGGGGGTAGTGGCGCTCTAGGGCGGACGCTGCCAAAGAACGGCCGCTAAGGCCCAGGCTCTCTGCGGCCGAAGATTGGGCATGAACGCTCGGTGCGAGGCACTTGTCGGCGGGGCGATGGTTTCCGGAGTCGGATCGTCGGCCCGCTCGCGGCGGACTGACGCGCTTGCCAAGTGACGCCGTTCTGGGACAAGCTGCTCGGCCATAGGCCAACCGCGATAGTCGAGGAGGATCGGTTGCTTAATATCCTCGGAAGCTACCTTGCCCTGCCCGAGCCGCTACAGTGGCTCGGCCGACCGCTGCCCACCTTCCTCGTGAATCTCCTCGTGTGGCTGCTGGTTGCCTTCGCGGTGTTTGCCTTGGGCCGGTTGGCGGTCATGCGCCTGTCGCGCCGCAGCCGCACTCTCTGGGACGACATCCTGGTGGGGATCGTGCGCAAGCCGGCGGTGGCGCTGGTGGTGGCCTACGGGCTGCTCCATTCCTGGGAGTTGGCCTTCGGCGCCTCTCCTACCAGCGACACCCTGCAGCGCTTGTACCGGGGCGTGGCCATCATGTCGCTGGCCTATGTGGGCTGGCGCGTCCTCTACGACGTCGTCATCGCCTACTTGCGGCCGAAGGTGCTCGAGTCCGATAGCCAAGCCGACGACATTATCATCCCCATCCTGGGCCGCATTGGGCCGGTGATCATCATCGTCGCCCTGGCCAATGCTGTGGTGGCCACCCTGGGCGGCAACCTGGCCTCCCTCCTGACCGGCCTCGGGCTGCTCGGCTTGGTCATCGGCTATCTCTTTCAGGAGCCGTTGCAGGGCCTATTCAGCGGCACCTACATGGTGCTGGACAACCCCTTCCGCCAGGACGACCTTCTCCTGCTGGACGATGGCAAGATCTGCCAGGTACGCCGGGTCGGCATCCGCGTCACGCAGCTCTACGACGTCAAGCGGCATGTGCTCATCTACATCCCCAACGCCAAGTTGGCCGCCACCAACATCGTCAACATGACCAAGCCCAGCCTCGAGCTGCGCCTGGTCCTGCCCCTCAGCCTGGACCGCCGGATTGACCTCTCCGCCGCCCTGGCCGCCATCGAGGAAGTCTGCAACGCCCACCCCAACATCCTGGGGCTGTGGTCGGTCAAGAAGGCAGCTATGACCCGCCGGCTGGGGGAGATACGGCGGGAGAGCGCCCGCGTTCCGGCGATGGGCGATGCCGGCCCGGCGGCGCTGGAGGAAAGCGAGCATCTGCGCCACAAGGCGGAGAGGCTGGAAGGAGAGATGCTTCGCCTGGAGACGGAGCACCACCTGCGATACTCATCGGAGAGCTTCAGCCACGAACTCCTCATGCTAATGAAGCGGACGGCCGATCTTGAGGACGGCGGCCTGAACGACAGTGAGCGGGAGGGCATCAGATCCAAGGCCGGTGAGCTCCTGGATCAGTATGACACCCTGGTGGAACAGATCACCGCCTGGATGTACTGGCTCAAGATCACCCAATACGAGCTATCCGCCGAGGGGTGCCGAAACTGCCCCATCTGTGCCGTCCGCTCCCGGCTCGACCAGACCTACGTCCTCGATCTGGACCTGGTCGCCGCCTGCCCCACCAACGGCGGTTCGCTCGCCCCGCTGGCCCGCCGAGAGGACGTGTCTCGCGTCCATTCCTCCGACACCGAGGCGGACAAGGCGGTGCTGCGCGCCCACTTCGTGGACCGGGCCAACTACATGGACTACTGGCGCCTCTGGTCAATCTGGCACCGCAACATCCTCCATGTCTACCGCGGGCTCCTGGCCTTGCAGGACCTGGACGGCATCGAGGGCGAGAACGAGTACCGCCTGGATGACAAGATCGCCACTCTCGAACGCCACTTCTCCGATACCTTCCTGCTGCGCGTGGGCCGCTGGCAAGTGCCTTCCGCCAATCTCGTGGAGGCTACGCCCACATCGGTGAGGGTGCAGCTTGAGGTCTTTATTGATGACCTGGTGCGGGAGCAGTTCCAGCGCGAGGAGCGTGTGACGACCGAGTTGCTGCTGGAGATCGACCGCCGGCTGAGGGACTTGGCGCTGGCCGCCGACTGAGGCCTCGGCGCCTTCGGGCCGCCCTCTCTCCGAGGCGATGGAAGGGGTAGAGCGTGTCACGATCGTTCGAGGAAACATGCGGCCCCCGCTCGGCGAGCGGAGGCCGCGCCGGTTCTAGGCCTGAGCTTCCAGACGGTCGCTGTATGCCTTCATCGCGTCTCGCATGAAGACAGCCAGGCCCGGCTTGACGTTCTCGTAGAAGGCGGTGAAGCGGGCGTCCTGCACGTAGCTCTCTCCCAGGCAGCGGAAGGCCTCCAGGGAGCAGGACCAGAAGTGCCGGTTCATCAGCTTGTACCAGCGATCCACCAGCGCCTGTACCTCGGCGTCGCCGGGGTCGCGGCCGACGAGTTCGGCCATGCCCTGGGTGATAGCCTGCGATTCGGCCCAGACGGCGGCCCGCTGCTCCTCGCTCATCTTGGCAAGCCCTTCATAGGAGTCGTCCACCTTCTTGCCCCAACGGGCGCGGGCCTCCTTGCGGTATTCCTGCTGCTGCGGGTCGTCGAAGGCGGAGAACATACCGCGCTTGTCCATGTTGTCTTCTCCATCCAGGTTCTGGAGGGTGTGGTCCACCACCTCGATCAGCCGCTCCAGCCGCTCGATGCGCTGCTCCAGTAGGCGCCTATGCTCGCGCAGCGCCTCGCGCCGGTCGAAGTCGGGGCTGTTCACGATCTCTCCGATCTCCCGCAGGCTGAAGCCCAGCTCGCGGAAGAAGAGGATCTGCTGCAGCCGCTCTAGGTCGGCGTCGGAGTAGAGCCGGTAGCCGGCGTGGCTGACGGACTCGGGCGAAAGCAGGCCGATGCGGTCGTAGTGGTGCAGCGTGCGGACGGTCACGTGGGCCAGGTCCGCCACTGCCTTGACGGTGTACGTCACTCCTCACCTCCGAGGAGAGCGTACACTATGACGTAACGTCAGGGTCAAGTTTGGGTTTCGGCGGGAAAGGGGGAGGGCTCACGCCAAGGCGCAGAGAGCCAAAGGTCCGACCCGCCCCTCCGTGGGGGCGCACAGCCGTGCCATCTGCTCCAACCAGTTCGCGTTTGGCGGGCCATTTCCCGCTTCGGGGGGTTAGGTGAACTCCGGAGGCGTCCGGAACCGGGGTCTGGAGGCCGCCTAGTTGGACCATATGACAGCCGTGCGCCCGTCCCCATCTCCACCCGTGCGCTTACTCTCCCCTCTCCCACGGGTGGGAGAGGGGCCGGGGGTGAGGGATAGAGCCTCCACACCGTGCACTCTCCCCCTATCCGGCGTACAATCCCCCATCAGCGACGAGCGCGCCCACTCAAGGAGGAGTCCCGTGACCGACTGGCCCGACGGTTACGTCACCGTCAACGACTTGCGCCTGCACTATACCCGCACCGGCGGGGACAAGCCGCCGCTCCTGCTCCTCCACGGCATCACCGACCAGGGCCTCTGCTGGGCCGAGTTCGCCCGCAGCCTAGCCGCCGACTACGACGTCATCATGGCCGACGCCCGCGGCCACGGCCTCTCCGGCGGCGACGGCATCGACCTGAGCCTGGACGCCCTGGTGGACGACACCGCCGGGCTGATCCGCGCCCTGGAGGTCGCTCCGGTGCACGTCATCGGGCACTCCATGGGCGGCCTCACCGCCACCTACTTGGCCGCCTACCACCCCGAGCTAGTTCGCGCGGTGGTGCTGGAGGATCCGGCTCTCACCATCTTCGACCGCCCCCTGGAGGAGCGGCTGCAGTGGGCGGCCAACAGCCGCAAGGGCGCCGAGGCGGCGCGAGAGAAGAGTCGCGAGGAGCACATCGCCGGCCTTCGGGCGCAGAATCCGCACTGGAGCGTCGAAGAGGTGGAACGCTGGGCCGATGCCCGCCCGAACGTCCGCGCCGACACCGGCTCGCTCATGGCCAGCACACCCAAGCGACCCTGGCGAATCGTGGTGGCCTACGTTCTCTGCCCGGCCCTGCTGCTCTGCCCCGGCCCGGCCAAGGGCATCACCGGGCCGGACACCGTGGACGAGATCATCAGCCTCGTGCCTAGCATCCAGGTGGAGCGCTTCCCGGGAGCCGGCCACTGCATCCGGCGCGATCAACCGGCCCAGTACGAGCGAGTGGTGCGCGAGTTCCTCGCCCGAGCCTAGCGACTCCTTGCGCCCCGCCTCCAACCGCGCCCCTCTCCGGCGGAGAGGGGCGCCCGTCTGTCGACCCAACGCTAGACGGAGCGGCCCGCTCCTCCTACACTCCGCGCAACACCGACCGTGGGAGGTCCGCCCATGCCTGCTCCCCTTCGCCTGACCCTGCGACACCAGACGCCGCGCGCCACCGGCCGCACCGGCTGGAACGTTCACCACACCGAGGCGACTTGGGACGGCGCCACGACCGCCTTCGTCGTCGTCGACATGTGGGACACGCATTGGTCCTGGGGCGCCACCGAGCGGGCGGCGGTGCTGGCCCCGCGCATAGACACCGTCCTCAAGGCAGCGCGTGGGCACGGCGTCCTGGTGGTCCACGCCCCGTCGGACACCATGGACTACTACCGCGAACACCCGGCGCGCCGCTGGGTGCTGGACCTCCCCACGGTGGAGCCGCCCCCTCTGGCGGACCGGGAGGACCCGCCCCTGCCCATTGACGACAGCGACCAGGGCAGCGACACGCGCGAGCCCACCTGGAGCCGTCCCTGGACGCACCAGAACCCGGCCATTGAGATCCTGCCGGGCGATGCCATCAGCGCCGATGGCCAGGAGCTCTGCAACATCCTCGCCGCCAAGGGCATCGAGAACGTCATCTACGCCGGCGTCCATACCAACATGTGCATCCTCAACCGGCCCTTCGCCATCAAGAAGGCGGTTCGCTGGGGCTACAAAGTCGCTTTGGCGCGCGACCTCACCGACACCATGTACAACCCGCTGCGCCCGCCCTACGTTAGCCACGATGAAGGGACAGCCCTCGTGATCGGCTACATCGAGAAGTTCTGGTGCCCCACCTTCGCCAGCGATGACCTGACGGCGGAGCGGTGAAAGACGGGCCGGTAGCGACTAGGGGCCGGCAGAGCGTTGGCAGTCGCCGAACGATCCGGAACCGGTCGGCTCCGGGCGGCGTCTAGAGGGTGTAAGGATTCGCCGCCCGCAGCCGATAGCCTATTCACTCGCATTTGGTCCATAGGCCCGCCATCCGCCCCACTTTACGGTCAGGAGGAGTGTCACATGTCCAGCCAGTCGCGCCGATTCGCCGTGTTGCTCGGCCTCATCCTGGCCTTGCTGCTTCTGGCCTGCGGGGCCTCGCCGTCTCTGCAGGGGGCGGTGCAGCCGCGCCGGCCGCAAGCAACGACCGCTCCGTTCATGCCGGCCGCCCTCGCCGACGAGGAAGGGCAGACGGGCCTGCAGCCTCCCAATGACGAGCCCTACGAGGACACCTTCTTCGAGAACTACGGCGTCAACCCCTTCATTGACACCGAGGACGACCACTTCTCCACCTTCGCTCTGGACGTGGACACCGGGTCCTATACCGTCGGTCGCAGCTACATCAACCAGGGCTACCTACCGCCCAAGGACTCGGTGCGGGTGGAGGAGTACGTCAACTACTTCCGCCAGGACTACGACTTCCCCGCCGCCGGCGATGCCTTCGCCATCTACCTGGACGGTGCTCCCATCCCCTTCTCGCAGACGGAGCGCTACGAGGTCATGCGGGTGGGCATCCAGGGATACGCCGTCTCCAACGAGGAGCGTGAGGACGTCCACCTCACTTTCGTAGTTGACGTCTCCGGCTCCATGGATATGGAGAACCGGCTCGGCTTGGTGAAGCGCTCGCTGCAGTTGCTGGTCAACCAGTTGCGGCCCACCGACACCGTCGCCATCGTCGTCTACGGCGACGACGCCCGCGCCATCCTCGACCCTACCAGCGGCGAGGAGAAGGAGACCATCAACAAGGCCATCCAGCGTCTGGTGGCCGAGGGCAGCACGAACGCCGAGGCCGGCCTGCGGCTCGCCTACCAGGTGGCGGCCAAGGCCGACACCGGCGAGGGCCTCAACCGGGTCATCCTCTGCTCCGACGGTGTGGCCAACGTCGGGCAGACGGGCGCCGACTCCATCCTCAAGGAGATCGAGGAGTACGCCGCCGATGGCATCACCCTGACCACCGTCGGCTTCGGCATGGAGAACTACAACGACGTACTCATGGAGCAGTTGGCCGACAAGGGCAACGGCTTCTACGCCTACGTGGACACCTTCAACGAGGCGCGCCGGCTCTTCCTGGACAACCTCACCAGCACCCTGCAGGTCATCGCCAAGGATGCCAAGATCCAGGTGGACTTCAACCCCGAAGTGGTGGCCCGCTACCGCCTCATCGGCTTCGAGAACCGCGCCATCGAGGACGAGGAGTTCCGCGACGACACCGTGGACGCGGGCGAGATCGGTGCCGGGCACAGCGTCACTGCCCTCTACGAGATCAAGCTGCACCCGGACACCGAGGGCACCATGGCGACGGTCTACATGCGCTGGGCCGACCCGAACACCGACGAGGTGACGGAGATCAACCGCGAGTTCGGCACCGCCGACATGGACGAGGCCTTTGACGAAGCCTCACCGCGCTTCCAGTGGAGCGTGATCGTCGGCGAGGCGGCGGAGATCCTGCGGGAGAGCTACTGGGCCCAGGGCAGCACCCTGGCGGGCGTGGTGGAAGAGGCCACCCGCGTCGCCAAGCTCCTCCCCGACGACCCCGATGTGGTGGAGTTCGTGGAGCTGATGAAGTCCGCCACCACCATGGAGAAAGTAGACTAGGCTCGCGGTCCTGAGCCCCGAGCCAGGCCCAACAACCTAAGGGGCCGCCCCGGCAGGTCGGGCGACCCCTTTCACCACTCCTCCCCTCCCCCTACCTTCCCAGCGAAAGGGGACAGCGAATCGACGGCGCCGACTCGCGAGCGTTGTTCTCGCTCGGCGAAACCACGAGGGGGGCCAGGTTCCAGCCTACGGCATCTCCCAACTCAGCTCCCACGGACCAGGCACAGCCTCCTGCACGCCGGCCACCTCCACGGTGTACGTTCCCGGCCCCAGGGGACCGCCACCGTCGCCGCTGCCGAGCCCCACCAGCAGCCGCTGCCCCGCCCCGGGGATGGTGACCGTCTGGCTGAACTGCCCCACCAGGGGCGAGCCGACGGCCAGGGGACGCTCGACTCCGTCCGGTCCCGTCACCGACGAGAGCGCCACGCCGGCGAGGCGCCTCTCTCCCGGGCCCACCGGCTCCGCGAGGCCGGCACTGAGCACCAGAAGATCGTTCTGGAGCCGCGCTTGGGTGAAGTGCAGCCGGCAGCCGCCCAGGTCCAGCGGCACGTCCACCGCCCACTCGTCACCCTCGGAGACCCCCTCCGGAACCGCCACCGTGAAGGTCAGTGGCGCCGAGCGCTCCACCAAGACGGCAGGGACGTGAATGGTGACCCGCTCGGCCAGGGGAAGCAGCGGCGCAAAGAACAGCCGCCGCGAGTCGAACTCGGCCCGCCCGCTCGGCTCCCAGCCCAGCGTGACGCCCGTCTCGTAGTGGTTGCCGCGCTCGTCGGACAGAAAGTAGGGCGTCGCTTGGTCGGAGCCCGGGAGGCCGGCCAGCGCGCGCACGAGCGTCTCGCCCTCCGGCCCGGGCTCCAGACCCAGCGTGACCGCGGTCAGCCGGTCGGTCGCCGTCACCTGTTCCAGACGCAGCGTCAGCCCGTGGCCTTCCTGTTCTGCCCCCGGCTGGAGCGAAACAGGCGCCATGGGCACCGCCGGTCCGCCCGGAATGTCCCAGGCAATCACCCAGGGGCCGCGGACGGTCACATCGGCGCCGTAGCCGGTCCCACCCACCTGGATGGTGACGGTACCGCTAGGCTGGGTCGCGAGGAGCAGGCTGTACTCGCTCAGGCGTGTGCGCGGATCTTGGTGTCCGCGGGTGCCCCGGTAGTCGCCCGTTAGCGCGCTGAAGGAGACGTAGCCGAGGCTGCGCTCATCGCTGCTGGGGAGGGGCGCGGTGTGCAGCACGAGCGCGAAGGGGGGCTCGTTCTCGCCCTCGTACTCGTTCGCCTCCAGCCGGGCGCTGGTGATCTGCAGGGGCAGGCCGTCCACTTCAACCACCACATCCAGCGGCCACTCCTGGCCCAGGTGCGGGTCGTCGCCCAGATCCAGGGTGAACCGGGCGTCCACCGGCACGCTGAAAGTGAGAGAGTCGACGGTGAGCGTCAGCCGGGTGGCCGCAGGTGATACCGGAGCGAACGCCAGCGCACGCACCTCGCGGCCAGGAGCGGGCTCCGGCGTGGGCGAGGTGACCGACCCCATCTCGCGGCTGGTGACGGCCGCCACGGACCCGCCAGCGGCGGCGAGGCTGGCCGCCGAGGGTCTAAACCCCTCGTAGTAGACGTGGCCGAGATCGTCCCTCAGGCTCACGCGGCCTTCCTGGGCCAGGCGCGGAAAGCGCCAGTCTGCCTCCGGCCAAGCGAGTTCCAGATTCAGGCCGGTGCTCTCCCGGCTGTGTGCCGCCTCAAGCACGCGCAGGGTGATGCCCTGGTGGCTATCGCTCGCGTCCTCGAGCGTATACGGCACCGCGTACCCGGTGGGCATCATCTCGCCCGTCGCCGGGTGCAGACCGAGGGTCACCTCCCAGTTCTCCGGAGCGGCACCGGGAAGCGTGATGGGCAGTCGCTCCAGCAGCAAGTCCACCCGGTAGACGTCTGCCGGCAGAGGCGGGAAATCCACGGTGGCCTCGCCCCGTCGGGCCTGCCAGCCGGTGGGAGCAAGGGTGCTGCCGTCGGGAAGGCGCAGATGGAAGCTCAGCTCGTCCGGTGCTTGCGTCTCGTCGGCCAGCGGGGGCAGCCCCTCTGCGCGCAGTGTCACCACGGTGCGGTCCGGCTGGGCCAGCACCTGAGACACGGTCAGCGTCACGCCATCGCGGGTGACGGAGACTGGCGCCGGCAGGGCGCGGGTGTGCTCCAGGTCCACGAACCCTACGCCGAAGAGGTAGGCCCGGATCCGACCGAGCTCGGCCAGCACGCGGGCCGGCCCCGCCAGGGCGGTAACCAGCCCCAGGGCCAAGACCAGCGCCAGGGCAGCCGTGGCCCAGCCGTGCCGCCGGAACGACGAGCCCCACCAGGTGGTGAACCGCGTCCACAGGCCCCCATCGGGGCTCGGGAGGGCCGGGGCGGCCGGGGACGTGACGAGGTCAACGGCGACGGGGCTCGCCTCGGCGAGCAGTTGGAGGCGGAGGGCGTCCACGAACTTCGCATCCGGCTCGGGGGCGGAGAACAGCTGCGCCAACGCTCCCTCTGTGACCTGAATCTCGCCATCGTTCATCTCATTTCGCGCCATCAGTCGACTCCCAGGAGCGGTGCAGCCGCCGTAGCAGCCGGTGCATGGCCATCTTCACTGCATCCTCGCTGCGGCCCAGCAGCCGTCCCATCTCGCCGTAGGTCAGTCCGGCGGCAAAGCGCAGCCGCAGAAGCTCGCGCGCGTCCTCGTCCAGCCCCTGCACCAGGCCCGCCAGACGCCGCAACTCCTCCTCGCGCACCAGGTCGGTCAGGGGATCGTGGTCGGTCGCAACCGGCGCGGCCGCCTCCAGAGGAGCGTTCTGCCGCCGCCGATGGTGGTCGGCCGCCCGCCGTCGGGCGATGCTGAAGAGCCAGGGGGCGAAGCGACCTTCCTCCCGGTAGCCGTCCAGCCCCGCCAGGGCTTCGGTGAACACTTGAGCGGTAGCGTCCTCGGCGGAGTGGGCGTCGCCGACACGGGAGTAAAGGTAGCGGTAGACGCGGGCCACGTAGCGATCGTAGAGGGCGGCGAAAGCAGCCCGGTCTCGCCGGGCATCCCGCACCAGTTGGGCATCGTCCGGCTCGCGGACCTCGGTCAGTTGGTGGGCCAGTGGCAGGCTCGGCATCGGTGCCCCTCTCGGCGCCGCGTAATCACGTCATCTACCAACTATATCGGGCTCGACGGGGAAAGGTAACGCCGGTGTGTGCCAGGTGAGCATACGCCGCCTGGTCCGCCGGCCCGAGCGGGAAGCGGGAACCGGAAAGGGCCTCTCGTACAGCGGCGACGCGAGGTGTGGTCTCGCGGAGCGAAACCACGAGGGGGGTTAGGTGAACTCCGTTGGCGTCCCCAACCGGGATCTGGTAACCATTCTGTTGGAGCGGATGACCGGAGGTGAAGCGCTACTCACCTCACCGCCGGTGGCGTGGCATCGCGAGGGCTACGTCCCCGGCCCCACCCACTGCTTGGCGTAGAGGTCCTGGTATACCGGGCTGGACTCCAGCAGTGCCTCGTGGCTGCCGCGCGCCACCAGCCGGCCCGCCTCCAGCACGTAGATGCGGGTGGCCTGCTTCAGGGTGGAGAAGCGGTGGGCGATCAGCAGCGCCGTTCGCCCGCGCAGCAACTCCTCCATGCCCGCCTGGATGAGCCCCTCGGTGTGGGCGTCCACGTGGGAGGTGGCCTCGTCCAGGATCAGCACCTTGGGGTCGGCGAGCATGGCGCGGGCCAGGGCCACCAGCTGCTTCTGGCCTCCGGAAAGGCGAACGCCGGCCTCGCCCACGGGCGTGTCGTATCCATTGGCCAGCCGGGAAATGAACTGGTGCGCCTGCGCCCGGGCAGCGGCCGCTTCCACCTCGGCATCGGTCGCCTCCGGTCGGGCGTAGCGGATGTTCTCGCCGATGGTTCCGTCGAACAGGAAGGTGTCCTGGGGCACCACGACCACGCTGCGGTGCAGGTCCGACCCGGATAGGTGGCGGACGTCGACGCCGTCCAGTCGGACCGCGCCTTCGTCGACGTCGTACAGGCGCGTGATCAGGTTGACGAGGGTGCTCTTGCCGGCGCCGGTGGGCCCCACCAGCGCCACCACCTCGCCCGGCTCGATCGCCAATGAGACGTCGAGGAGCACCTTCTCGCGCCCGTAGCTGAAGCTGACGCCATCCATCTCCACCCGGCCGCGGAACCCGCCCTCCGGTAGCGACGGCGCCTCGGGCTCATCTATCTCGAGCGGCCGGTCGAAGTAGTCGGCGATGCGGTCCAGCGACGCTGCCGCCGTCTGAAGGGTGCTGTAGACCTGACTCAACTCGCGTAGGGGTCCGAAGAAGCGCCTCACGTACCCGAGGGCAGCCATCAGCACGCCGATGGTTATGGCTCCCGCCGCGACTCGCACTCCGCCGTAGCCCAGCACCAGCGCCGTTCCCAGACTCCCCGCGATGGACATGGCGGGGAAAAGAGCTGCGGAGAGAAGGCTGGCCCGCAGGTTTGCCCGCAGATTGCGCATCGCCAGTTCCTCGAACTGGTCCACCGCCGACGATTCCATGGAGAGCGACTGGGTGACGCGCATGCCGGACACGCCCTGCTCCACCCCGGTGTTGACCGCCGCCAGCTCCTGCTGCACGTTGCGGTAGGCCTGCCGCATCTGTCGGCCCAGGAAGGCGGTGATTAGCACCACCAGGGGCATGACCGCGAAGGTGGCCAGCGCCAGCCGCCAATCCAGCAGCAGCAGGACTGCGACGATCCCGCCCAGGCTGAGCACGTCGGTGATCAGGTTGAGGACCGTGCTCGTGGCCGCCTGCGCCAGCGCGTTGACATCGTTGGTCAGGCGAGACATCACTTGGCCCACCTGCTCGCTTCGGTGGAAGCGGATCGACTGCCGCAACACCCTCTGGACAAGGTCTCCGCGCAGATCGTAGATGATGCCCTGGCCCACCTGGCTGGAGAGGTAGCCCTGCCAGTAGCTGGCCAGCCACTGGATGCCGCCGAGGGCCAGATATGCCACGGCGATCAGGCTCAGACCGCGTAAGTCGCCCACCACGATGTAGGAATCGATGGCGACCTTGCTAAGGTAGGGAGTGAGCAGGCCGGCCACCGTGAGGGCGGCCATGGCCACCAAGGCGAGCACCAGCTTGCTCCGATAGGGAAGCAGGTAGTGCCACAGCATCCTGAGGAGACGCCTGTCCAGCGAGGCCAGGTTGTATTTCTCGTCTTGGGCCTGCATCCTGCCCATGAACCCACCGCGCATGCTCACGACCGCACCTCCCGGGAGCCGGGTCCACCGCCGGCGCCTCGTCCACGCCCTCCTCCGCCGCCGCGACCCGGCATGCGACTGGAGGTCTGCTTCTCAGGAGCGACCGCCAGGTCCCGCATCTGCTGCCGGACCAAGTCGCCGTAGGGCCCGCCTGCCTCGATCAGCCAGTCGTGAGCGGAACGGCCGTCCTTCGACTCGCCGCGCTCGATGATCCGCCCGTATGCCAGCACCAGGATCTGGTCGGCTCGTTGGACCGTCCACAGCCGGTGGGCGATGACGAAGGTGGTCCGCCCCTGGCGGGCCTTGTCCAGGGCCTGCTGCATCTCCGTCTCCGTGGCCGCATCCACGCTGGAAGTGGGCTCGTCGAAGATGAGTATGGGCGAGTTGCGCAGCAGCACCCGCGCCAGCGCCAGTCTCTGCCGCTGCCCACCCGACAGCTGCACGCCACGCTCACCTACGGGGGTGTCGTATCCCTGGGGCAGGGAGACGATGAACTCGTGCAACTGCACCGCCTGCGCCGCGCCTTCGATCTCGTCCTGGCTCGCCCCGGGCCTGCCATAGGCGATGTTCTCCCGCAGGGAGGCGTCGAACACGAAGACGTCCTGCATAGCGACGCCCACCGCCTCCCGCAGGGACTTGATGGTCACCGATCGCACATCGTGTCCGTCGATGGTGACCGCGCCTTCCTCGACATCATAGAAGCGCGGGATGAGGTGCACAGCCGTCGTCTTGCCCGCGCCGGAAGGTCCCACCAACGCAATCATCTGCCCGGGCTTGGCCTCGAAGCTGACTCCATCGAGTACCCTGGCGCCGCCGGTGTAGGCGAAACCGACGTCATGAAAGCGCACGTGCCCTGCCGTGGCCGGCAAATCGTAGGCGTCGGGGGCGTCGCGGATATCGGGCTCGGTGTCCAGCACCTCAAACACCCGCTCGGCAGCGGCCACCGCCTGCAGCACCGACGCCAGCATCATGCCCGTCTGCCGGATGGGCCGCATGAGCATAGCGATGTAGCTGGTGAAGCCGACCAGCATACCCAAGGAAATTGCGCCCTGGATCACTTGGCTGCCGCCGTACCAGAGGACGACGCCGGTGAAGGCGCCAACGAGCACCTGGGTGTAGGGCATCCAGAACGAGGTGGTGCGTGAAGCCTCGATGTTGGCGTCCCGGTAGGCGCGGCTCTGGCCCTCCACCTTGACCGCCTCTCTGGCCTCGGCGCCGAAGAGCTTGACCACCTGGATGCCCACCAAGGTCTCGCGCAAAGTGGCGGTCAGCGTGGCGAGATAGCGCCGGGCCTGGGCGAACATTGGGCGAACCCGGCGGGCATACACCCACATGGCGTGCGCCATAAAGGGGATCATTAGCAGATAAAGCAATGCTAGCCGCGGGCTCCAGGTCACCATCACCACCAGGATCCCAATGATAGTCATGGCATTGGTGACCACGGTGATGCCGGAACGGGAGAAGAACTGGCTTAGAGAGTCCACGTCTCCGGTAACGCGCGACATGAGGTCGCCGGTACGTGCCTGGTCGTAGAAGGAGAAGGACAGGCGGCTCAAGTGTTCGTAAACGGCTGTGCGGATGCCGAAGATGATGCGCTGCCCGGTGTAGGCCGTCAGGTACGAACGCACGAAATCCACCATGCCCTGCACCAGGGCCACCGCCACCACTGCTCCGGCGATCAACCAGATCTCGCGCGCGATTGCGCCGGGTATCACCGTATCGATGGCGTAGCGGGTGATCCAGGGCGGCGCCAACTCGATCACGGTCGAGGCGAGAAGGGCCAGGAACACTCCACCAAAGAGAAGAAGGTGCGGACGCATGTAGCCCAGCAATCGACGCAGGATGGGCCACACAGGGCCTTGGGGCAAGGCCCCACGCCCAAAGCCCGGCCCGGATACCGGTCCACCCTGGCCCCCGCTCCCGCCCGCCCCGTGGGTGGGCGAAGCGCCTGCGGCACCGCCCAAGCGAGAGCCTTGCCCCTTCTTCGAACCTGAACGGCCTTCCGTCATTGCGCCTCCTTCATCCGGCGCACCAGTAGCCGGTCGGCCGCCGTCCACAATACTAGTCCGAACAGCGCCGCCACGGTCCAGTCCAGCGCCAGGAGCAGAGCAGGCAGCTCTGCCGGCGCGTGTCGTAGCGCGTCCACCACATAGGTGAGTGACAGTAGAGTACCACCAAGAGTGCGGTCGGCATAGGCGATAGCAGCGCGAACACGCCGAAGAGGTCGCTCGGCCCGACGGAGAACGACGCGCCGGTCATTGCCGGGAGTACGCCGTGTCTTCGAGGCCACGCGCGGCGCCGATGATAGGGCAGTCCGCCCGCATCACCGGAGGCCTCGCCAGCGAGTAGGCGCAATGGAGCGAGGCCAAGGGCGGCGCAGCAGCGCTGCAGTGCTCCCGGGTCGAGGAAGTGGTTGGTGCGAGACCCAACCGCGCGTCCAACCACCAGCCCCAAGTCCTGAGACCGGTACAGATGCGGTGAGACAGCGACCTTGCTCAGACCCAGCCGCTGGGCAAGCGCATTGGCGCACAGGGACGGTCCCGGCCCTGCTGCCGAAGGCGCCCCAGCATACGAAGGCGCGTCTCGCTGGTATGGAGACGCGCGGTGGATGGGACAATATGGGGGACGGCCTGGGCTGCCAGATGTGCGTGTGCTCGTGATATGCCCCCGTCCCCAGGCAGCAATCCGATGGGCCGAGGTGACTACCTCGGCCCGCTCGAGCGCTCCAGGCTAGTCAGTGGGACGCAGTTCTGCCAGGCGCTCCTCGACGGCCTGCGCTTCCAGGCGCAGTTCGCTGAGGTAGCCCTCAAGATGGGCGATGCGCTCATCGCGGGTGATGTAGCGACGGCGGAACCGACGATGGTGCAGCCGGCTGGGACGTCCCTGCTCGAGCGGCGCCGGTCGGAATCCCCGCCCACGGGTATACGGACCAAAGTTTCTAGGATAGTTCAACAGCATCTCTCCCTTCGGCGCCAAAGTGCGCCGCGTACTGGTTCAGGAAACGGTCTAGCCGTGCCCTGGTCTGACGAATACTGACCGCCCAGGCGTGCAGATAATCGGTCCCCTCGGGGGTGACCTCGTACTGGCGTCGGGCGGGGCCCTTGCCTTCCGTATCCCAGACCGAGGCGACCAGGCTCTCGCGCTCCATTCTTCGCAGGAGCGGGTACAGCAGCCCCGGGTCTCCCTGGGGTGCGTCCGGGTCCTGCGCTAGGCGCTCCATCAACTCGTAGCCGTGGCTGGGCTTCTCCAGCAGGAGCAGCAGCAGCCAGGGCTGCAGAAAGCGACGCACCTCGCCATCGGGGCGACGTCGGCGGCGGTGAACATGATGATGTCGGATCGAATCGTGCAACAGGCATTCCTCCCTTGTGTGTCGTATATAGCTACCTCAGCTATATCGGGATATAATATAGCACCGCCAAGTGATAGTGTCAAATCCTGGTATGACGCGGAAATCGTGAGCCCCGAGGCGTGGCCAGCGGCGTGGATGCCGGAGGTCAGCGGGCAGCGGAGGCTACTGCGGCGTCGCCGCGACCTCGACGGCTATCTGCAGCTCGGCACCATTGCGGGCCACCGTCAGCTGAACGGTGTCTCCCACAGTCGTCTGCGTCTCCAGGTACACGGTCAGGTCCTCCATGGCCGTCACCGGCTGTCCATCCACGGCGGTGATGATGTCGCCGTCCACCGGGATGCGGTAGCGGCCCAGGGTGACCTGGCGCTGAGCTCCCTGAACGCCCGCCTGCTCCGCCGGGCCACCGCGGGTGACGCTGACCACCAGCACACCCGAGGTGACCTTTACGTCCATCCCCGCCTCGCGCAGGATGCGGATGCTGGAGGCGGTCAGGTTGACCGTCTCGATTCCGAGCCAGGGATGAGCGTAGTAGCCCTGCTCAATGAGCGCCGGTACCACTCGCTGCACCGTGCGCGCCGAGACGGCGAAGCCGATCCCGGCGGAGGCACCGCTCGGGCTGATGATCTGGGAGTTCACCCCCACCACCTGGCCGCGCAGGTCCAGGAGGGGACCGCCCGAGTTACCCGGGTTGATGGCGGCGTCGGTCTGGATGGCCTCGCCGATAAAGCCGCTCTCTTCCGGGCTCTCGATCACCCGGCCAAGGGCGCTGATGACGCCCAGGGTCATGGTGTTGTCCAGCCCGTAGGGGTTGCCGATGGCGATGACGAACTGCCCGACGCGCAGCTGAGTCGAGTCCCCGATAGAAAGTGGCCGGGGGAGATCATCACCGGCATCAACGCGGACCACGGCCAGGTCGTTGGTGGCATCGACCCCCACGATGGCGGCCTCGTAGGTGGCGCCGCTGGCAAAGGTGACGAGCACCTGGTCGGCGTTCTGGATGACGTGGTAGTTGGTCACCACGTGCCCTTCGTCGTCCCAGACGAAGCCGGAGCCGGTACCCTCCTGGGCGCTGGATCGCATGAAGAAGTCGGTGACGAGGCGCCGGCTGGTGATGTTCACCACGGCCGGAGCGGCCTGGGTGTAGACCGAGGTGACCTGGGCTTCCAGTTCGTTGGCGGCGGCTATCTCTTCCGCTATCGCCGGCGCGGCGGTGGCAATGGGCGCCGCCTCCGTCTCCACCGGCTTGGTGAGGGCACCACACGTGCCGACCAAGACCAGAACAATCGCTAACGCCAAAACTGCATGCTTCCAGCGCCTCATGACTGTCTCCTCCTTCCGGTAGGGCCGCCGGTCTCGTTTGTCGGCGAGCGCCGGCCGGGCGAAGCCTGCTCCCCGGCGGCCGAGCCGCTTTCGCTCCCATGATACACCCCGTCTGCCAGCGCTTCCTCCAGTGGCTGCGGTGCGCTGACTCGCTGTAGGCAGAAGCTCAGTAGCTCCGGCTGAGGCGAGGTAAGTTGCCGGCATGGCCGCGAGCGGAGCACTAGTCGCGGGCGGGAAGGAGCCTAGACGGGGGCATCCACAGGCAGTATCCTCACGAGGGCAGCGACACCGTACGGTAGGAGGTGCGAAGATGGCCGGTGCGCAGGTCTACGAGGGGTACACCCTCTTCTGTCACACCTATGAGAGGCCCGAAGACGGCGAGGGCGGAGTCGCCCACATGCACCTGATCGACATGGACGGTAAGCCGCTGCACGAGTGGACGGCGCGAACCGCGGTGCAGTACCTGACGCTGCTGCCCGACGGCAATCTGCTCTACTCCACCCGCGATCGCTCTCCCATAGAGAAGACGGGCCTGCGCGAGGTTGACCCGGCCGGCAACGTCGTCTGGAGCTACCACTGCCGCATAGACCACGACTACCGGGTGCTGGACAGCGGCAACCTGCCCATCCACTGCGTTATGGACAAGATGGCGCCCGCCATCGGTCCCGAGCTGAAACGCTGCCCCTACTTCATCGAGGTCACGCGCCAGAAGCAGGTCCTCTGGGAGTGGTTCGGGGAGCAGCACTTCGAAGACCTGCGCCGCTGCCTCGGCGGGGAGCGGAGCGAGTACGTCCTCGAGCGCATCCGCGCCGACTACCCCTTCGACTGGGCCCACAACAACACCGGCCAGTCGCTACCGGACACCGCCGCTGCCGCCCGCGACCAGCGCTTCGCCCCGGGCAACATCCTCTTCAGTTACCGCAGTTTGGACACCATCGGCGTCATCGAGCGGGCCACGGGGGAGATCGTGTGGGCTTGGGGGCCGGGCGTCCTGGACGGGCAGCACCAGCCTACCCTGATGCCCGACGGTCGCATTCTGGTGTTCGACAACGGCACCAGGCGCCGCTGGTCGCGCGTGCTGATCGTGGATCCGCTGGCGGAGGAGGTCGTCTGGGAGTATCGCGCCGAGCCGCAGGAGGCCTTCTTCAGCGCCTACATCTCCGGGGCGCAGCTCCTGCCCAACGGCAACCTGCTGGTGTGCGAGGGAGGAGCCGGGCATCTCTTTGAGGTGACTCCGGACAAGCAGGTGGTCTGGGACTACCGCAGCCCGCACCCGTCCCAGCACGGCATCTACCGGGCGACGCGCTACTCGCCGGAGTACGTGCAGCCCCTGCTCCGGCGCGCCGGCCGCTGACCCGGCCAGGACGCGCGCGCTAGCTCCGGAGAGGGCCGGCGGTTTGCATCTGGCCCAGGCTGCGCTAACCTTCGCGCTTGGCGCCGACGCCGATCTGTCGCCGTCCACAGGAGGTTACGTGACGCAACGGGTAGCTCGTTCCACTGCCGCGCCGATCAATCGGTGGCAGGTAGCCGTCTCGGGCGTGGTCATGCAGGTGATCCTGGGCACCGTCTACGCCTGGAGCGTCTTCAAGACCCCCATAATGAAGGAACTGGGCTGGTCCAACACCGAGGTCGGGCTGGCCTTCACCCTGGTGATCCTCTTCATCGGCCTGTCGGCGGCCTTCGGCGGGCGCTTCGTGGACCAGGCGGGGGCACGGAAGGTGGCCACCATCGCCGCCCTTCTCTTCGGCGCCGGTACGCTGTTGGCCGGGCTGGCTCTTGTGCTGGAGAGCAAATGGCTGCTCTGGCTGGGCTACGGCATTATCGGCGGCATCGGCAACGGCCTGGGCTACATCACGCCGGTGGCAGTGCTGGTGCGCTGGTTCCCGGACAAGCGCGGCTTCATCACCGGGCTGGCGGTGATGGGCTTCGGCTTCGGCGCCGCCATCATGGGGCAGATCGCTCCCCTGGTGATGCCGGCCCTGGGGCTGGCCAACACCTTCTTCGCCTTCGGAGTCCTCTTCCTGCTGGTGCTGCTGTGGGCCTCCCGTAACCTGGAGAACCCTCCCGCCGGCTGGCAGGCTCCCGCCCCCGCCAAGCCTGCCGCCAAGGCCAACCCCGTCGGTCGGGCGCTGGACCTGAGCGCCGCCCTGGGCACGGCTCAGTTCTACATCCTCTGGGCCATCATGTTCATCAACATCACCGCCGGCATCTCCCTCATCAGCAACCTCTCGCCCATGGCGCAGGCTCAGGTCGGCCTCACCGCCGTCACGGCCGGGACGCTGGTGTTCATCACCTCCATCTTCAACGGGCTCGGCCGCATCTTCTGGGCGGCGTTGTCGGACCGCATTGGCCGGCGGACGGTGTTCATCATTCTGCTGGCCTCGCAGATACCGCTACTGATCGCCCTGCCCGGGGTGGGCAGCCCGGTGTTGTTCGCGGTGATCTGCTGCTACATCCTCTCCTGCTACGGCGGCGGCTTCGCCACCATGCCCGCTTTCGCTGCCGACACCTTCGGCACCGCCTCCATGGGCAGCATCTACGGCAAGATCCTGCTGGCCTGGGGCGCGGCCGGCGTGGTGGGGCCCATGCTGATGGAGTTCGTGCAGAACCGCACCGGCGCCTTCTCCACCGCCCTCTACATCGGAGCCGGCCTGCTGGCGGTGGGCCTTCTGCTCGCCCTGGCCTACCGGCCCCCGGCGCCCGCCCGCTAGGCGCGCTATCACCGAAAAGGAGTACCCCATGACCAAGATGCAGAGCCTGGCTCAGTTGGGCCAGTCCATTTGGCTGGACTTCATCCGCCGCTCGCTCATCACCTCCGGCGATCTCCAGGAGCTCATTGGCCGCGGCCTGCGGGGCATGACCTCCAACCCTAGCATCTTCGCCAAGGCCATCGGCGGCAGCGACGACTACGACGAGCAGATGCGCCAACTGGCGGGCCAGGGCCTGTCGGTCATGGCCGTGTACGAGGCCCTCGCCATCAGCGACATCAAGGCGGCCGCCGATGCCTTCCGGCCCCTCTACGACAGCACCGGCGGGCGGGACGGCTTCGTGAGCCTGGAAGTCGACCCGCGCCTGGCGGATGAGACGGCGGCCACCATCGCCGAGGCCCATCACCTCTGGCAGGCGGTGGCGCGGCCCAACCTGATGATCAAGGTACCGGCCACCCCCGCCGGCCTCCCGGCCATCACTGAGCTCATCGGCGCCGGCATCAACGTCAACGTGACCCTCATGTTCTCGCTGGCCCACTACGACGCCGTTGCCGAGGCCTATCTGGCCGGCGTCGAGCGCCTAATCGCGGCCGGCGGCGACCCGGCGAGTGTGGCCTCGGTGGCCTCCATCTTCGTCAGCCGGCTGGACACAGCGGTGGACAAGGAGCTGGCGGAGCGCGGTCGCGCCGATCTGCAGGGCAAGGCGGCGGTGGCCAACTCCCGCCTGATCTACGCCCGCTTCGAGGAAGCCTTCTCCGGTCGCCGCTGGGAGAAGCTGGCCGCCGCCGGCGCCCGGGTGCAGCGCCCCCTCTGGGGCAGCACCAGCGCCAAGAACCCCGCCTATCGGGACACCATCTACGTGGATGAGCTCATCGGGCCGGACACGGTCAACACCGTACCGCCGGAGACGCTGGACGCCTTCGAGGACCACGGCACCGTCGCCCTCACCGTGAGGACGGACGTGGATGGAGCGCGGGCGCACCTGGAGCAACTGGCCGAGCTGGGCCTGGACCTGGACGCCATCACCGAGAAGCTCCAGCGCGACGGAGTCCAATCCTTCGCCGACGCCTTCATCGGCCTGCTGCAGTCCGTGGAGGGCAAGCTGGCACGCCTGGGGTGAGGCCAATCCGGTCTAGATTGGTGCCGGGCGGCTGACCTAACCCCCTACTCGTTAGGCGCTTCGCTCACCCGGCTGGCCGCCCTCCCAACGCGGGAGGGGCGAACAGAGATGTGCGTCCCCCGCTCTGCGGGCATTCCCCTCTCCTCCCCCTTCCTTGCCAGGGAAGGGGGAACAGTGGTTTCGCTGCGCGAAACCACGAGGGGGGGGTTAGGTCAGTCTTCCGGAGCTCCGCTGCGAACCACCACGACCCCAAGCCTAAGGCACCGCCATCTCGAACACGTACCCGTCCTGCAGGCGGGCCAGCTCGCGGACGCCTGGGTAGGCGTCCGTACGCCCGGCGACCAGGTCGGCGATGAAGTCACCGTAGTGCCAGCGCCAGTCGCCGTCGCTGAAGTAGCGATCGCGGAGCACCAGGAAGGCCTTCTGGTAGCCGCGTCCGCGCGCGAAGGCGGCCAGGTGCTCGTAGGTGGGGTGGTCGGTATAGGGGTAGGGGGAGAAGGACACCACCAGCGGGCGGTCCAGGTAGAAGGGGATGTCCATAGTATCGTCGCCGATGATCAGATCGGCGGCGGTGGTGTTTCGCTCCACCCAGAGGAGTCGGGGCGAGGCCTCGATGCGGGCCGCGTCGGTGACGGTCGGGCCGGAGGCGAAGCGGACCTGGCGGGCCAGGCAGCCGGCCGCCACAACCAGAGCAATGCCTAGCGCCAGTCCGGGCCGCACCCTAAAGGCGCGCGCCGTCAGCCCGGCAAGGAGCAGCACCAGGGTGACGGTGGCGGGTGCCACCAGCCGTGGGCCGATAGCGTCGAAGTGGATGAGGCTGCGCTGTCCGATGAGTAGGGCCAGGTAGGCGCACGACCAGGCTCCCAGCAGCCAGGTCCCTGGTTGGCGCAGGCCGCCCGCCAGTTCCCGTCGCCGGACTAGCAGTGCCAACCCCAGTGTCACCACGGCCACGAGCAGAAGGGTTGCCGGTCCCTCCGGCATGTCGCCGAAGAACGAGCCGAAGACGTTCCGAAAGGCGGCAGCCAGGTTCTCGTCCAGCCCGAGGAGCGAAGGGTTGGGCCGGCTACCCATCAGTGTGCCCGTAAGGGCGAGGTTGCGCCCCATCACCAGCAGCACCGGCACGGCGATCCCGGCGGCGTAGGCCAGCAGGGGCCGGAGGGAACGGCGATTCCTCAGCAGCAGGGCCCGGGAACTGACCACCGCGGCCAAGAGCAGGTAGCGAGTGGCGAAGGCGAGCCCGGCGCAGAGCCCGGACGCCAACCAGAACCAGGCCGACCCGTCGGGTCGCCGCTGGGCTCGCAGCGCCAGAAGCAGGCTGAGCAGCACCAGGAGTATGCCAAGAGGCTCGCTCCAGGCGAAGCCAGCCACGTAGTACAGCGGCCGGTGCAAGAGCAGAAGCGTCAGGGCGAGCAAGCCGGCGGCCCGACCGTACAACTGGGCGGCAAGCGCCGTGCCGACGGCGAGTACACCCGCGTAGCAGAGGGCGGCCACCAGCAGGGCGGCATCAGCGTGACTGGGCAGGAGGGCGCCGAGGGCGGCCACCGTCAGCGGGTAGAGAGGCGGCTGAGAGGTGAACGGGGCCGGCAGAGCGGCGTCCACCGGCCAGCGCGGCTGGTTGAACCCCAGGGCCGGCTGGCTGAGGCCCAGCCCACGGGAGACGTTGCGCGCGACGGACACGTAGTTCATGGAATCGGGCGAGAAGTTGCGCATCCGCGTCACCGAATGGGCGGTGAACAGCGCCAGGTAGGCGGCCACGACCGTCAGCAGCAGCCCGCAGCCTATCCTCCGCGCCGCCTGCGCCCATCCGCCCCGCGACATCGCCCCTCCATTGCCGCCTATCTAGCACGCCCGCCTGTCGTCGTCCACCGCCGGCGCCAACACTTCGCGTCCCTCGTGCGTCTACTTGGTTGAGAACCACCACCGCCTCCGGGCCGGTGGCGGCAGCAAGGAGAGCGCGATGGACCCGAGAGCAGACAGAAGCGAAGTCCGACCCGCAGACCGGGTCACCAGGCATCTCCGGCGCCTGTTGGCCAAGCTCGACAACTGGGTCACAATAGCGCAGGCACTATCCCTGTCGCAGACTCGTCTGGATGTTGAGGTGACGCGACACAGCCTGGTGCCGCGCATCATCTGACGCACCGCGCCGGCTCGAGGCTAGTCAAGAGGAGGAGACAGTGTCTCAGCACACCGGTACCATCAGGGATATGGGGTTGCTCGATCTCTCCTCCGCCCAGAGTGCGGAGGACCTGAGCGGGATCACCTCAATCCACGACGTGGGCGCCATCATCATCCCCGAGGACCTGATGAGCGCCCTTATCCGCATCGATATCCATGATGTGGGAAGCGTCGTGCCCATACCGCGCGGTGCAAACGTGAGCCTACACATGGGCCAGACGCGCCTCACCGGCGAGGCGCTGGCGGCGGGGCCGGAAGACACGGTCCTGGTACTAGTGGGGCAGACGCTGATTACCAGCCCCGTGCAGACGGTGGGGTACCAGGCCCTGCACGTCATCGGCCAACTGCTGGCCCCCCGCGGGAGCGAGGGCGTCCTGACCGCCAAGATCGCCAAGCTGACCGGCCAGGCCGTCTATCTCACCGGGATGGAGCACGCGCGCTTCATCATGGGCAAGGAGCGCATTGGGCGAGCGTTCCTCGAACTGCTTACTCATCCCACCCCGCTGGTCGTGGTGGGCAAGCTGACCATCGAGGAGGGCACGCCCGCCGATCTGCTGCGGGAGAAGGTGCCGGAGATCGCCCTCCTGGGAAAGATCCAGGCGCCCGAAGAACTGGTCCCGCTTCTTCAGGTGCTGACGGTGGAGAAGCAGGGAGTCATTGAGGCCCTGTAGAGCATGAACACCCGCCCGGCCGCCGGAGAGCAGAAGGACATCTCGCTCTTTGATGAGGTCTACCGCCTCCACAATCGCCCGGTCTATGCCTACCTGCGCGGGCGCTGCCGGGAGACGGATGCGGCCGCCGACCTGCTGCAGGAGACCTTCCTGCGGGCCTGGCGGCACCTAGACGAGATCCGCCGCATTCCGGGGGAGTCGCGGCTCTACTGGCTGCTGGCGGTGGCACGGAACGTGGTCAACGACCACTACCGGCGGCAGGCGGTGCGCCGCCCGTTTGCCTACCCCCTGCCGGAGACTCTACCCTCGGGCGACCGCGCGCACGACCCGGTGGCCAGCGCCGAGAATGCCTCGACGGCGAGCGAGGTCGAGCAGGCCTTGGCCGCCCTGCCGGAAGACCTGCGGGTGGTGGTAAGCCTGCGCTACCTGGGCGATCTCAACAGCGCCGAGATCGCCCAGGCGCTCGATCGGCCCGCCGGGACCGTACGCTACCAGTTGAGCCAGGCCCGGGCCATGCTCGCCCAGAACATGCGCCTGATGAGCGCCGGTAGCCAGCCCGGCGAGGAGAGGAACCGATGACGGCCGGCAAGGAGAGCCCGATGGGGAGCCTAGAGCTGCCGCTGGAGGTGGAGCAGGCCTTGGATCGTCGCCTGGACCAGTGGGCGGACGACGCCCGCTTGCCGCCCGCCACCTTGGCGCGAATCCGGCGCGCCGTCCTCGCCGACGACTCCGCCTACGAGCCGCTGACCGTCCAATGGTGGAAGCGGGTGTTGCTGGGCGACCGCGACGCGGTCCGCAGCGCGACCGACGTGCGCACCTACCTCGAGCCCGCCTGGGGGCAAGCCTAGGCGCCAATCAACGCAGAGCGAGCCCCGCCAGGATCTGGTCGCACAGCGGCATGAGTCCGTCGAAGCCGCTGTGCGAAGCCCGACACGATACCACGTACACCTGCCCGTCCCGCTCCGCCCACAGGTCCCGCTGTTGGATCAGCGGCTCACCCCAGAAGCGTTTGTAGACCCGCTCCCACGCGGGCAGCTCGTCCAGCGACGCCTCACCCTCAGAGAGCATTTCCTCTATTAGGCCGTCCTCCAGGAGCCGGGCATAGGTCTCGTCCACCAGCGTCTGCAGGTCCGTTCCCTCCGGCAGCGAGCGCAGTCCGATGAAAAAGCTCAGTCCGTCGCCGGACACCAGCGCCGGCTCCTCGGTGCCGAATTCTGGGTTGGGCTGGACGAAGCCGGGGTAGCGGTCCTCGCGGTTGGTCCAGTTCGAAGGGTAAACGAAGGTGAAGCGCTCGTGCTCGAAGAGGAACTCGGTGACGCCGGGAGGCGAAGTCGGAGTGGGCGGCGACTTCGGCGGACCAGTCACAGTCGGCGTGGCGCAGGCGGCAAGGACAACGGCTAGGACGGTGAGTGGGAGCAGTCGTCTCATGGCCATCCCCCTTCGGGCCGGCCGGCCCGGGGACTCGGGAGCGTCGGCGTGACCATTCTGGCACCGGTGGCGACGGGCGACAAGCAGTTGACCGGGCCAGCGGTGCGGGAGACAATCCGGCGGAGCGCCGAACGACCACGGAGGCAACTCATGAGCGACCTTCCCGAGGAGCTGCGCCGGTTGCTGCTGGATGAAGGCGCCGCCTTGGTGGGCTTCGCCGACTTGACGCCCCTCCCCGCTGACGATCGCCTCGGCCTGCCGCGGTCGGTCTCCATCGCCGTGGCCCTGGACCCCGCCATCGTCTCCTCGATTCGTGACCACCCCAACGAGGAGTACGTGGCCGAGTACGGCCGGTGCAACGAGCAGTTGGCCGCCCTGGGAGAGGTGGCCGCTCGCGCCCTCCGTGTTCGGGGCTACCGAGCTGAGCCGCGAGTGCCCACCGGCAGCGGGGTGGACGACGCCACCCTCAGCACCCGCCTCCCCCACAAGACGTCCGCCACCCGGGCGGGCCTGGGCTGGATCGGCAAGACGGCGCTGCTGGTGACGCGGGAGTACGGCCCGGCGGTGCGCTTCACCACCGTCCTGACGGACGCGCCGCTACCGGTGGGCACGCCCGTGGAGCGCTCCCAGTGCGGGAGCTGTGACGAGTGCGTGCGCCTTTGCCCGCCACAGGCGGCGACAGGGCGGCTGTGGGAGGCCGGCGACACGCGGGCGGCCATCTTCGATGCCTTCGCCTGCCAAGCCTACTGCCGCTCCCTGAAGGAGAGCGAGGGTCTGAGCTACGGTATCTGCGGGCGCTGCGTGGCCGTCTGCCCCTACACCTCGGCCTACCTGCGCCGATCCGGCATCGGAGGAGAGCGATGAGCAGTCTGCAGGACTTGGTTGAGCAGAGGTTGGAGCCGGAGACCGAAGAGGCGATCGAGGAGCTTCTGCGCCGCAAAGTGACAGGCGCCGTGTCGCTCTACGTGGAGGCCGTCCGCGCCCTGGAGGAGCAGTTCGGGCCCGCCGCCAAAGAAGCCCTGCGCTCCCGCCTGGAGGAGCGCACGGTGCGCGGCAACCGCGCCCGCGGCCAGGCCGTCACCGACAACAGCCTGCGCGCCTTCTGCACCGCCCTGGAGGCAGGCTGCCGCGGCTCGCACGAGTGGGAGAAGCTGGAGGACAGTGACACCCGACAAGCCTACCGCTACACCCGCTGCCTCTGGGCGGAGGTGTTCCGCGAACTGGGAGCGGAGGACATCGGCCTCTGGATCTGCCGGAACGACGGGCCGGCGGCGGCCGCCTTCAACAGCGCGATCCGCTTCGAGCGGACCCAGACACTGATGGAGGGCCACGACTGCTGCGACCACGTCTACTTCACTGAGAAGGCCGGCAAGGCGTAAGGTCGGCCTAGACCTCAGGCCACCTCGCCCGTGGGCAACCGCAGAAACACCGTCGTCCCCTGCCCGGCCGCCGACTCGATGCTCAGCCCGCCGCCGAACAACTGCGCTCGCTCCCGCATGCCCGTCAGGCCCAGGTGGCCGCCGGCGGAGCGGCTCTGGTCGGCGTCGAACCCGGGGCCGTCGTCCTCCACCACCAACTCCAGCGCGTCCGCTTCGAAGATGAGAGCCACGCTGACCCTTGTCGCCGCCGGCGCGTGCTTACGGACGTTGGCCAGCGCCTCCTGGGCGATTCGGTAGACGGTCAGCTCGAGCTCCCTGGGCAGGGGACGCTCCTGGCCCACCACCTCGCTGTGTGCCTGTACGCTCGGCATCTGCCGCTCCAGGTCGTGAGTGATGGCGCGTAGGGCCGCGCTCAGCCCCAGGTCCTCCAGGACATGGGGCCGCAGGTTGTTGCTCAGCCGGCGCACCTCGGCAATGGCCGTCTGCAGCGTTTCCTGGAACCGGTCCAACTCCTCGTTCGCTTCCGCGTCTTCGTGCAGCCGGTGGTGCAGCAAGTCCAGCCGCTGGTTCAGCGCCACCAGGTCCTGCACCGTCTCGTCGTGCAGGTCGCGCGAGAGGCGCAGGCGCTCCTCCTCCTGACCCCGCAGCACCTGCAGGGCGTAGCGGCGAAGTGCCGCCTGCTGCTCGTCCAGCCGCGCCAGCATACCGTTGACTGCCTCCAGGAGCGCGCGAACGTCGCTCGGGCCGGTGACCGACAAAGGCCGGAAGGCCGCCCCCGCCTGCACCCGCTGACCCTCGGCCACCAGGGCGTCCAGCGGGCGCACCACTCGGCGGGCGGCCGCGGCCAAGAGCGCTCCCACCATGAGCACCGCCAGGCCACCCAGGAGGGCCAGGGCCCACTGGTAGCGGGAGACTTGACCGGCGACGTTGCTCCACGGTTCCTCCACGACCACGTACCAACCGGCGTCTCCAATGGGGGAGAAGCCGCGCAGCAGGGCCTCGCCGCCGTACTCGTCGCGGTGCACCAGGCTGCGCTCGCGAGCCTGAGAGACCAGGTCCATCAGCGCTACGTCGTGGGACAGGTTGCGCCCGATCAGCGCCGGATCGGAGTGGTAGATAGCGTTGCCGGCGCTGTCTATGAGGTAGATCGCCCCACCGACGGGCGGCGAGAGCAGCGACGGCTCGCGCACCCAGTCGTTGTTGCGCAGCAGGAACTGCCCCGCCAGCACGCCCAGATGGTCGAGAGGCTCGTCCACCGGTACGGCGATCACCACGGCGCTCGCGCCGCTGGGCTGCTCGGCGAAGACCGACGACAGCACTGATTCGTTCGTGCCGGTGACGGCACGGAAGTAGTAGCGGAAGGCGAGGTTCAGGCCCAGCGAGGTGCGAGCGGTGGGCGTAACGGCCAGGACATTGCCTCCGTGGTCGATCAGCCCCACCCCACCGCTGAAGACGCTGAGGAGATGAGCGCGGTCCCAAAGCACCTGTTGCTGGCGCTCCACGTTCCCGTGGTACAGCGACAGCTCGGCGGCGGTCGCCTGCAGCAAGCGCAGGTAACCCTTCAGGCTGCCGTACAGCCCGGCGGCCGCCACCCGAGCCTGCACCGCCTGCCGCTCCAACGCCTGGTCGCGGCCGGTGGTGCTGAGGGCGTGGGCGCCGAGGCCCAGCGCGACCGCCCCCACCAGCACCAACGGAACCAGGCTCGCCAGCAGCAGCCGCGCGCGCAATCCCAGCCGCTCGAACCACCGGGGCAGCCGAAAGGTCACAGGTCGTCCACCTTGAGCCAGCCCTGCCGGAGGGCATAGGAGACCGCTTCGGTGCGACTGCTGACGCCCAGCTTGCCCATGATGTTGCGGACGTGCACCTGAACGGTGTAGGCGCTTATGAAGAGGTCGGCGGCGATCTCCTTGTTTGACTTACCGGTGCCCAGGGCGCGCAGCACCTCCACCTCCCGCTCAGTCAGCGCCTCGACCATGCCCTCGCCGGAGTAGGTCTGTCGCTTGCCACGCAGGTGCCCGACCACCTTGCCCATGACCTGCGAGTCGAAGACGCTCTGCCCCCGGGCTACGCTGTGGATGGCTTGGGCCAACTCGTGGCCACTGGTCGTCTTAAGCAGGTAGCCGTCCGCGCCCGCTTCCAGCAGCGGAAAGACATAGGTCTCGTCCTCGTGGGCGGAGAGCACCAGGACGTGCACCTCGGGCTGGGCGGCCTTGATGGCGCGAGTGGCCTCGATTCCGTTCAGCTTGGGCATGCGCACGTCCATCACCACCACGTCCGGCAGCAGCTCGCCCGCTAGGCGCACCGCCTCCTCGCCGTCGGCCGCCTCTCCCACCACTTGTAGGTCGGCGTTCTGCTCGAGTAAGCGGCGAGTGCCCTCGCGCACCAGGTCGTGGTCCTCCGCCAACAACACCCGCACCGGGCTCATGCTCTCACTCCAGTACAGCGAGGGGCCGGATCTCCGGCCCCAGGATGCTCATCTCTGCCGCCTGAGGCAGCCGGCGAAGTTACTCCACCAGTTCCAGGGCGCCGTCCGCCAGACGGTAGGTCTGCGTGACGTCCAGGCTCGGGCAGCACATCGGGTCGTCGGCGGCGTGGGCCTTCATCCTCACAACGATGAGGCCGTCCTGAATGGTGACCGACTGTAGTTGGATACGATCGCCCAGAAGAGCGACGCCGGCCTGCTCTGGCTCGCCCGCCTGGTCGAGCATGGCGGCAAGGTAGTAGAAGCTGCCGGAGCCGCCCGACTGCACGGCCAGCACCGCGGCGGCATCGGCGTTGCCGTCGCCGTCCAGGTCACCGAAACCGGCCGCCTGGAAGAACACCTGGTCCACCTCAGTGGCGCCGGAGCCGGTCTTGCGCTCGAAGCGGCCGGCCTGCAGCGTGATCGCGCCCAAGTCGGGCAGGTCGTACTGCGCTTCCGTGAGCGCAGCCTCGGTGAGGCCGCTCTCGTCCACGTTCACTACGCTGGCCGTCTCGCCCGTCACCTGGGCGATGACGTGCATGGCATAACCGTAGACCGACCGCAGCACCAGACCACTCTCGCTACGAAGAGCGCCGTCCTCCACCACGTACTCGGTCACCGCAGGCGTCTCATAGACGCGGTCCTGCTGGCTGCTGAGGGTGACTCGGACCGAGCCCGGCCCGGTGCTTTCCCAGGTACCCACTTCCTCGATGGCCGGTTCGCCGTTGAGGTAGTCGGTCTTCAGGACGGCGATGCCATCCGTCTGGAGCGATAGACTGATGTCCTGCCCGCAGCAACTCGCCGACGGCTGGAAGGCCTTGTAGATCTCGGCCAGGTTGCGCTCCATGCGCTGGGCGGCCATGCCGGCATCGTAGGGCATCTCCACCTGCCCCATGGCCAGGGCGCCGAACTCGTACCACACGGTGAGGATGGCGCCGGGGGCATCGGGGTTGGGCACGGCAATTAGGGTGTGCTCGCCGGCCTGCAGCTTGGACACCGAAGGCGCGTCGTAGGTCTGTCCCTCTTGGCCGGTCACGGTCAGAGTGACAACACCGTCCTCGGCCACCGTCCAGGTACCCACTTCCACCAGGGGCTCGGCCTCGTTCAGGTAGTCCAGCACCTCGCGCAGGCTGCCGTCGTAGTTCAGGTAGAGGGTGCCGTCGATGCCGGGGCTAGAGGCGCCGGGCAGTATCGTCTTGTAGATGCCCACGACGGCGGCGGCCGGGTCGGACGCAGAGGGCGCGTCGACGGGAGAGGCGGCCGGGGTGCTGGTGTAGCAGGCAGAGAGAGCGAGAACGGCGATGGTGAGGGCGATGGCGATCAGGATGCTCGGGGTGGCTCGGCGGTGGGACATGGTTCCTCCTTGGACTCACAAGCGGTCACGAGTCCATTGTAGCCCGGCAGGAAGCCCCTTCCATCACCCCTCGCCGGTAGACCCTGCTGCCCAGAACGAGGGGGTCTGCCTAACTGATTTCAGGTAGACGAGGGTCTCACTTGCTCCACCTGTGTCCGGTCTACCTGTCCGCAACAGGCCTTGGGTGACGGACCTAACCCCTCCCCCTTCCTGCTTAGGGAAGAAAGGGTCGCTGCGCCCACATCGGCGATGACACCGGGCAGTTACCTGAGCCGCAGGGCCCGCATCCTGCAAAGTCGGGACGAGCGCTGGAGGCATTATGCAGCAAGAGCGAGCGTTTGTCGGCACCGACGTGTCCTCGGACAGGCTGGACGCTGCCTGGCATAGGGAGGGGTCGGTCCGGACAACCAGCAACGACGTCGCTGGGATCGAAGTGGTGGTGGGTTGGCTGTAGGGTAGCGGGATGAGTCTGATCGTGCCGGAGGCCACCGGTGGGTATGAGGCGGAGGCAGCGGCGGCGCTGAGTCTGGCGGGGTTGCCGGAGGCGGTGGCGAATCCACGACAGGGGCGAGACTCTGCCAAGGCGATGGGAGTGCCGGCCAAGAGCGCGGCACCATCGACGCGTTGGTGCCAGCCCACTTCGGAGCGAGGTTTACGCCGGAGGCACGGGCTCTCGGTGATGAGCACACTGGAGAGCTCAAGGACCTGGACCGAGGGCGCCCGTCCGGTAGGGCAGGGCGGGAGGAGCGGCACCGTGATGTACCTGAAGTGGGGCCGATCCTAGCTACCGCCCTGGTAGGGGTGGCAGGGCGAGTCTGCGCGCCGTTCTCTACCTGGCGACCTTGTCGGCCAGGCGGCACAACCCCGTGCTCCGAGCGTTCCCGCAGCGCCTGGAAGCAGAGGGCAGAAACTACAAGGTCGCTATGACCGCCTGTATGAGGCAGCTGCTGGTGGCGCTCAACGCCATCGCCGGTAGCGGCCGGCCCTGGTTACCAGCCCATTCCCAAGCCGCGGGCCCATAGCGACGCATCTGCTTCGCTGACACGGAGGGGGAAGTCGGAAGTCGCCCGCTTTCGGTCCCTCCTTCGAGTGTAGGGAAGGGTGGTCAGCCAGGTAAGCGAAGCGCCTAGCGAGCAGGCGGTTAGGTCAGTGACTCTGAGCCTCCGGCGGACGACGAGATCGCATCCGCTGGAGCTGATGACCTGACAGCGCGACCCGCACGGGCCTCGCCAGGCACAGCCCCACTTTCGGCAGCACGCGAGCCTGCGCGCGGAAGCGGATGCCATGTCGTGGACGAGTCCGACTGGGGCGGGAACCGCGCCCGCACCGGGGCCAGGGCTCCCTGGCTATGCTATACTCTGGCCGTGTCAAGTCGCAGCAAGTTGCTCTCTCTACTGCTGGTCCTCACCCTGACGCTCGGCTCCGGCGCCCCGGCACCGGCCCGAGCCCAGGACGATGCCGTTTCGTCTCTCATGGACAGCCTTACCGCGCGCGAGAAGGTGGGGCAGCTGTTCCTGGTGACCTTCCACGGCGATCAAGCCGGCCGCTCGACCGACATCGCCAACCTTATCCAGGAGTACCGCATCGGCGGCGTGATCCTCTCCGCCGAGCGGGGCAATGTGGACAACTCCCGCGACGCGGCCGGCCAGACGCGCCGACTGGTCAGCCAACTGCAGACGCTGGCGCTGGAGACCAAGGCGCCCACTCCGCCGCCGCGCAACCTGCCCGAAGACGTGGACAGACCCCGCGGAGCCTCCACCGCCACCCCCACACCCATGTACGGCCCGGACGTCCACGCCATACCCCTGCTCATCGGCGTGGAGCAGGACGGCGACGGCTACCCCTACACCGCCCTTCGCACCGGCCTGACCGAGCTTCCCAGCGCCATGACCGTGGGCGCCACCTGGGACGCAGCCAACGCCTTCACGGTGGGCAACATCGTCGGGACCGAGTTGGCGGCGCTGGGCGTGAACCTGCTCCTGGGGCCGAGCGTGGACGTGCTGCAGCGCGCCCGCCCGGGCATGCCCGGTGACATCGGGGTCCGTGCCTTCGGCGGCGATCCCTACTGGGTGGGCGAGATGGCCCGCGCCTACGTCAGCGGCGTCCACCAGGGCTCCGACGGCATGGTCCTCTCCATCGCCAAGCACTTCCCCGGCCTGGGCAGCAGCGACCGCAAGGCCACGGAAGAGGTGGCCACGGTTCAGAAGAGCCTGCAGGAGCTGCGGCAGATGGAGTTGGCGCCCTTCTTCGCCGTCACCAACGCCGGTAGCGGCGGGCGGGCTACGATGGTGGATGGGCTCATGACCAGCCCGCTGATCCGGTACCGCGGCTTCCAGGGCAACATCCGCCAACTCACCCGTCCCATCGGTCTGGATAGCGACGGCCTCACTGCCCTCATGGCTCTGCCCGAATTCGAGACCTGGCGCAGCAACGGCCTGCTGGTAAGTGGGCCGCTGGGTCTACCGGCGGTGCGCAAGTTCTACGAGGCGCAGGGCCGCTCCTTCCCCCATCGGAGCATCGCCCAGGAAGCGCTTCTGGCCGGCAACGATCTCATCTACGTGGCCGACTTCGCCGCCACCGACGACTGGGAGGAGCAGGTCGCCAACATAGAGGATGCCATCGGCCACTTCGCCGCCCAGTATGAGCGCGACGCCGCCTTTCGGGGGCGCGTGGACGACGCTCTGGAGCGTGTCCTGCGGCTCAAGCTCCAGCTGTTCCCCGACTTCAGCCTGGATGCGGTACTCGCCCGGCCCGAGCTGCCTCTCCCGAACACCGAGGCGGTCCTTGAGATCGGTGCGGCGGCGGCCACCCTCATCTACCCCGAAGCCGCCGAGCTAGACGAGCGCCTGCCCGCCGGGCCGGCTCGGGGCGAAAGCGTCCTAGTAGTGACCGACGTCCGCGAGGTGCAGGAGTGCGCCGCCTGCGTCCCGTTCGACTCGATACCGGTGGCGTCCTTCCAGGAGACCGTCCTGCGGCTCTACGGCTCCGCCGGCGCCGAGCTAGTCGCCGACGACGACATCAGCAGCGCCGACTTCCGCAGCCTGGACGAGTTGCTGGCCGCCGAGGCCGCCGAGCAAGTCCCGTCGCCGGAGCAGCAGGACCTGGCCGACCGGCTTCAGGACGCGGACTGGATCGTCTTCCTCATGCAGGACGTGGACGTGGATGAGCATCCCTATTCCGATGCCTTGCGCCTCTTCCTCAAGCAGCGCTCGGACTGGATGCGCGACAAGCGTCTGGTGGTGTTCTGCCTCAACGGGCCCTACTTCCTGGACACCACTGAAGTCAGCAAGCTCACTGCCTACTTCGCCCTCTACAGCAAGGGGCCGGCTTCTCTTGAGGCCGCCGCTCGCCTGCTCTTCCGCGAGCTGGAGGCTGACGGCCTGCCGCCGGTGGATGTGCAGGCCGTCAGCTACGAACTCATCACCCGGCTGGAGCCCGACCCCAACGGCGTCCTGGGGCTGGAAATCATCGGCGAGCCGCCCGACCCCAGCGGCGAAGAGAGAGCCGTCCGCCAGGGGAGCACCATCACCGTCCGCACCGGCGTCATCCGGGACCGCAACGGCAGTATCGTTCCGGACGGAACGCCGGTTGAGTTCCGCCTCTACTACCGTTCCGAGAGCCTGGAGCTACCCCGCCAGCGGGCCACCACCGTGGCAGGCGTGGCCCAGACGAGCATCCAGCTGGATCGGAGTGGCGACCTGGAGGTGAGCGCTACCACCGACACGCGCAGCCCCAGCGTCACCCTGGTGATCACCATCCGGGGGGACGAGCCCGTCACCTTCGCGACCATCGTACCGCCCACGCCTACGCCGCGTCCCTCGCCCACGCCACGGCCCACGCCCATGCCCCAGGCGACCGAGAGCAGCACTGAGGGGCCGGGAGCGTCCAGCCTGGAGCCGGGGCAGATCGTGCGGAGAGCGCCTTGGCTCGGGGCCGGGCTGCTGTGGTGGAGCCTTGCGGGCGTGCTGGCGGCCAACCTGACATTGCACATCGCCTTCCGCAGGCAAGCGCGCACCGCCGAAGCCCGCGTCCGCCTGACGCTGTGGAGCCTGGTTCTGGGGCTGAGCGTCTACTGCGCCCTGGTGGTTGGGCTGGTGGAGGTGCCGCTGTTCATGGCGTGCGGCCCGGGCTGGGCGGCCTTCGCCGTGAGCGGGCTGGCCGCGGCCCTGGCCTGGCTGAGCCTGCTCACGGGGCGGGCGCCACGGGCCAGTAGCTCAGGGTAGCGGCGAGGAGCAGCAAGAGCAGCACCGCCACTGCCAGGGACTGGTGTGCCTTGAGCGCCACGCGCCAGGGGGACGGTCGGGGGAGCCGGCCTCGCCCCAAGAGGGCATTGCGGAAGTGGCTGATGTTGGGCGGGCGGTCATCGGGGTGCATGGCGAGCGCCCAGCCTATCACCGCATCGGTGCGGCTGGAGATAGCTGGGTTGAGCTCCTGCGCCGGCGTCAGCGAGTCCGGCCGCAGGAAGCGGTCCTTCGCCGGCGGAGGCGAGTGTCCGGTGAGCAGGTGGTAGAGCGTCGCGCCCAGGGCGTAGATGTCGGCCCGCGTATCGGTGTGCCCCGTCTCTCCGCCGTACTGCTCCAGCGGCGTGTAGCTGGCCGTACCCCGCCCCTGAAGGACGGTGATGGTGCGCGTCTGCTCCGGCTCCATCAGCTTGACCAGGCCGAAGTCCACCAGCTTGACCACCCCGGAGGCGGTGAGGCGGATGTTGGCCGGCTTGATGTCCCGGTGCAGCACCGGCGGGTCCTGAGCGTGCAGGTACTCCAGGGCGTCGAACAGCTGCCGCGCCCACTCCAGTACCTGCTTCTCGCTCAGGCGATGCCCCTCGCGCAGGGCGTCGTCCAGCAGGCTCTGCAGGTCCGCCCCGGGGACGTAGTCCATCACCAGGTAGTCGCGGTCGCCCTCGGAGAAGTGGTCCGATACCTTGGGCAGGTTGGGGTGATCGAGGCGGCCGAGGGTGCTGGCCTCGCGGTAGAACTGGGCGCGGGCGTCCGTGGGGTCCACCAGGCCGTCGTCCTGGCAGATGATCTCCTTCAGGGCGCACTCGCGGCCGCTGAGGCGCAGGTCGCCGGCGCGATAGACGGCGCCCATACCCCCTTGTGCCACCAGTTCCGTGACCCGGTAGCGGCCGTGTAGAACCGTGCCCTCCGGCAGAGCGCGGGCCAAGTGCCTCTCCTCCCTCTCGGCTTCCTGGTCAGCCTATCGCCGCCGGGCGCCGGTGTCAAAGGGAGATCGCCCCGGGCTCAAGCCACGGGGCTCTTGGATTCACTGCGCGAATCCACTGGGTAAGCGAAGCCGGCCGGCGCCGGCTCCCGGAGCTCGCGAAGGCGAGCATTGCCCAATCGTAGCCCCGCCCATTCATGGCGGGGCGAGTGTCCGGCGCGGGCCCACCCTCCCCATGACAACCCACCCCCAGACCCGCTACCATACCCCCACACCACCACAGGAGGCGTCCCATGCCCGGAATGATCGTCGCCCCCCAGCCCATCGCCGTGGACGAGGGGGCCCAGGTGCTACGCCAAGGCGGCAACGCCGTGGACGCCGCCGTGGCCTGCGCCCTGGTGCAAGGCGTCCTTGACCCCCACAGCTCCAGCATCGGCGGCTACGTCCTCGCCACCGTCTCGCCTTCCGGAGTCGGCTCCGCCGCCCAGGCTCACGCCGTGGACGCCCCCGCCCTCGCCGGCTCCCGCGTCTCGCCCGACATGTGGGCCGGCGCCCTAATCCGGCCCAACCCGCGCGGCTGGGGCTACTTTCTGCGCGGCTCCATTAACGAGATGGGCTACCAGTCCATCTGCATCCCCGGCTTCGTCCGCGGGCTGGCCGCCATCCTCGACCGCTGGGGCACCTGGACCTGGGAGCAGGTCTGCGCGCCCGCCGCCCGCGTCGCCGAGGAGGGCTTCCTGGTGGACGACCACCTGGCCGCCATGTGGAGACCGGGCAAGGGCCTGCCGGAGCAGAAGTCGCTGCAGGACTACATCCGCGCCAACCCGGAGGCCAGCCGCCTCTACCTGCGCCCCGACGGCACCCCGCGCGAGGCAGGCGACCACTTCGCCAACCCCGACTACGCCCGCACTCTGCGCCACCTGGGAGAGGCCGGGCCGGAGGACTTCTACCGCGGCGACCTGGCCCGGCGCATGGCCGGCGACCTGGCGGCGCACGACAGTTTTGTCACCGCCGAGGACCTGGCCGGCTACCAGCCCGTACCCGCCCAGGCCGTGACCGGCACCTACCGCGGGTACGAGATCGCCACCTCGCCCGCGCCCCACGGCGGCCCCACCCTGGTGGCTCTGCTCAACATCCTTGAGGGCTACGATCTGGCGGCGCTGGAGCACAACTCTCCCGCCTACATCCTGCTCCTCTCCCGGGCTATGCAGGCCGCCTTCGCCGACCGCAACCCGCACCTGGGCGACCCGCGCTTCGCCCCGCGCCCCTTCGACTGGATGACCACCAAGGAGCGGGCGCAACACTGGCGCGACCGCATAGACCGGAACGAGGAGATCACCGTCTCCTTCACCGCCACCGAGCCGCCCGACACCACCCACGTCAGCGTGGTTGACGACCGGGGCAACGGCATCGCCCTCACTCACTCGCTGGGCATGTCCTCCGGCGTCATAACCCCCGGCCTCGGGTTCATGTACAACAACTCCATGGTCAACTTCCACCCCCTGCCCGGCCACCCCAACTCCATCGCCCCGGGCAAAGGGCGCACCACCGGCATGACCCCGACCGTGCTCTACCGCGACGGACGGCCGCTCATGGTCATCGGCGCGCCGGGAGCGACGCGCATCATCACCTCGCTGCTGCAGGTCATCGTCAACGTGGTGGACTTCGGCATGAGCGTGGTGGAGGCGGTGGCGGCGCCCCGCTTCGACTGCCAGGTGGGGCCCATCGTCTGCCAGGGGCGCATCCCCGAGTCCGTGTGCCGCGTGGTGCGGCGGAGCCTGCCGGTGGAGCGGATGCCCCAGGGCCACGGGGGCATGGGGCTGGTGCACGCCCTCTGGCGCGGCGCCGGGTCCGAGCGGTGGCAGGGTGCCGCCGACACGGGCGCCAACGGCATGGCTCTGCGCGGCTGAGAGTCGGCCGTCGAGAGACACAATACGGCGGGAGAGACCCTTGAGCCTCTCCCGCCTACACTCACTCGTGCCCTACAGGCGCGAGTGTCGAACCCCGCGGCGCTCCCTCCATACACTGCCGCTAACGTGTTCGCTGCCGACTCATCCAACGAAGAGCCCGGGAGCCCCGCCCTGCGGTCCTGTTGCATTTCGGCCGGCGGCTTCTTCCGCCGCGAGCCTGCTTGAGGGTGGTCACGATGCTGGTGGTTATGCCCGGAACCTACCCTCAGTAACCGCAGTATGAAAGCCGGCCGTCAAACCTCCATAAACCCGTTCTTAAGAGCCGGTTAAAGTTGCCGGGCCCATTCGTCTAGACATAATTGGGGGCGGCGCCCTAGAGGGGCGACTGCCGCCGCAAGGACGTGCCACCATGCCATCCCCGAGCCCGCTTCAGGCTACTCGGCGTGCCGCCACGGCCGCGCTACTTTCCTTCGCCCTGATCCTCGTCGCTGCCTGCGGACTCGGCCCCGCGGCGCCCACCCCAACGCCGACGCCCGCACCCTCCCTACCCGTCGCGGTGGCCCCCTCGCCCACGGCCACTGCCACACCGACCCGACCGGCCCCCACCGCCACCTCTACCGTCACTCCGCTACCGGCCGCGGTTGCCGACGTGCCGACCAGTACTCCCGCCTTGGACGCGGGCGCGGAGGAGGAACAGTACTTGGCCGCCATGGCGGACATCCTTGGCCGCTGGGAGGCCTGGTCGGCCGAGGCCGGCGGGCTCATGGGCCAGGTGGGCGAAGATCCGCTGGCGGTGTGCATCACCCGCTCCGGCGACATCGACGCGCAGATCGCCGGTGGCCGCGAGCTGTTAGCCGCCCTAGCGGCCGCCGCTCCGCCCGAGGAGATCGCCGGCGAGCACAATCGCCTGGTGGCCGAGGGCAACGCCGGGCTGGACGCGCTGGAGGCGGGCAAGACGGCCCTCTGTCGCCGGCTGGACACGGGCACCGCCCTGACCAAGATGGAGGAGATGAACACCCACCTAGTCAATGCCTACGCCGCCGCGGAGGCCCTCTTCGCCTGGGCGGGGGAGCAGTAGTCCGGCAGACGGCCGACTGCCTGCCCGTGACAGAACCGGGACCGGGCGGTATCCTACCAGTCGCTGTGCCGCATACGATCGGCACGCCATACTGCCCGTCTGGGAGCCGCCTGCCGCAGGAGGCCACGCATATGACCAGCAGGGAGCGCCTTCTTGCCGCCATCCGCCACCAGGAACCGGACCGGGTACCCGTTTCACCCCGTATCGGCGCCTTCCTGAACGAGTACTACGGCCACGCCGGCTGGATGTACGAGCTCAAGGCGGCCCAGGAGTTCGGCTTCGATCCCCTGGTGTTCCTGGGCTCACCCTACCCCAACTACGTCCGCCAGTGGCACGCCTCCTACGACGATCTGGAGGACGTGCGCGTACAGCTGAGCACCGAGCGCCATCCCACCTACACCCTGATTCGCCGCCGCATCGACACCCCCGCCGGCCCCCTAAGCGACTGCGTCCGCCAGTACAAGGGCGGCATCGGCTACGGCTCCTCCCCCAACCCCCACTGGGAAGAGCGCCTGGTCAAGGAGGAGACCGACCTGGAGCGCCTCGCCTACTTGCTACCCACGCCCACCAAGGCCGCCTTCGAGCCGGTGGCCGAAATGGCAGACGTGGTGGGCAACCGCGGACTGATCCAGGTCACCATCGAGTCGGCCATCGACCACCGGGCCGGCTGGGCCTACGAACTGGTGGACATGATGGTGGCTGCCTACGAGAAGCCTGCCTTCCTGCGCGCTCTGCTGAACCTGTTCCACCGCTACTGCCTGGCGGAGACGCGCTGCGCCCTGGAGGCGGGCGTGCCCATCATCTTCACCCCCTGGTACTTCGCCTCCATGAGCGCCGGCTGGTCGCCCAAGCTCTACCAGGAGTGGTTCCTGCCTCTGATCAAGGAGCAAGCCGACCTCATCCACGATCTGGGCGGCCTGCTGCACTTCTACGACGACGGCAAGTGCATGGCCATCCTCCCCTGGCTCAGGGAAGTCGGCGTGGACATCATCTCCACTCTGGCCCCGCCTCCGGTGGGGGACGTGGACCTGAAGGCGGCCAAGGACCTGGTGGGGGACCGCATCTGCCTCAACGGCAACATTGATCTGATCTACGTGATTAAGATGGGGAGGCCGGAGCAGATCCGCGAGGCGGTGCGGCAGGCCATCGTGGACGCGGCGCCGGGCGGCGGCCTCATCCTGGGCACCAGCGACTCCATCCGGGACACGGAGCCCGAGAACGTGCGCGCCTACTTCCAGGCGGCGCGCGACTACGGCGTGTATGGCCGGCTGGGACGGAAGTAGCGCCGGGTGGTGGCGTTCGCCTTGCGCCCTGGCCGGTAGCGGGTAACATGCGCTAGTCAGACGGAGCGTGGACTCCGGCCGGCTCAAGCTGCGGGCCGGTATTTGGCAACGAATCGCAGGAGGATGGCAGAGATGTCCGTACTGGAAGAACTCTCACAGGCTCTGATCAACGGAAACGCCCCCAAGACGAAGGAACTGGCGCAGAAGGC
>ERZ747221.444-NODE-444-length-49124-cov-5.669766_pt1 | contig 49124 bp, 42 predicted proteins | sample MGYA00374949_ERZ747221 | MGnify/ENA primary metagenome ERZ747221 (study PRJEB28779, sample SAMN05720172) | bioreactor metagenome | isolation source: Anaerobic biogas reactor | place: USA:Washington, USA | collected 2015-08-08 ... | reverse complement strand
CCACTCCGCCCAAACAGCCGCTGCGTTCAACCAGGATCGTGTCCGCGCCACTGCGCGCCGCCCCCAGCGCCGCCGCCACGCCGGATACCCCGCCCCCGGCCACCAACACCTCACACTGAGCGGCGACGGGCACATCCCGGCTATCCAGGCTCAACTTGTCGAGCATCTCCTCTCCTCTCGCACCCTGCTATCAGGCGGGCGTGAACTCCGCGCCTTAGTGGCTACTTCGGCGTGACGAAGCAGCCCAGCTCGCCGGCCAGGTCGCGCAGCCGCAAGACCCGCTCCCAGGTACAGTCGGTGGGGACGTTGTCGCCCAGCCCCAGGATGAAGCCGTCGAGCCCCTCCGCCTCCGCCATCGTCTGGCGCACGTGGCTTTCGAACTCATCATCCGCGATGCGCTCAGGCAGCATGTTGGCGGCGATCCCGCCCCAGATGGCGACGTCATCGCCCCAGGCACGTCGGGCTTCGGCGACGCCCCGGCGCGTCATCGGCGGGGGCGTGAAGGCCTCCGCCGCATCAAACCCGCTCTCCTGGATGAGGCCCATCAGGTCTTCGCTGCGGCCGTCGTCGTGCGTGACCACCACCTTGCCCGCCCGGTGCGCCGCCTCACAGAGGCGCTGGAAGAAGGGCAGGAAGTAGCGCCGGAACACCGGTGGCGGCATCAGCATGCTGTCGAAGTTGCCGTCGTGGCCGATCAGGTCGGCCGGGCTCCCCGCGACAATCTCGATCATCGCCTCGTCGGCCTGCGTGATGGCCTCAAGCAGTCGCTCCACCAGCGCCGGGCGATCATTGGCCTCGTAGTAGAACTCCACGTAACCGGTGAACTCGCGCATCAGGCGGTGCGCCGGACAGATGCCCGTCTGAGCAATGGCCACGCCGTCGTCGCCCAAGTAGCGGTCGTACTCCAGGAACGCCTCGTAGGTGGGCACGAGCCGGGTGTGCTCCGCCAGGTACAGGGCCGGCCCGTAGTCCCTCTCCTCGGTGATGAGGTGCTTGGTGGTACGGCCCCGCACCCCCTGCAGCCGCAGCTCCGGCGTGTCTATCTCCTCCTGCACCAGGTCGCCCACCGGCGTGTGGTAGGTGGTGATGCGCAGGTCACCGGAGCGATCCGACGTCACCTCGACACCCTCGTACTCCCGCCGGAACACCCGCCCCTCGCGTCCGTGGAGGCCGAATCCCAGGCGGCGCGCTACCTCGTAGATGGGCAAGTCGCGATACTCGGACGGGAGGCGGCCATCGGCCTTGGCGGCATCGAACCACAACTCCCAGCGAGGCACGAATGGAACCGCCCCATGGGACTCCCGCCGCAACGCCTGTAGGGTCAACTGCCGATGCGTCACCGCTACCTCCGACCGCTGAAGCTCACTGGACCTGGTAGGGCAGGGTCTCGGCGCCCTGCAGGATCACCGTCACCCGCGCCTTCGGACCGTACTGCTCCAGCAGGCTATCCAGCGCCTGTTGAGCGCTGTCGTAGCAGGCGAACCGCATGGACTCCGCCTCCTCGCGCGTCAGCCCACCCGAGACCACGCCGAAAGAGATACGCTCCCCCATGCGCACAAGGGTGGCCGAACCGCTGGCGGCGATGGGTTCGCTCACCTCGCCGCGGCGGATGCGCTCCAGCAGCGGCTCCACCTCGGGCGCCCCGATGTACTCCGGCAACTCGGCGTGTGGACCGACCCCCTCCGGGCACGGGGTGACCAGGACTACCGTGCCGCCGTCCTTGGCCGCCAGGTCGCCCGCCGTGATAGCCTTGGTGGCCTGCCACAGATCTAGGTCGGCCGGATGGCTATCCACGATCACGATGTCCGCCTTCTCCTGGAAGGGCGCGCCAATGACCTCGAGTGCCACCTCCACCGCCTCTCGGTGGGACTGGACGAAGTGACCCGCCGTGACGCGGTAGACCTCGCCCTTGCCCGTCAGGATCAAGTTGAGGGTAAACTCAAGTCCGACCCGCGCCGCCCACTTCTCGATAGCCGCTCGCACCGGGCTATGCACGTCGCCGAAGAGGTTGCGCGGCGTCGCTCCCTGCAGGTAGTGGAGCGAGCGCACGGTGCGCTCACCGGCCACGCCCGGACAGATCATCTTGCCCCCACCGCCCCAGCCGGCAGCCGGATGCGGCAGCACCGTGCCGATGCTGATCTTGAGGTCGGCCTCCATCACCCGCCGGTCCACGTACAGGGGCAGGTCGTCCACCTCGCCCAGGTAGCGGAGCTTGTCCTCCAGCCAGAACTCGGAGTTGACCACCTGGTAGCGCGCCATCACGTCGGCGCCTACCTTGCGAGTCATCTCTGCCTCGGTCATCGGCCGATGCGTTCCCAAGGCCATCATGATGAGGATGCGATCAGCCGGGATGCCTCCCGCCTCCAGCCGTCGTAGGATCGGCGGCAAGGCCAACGATGCCGGCGTCGGCCGCGTCATGTCATCGCATATCACTATGGCGCTCTGCCGACCGCGGGCAAGCTCGGCCAGAGGCGCCGTCCCGGTGGGCCGGTCGAGTGCCGCCTCGATGTCCGCCACTGGATCGCTCGCGGGCGACACCGGCTGCGGCTCCAGCACCGCCACCAGGTTCGATTCCGGGACCACAAACTCCATTCCGGCACCGCCATACGGCAGGCGAATAGTCCTTCCCTTAGGCATATCTACGCGCTCCTCCAATCTCGACTCTGATCCCATCGCCGGCGGCGCGGTAGGCCGCCTCGATGGTCTCAAGCGTCGCCATCAGGTCGCCGATGTCAAGCAGTGGCTCTCCCTCGCCCCGAACCGACGCCAGGAAGCGGCGCAGGAAGTACTGCCCGTCCGTCCCACCGTACCCAGGCGCATCCGGCGAGGCGTAAGTGATCGTCCGACCCGGCGAGTGGAACCAGGCGTCGGCCTCGCTGAAAACCTCCAGCGAGCGCCCACCGCCCGCCCAGCGCATCCAGCCCCTGCTTCCATACACCGCGAAGGAGAGGTGCTTGGGCTCCTGGGTAAGGACGTAGCCGGTGTGGAAGCTGGCCAGGGCACCGTTGCTTAGCCCCAGCGCCAGTATGGCCACGTCCTCCACGTCAATGGGCTGCCGCGCCACATTCCCGCAGGCGGCGCTCACCCAGCGAGGCTCAGTCCCAGTGATGAAGCGGATCAGGTCAAGGTAGTGCACGCCCAGCCAGGACAGTATGCCGCCACCGTAGAGGTCGCGCCGGAAGAGCTCGTGCCCCGCACCCCGCTTCTCCACCAGCGAGGCGAGGTAGAGAGCCTGCACACTGAGGATGTCGCCCAACAGTCCTTCGCGTACCACTCGCTGCATGTCCCGCGTCACTTGCTTGGCACGCGTGGTGAAGCCCGGGTAGAACGCAAGCCGATTGTGGGCCACCGCTTCCGCCACCGGGATCAGGTCAGCCGGGCACCGGGCCGCCGGCTTCTCCACTAGCAGATGCTTGCCCACTCGCGCCAGCATCTCCATCGCCGCGGGCGCGTCCCGCCCGTTGAGCAGGACCAAGCCGGCGTCGAAGTCCGCCCCCTCCAACAGGTCCTCGAGCCTGTCATAGGTGGGTACGTCGCCGTAAAGCTCCCGCAGCACCGGCAGGTCGGCCCCCGGTCGCTGCCGGTAGGCGCCCACCACCTCGACTTCGCTGAAGGTGTGCATGGTGTGCAGCCAGCCGGAGGCGTGTGGGTTCTCCAGCCCGATCACTGCGAACCGAACCGGACCGCTCCCGCCCGCTCGCTCATGAGCGCTCACGACCACCGCTCCAGTAGGGCGATGCTATGCAGCAGGTCGCGCGGGGCGTGGAAGGGGTCCTTCACCGGCACCGCGGCCGGCTTCGTGGAGGGCGTGCCGTCGCGGTTGCGGATATTGATCCACTCCTGTCCCGGCTCCTCCCGTGGGAACACGCGGAAGGTGTACTCGTGCACGCGCCGGTACCAGTCCGCCGCCCAAGTCTCGCCGGTATGGAAGTAGCTGAGAAGCAGGGCGTAGAGGGCCTCAGTGTGCACCCAGTAGAACTTGCCGTCCCAGTTGGCGTCCAGGTTGGCGAGCATGGGGTGCCCGGCCTCATCCGGTGGCACCTCCCCGCGCGGCGGACCGCCCTCGCGATGCACGAACTGAAGCAGGCCGCCGTACTCCTCATCCCAAGCAAGCTCGCAAGCCCGACGCACTACCCGCGCCGCCTGCTCGATGCGCCGCCGATCGCCCGCCTCCTCCGCCTGATGCATTATGAACCACATGTCCTGGAACATGAGCCCGGGGTTGACGTACGTGCCCAGCTTGGTGGGCCGTACTCCGCCATCGCGCCCCAGCAGCTCAATGATCACGTCGTCGTCCTGGCGTTGCCGGTCCATCACCTCGCCTACCAGCTCCGCCACCAGTGCCCGCAGCGCGGCGGTATCGCGCATATCGAGCTGCTCCGCTGAGACCGCCAACTCGCGCCCGGTGTCCAGCATGAACATCGGCACGCCATGGGCCCGGTAGCCTGGCGGAGTGGGGTACGGGTCCGTCCGGAACCGGCCCTGGCGGTAGCGGTCCGCGACGGACCAGTAGAGGTCCCAGGCGAACTCAAGCGAGGGCCCGTGTTCTGCCACCCGAGCATACTCAGAGAGGCCGTATACCACGTAGAGGTCGGCGTAGGTGCTGGAGTCATAGGTTTCCCCCGGCCGGGCCGCCCTAGGTCGCCCGTCCTTGTCCAGCAGGATTGGGATGCCGTCGCGGTCCAGCGTGAAGGCGACGCGGCCGTTGGGTAGTCGAGCGTGCGTGCGCAGGAAGTCGGCTCCCGACCGAGCGTAGTCCACGAACCGTCCCGCCAGTGGGTGGGCGGGGAACTGGGACGCTAGCCGCGACCACAGCCAGACGAAGCGCCCCTGGGACCAGGGAAGCTTGTAGTGGTGCAAGAGCGTCCGGCCGTCGTTGGAGTAGCCGGTAAGGTAGGCGCCGTACTCGTCGTCAATGCCCCTCTCCAGCCAGTAGGGCAGCATCTGCTCGAACAAGTGACTCACGTAGAAGCGTCGCAGGTCCGCCGCCGTCGCCCCCAATGCTTCCTGCTGTGCCATAGCTCGGTCACCCGCCTCCTTCAGACGCTCTCTGAGCTAGACCGCATCCAGCGCCACTCTGGCTCCCGACCTCCAGGACGCCAGTGCTGCTTCGATGACCTCCATGCTGACGATGGCCTCGTCCGCCGGGCTGGACGGCTCCCCTCGACCCTCGCAGGCGGCCAGGAACACGGCGTGCTCCTCGCGGTAGAGGTCATCGCGCACCACAGGAATGGTCTCCTGCACCAGCGACTGCTCCTCCCGTGAGGCCAACCGCAGCACCCCAGTCTCGAAATCGAAGATCGCCCAGCCGCGATCGCCTATCGCCTCGATCTCGTGGCGCTGGGGCATCTGGACGTAGTTGAGCTCGATGGTGGACAGCAGGGGTGAATGGTAGTCACACACCATGGTCAGGTAGTTCGGGTCGGAGCTGAAGTCCAGCGCGCCCGCCTGTCTGCCCACCATGTACACGCCCGCCGGTCGCTCGCCCAGCAGCCAGTGGACGGCGTCCGGCTGGTGGGCGTAGTCCATGAGCAGGGCTCCCTTAAGCGTCGCCTGGTAGCGCGAGCGCGAGTTGACCAGCGTGATGTACGAGCCGGTCCGGTACTGTACCTGCAACGCCTGCCCAAGCGATCCGTCGGCTATCAGGGCCCGGATGCGACGCAGTCCCGGGTGGAAGTGCAGGTTGAACCCGATGCTCAGGACCCCCGTCGCCGACCGGGCGGCAGCCCTCATCCGCTCCGCCCCGGCTCGGTCAACGCTCATGGGTTTCTCGCACAGGACATGAGCGCCTGCCGCGAGTGCCGCCACCGTCTGATCGGCGTGTAACTCCACCGGAGTGGCGATGACCACAGCGTAGGGGTGCGTCTCCAGGGCCTGCTCCAGGGAATGGTGACGGGGCAGGTCGGCCAGCCCCGCCTGCTCCAGCGCCTCCACGCTCGGCTCGCAGACCTCCACCGCCACGTCGCCTCTTTCGCATAGCAGTCGGGCGTGACGCCGCCCGATCGAGCCTACCCCAACCACCACGATGCGACGCTTCACTGCCAAATCGAGAACCCCCCATCCACCACCAGGTTGTGCCCGGTGACGTAGTCGGAGGCGGATGAGGCGAGAAAGAGCGCGGCCGCCTTGATGTCCACGCCGTCCCGCCCCATGCGCCCCAGCGGAGTGCGATCGCTGTAGGCGTTCACGAAGGCTTCCGGCTGGCCTCTCTCGAAGCCACCGGGCGAGATGGAGTTGACGTACACGCCGTAGGGGGCCAGCACCGCGGCCAGGTCACGCGTCACGCCGATCACACCCGCCTTGGCAGCAGCATAGTCCACCGGCTGTTGGTTCAGCCCGCTGCGTTCGTACATGCGACGATCACGACCCACCAGTCCCGCCATGGAGGCGATGTTGACGATCTTGCCGTACCCCTGCTGCGCCATGACGCGGCCCACTTCCTGGCAGCAGAACAGCGTTCCAATCAGGTTGGTGCCTATCAGGCCGATGACGTCCTCGGGCAGACGCTCGAACAGTGCACAAGGCCCCCTTCCCGATCCGCCGCCGGCGTTGTTGATCAGGATGTCCAGGCGTCCCTTCCACGCCGCTGCCCGGGCTGCCATCTCGGCTACCTGTCCGTGGTCGCGCACGTCGAGGGGCAGCGGCAGCACCTCCACGCCGAAGTTGCGGGCGATCTCCGCGGCCGTAGACTCAGCTCGCGCGAGGTCACGCGAGGTGATCACCAGGTGGCTTCCCGCCTCGGCGAGCGCCTCCGCCATATCGCGTCCGAGCGTGCGCGCCCCGCCCGTGACCACCGCCACTTTGCCATCCAGTCGGAAGCTCTCCAGAACCATGGCTGCTCTCCGTGCGCGCTAGATAGACCGGAAGCGGTGGTAGCAGGTGACGCCCTCGCCATCCGGCATCCACACCGAGTAGACCTTCGCTTGCCGAGCCGTCAGGCGCCAGCGCACCGGCCGCCCCACCAACTCCGACCCGTTCGGCTGCCCCTCCCAGCGCACCGCCTGCCCGGTGCCGTCACCTCGGATCGGGAGGCAGCGCTCTCGCTCGAAGCCCGGAATGACCCGTCCCTGGTGATCCAGCATCTCCAGGCGCACCTCGCCCCCGTCCTCCACCTCGGCGTTCACACGGATGTCGGGCGCGTGCATGCTGAAGCGCCGGGTCCAGGCCTCACCACCCTCGGGGCCGGCCTTCAGCGCCACGAAGCGGTCGGGCTTGAGGGTAGCCATGCCGATCCCGAAGCGCGCCGGCGTCAGCTCCCAGCGAACCGAATGCCGGACCGTCGAGGCAGCGAAGTAGTAGCGGATCTCCTCGTCGAGGTACACCGGCGCCGAAGCGCACTGCAGGTTCCCGCAGTCCCACTCGCCCTCCATCCCCGATGGGATGAAGGGCTGTCCCGCTGCTGCTCGGTGCCAGGCGAGGCCGTTGCGCGAGTAGCTCAGCTCGGCTTCCTGACGCCCGTTCATCTTCGATTGGCCCATGTCCTCGCTGTCGGTACGGTAAGCCCAAAGCGTTCCGATCTCGAAGTCGCCGTACATGGCGGCGCCCATGCCGTACATCTGGAACTGGGGCGGATCGCCGGGACCGGGCTCGAGCACGATGCGCCCGCCCCGCCACTCTAGGAAGTCGGCGGACTCGCTCCGCCCGATCCGGCGGCCGCCCCCGGGCACGCGATGATGGGCCGCGTAGGTGCCGTCCGGTCGTCGCAGCAGTGACATGGGGCAGTCGGGGTTGTTGCCGATCACCGGCGTTACGCGGGCAGGCAGCCAGTGCATCCCGTCGCTACTGTGGAACACATACACGCCGCAGGACGGCGCGGCGCCGCAGATCAGCTTGTACTCCCAGCCGGGCCGAGTGTCATACGGGTCATGGATGATGCTGGGGCCATGCGGCTGCGCCGTGAACACCACGTTCGTGCTCTCGCCGTCGTGTCGGTGGATGTCCAGCCGCGGCTTGCTCCACGCCAGGCCATCGTCGCTCTCCGCGTAGCACAGGCGGATGTTCCAGGCTGGGTCAATGGTGGAGTACCACATCTGGAAGGGCCGCTCGGGCGCCTTGAGAACGCTCCCGTACATCCGCAGGTTGCCGTTTTCCCAGGGGCGGTCGGCCAGGAACAGCGGGTTGCCGTCGTACTTGCGCGGCTGCTGCAGCTCCCGCTCAAAGCCCTGGATGCCCTCCAGGTCTCGGTTGTCGAAGAACAGGAACTTGATCACTCGCCGCCTCCCCGCCCGATCCCGGCCGTTGCCGGCTCACTCATAGGCTCTCTCGCCACACGGCTAGCGCCGGCTACCACGAAAACGGGACGTGGTCGTGCCGGCAAGGCTGGCCACGTCCGAGCCAGAGCACCCCATCGTTCAGGTCGGCCACCAGCGATGATGTCGTCTGAATGTCGGCTCCGTGGACGCTGCCGCCGTGCCGGCACACCGAGTGGGGCTCGTGCGCATGGTCGCGTAGGGCCTCGCGGCAGTCGGCCGAAGTCACCCGCGGCGACTTGCTCTCCAGCAACTCGCGCAGCCGCGCCGCCCGCGGCTCCGACTCCACCGCCCGCTGCTCGTACCGCTCCTCTGACAGCAGGTCCGGATGCGTGATATGGTTGCCGTGAGTGATGATGCCGCGGCCCCCGTCAATGCGCCGGTAGCGCCGCCCCACCACCTCGAAGTCGGCGACGCGGCCGCCCCGCTCCGCCACCATCCAGTTGCCCGGCGCCGAGACCCCTAACCGCTGCAGGATCGCCTCGCACTCCTCCAGCGTCTGTCGCTCGACCATCAGGCGGCGCACCAAGTTCTGGGTGCCGCCGAAGGGGTGCTGGCTGACGTAGAGGGAGTTGCCGAAGACCGCGATGCCCCGAATGCCCATGCCGATGTGACCGACCTCGCCGGCGTAGGTGAGCAGCATGACCCGCGCCCCCGAGGTGGGGTTCGTGCGCAGCAAGTACATCCGGTCGGCCGAGGCAGGACCGGTGTCCTTGTTCTGCCCGGCGATCACCCCGCCGTGAGCGGCGCTGTCCGCCCCGACGGCGAATGAGGTGCAGCCATCGGGCAGGCTGCCCAGGTCGTAACGGGTGTTCAGGTAGAGCACGTCGAGAAAGGTCAGGCCCGCCCCCTCGGCCACTCCCTCCATCTCCTCGATCAGGTGGGGAGCATAGCTCTGGTACTGCTTCAGGAAGCGGCCCACCAGATGCAGCGCGCCCTCCCGGGTAAGGCCGCGCCGCTCGGCGAACCGCTCCACTCCCTCCTCCGCCTCGCGCACGATGATCTCGCGCCGCTGCTCGCCGTGCTGCCGCCCCATCTGGCGCGGCGTACCGGCGACATCCACCACCGAATAGCGGTAGTCCTCCATCTCGCGCTCCCGCTCTCCCGCTACTGCGCCGCTCGGAAGGAGTACAGCCGAGCGTACTTCAGGTAGAACGCCAGCCTGACCCGCCGCCCCGTCAGCTCGCCCAGCGTCTTACCGCTGGTCCACTGCGGCCGGTGGTAGTCCATGCTACCGCTGCGGTTCTCCGTATCGCCCACGAAGGGCACCGAGTCCTCCACGCCGTAGCCGGGCAGCTCGTGCCCCTCTTCGTCATGGATCGCCACCCGCACGGTGCCGCGATACGTGCGGAAGTAGTCTTCCGTGGACGTGCGCGTGTCGGCGTTGATCACAAGTTCCCCACCCGGCCACACGACGGTCTTGGTGAGCAGCCGCCCCTCTTCGGGGCCGCCCTCGATGGAGACGAAGCCGTCTATGCGCGAGGTCGCCATGCCGATGCGCGACTCGCGGTGCGGCCGGGCGGCGCCGTGGCGGTAGTGGCGGCCGCAGTAGAACCACCACAGCCGGCCGCGGTACTCCACCGGCGGGTTGGAGGCGACGTGCACCCAGTTGCCCTCCCACTCCTTCTCGCGCACCAGGAAGGGCTGCGTCCGGTCCACCCGCTGCCAGTGACGGCCGTCCCGGCTCACCGTCAGCTCCTGATCCAATACGTCGGGCACGGTGTGCATCCGCTCCAGCGCGCCCAGATACTGGTCCCCATAGACGAAGCCGGTCATGGAGTAGAACTGCATGTTGGGGCCGTCGGCCAGGTCCGGCTTCATCACCAGCTCGGCCGGGCTCCAGTGGATGAAGTCGTCGCTCTCGATGCGGTAGACGCAGCGGGTGTTGAAGTCCGCCATCATGTGCGGCTTGCGGGTCAGCACGACAAACTTGCCGTCCATGTCGCGGGTGAAGAAGGCGTTGGTGCGATCGCCATGACCGGGCGCCACCGGCTCGACCACCTTCTCCCAGCGGATGCCGTCTGGAGAGAACGCCGCGTACAGGCCGACGGTGCCCGCGGTGGCCGCCCGGTAGATCATCTTGTACCGGCGCGACTCATCGGCGTCGTCGGGGTCAAGCACCACGCTGGGGCTGTCCAGCGAGTCGCCCGGGTCTACGACGATGTTGTTATCGCGGGAACCGTCGAACCAGACTTGGCCCAGGCTGGGCTTCTCCCAGTGGAACCCGTCTCGGCTGACCGCGTAGCAGACGAAGCGCTTGTCGGTGGGCGGCGCCAGCGGCGAGAGCGTCTGGTACCACATCTTGAAGAGGTCCTCGTCCCGGTCGTAGAGGGCGGTACCCCAGAGGAACAGCCCCAGCCCTTCCCAGGGGCGATCGGGGACGATGATCGGCTCGGAGTACTTCTCCGGCCGATGCACGGTCCGGCCCAGGCGATAGGTCTCCTCGATGAGCGCGTCATCCGCAAAGAGCTGGATCTTGGTGAGGTCCATCGTCTCCTCCTCAGGCCGGGGCGTCAGACGAAATGGAAGGCGTAGAGATCGGCGTCAACCAGATGGAAACGCACCTTGACCGGCGTGCCCGCCAGCGGCGCCAGGTCCGTCCCGGAGCGCCAGCGGATGCGTCGCTCCAGGTCATCGCCCAAAGCCTCGACGCTATCGTCCAGAGCGAAGCCGGGGACGGGGACCCCGTGTGCGTCCTGGATCTCCACCCGCACCTCGCCCGCTGCCGAGGCGGCGAAGTTGATCTCCAGCTCGTGTCCAGTGAAGGTGAGGGGCTTGGTGACGACCTCGCCACCGTAGCGCCCGGCTCGCACCGAGACGAACCCGTCCATCCGCAAGGTGTAGCGCCGGTAGACCTTGCTGTAGTGGTCGCGGCGGCTGCCCTCGGAAAGGTAGATCGAGAGCTCGTCGGGCGCGCCTTCCACGTCGGACTTGGTGGTGACGATGCCCCAGTTGGCGTAGTTGTCGCCGTAGATCCAGTTGTCAATGGGCCGCAGCCCGGGGGGCACAAACGCCTCCCCCCACAACCGGAACTCGACGCCGTCGCGACTGCTCATGAAGAGGGTGTCGGTGACGGCGGCGCCGATGCGCTCACTGCCGGTGCGCTCGATGATGGAGCGTCGTCGCTCCGGCTCCGGCAGGTCGGCTACCGCGTCCGTCCACGTCCGCTCTACGTAGCGGGATGGGAAGCCCACGAAGAGGTGCGGAGCGCGGAAGTAGGGGACCACCTGATTGGTGTAGAGCTGGTCAGGCACGGCTGCCGGGTACTGCAGCCATTCGCCCTGCGTCCAGTGCCGGAAGTCCGAGGACACGGCCGTCTTGATCCCCCGCCAGTGCTTGCCGTTCGGGCCGGTGTAGAAGTCTCGCCAGTACGCCCGGTACTCGCCCCGGACCGCGTCCCAGAAAGCGAGGTTCTGCGAGTCGAACGCTCCGTCGGTGATCACGTGCCCGGGGGCCATCATCTCCCAGTGGATGCCGTCCGGCGAACCCAGGGCCACCAGCCCCCGGCCGCCGAGACGCTTGCTTCCTAGCCGGCCCGGCTTGGCCAGGGCCTTGTAGCGGAAGCGTGGGTCGCAGGCCGGGTTCTCATCCCGGAAGGGAGCGAACCCCTCGTCGCCCGTGCGGCCGCTCTCGTCCTCCATCCAGACAACGTTGTTGTCCCGCGAGCCCTCGAACTCGAACAGCCCCAGCGACGGCGTCTCCCAGTGGATGCCGTCACGGCTCTCGGCGTAATGGGTGAGGCGGACGCTCTTTTCCGGCTCGAAGTGGTGGCGCGTCACGCCGTAGTACATCCGGTAGACGCCACCGTCCTGGAAGACGGTCATATAGGCGTGCCCGGCCCGAAGACCGTTGCCCTTCTCAAGCACCACCGGGTCCGACTGCAGCGGGAAGACGATTTCCCGTCGCACCGGTCGGTGCAGCGTCAGAGCGGCCGTGCCGCCAAACCGCTCCAGAAGGTGGTCATCCAGAAGGAGTTCGCGCCGAGAGCCGATCGCAACAGGCTTCATGTTCTTCCGTCCTTGTGTCGGCCTTTCAGATTGCCGGGCGAGCGGCATCCGCCGGCGCGTGCATCTCCGGTCGGCTGCCGCAATGCGCCCCTCGGTTGCGTATCTTGGTAGCTACGTGCCTGTCCGCCCGGTCAGGGCGATGCCACGAACGAAGTAGTTCTGTCCCAGGAAGAAGATGATGATGAGCGGTAGGGAGGTGAAAACCGTTGCTGCCATCACCAGCCCCTGGATCGGCTCCGACACCAGAGCCGACACCGCCTGACGGAGGAACTGGAGGCCGATGGAGATCGGGAACAACTCCCAGCGATGGATGTAGATGAGTGGCTGGAGGTAGTTGTTCCAGTTACCGATGAAAGTGAAAATGCCGATGGTGGCCAGGACCGGCTTCATGAGGGGCAGCAGCACCCGCCAAAGGATGCCCAGCTTGCTGCAACCATCCAGCTCCGCCGCCTCGTCCAGCTCGCGCGGTAGAGTAAGGAAGAACTGGCGGATCAGGAAGACGGAACTGGCAGAGGCAAAGAATGCCGGCACCGTAAGCGGCAGCCAAGTGTCAATCCAGCCCAGTTGCCGGAAGATAATGTAGGTCGGGATCAGCGTCACCCACCAGGGAAGCATCATCGTGCTGAGCATCAGGGCGAACGCCTGACTCTTGCCCCGGAACTGCAGTCGCGCGAAGCCATATCCGACCATGGTGCAGCTTAGAAGGGTGCCAACGATGTTAACCACCGTGATGATCGTCGTGTTGATGAAGAATCGCCCAAACGGTACTCGGTTCCAGGCGTCTGGATAGTTCTGCCAGCGCACCTCCGAGGGAAACACGCTGGGCGGAATACGGTTGAAGTCTGCGTAGGTCTTCAGTGAACTCGCAATCGTCCACAGCAGCGGATACATGAACCAAATGAAGCCTATGGTGAGTCCGGCCCACGTCACGAGCTTGCGGATGCGCTGCTTGCGACGTTTGGAGACGAAGTACCCACCGGATGACGCCTGCGCGGCCGTCATAGCACCCCCCTCTCTCTGCATCGTGGCCTGCCTAGTCCGCTTCGTAGAAGACCCAGTACTTGGAGGCCAGGAAGTTCACCCCGGTGAGCAGCAGGATGATCATGAACGCCACCCAGCCCAGAGCGCAGGCGTAGCCCATGCGAAAGTACTGAAACGCGTTGCGGTACAGGTGGAGGCCGTAGAACAGTGTCGCATTCCTCGGCCCACCCTCGGTCATCAGATAGGCCGCCTGCCAGCTCTGCAGCACGCCGATCAGGCTCATCACTAGGTTGTAGAACAGTGCCGGCGAGATCTGGGGCAGCGTCACATTCCAGAACTTGGACCAGTCACTGCCGCCATCGATCTCCACCGCCTCGTACAGGTGCTCAGGAACACCCTGCAACGCTGCGAGCATGATCAGCATCGAACTACCGACACTGAACAGGCCCATCAGGGCCAGCGCCGGAAGGGCCCAGGTGGTGCTGTTCAGGTACGACGGACCCTCAATGCCGACAAGCGCCAGGGCCCAGTTGACAGCCCCGTTCTTGCTCAGGAGGTAGGTCCATACCAGCATCCACCCGACGCTGCTGATCATTCCGGGTACGTAGAAAGCGGTGCGGAAGAAGGCTATGCCATGGACCCTCTGGTTTAGGATTAGGGCAATGAAGACCGACTGTACCATGCCCAGCGGTACGGCGATCGCCGCGTACGTCCACGTGACCCGCATGGCAGTCCAATAGACTCGGTCTTCGAAGAACATGAAACGGAAGTTCTCCAGGCCTATGAACTCTGGCGGGGCAGCCATGCTATACTCGGTAAGACTCAGGTAGATCGAGAACAGGAATGGGAACGCTGTCAGCCCGATGAAGCCGATGACCCAGGGCGATATGAATGCCCAGCCGGTGAGGTCGCGGGCCAGGCGGCGAGATAAGCCACGCTTCTGAGTCGGGGCCGGAGCCGCTCCTGAGGCTGGCACTTGGGCAGCAGTCACTTCAGGCTCACCTCCTCCATATCGACGCTCAAACTACAGTGTGGGCAGGCGGCCCCCGCAATCGGGGGCCGCCCCTACTAGACGATTCGGCCTAGGCTTCGTTGTATCGCTTCAGGATAGCGGTGCCAACCTCGTCTGCCTCCTTGAGAGCATCCACCGGGTCGCCCTCGCAGAAGAACAGCTTCTCCACAATCGGTCGGACCTCGGTTCGCCACTCACGCCAACCCTTGAAGATGGGGTAGAACTCGCCCTTCTGGGTCTGTTCCACCAGCGCTTCCTTGGCGATGGCGGGTTGACTCGCGAAGTACTCCGGGCTCTCGATGGCCGAGTGCCGGCACGGTTGCGAGGTGCCGTTCAGCCCGATGGCCAGCTGAACTTCGGTACTCGCCAGATACTTACCCAACTCCCAGGCTTCCTGCTGGTACGGCGTCTTGGAGGAGATGCAGTTGGGTTGGTGGTTGTGGTTGCTCATGAAGCTGTTGGTGCGCGGCGCCCGAGCGATGCCGACGCGATGCACGTTGATCTCTGCCGCGGCAGCGCCCTGCTCCTCCAGACGGCGAGGAATGCCCACTACTCCGGCCGCCTCCGGGCTGATGCCTAGGGACTCGGCCATGACCGTGTAGTCCTCAGAGGGCATGGCCACCTTGATCTCACACATCAACTTGTACAGCATGAGCATGGCTTCGAGGGTGGCTTCATTGCTGGCCAGAGTGGTCTCGAAGGTGTCGGGATTCCAGTAGCTGCCCCCGTTGGAGTAGACCCACTGGAACCAGTTGGGCCCGTCCACATCGTTACCCAGGGTGCAGCCGTAGATATCATCACCCAGGTTGTTGATGGCTACCGCAGCTTCTACGAAGTCATCCCAGTTCCACCACTTGTCACCGGCGTGGTCATGCTCCCAGGGCATGGGCAACCCCGCCTGCTCGAATAGGTCAACGTTGATCTCCTCGCCGAAGAACAGCCCCTGGAACGGGAGAGCCAGAATCTGGCCGTTCTCGTAGAATATCGGGTGCTGCCTGATAATGTCCGGCTCGTTGATCTCCGGGTCCACCTCAAAGAACGGCTTCAGATCCAGCAGCCACTCTTTGAACTCCGGCGTATCCGTGAACGACCAGAGGAATATGTCCGGCGCCGTGCCGGCAGCAAACTCCACCAGCAACCGTTCGCCTACCTGGGGAGCAGGCTCGTAGGATACGGTGGCGACATCGGGGAACTTCTCGGCGAACTCGCCCAGGAATTGTGACGTTAGCTCTCCGCGAGCACCACCATACCAGTCCGTCAGATAGCGGATCTTCGGTATCCCAACCGGTGCTTCGGCCGGGGCTTGCGCCTCGGTCCCACCCGTCGTAGTTCCGGCTGCCGGCGCCGGAGTGGCGGCACAGGCTGCGAGAGTGGCGCCCCCGCCCACCACAGCCGCTGCACGAAGGAAGTCTCGTCTCGAATGCACTCGTGCCATCTCTTCTACCTCCATCTTCTCTACTGGCTGGCTCTGCCTGTGGAGCCCCGTAAGCCGGACTGCGAAGGACGGATCGGACACCTGATCACCAGTGTACAAAGCGGGGGGTTGCCGCTGCTCGCCAATCTGCTGACAGCTTACTGACAGCCCCGGTTGCCCAGACAGGGGCGCATAGGCCACGAGGCCATCGTGACCGGCTCAACCCAGCACCCAGTAGGTGCCGTACACCGCCGTCACGCCGACCGCGTCCTGGGCGTAGTAGGCGGTGAAGATGCGCCCCGGTGCGTACTCTACGCTGGTGGGATAGCCCAGGTCCCCGTTGGGTAGATCGTCACGGATCACGAACTCGTCCTGTACCAGCCAGGTGTAGCCCCCGTCCTCGCTTAGGCAGGCGCGGATGCCGAATGGCGCGGTGCGCCGCCCGTAGGTGCAGAGCACGCGGCCATCGCCGAGGCGCAGCAACTGGCCCGGATGTCTGAATAGCCCGGAGCGCTCTGGCGTACTCCAGGTCTTCCCGCCGTCCACCGACCGGAAGAAGTGCAGGTACTTCGTCCGCCCGCTGTCGCGCAGCGCACAGAGTAGTTCACCCGGCGCCACCTCCAGCACGTCCGGCTCTCCGTCCAGCATGCGCCCCTTCTCGCAGATGACCGTTGGTCGCGACCAGGTCCGCCCCCGGTCTCCCGAAAAGACGATGAAGTTGTGACCAAGGAAGGGGTGCTGCTCCAGAGCCAGGGCCAGTCTCCCGTCGGACAGCTCGCGCACGCCCACGCGGGTGTACCCGTCGCGGTACGGCTCGGTATCGACCCGCACCGTCTCTCCGAAGGTGCGCCCGCCATCGCGGCTGAAGTGGAGATAGAGGCCGTCGAAGCCGCGCGCCCAGGGGTAGATGGCCCGCTCCCAGTCGGCCTCGGTGAACTCCTCGGTGAACCGGCGCCGCTCCAGCGCGATGGCCACTCGCTCCCCGACCTGCCGGATCGCCCGCGCCTCTCCCAGTGAGTACCAGCGGAACCGGAACTGGTTCAGGACCACGGTACCGTCAGAAAGCTGCCGTAACCCTGGGCACTCCACCCCGTACCAGTCCAGCCCGGGCACAAACTCGGGGGCGCCCCAGGCGTGGCCGCCATCGGACGACCGGCAGATGACGTTGTGGTACAAGGGGTCTTCGGGAGGATGCAGTCGTTCGGGATGGACGCGCGTGTAGTTGAAGGCGACCAACCAGTCACCGTCAGCCACCACCTCCACGCAGGGGTGAGAGGCGTAGATGCCTGCCTCCCCGAAAACAGTGACCGTCTCACCCACCTGCCAAGCGGCCATTGTCTCACTCCCAGGCGGGCGGCCGAATGGACGCGGCCGCCCGCCCTGCCCCTAGGACGTTAGTCAACCAGGCCGAGCTCACGCAGCCGCTCGCGATCGCCCAAGGGCGCGTCGTACCGGTGGACCAGGGTCCGCTGCAGTTCCTTGACGTCGATAGCCCCAGGCGTGACGCCGTCCCGCGCCGCCAACGCTGCCGCCACGCCTGCCGCCTGGCCCATGAGCAGGCACTTCCAGCGCGGCCGCAGGGAAGGCGGCTGAAGGATCGACGAGATTCCGGCACAGATGAGGCCCTCCACCTTCTGCGGCAGTAGTTGCCGGTAGGGGAAGTCCGTTCCCTGCTCCATCTTGGTCGCACCGTCAGATCCATAGTGCACGAAGACCACATCATCGAAGCGGCGGCCCTCCCTCATGTCCTCCACCGTGGTGGCGTACTGGGCCACGATGCCGCGACCGCCCCGAGTGCCGAAGTACGGCGAGACGACCAGCAGGTAGGAGCGCTCGAAGCCGGGCACGTACCGCCGCAGGAACTGCGCTGTCTCGAAGATGTACAAGCGGCTGCCGATCTCCAGCCGCGTCATCAGGGCCTGATCGCCGCTACGAATGCCCTTGCCCCGCAGGCCGATCTGCGTGCTCACCAGACCGTCCTGGGGGCCGAAGTACTCGTTCGGTGAGTGCGGGATTCCGTGGTCCATGCTGACCCCGGCGATGTCCTCAATGTTCTTGATGATCCAGTACTCACCCATCTCCCAGGCCTTGCGGTACAGGGGGATCAGGGGGTCTAGGCGTCGCACAGGTGAGCCGAAGTAACGAGTGAAGATGTCCTCCGCCCAGGCGCGGTCGTCGTCACTGATCTCGTGCTCGCCGTGCAACCAAGCGAGGAACTCCTCCAGGTCCACACCCGCCATGGTGAAGGTCATGCCGGGATGCACGTACGACTCCCCCTCGCCCACCGGAGCTCCGGCGCGCATGGCCACGTCGGCGTCGGCGGTGGCGTCCACCACTACCCTGGCCCGGATGGCTTGGCTGCCGGACTTGTTCTCCACCGTCAGGCCCGTGACCCGATCGCCCTCCAGGAGTGGATCGGCGGCGTAGGTGTTGAGGAGCAGGCGCACCTTGGCCTCTTCCATCATTCGCAGCCAGATGTAAGACCCCACCGCCGAGTCCCTCAGGTGCTGGTGCCCCATCTGCCCGCCAGCGTACCCCTCGCACCGAACGAGGAACTCGCCTGGGATGCCCTTGAGCCCACCGTTCATGGCGTAGGGATAGCCCAGCGCCTGGTGCACCACCCCTCCCGACATCATCCCCGGCCCCATGTTGCCGCCCAGCAGCCCGAAGCGGTCCACCAGCATGGTTCTGGCCCCGCCGCGGGCAGCGGCGATGGCGGCCGTGCACCCGGCGATCCCGCCCCCGGCCACAAGTACGTCCACATCGGCTATCACGGGTATCTGCTTGCTGATCTGCACCGTCTCCTGCTGCATCACTTGACCTCCCCGCTCATCCTCGCCTTCGCTTGCGAAACAGAGGCGAGCGCATCAGCACTGCCGCCCGCTGCCAGCATAGCCCGCGTGCGCCACCGATGCTTGACAGATCCTTGACAGTCTGCTGACAATGGCGTCGTACTCCTCTGACACTCGGCGGTGATCCGTGACCCCGACCCTCACAAGCGAAACCGTACACGAGGCACTCAGCTGCCTCTACAGTCCGGCCGAGTTGGGCACGGGTGCGCTGGCCGATGCCCTGCTGGCCCAGACAGACGACAGCACGGACGCCGTAACCCGCGCTCAGCGGGTGCGCGACCTCATTCTCGACTGCCTCGAAGCCCTGCGACCGGCTGACGGCCCCGCGTCCACCGCCTCCGCCAGCCGCGCATTTGAGTGCCTCACCCACCGTTACGTCTCGGGGATGACAGTGGACGAGGTAGCCTACGAGCTCCACCTGAGCCCGCGTCAGGTCTACCGCGACATTCGCTGGGGTGAGGAGATGCTGACCACTCTGCTACAGTCCCGCCTGGAGCCGGCGTCCGAGCCCGCCCGGATCCGAGACAGCCTCTCGCTGGAACTAGAGAGCGTGAGCCTGAGCCGCGAACCGGTGGATCTGGCCCAGGCGACCCTCTCGGCCCGCTCCGCCGTCGGGAAGCTGGCCGCCCGTTTGGGCACCGAGGTGCAGTACTCCGGGCCCATCGCGGATGTGTGGACCAGTACCACCCCCGGCCTGCTGCGGTCGCTCCTGGCGGAGATCCTGAGCACATTGGTGCGGGCCGGCGGGCCCGTACGCCTGACGTTGCAGGCCGATGAGAGCCGCACCGCTCTGGTCTTCCTGGTGCCGGTGGGGCTAGAGGCGGTGTGTGCCGCTCTGGAAGAGCACGCCACACCCCTGCTACGGGCGCTTCAGCTCGCCCACAACTGCTGCCCAGCTGAGGGCGGCACCCGGCTGGAGATCACTTTCCCTCGGGCTTCGGACCAAGTGGTGCTGATCGTGGAGGACAATCCGGGAGCGCGGGCTCTCTACGCCCGCTACTTGGAGGGAACGGAGTGGTCGCCTCTGGCCGCCGAGCGACCGCAGGCGATACCGGCACTGGCCGCCGAGCGCTCGGCAGCCGCCGTCATTCTCGACATCATGATGCCGGAAACGGACGGCTGGAGCGTCCTTCAGGCCCTGCGGATGGATCCACAGACCTCCACCATTCCGGTGATCGTGTGCTCCGTTCTGAACGACCCGGAACTGGCGTCCGCCCTGGGAGCGACCAACTACCTCACGAAGCCTGTGTCGCGCTCTCAGCTGCTGGGAGCGCTTCGGAGGGCTCAACCGGCGGGTAGCCGGTTCTGAGTTGGCTCAGGCAGGCCCGCAGGAGCACCAGATTGTCTTCCTCCGAGAGACCCAGCGCCGAGGACACGCAGAAGCTCCGCGCTGCTAGGCCACGTAGCTCCGCCTCCGGCCGCTGCGCCGTGACGGCGATCACCGACGGGCGACCGTAGGCTTCGTCCTGACGGATCCGCTCCGCCACCGCGTGGCCGTTCATCCCCGGCAGGGCCACGTCCAGCAGCACAACCGCTATGGGTTCCGACTTCAGCAACGCCAGCGCATCGGCGCCGTTGTAGGCCCAGACGACGCGGCGCTCCCCCGCCTGTGCCTCCAGCACCCGGCGCACCAGGCGCACGAAGCCGGGATCGTCATCCACCACCAGCACGGTGCCCGCCGGCGCGTTGCTCTGCACCGCCGCCATCAGGGCGTCCCCGTCCACCGGCTTCACCAGCCACTCGGCGAAGAGACCGCCGCCCACGTAGCTGCGGGTGATGGGGAGGCCGCACTGCACCACCGGGAGCGGGTCGCTCCACCCCGCCGTCAGGGATTCCGACCCGTCAACTCCCGCGGCGGACTGCGTCACCACCAGAGCCTGGCTATGCTCCTGCAGCGCCATCCGTCTCCCTTCCTCCACGTCGGCAGCCGCCAGGATGGCGTAGCCCTCCAGGTGGCGCGAGAGGTAGGCATGCTCCTCCGCTCCTCCCACCACCACCACCGTCTGCTCCGCGCCCTCGTTGCCTTGGCTTCCAGCCGGCGCGTCCCCCAGCTGGACCACCTGCTTCTCCTGCAGCGGCAGGCTGAAGTAGAACGTGCTCCCCAGGCCCACGGCGCTCTCAACCCACATGCGGCCGCCATGCATCTGAACAAACCGCCGAGCGATGGCAAGACCCAGGCCCTTGCCCGCCTGCCTCGGCTCGATGGCCGCGTCCTCGCTCTGCTGGAACTCCTCGAAAATGTGCTTTAGATCGCTCGCCGATATGCCGGGGCCGGTGTCCGCGACCGAAACCACCACCTCCCCCGCGTCTATGCCGGCCGAGACCACCACTTCGCCCGTCTCAGTGAAGCGGCAGGCGTTGGCGAGGAGGTTGAGCAGGACCTGCCGCAAGCGCGTCGGATCGATGAAGAGAAGCGGGAGGCCCTCCGGCACCCGCTGCACGAGCCGCACCGTCTGCTTCTCCACCAGAAGCCGCGACGCCAGACCGATCGCCTGGGAGATCAGCGTGCTCAGGTCGCAGTTCTCTCGGCGCATGGGCATCTTCAGAGCCTGGAGACGCGCCAGGTCGAGGACGTCGTCAATGAGCTCGGAGAGATAGCGGGCGCTGCGCTGGATCTCTCCCACGTCGCGCCGCTGGGCTGGCGTCCACACCGCTCCGGTGTACACCTCCGGGTAGCGCTGCATCACCTCGACGAACCCGAGGATTATGTTGAGTGGCGTGCGCAGCTCGTGACTCACGGTGGTGGCGAACTGCTCCTTAAGTTGGCGCGCCTCGGTTGCCTCCCTCTGCGCCGCCGCCAACTCGTTGAGGCTCCGGCGGAGCAGGCCGTTGGAGACGCGCAGGGCCTTGTTGAGGCGGTTCACTTCCTCTTGGCGCAACCGGACCTGGCGCGCCAGGGCGACCGCCTCCGCGCCCTGCTCCCACGCATCTGCCAGCTGCCGCCGGACCCAATCCGATGCCAACAGACCGATTCCGCCCGCGGCCAAGATGGCGAGCGCCATGCCACCGGCCGAGACCGTGACCGGGTCCACCACCGTCAGTACGGTCGCCGCCAGGGTCAGCGTGAGAATCGCGGCTAGCCACCCGGGAAGCAGGAATGCACCCAGCAGCGCCGGCGTGGCCAGGAGCGATATCGCATCGGCCTGTCGGGTGACGTGCCAGACGCCCGCCAGCACGACGGTTACCACGGCCACCTGCGCGGCGCCGACGACGGACGCTGGGAGTCGGGTGGCGAGGCTGAGGGCCGGCAGCAGCAGGCCGCCGGCCAACAACAAACACATCAAGCCCAGGTCCAGTTCGGGCTGACCCATCTCGGCGAAAAGCCGGGCCCACAGGAATGCGCCCAGGAGCAGCGCCAACCTGAGGCCTAAGCCGAGCCGAGCCTCGTCCCAGCGTTCGCTCTGTGACACGGTTGACTCCCCCGCCGTCCGGCGACAGCCCTACTCCAGCGGCAGCGGCAACGATATGGCGGTCCCGCTGGCGGCCGAGAGCAGCCCGGCTTCCAGAATCTCCTGAGCGTCCCGTCCCACCTCGGCGCTGCAGAGCCCGTCCACCGCCTTCTCTACGACGATGCAATTGAGGAACTGGGCCGCCGCGTTGCAGCGTTCGGCCGGGAGCCGCGGTGCGTCAAGCTCCACGCCCATGTCGTGCTCCCGGTCGGCCAGAAGCACGCGGCCCTGCTTGCCCGGCTCCACCAACAGCGTGCCCTCGGTGCCGTAGATCGCGGTCACGTAGGAGGTCAGGTGGCCGATCTGGCTCCAGGACGCCTCCGCTAGGGCCATCGCTCGCGGCCACTGCATCGTTATGATTGCGTTGTCGTCCACGGTGACGTAGTCCTTCACCAGCCGCCCCACCGTGCCCGTGACCCGGCTGGGCTGCCCCAGCAGATGCCGCGCCAAAGCCGATCCGTACGAGCAGTAGTCCATCAGGGCGCCGGCGCCGTTGCGCTCGGCATCGTAGAGCCACTCGTAGAAGAAGGGCGTGCAGCCCAACTCCTTGGGTCCGCCATGCGCCGCACGGTAGCGCGTCTCGAACAGACGACCGATTCGACCGCCCTGGGCCAGGTTGAGGGCGTGCATGAAGGGCGGCCACCAGGCAAATGGCCAGTTGACCATCAACTGGACGCCCGCCCGGCGCGCTGCCGCCAGCATGGCATCAGCACCGGCCAGATCGGCTGCCATGGGCTTCTCGGTTAGGATGTGCAACCCCCGGTCGGCCGCCATCTCCGTCAGCTCGACCGATCCGGCGTTGTCGGCGTAGACGCATACTGCGTCGAGCTCCGTCTTCTCCAGCATCTCCTCGTATGACTGGTAGGCCGCTATGCCGAACTCGGCACGCGCCTTCTCGACTAGCTCCGGGTGCGGGTCGGCGGCGGCCACCAGCTCGCCGCGCTCCGAGCCGCGGAAGTGGGCCGCCACGCTCCAGACATGGTCGTGCGTCATCCCGAGCAAGCCTACTCTCAGCTTGGCCTTCATCTCCCTCTCCTTCACGTTAGCGATGGTCGCTCTAGCCGAGGAACGGGAAGAGCCGCGGCAGGTCTTCCTCGGTCACTCTCCCGCCGTACTCGCCGAACTCAAACGACTCGCAGTAGCGCACGCTGGATCCTGTCTCCTCTCCGTAGAAGCGCTTGAGCAGATGACGACAGCGGTCCGCCTCCTTGGCCATGGCCGCCAGGCGCTGCGCCGCCAGCCAGTCACGCCGCTCCTTGGGCGAGTCGGGAAGCTGATCCATGACGCCGTGGTTGTAGGGCAGCCACTCGTAGAACTGCGACACGTGGCAGTCCAGTAGGTCAACCTTCTGCTCCGCCACGTCGTCAATGTCCACCGCCACGTCCGGGGTGTGCGGGTACGGCCGCTGGAAGCCGTCGTTCCAATAGGCAATGACCGGGTTGTACTGCAGATGTGGCGTCAACGCCTGTACGTTGGGGATGGTTACGGTGTAGGCCGCGTCCTGGACCAACTGGGACGTGTAGCGATGGTCCGGGTGGTAATCGTTGGGGCGGTTCGTAACCACCAGATCGGGCTGGAACTCCCGGATGATTCTGACCACCAGCCAGCGGTTCTCCAGCGTCGGCATGAGCTCGGCATCGTGCAGATCTACGAGCTGGTACTCGATCCCCGCCAGCCGAGCCACGTTCTGCGCCTCCTGCAGGCGCCGCTGGGCCAGGGGACCGCCCCCCTCCCGGTAGTGTCCACCGTCGCCGTTTGTCAGGGAGACGAACTTCACCCGGTGCCCCAACCGCACGTACTTGATGGCGCAGCCGCCGAAGCGATAGTCGCAGTCGTCCGGATGGGCCCCGATTGCCAACACCCGCAGCTTCTCAGTCATCGATCCTCCTGCCGTTGCGAACAAGTACCTATCCCGCGAAACAGCGGCCAGCACTAGTCAACTGTCACGTCTCACCCTATGAGTGCGTCCATGGCCGCCGCGATGTCGAACGGCGTCCGATCGGGGAAGTGCGCGTAGGATCCGACCTCGGCCACCAAGTAGCCGGAGTAGCCCATGCCCCGCAGCTCCGCCATCACCGCCGGCCAGTTGAGGTCACCCTGCAGCAGCATCACGCCCGCCTGTCCCCGAGGACTCGACTTGACGTCCTTTAGGTGCACCTGCCGCAACACCGGCGCCAGGATGCGCAGCCACTGCTCCGGCCAGCCCAGGTTCAGGTGCAGCACGTTGCCGACGTCGAAGTAGGCGCGCACGTATTCGCTACCCGCCGCCAGGATGAAGTCGCGCATTTCCAGCGGACTCTGCAGGAAGCGGTTCCCCACGTTCTCTAGGCAAATGTACACCCCCAGCTCCTGCGCCCGCGGCGCCGTCAGTCGCAGCGCTTCCAGGGCCCGCTCGTAGGCAACATCGTAAGGAATGGCCTGATCCACCCGCCCGGGGACGTACAGCAGGGTGCTGATCTCCAGGGCGTTGGCGATCTCCAGCATCCGCTCCAGCGCCTTCACCCCCTGTTCCCAGAGGCCCTGATCAGGGCTGGTGATGGGCAGCGGGTCGGTCACCGGGCTGCCGAACATGGAGCAGAGCTCCAGGCCCCGCTTCGTGATCCGCTGGCGGAGGGCCTCCAGCGAGGCGGCGTCGCTATCGGCGTGCAGTTCGGTCTCTCCCGGCCGCCGGACTATCAGCTCGTAGCCGTCGAAGCCGGCCTGCTGCGCCAGATCGAGACGACGATCCAGCGGCATACCCTCGGCGAAGCACGCGTGGCAGATGCCCTTCTTCATCCCGTCCACTCCTAGGCCTGTCTTCTCGAAGCACGGCAACAGCCGCAGCTTAGCGCAACTGAGCCGCCCCTACCATAGCCGTCGCTCTGGGGCCCGTACCCTTTTCGTCCGCCAACATCAAGCGGGCCAGGGTGTGCTCCACTCCGGCCCGCCAGCGCCACGAAGCCTGCCGCTCGTCACGTCTCCCGGCAGCCTACCCGAACGTCTCCAGCACCGGCGCTTCCACCAGCCAGCGCGTCAAGAAGCGGATGCCCGCCTCGGCGTCTATCTCGTGCCCACCCTCGTGAAGGTCCAGATCCACCCGCTCCCCCAAACCCAGGCGGCGGTAATGCTCGGCGGCCGCCTCGAACTCCTGGGCCGCCAGGGGCCACCAGGCGATGCCGTCGCCCTTGCCCATCTGCACCTGGAGCGGGCGGGGGCAGATCAGCGAGGCCATGTCGCTGTCGCCGAACTCGCGCAGCCAGCCGGGCACGAAGATGTGCTCTTCGTCCCAGGACAGGTAGCAGGAGTAGCGCGGATCGTCTATGGCCATCTTGTGCACGCGGCTGTTGAAGTAGGCCGTGATGACGCCCGCCCGCAGGCGCCGCTCCAGCGGCAGGGTGAAGAGGGTGTAGTAGCCGCCCAAGCTGATGCCCCACATCCCCATGCGCTCGGCGTCAATGTCGTCGCGCGTCTCCAGGTAGTCCAGCAGTCGCGCCGTCCGGGCAATCTCCAGCCCGGCGAGATTGCCTCCCAGGAGAGTGCACAGCCGTTGCAGGCGCGCCCGCGGCCGGGCGTCCGTAACGTTCAGGGGCGCGAGCACGGCGAAGCCGGCCTCGACCAGCCGCCGGCCGTAGGCCTTGTAGATGTTGCTGGGGTCGTCGAACCCAAACACCCGCTCCGGCGAACTCCCCAGCCCATGTTGCGCCACCACCAGCGGGTAGGGAGGCCGCTGCCGCTTGGGCAGCGCCAGCACCGCCCGGGCGCGGTAGTGCCCCAGGAACGGAAGCGTGATCCATGTAGCCGACAGCGAGTCATCCTCGAGGAAAGGTGCCGTGTCCACCTTCAGCCGCCCCTCCGCCGGCCCGAACCGGCCTACGGCCGACTGCCACCGCTCCCGGTTGGGCCGGACCGAGTCCAGGAAAGCAGGCAGCGAGCGGTAGTCCCAATGCCACAGCTGCTCTCGGCGCTGGGGCAAGGCGAGCGCCTGCTCCCGCAGGTAGTCCTCGATCTCGACCCGCAGCAAGTGCTGCCGATCGTCCACGACGCGCTTGACTTCAGAGGTGCTCATGCTGTCTGTCGCGCTCCAGATGTCGCGCATTCCTACCCTACTCCCTCTCTACGGCCGCCAGTACCGATCGCGCCCAGGTCTCGGCCCGCTCCACCTGACCCGCCTTCAGGCGGAATCGCAGCAGTCCTGAGACGTAGAATCCCGCCGGCGCCGTAGCCAGCTCCCAACCCTTGCCGGACAGGTTCAGGGCGATCTTGTCGGCGGCGAATCCGCCCCACTTGGCCAGGAAGGGCCACGTAAGCCGGGTGTCGAAGGCGGCCACGCGGCCTCCTCGCTTCGGCGGACCCATGCGTTCCAGCAGGCTCTGCATCGCCTCGGTAGGCATCGCTCCGTGCGTGGGAGAGCCGATCATCAGCAAGTCCGCCGTCTCCAGGGATTCGGGCACCGCCTCGCTCACCGCCAAGGCGACCACCCCACCGGGAAGGGCGGCGGCTATCGCTTCGGCGATGGCCTGAGTGTTTCCACGGACGGAATCGTAGACCACCATCACTCTCATGTCACGCCTCCAGAGGTTTGCCGCCGCCAGCGAACAGGCCGGGCGCCGCGGCCCACGGGCACGCTATGCGCCGCTCTTCAGCCGACTCCATCATACGGCGGCGGGAACCGACCCGCATCCAACTGCCAGCCAAACCGCTAGAGGCCGAGCAGCCTGACAGCGTTCTCTCGCGCCACTTTCTGGAACACGGTCGCGCTGATCCTGCCATCCCTGCGCCAGGCTTGCAGCAAGTCCACTATGGGTAGCGGCATTTCGGCGAAGCAGATGTCGGTTCCGAACAGCAGGCGATCCTGGAACTCGGTGAGGAAGCGAGCGCCGTAGTCGGGGTCGCCCGAGAGGACGTGCCAGGGATTAGCATCGGACAGGTCGCCGTACAGATTTGGGAACTGCCGCATCATCCGCGGCACCGCCCCCTCCTCGAGGAGGGGCGCTGAGGACCAGCGCATCACCCTCTTGCCCGGAGCCGGCTTGATCTCCACCGGGCCTATCTCCGCCCAGAACACCGGCCCGTGGCCCAGGATGACCAGGTCCGGGAAACGCTGCAGAGTGCGCTGAAGCTGCGGGAGACCGGGGTCGTCGTAGAGACCGAAATCGCCGCGCCGCCGGTCCGTCCCGTCGAAGATGACCGGGAAGCCGACCTCTTGAGCGTGGCGGAAGAGGTTCTGCACCAGGTCGTCCTCCACCTCCAGGTTGGGCATGACCTCCCCAAGCCCCTTGCAGCCACGGTCGCGGTAGTGGCGCAGGAGGTCGCCCAAGGGTGCATCGGCAGAGTTGGTGAGCGCTCGCGGGTCGACGTTACAGAAGGGGATGAAGCGGTCGGGGAACCACTCCACCATCTCCAGGATCTCCTCATTGGTCTGAGGAAGGTACACCTCCGGGCTCACGATCGGCAGTAACACCCCCCGGCCGATTCCCAGCGAGTCATAGCGCGCCAGGACTTCCTCGGGAGTGGCGAACCGGACCGGCCAGGGTGCGGAGCGCCGGTAGGCGTGGGCATGGATGTCTATGAACAACAGCCTCTCCCCCAGGACGCCGGCGGGCCGAACGCTCCTCGCCGGCGTTACGCGAAGTTACCCCTAACCCTTCACCCCGCTGAAGACGATTCCCTGGATGAAGATGCGCTGGGCGAAGAAGAAAAGCAGGATGCACGGTAGAACGGTCACCAGCGAGGCGGCCATCAGCAGGTCGTAGCGGGTGGCGCGGAAGGCATTGAAGCTCTGCAGCCCCAGCGCGATGGTGTAGTTGCTCTGATGGTGGAGGTAGATGAGCGGGTTGAAGAAGTCGTTGTAGGCCCACATGAAGTGGAAGATGGCCAGCGTGGCGATGGCCGGCTTCGCCATGGGGAGCAGTATACGAAATAGGATGCCCAGCGTGCCGCACCCGTCTATCTTGGCGGCGTCGTCCAGTTCCAGTGGGATGGTCATGAAGTACTGCCGGAGCAGGAAGACGTCGTAGGCCCCGGCAAAGAACGACGGCACGATCAGAGGTTTCAGGGTGTCGATCCACCCCAGCTTGCTGAAGAGGATGTAGGTCGGGATGAGCGTGACCTGGTGGGGCAGCATAGTGGTGGATAGGAGCAGGAGGAACAACACGCTCAGGCCCGGAGCCCGGAAGCGCGAGAAGCCGTACGCCACCAGTGAGGTGGAGAGCAGCATCCCTAACATGGAGCCGAATACCACCTTGGCCGTGTTCAGGGCGTAGGTGCCGAAGGGCACCACCGTGAGCGCCTCGAGGTAGTTCTCCCAGCGCAGCCTCGTCCGATAGAGCGGTTCCGCCGAGTTCACGCTGGCCTCGATCAACTCGGTCGGGGCCGCCGGATCCACGTAGGTTCCCACGCGCCCCTGCTTATCCACCATGGCCAGCGCCCTCGTCTCGCCCTCGAGTTCCACTTGGTAGAGGGGGAAGGTGCTCTCTCCGACAGCCACCTGCACCTGCTCCCGCGGTATCCACACCGGCGGGAAGAGGCCGATCTGCGCCAGCGGCTTCAGCGACGAGGAGAACATCCACGCCAACGGGAAGACCATGACAACGGCGCCCAGCGCCAAGACGACGAGAGCGACAACCTTGCCCAGCGTCTCCGAACTCATGAACCGGCGGCGCGGCTTGCGGCCCGCCGTTTGCGTCTGGCTGGTCATTATGACCTCCCCGCCTTGAGTTGGCCTTCGTAGTACACCCAGGCGGTCGAACTGCGGAATATGACGAGGGTGAGAAGGAGAATGATGACGAACAGGACCCAGGCGAGAGCCGCCGCGTACCCCATACGGAAGTAGCGGAAAGCGTGATTGTACAGATGCAGGTTGTAGAACAGAGTGGCGTTGTTCGGCCCGCCCCCAGTCATGACGTAGGCGTTGGTGAAGTACTGGAAGGTGGCGATGGTGCCCATGACCAGGTTGAAGAAGATCACCGGCGAGATCATGGGCAGGGTCACGAAGCGGAGGCGATGGTAGGCGTTGGCGCCGTCAACCTTAGCTGCGTCGTAGAGTGCCGTAGGTACTCCCTGAAGCGCCGCCAGATAGAGGACCATCGCCCCGCCCGCCGCCCATAGGCTCATGAGCGCCAGCGACGGCAGCGCCCAGTTCGGGTCCGCGAGCCAGCCGGGCCCCTTGATTCCCACCAGGCTTAGGGCCCAGTTAACGATGCCGAACCGCGGGTTGAGCACGTACTGCCACAGCACCGCGACCGCCACGCCGGAGATGACCGAGGGCAGGTAGTAGATGGCCCGCCATACGGATAGCCAGGGGATGCTGAGATTGAGGAGCAACGCCACCGCCAGCCCCACCACCAGACCGGGAATCAGGGAGAGGGCGGCGTAGACGAAGGTTACCTTGATGGATTGCCAGAACAGCGGGTCTCCGAAGAAGGCGTTAGTGTAGTTAGAGGTGCCCCGCCACACAACCGGGCTGACGACGTTGTATTCGGTGAAGGAAAGCGCGAGGGACACGATCATCGGTCCGGCGGTGAACACCACGAAGCCCACTAGCCAGGGGCTGATCAGCGCATAGGCGGTGAACGCTTCCCGGCGTGACGGGCCACGCGCAGTCACTGAGTTTGCCATCGGTGGAGTGCCGCTCCTTCCGGCGAGTACTGCTTTCGCCCAAGTGGAGAGGGCTCCAACGTGGAGCCCTCCTGCATTACCGGAACGTCTTGCCTACGACTGCTGGGCCCAATGCTCGTCCAGATAGCCTTGGACGGTGGCCTGCACGTCGTCGAGCACCACCTGGGCGCTCTTTTCGTCTCCGGTCACGATCCGGTCAAGACCAGCATAGAAAGCGTCCCAGATCTCCCCGTAGCGAGGCAGATAGGTCTCTTGGTTGGGGATATCGATGTAGCCGAGGGAGTCGAAGAACACCTGCAGGTCCACGTTGGGGAACTTGGACGACATCTCCTCGATGTAGCGCTCCTGCAGAGAGGCTCGCGGCGGCAAAGCTCCCCAGGTGAGGTTCAGCCGCAGCATCTGGTCCGGCTCCATCATCCACTTGGCCACTTCCCAGGCGGCGTCCAGATCGGCGAACTGGTTGCAGATGAGGAATCCATCCACATCGCACTGTGCCACGATCTTCCCCGCCGGGCCGGCCGGAATCGCGCCCGCATTCCAGTGGAACTCCAGCTCGGCGAACTCGCCCATCATCCAGGAGTGACACTGGTCGATGCCCAGCTTGCCGCTGTCGAACCCGGGAGCGGCCGCGGCCGTCTGCTGCGCGGAGGGCATGATGTACCACTTCCAGATCGCGTCGCTGACCCACTGCAGGCGCTCTACCCAGGCGGGCTGGTTGAAATAGAGGGTGCGGAAGTCGTCGCTCCAGCCCATGTTCTCCGCGCCCCAGCTCTGAGCCAAGGCGTTGATAAGCAGGCCGCACTGAATCTCGTCGTATCCCCACTGCGTCTGGTCTTCCGGATCGAACCCCTCAGTAGCCGAGCTCCGGTCGGAACCGTCCCGGCTCAGCTTCTGCGCCATCTCCACCATGGCATCGTAGTCCCAGTCCGAAGCTCCCCACTCATGGGTGGGGTAGTCGACCTCAGCCTGGTCGAACAGGTCCTCGTTGTAGTAGAGGACGCTGGGGTAGACGCCCATGACAACGCCATAGGTGATGCCGCCGTACTTGCCGATCTCCGGGATGAGGTCGCCGAAGTCGCTGAGATCGTACTGGTCACGTTCCAGGTAAGGGCCGATATCCAGGTTCGTGTCCTGGAAGCGCCCTGTTTGCTCCACGCCGGAAGGCATGTTGATCGCCGGCGGCGTCCCAGCCGCCATCATGGTCGCCCACTTGGTGCGGCTCTCATCGTGGGGCACGTACATGTACTCGATAGCGATGTCGCTGCCGGACGCGTTCCACTCCGCAGCAAGGCTGTCCTGGACCTCCTGCTGCTCCGGCGCCGTACCGGTACCCATCCCGACAAAGATCGTCACCACCGGTCGCTCCCCTGCCGCAGCAGCGGGCGCGATGGTGGCCTCGGGGCTGCCGGCAGCCTCGGACGGGGCGGCCGGGGTAGCCGCCGGCGCACAGGCCGTCAGTGCCCCTCCGAAGGCTATCGCCGCACACTGCAGGACTCGGCGTCGCGTCATTCTGGCCTCTACCATGCCGTACCTCCTCGGGTGTTCGCGGCTGCCGAAGCCGCGAGACTACTACAGCTAGTCCACTGTTCCCTTCTCGACTGTCCCCCGCCTTTCCGTCACCTCCTCTCCGTCGCTACTGCTTCTACGCTGTACGGGGCCAGTATGCCGCCCGTCTCCGGACGCGTCAATGGGCCTTGACTACCCACGGCAAAGAGCTAGGATGGCCGACGTTACCGCGTTCACAAATGAGCGCCGCGTTCCCGGTCGTGAAGCCGTCACGAGGGTAAGGAGTAGATAATGAGCAAGCTGGCCATTCACGGGGGGACTCCGGTCCGTACCGCCCCCTTCCCCGAACGTCCGCTTTTCGGTCCCGCCGAGCTCGCCGCGCTGGAGGAGGTGCTCAACAGCCGCCGCTGGACCAGCGCCCCCTATGTGTTCGGCGGCGATCTCTCCCTGTCGAAGGTGCACACCCTGGGTGAGCGGTTTGCCCAGTACCACGGCTGCCGCTTCGGCCTGCCGGTGGGTAGCGGCACCGACTCCCTCCAGATCGCCTACGCCGCCGCCGGCCTCGGCCCGGGCGACGAAGTCATCATGCCGCCCAACACCTTCATCGCCACCGCTACTCCCGCCCTCAATCTGGGCGCCGTCCCCGTCTTTGTCGACGTGGATCCGGAGACTCTGTGCCTTGACCCGGACGCGGTGGAAGCGGCCGTCACCGAGCGCACCCGGATGCTCGTCCCTCTTCACCTGGGCGGCTATCCGGCCGACATGGACCGCCTAATGGAGATCGCCGCCAAGCATGACCTCATGGTGGTGGCCGATGCCTGCCACGCGGCGGGTACGGAGTGGCGCAGCGGCAAGGTGGCCGGCCTATCACACCTCTCCTGTTTCAGCTTCCAACAGGATAAGCAGATCACCAGCGGAGAGGGCGGCATCGTCATCACCGACGACGATGCCCTCTACGACCAGTGCTACATGCTTCACAACGACGGGCGTGGGCTCAGGGAGCAGAGCGGTCAGTTTGTAGTGCAGGGCTGGAACTTCCGCATGAGCGAGTTCCAGGCGGCGGTGTTGCTGGCGCAGTTCGAGCGCATGCCCGACCTCATCCATCACAAGAACCGGAACGCAGAGGTCGTGGCCGCCGGCCTGGCCGAGATCGGTGGGATAGGCTGGCCGAAGCCGGACGAGCGCATCGGGTTGCAGAGCCTGGTCTACCCTCGGCTCCGCTACCACCAGGAAGCCTTCGACGGCCTCCCGGCCGACGCCTTCGCCGGCGCCCTCCGAGCGGAGGGCATTCCCTGCGGGGCCGGGGCCGGCTGGGTGCTCTACCGGCATCCCCTCTTCGCCGAGTCGCGCTTCCTCTTCCCCAGCTCAAAGGGGATCGACTACACCAAGGTGCACTGCCCCAATGCCGAGAACGCCGGCGGCCGCTGGCTGGCCCTGCCTCAGGAGGTCATGCTCGCCGACGAGACGGCCATGGCCGACCTGGTGGAAGCCGTCGCCAAGGTCAAGGCCAACCGAGCCGAGCTCCTCTAGCCGGCCGGGCGTCTGGTCGGGGGCACCTTAGGGGACGCCCCCGACCGCTTCGCCCCGCCCATCGTCCTCGATCAGCGATTCGGCACACGGAAGTCCCGATCCGCCAAAGGCAACCCGACCGCGCCGCCTGCCAGGTGGGAGACGAAGCAGGCCAGGCCCAGCTCCAGCGCCGCCGCCCCGTCCCGCCCGCTCGACACCAGCGGCGCACCCTCCGTCACCGCGGCGTGCACTTCGCGCAACAGCCGCTGCGTCGGGCTCAGCTCGTCCGGCTCGACATCGATGGGCTCGACCTCGACCTGGTGAGGGTAGCGGCGTTCCTCCTCCTCGAAGAAGGGCCTCACCCGGTGGTGCCAGCCGTCGCCCACCATGGTGGAGAGCATCAGGTGGCCGCGCTTGCCTCGCACCTCCAAGCCCGGCTGGAGGCCGTGCAGGTTGGAGAAGAAGCCGGCGGCGCCGCTGACGAACCACATCATCCCCTCGGCGGGCAGATCCTTGCCCGGCTCATAGTCCGGCACACGGGCCTCGATCTCCGCCACGTCGCCCGCCAGGAAGCGCACCAGGTCAAAGGAATGGGTGCCCCCGTGGAGCATTCCGGACGCCCACTGGGCCATGACCGTCCCCACCTCGCCGATCTCGCCCTCCGCGATGCGCCGACACACTTCCCGGTTGGCCAGGCTGAAACGGTTCGGATGGTTCACCGCCAGCAGGACCCCGTTCTCCTCGCAGGCCCGCACCATCGCGTCCGCCTCGGCCATGCTGGTCGCCATCGCCTTCTCGACCACGATGGCCCTGACGCCCGACTGAGCCGCCTCCACCGTGATCTCCGCCTTCTCCGGCGACTGCGTGCAGACCGAAACCACATCGGGCTGCTCTTCTCGCAGCATCGCGCGGAAGTCGGTGTAGAGCGCCCGGACGCCATAGCGCTCGCCGAAAGCCCTAAGCTTCGCCTCGCCCCGGTTGGCGCCCGCCATCAGCCGGTACTCCGGCAAGCTGCTGTAGGAGGCGGCGTGATTGATCGGCAGGACGGTGTAGAGCCCGTTGTGGCGACGCGGCCCGCGGTAGAACGTGGCCGGCTTGGGGTCGGGCACTTCGTCGTCGTAGGTGCTCCCGATGCGCCCCGTCCCGATGATGGCCGCTCGCAGAATTCCCTTCATGCTTTCCCCTCCGCTCACCCGGCTTAGTCCGGCCACATGCCGTGGGCGCGTCTCTGCTCGGCGGTGATGAAGTCGGGCAGACGGAAGGCGCGGTAGTCGCGCCACTCCGAGACGGTACCGGCGCCCAGGGCGTACACAGTCGCGTTTCGGGCCTCCACCAACAGGCGCAGCTCTGTGTAAGGTAGCGATGATCGGTCGGGATCGCCCTCCCACCTCACCACGTGATCGAGACGGTCGCCGGTGATGGGCCGGCAATCGGCGAGTCCGAACCCGGGGACGGGTGTCCCGTCCACCGCTCGGAGCTCCACCCGCACTGCACCGCCTGGGCTCACGGCAGCGTTGACATGAAAAGCGTCCCGCTCTACCCGGATGGGACGCGTAAGGAGTCGCCCCTCTTCCCGCGTGTGCATCCCGACGAACCGGTCCGGGCGGAGCGACACGAAGCCGAGGCCCCAGCCCGGCTCCGGGCCGGCGTACCCGCTCATGTTGCCATGTTCCATCCGCGCCGCCGCGTAGTAGAAGCGGATCTCGTCCTCAAGGAACACAGGTGCGCTGGCAGGCTGGATGTTGCCCGCCTTCCAGGAACCGGGCTCACCCAGGGAGATCAGTGGGAAGCCGACCTCAAGCCGGTGCCAGGCGTAGCCGCTGCGGCTGTAGGCCAACTCCGGCTGCTGGTGCCCGCGCATCTTGTTGAAGCCCAGGTCCTCCTCCAGAGTGTGGTAGACCCACAAGGATCCGATCTCATACGGCCCGTAGGGTACCGCGCCCAGCCCATAGAACTGCGTCTGCGGCGGATCGGCCGGCTCCTGGTCGATGACGATCCGCGGCTCGGTCCAGTGAACGAAGTCCCACGACTCCCGCCGGCTCACCCGCCGGTCGCCGAATTGCGGCCGGCAGTAGAGAACGTAGCGGCCGTCGGCGGCACGGTGGACGCTCATGGGGCAGTCCGGGTTGATGCCGATGATGGGGTTCTCGGCGGCGTCCACCCAGTGAACGCCGTCAGGACTGCGGAAGGCCGAGATGCGGTGCGAGGGAGCGGCGCCGGCGAGCATCTTGTAGCGCCAGCCGGGCCGCGTCTCAGCCTCGTCGCAAAGGACACAAGCGCCGTGGGGGCCGCGATCGAAGACGATGTGGGTCCCGGGCCGCGGGCCATCGGGCAACGACGGGCGCCGCCAGTCGACACCATCATCGCTCTCGGCGTAGCTCAGGGTCAGCGGCTCTCCCCTGGCCCCACCGGACGTGTACCACATCTGCCAGAGATGGTCGTCCGGCCTCCTTATCACCGACCCGTACATGGACATGCGCCCACCGTCGGCCGGATGGTCGCTCACCAGCAACGGGTTGCCGTCACACTCGACGGCGGCCTCAGGCACGCGCTCGAAGCCGCGCTGCCACTCCACCGCCCGGTAGTCGAAGAAGTGGATCTTCACCATTCGCCTCGCTCCTCAGCCGGCACCGTTCGCGACGGCGCCGGGCCCGTGTTCGCTGCTGCCCGCCATTGTACCCTTGCCCCGGCCACCTGAGGAGCGCCTACCACCATCACTCCATCTTCAGATCAATGCCGGCCGGGAGCTAGGCTTTCTTCCTCCACGTTAGAAATAACGCCAGCGATGAAGGATACATTGGCAGCACTCTGACCTGGGTTTGGGCCAATTACCCCTTGACGCCGGCTGGTACGGGATAGTATACTCACGTAACGGTTGCTAAGCTGGGAGGGAACGTGCCCCTAGTCTCCAGCAGACTGCGGGTCCCCGCTAGGCACCGGGCCGCGATACTCACCGCCATCCGCGAGTACGGGCCGATCTCCCGTGCCGATCTCTCCCGCGTCCTGAGCCTAAGGCCGTCCTCCATCACCAGTCAGGCGCGCGACCTCCTAGCCCAGGGACTGATCGATGAAGTTGGGCCCGGCAACTCCAGCACCGGTCGCCCGCCCGTACTCCTGGACATCGCCCGCAGAGACAACTACGCCGTGGGGATTGTGCTTGAGCCCAACGGCATCTCCGCCGCTCTAGTGCAGTGGGACGGAGCCATCGTCTGCCGCTCGCCGATAGTGCCCGTGCGTCCCAACGTTCCTGCCGTTGACCTAGAGCAGCAGGCCATCGAGGCTGCCGAGCGCGTACTCTGCGAGGGCGGCGTCCTGCGAGAGCGTGTCCACGGCATCGGCGTGGGCGTCTCCGCCTTGGTGGACACCTCCGCCAATGAGGCCGTCTTCAGCAGCACCTTCTCGCAGGTCCGCCGCTTTCGCTTCGACGCCCTGGCCGAGAGCACCGGGCGGCCTGTGTACCTCGAGGATATCGCCTACCTCATGGCCCTGGGCGAGCGCTGGTTCGTGTATCCCAACGACCGTCGCCCCCTCGTGTTCCTGCTGGTAAGCCGGGGAACGTGTGGCGCCGTGCTCGCACCCGCGGGCGCCCCGGAGTTGCCCCGCTTCGCGGCCGAGTTCGGACACATGGTTGTCAGCCCTAACGGCCCTCTCTGTGGCTGCGGCAAGCGTGGTTGTCTCGAGGCTCTGCTCTCTGAGAGTGCCCTGCTGGGCACCGCTCAACGTCTGCTACCCGCGCCCAGCAACGGCCCGCTGACGCTCGCCTCCGTGGCGGCCCTGGCCGAGGCAGGCAATCAGATCGCCGCCAGCATCATCGAGACGGCGGGCGAGTTTCTCGGGCTGGCGCTGGCTAACATCGCCAGTGTCTTCGCGCCCGCTCTGATCGTCGTCGGGGGCTCGGTGGCAGAGGGGTGGGGGCGCTGGCTCCTGCCGACGGGCCGCGCCGCCGCTCACGACCACCTCCTGGATTCGCTGCGCGATCGAGTCGAGGTTCTGCCATCGCGGCTGGGGGGCGATGCCGCCCTGGTCGGCTGCGCCGCCCGCGTGATGGACGCCGTCTTCTCGCGGCAATAGGCCGACTGCTCCTGGGCCGTCTGGAAGCACGGTAAGGATCGTCGTAGGCTTCGGTTGGATAGCGGCATCGCGGCCGCTCCGGCAGACATGCCATCACTTCCAAGGGAGGTCGTATCGTGGCTCAGTATCTGGACGACAATGTGGGCGGTATCACCGGAGGCTACGCTCTCAACGACGGCGTAGACGTGAAGGTCCCCTATTCGTTCATGGGCTCGATCTTCGACGAGGACGAGGAGCAGGCGATTCTTAGAGTCCTTCGGCAGGACTCTCTGACCGCCGGGCCTCAAGTCGCTTCGTTCCAGAAGGAGTTCGCGCAGGAGTGGGGCGTCAAGCACGCCTTCGCCACCACCAGTTGCACCACCGCCATGCATGTCGCTACCCAGGCCCTGGGAATCGGCCCCGGCGACGAGGTGATCGTCACCCCCAACACCTTCATCGCCACTAGCCTCGCCATCGTCAAGGAAGGCGGCATTCCCATCTTCGCCGACATCGACCCGCGCACCTTCAACATCGATCCGGCCGAAGTGGCCAAGAAGGTGACCCCCAAGACCAAGGCCATCTACGTCGTCCACTTCGGCGGCCAGATGGTGGACATGGACCCGATCATGGAGATCGCCCGCGAGCACGGCCTGGCCGTCCTGGAGGACTGCGCACACGCTCACGGCTCCCTCTACAAAGGCCGCAAAGCCGGCACCATCGGCGACGTCGGCTGTTGGAGCTTCCACTCGCTCAAGAACATGTCGCTCGGTGAGGGCGGCATGATCACCACCAACCGGGACGACCTCGTGCCGCGCATCGAGCTCCTAAGAAACATGAACATCAAGTCCTGGGAGAACCAGAAGTACTACTGGACGCCCTCGCACTTCGACGTCGTGGACGTGGACGGGAAGTGGGGCGTCAACTACCGCATGAACGAGTTCCAGGCCGCTATCGGCCGGGCCCAGCTGCGCAAACTGCCCATGCTGGTGGAGAAGCGCCGGCACATCGGTCAGTACGTCAACGCCGGCCTGCAGGACATCAAGGGCGTCACGCCGGTCTACGAGGACCCCAACTGCTTCCACTCCTATCACCTGTACACCCTGTGCGTGGAGCCGGAACTGCTCGGAGCCAGCCGCGATGAGTTTCTCCGCTGCCTTTACTTCGAAGAGGGCGTGCAAGGCATCCTTCACTATCAGCCCACCTACGACTTCACCGGCGTGAAGAAGTACTTGGAGGAGCGCGGCTACGGCGGCCAGTTCTGCCCCATCGCCGACCACTACTTCTACCGCCGACAGATGAACCTGCCCCTGAACCCGCGCCTGACAAAGGAAGACGCGGACAACATCATCGCCGGCGTCCGTAACGCCGCCGAGAAGGTGCGCGACTCGGGCAAGTAGCACGGGGAACGGCAAGTCGACCCCCTATCGCGAGGTGCATGTGAGGCGGACGGCATACACCAACGGGCGCTGTCGCCGGAAGCGTTCGCCCCCGGTCAGGAAGGCGCCCTAAGGAGGACCCAGGTGGCCGTGAAGTGGGGAGTCATAGGTGCTGGGGGGATAGCAGACCGGCGCACCATTCCGGAGATGGTGAAGGTCGCGGACAACGCCGAGCTGGTGGCGGTTATGGACCTCAACCCGGAGGCAGCGAGGCGCGTCGCGGCGAAGTACGGCGTGAGCGCCGCCTACACCACCGAAGAGGAGTTGCTCCGAGACCCGCAGGTGGAGGCGGTGTACATCGCCACGCCGCAGAACGTTCACCATCGCCAGGTTCTGGCGGCCGCCGAGCGTGGCAAGCACATCTTCTGCGAGAAGCCCATGGCCACTAGCCTCAGCGACGCTGAGGAGATGATCGACGCCTGCCACAAGGCGGGCGTCCTGCTGGGCTTCGACTATATGATGCGCTTCAACATTCACAACCTGAAGATCCGTGAGTACGTGCAGAGCGGAGCTCTGGGCCAGCCGGTCATGGGCCGTGCCGAGCTCACCTGCTGGTTCCCGCCCATCCCCGGCGCCTGGCGCCAGAAGCGCGAGATCGCCTACGGCGGTTCCCTCATCGACATGGGCAGCCATTGCCTGGACCTGTTGGAGTGGATCCTCGATAGCCGCATCACCGAGGTGTTCGCTTTCCATGACCATCTGGTCCACCCCTACGACGTGGAGGACACCTCCACCACAGTTCTGCGGTTCGAGAACGGCGCGCATGGCATCGTGGACAACTACTTCAACGTCCCCGACGAAGCGGCTCGCAACCTCCTGGAGGTCTACGGTACCCAAGGCAGCATCCTCGCCGCCGGCACCGTCGGCCAGGATCCCACCGGCACCTTCACCACCCGCCTGGCGCCTCCCGGCCAAGCCTACTCCGCCAACCAGGTGCGCGATGCCGACGCCGGCGTCAAGACGGAGACGCACGAGTACGAGGGCGTCGCCATGTACGGCACCATGGTGCGCCTCTTCAGTGAGGCTATCCGCTCGGGCGGGCAGCCGCCGGTTTCGGCTGAGGTCGGCTACCACAACCTGCAGGTCCTCCTTGCCATCTATGAAGCCGCCCGTAGCGGCAAGCCGGTCAAGATCCACTACGCTTAGGGATTGGCCACCGAGGCACAGAGACACAGAGGCAAATCGATGAGAGGAGAAAGCATAGGACCCGCATGTGGCTGCATTCTCCTATCTTTCCCCTTCTCTGTGGCTCCGTGGCTAACCAGGAGGGCTGACATTGGCTGAGTTGGCGATCAGCGGCGGCAGACCCGTCCGAACGACACCCTGGCCCGAGTGGCCGGTGCATGATGAGCGCGAGGTCGAGGCGATCACCGAGGTCACCCGGAGCGGCAAGTGGTGGCGCTTCGCCTATGCTTCCGGGGTGGAGCTAAACGAGGACTTGAGCGCCAAGGACCTCTCCAAGGTGGTGGAGTTCGGGATGGAGTTCGCCCGCCACCACGACGCCCGTTACGGTATCGCCATGACCAACGGGACCGGCACCCTCGAGGTGGCCTTGCGCGCTCTCGGCATCGGCCCCGGCGATGAGGTCATCGTGCCGGCCTACACCTACGTCGCTAGCGCCACCGCCGTCCTGCAGGTCAACGCCGTTCCCATCTTCGTGGACGTGGAGGGCGATACCTACAACCTGGACCCGGCGCTGCTGGAAGCCGCCATCACCGACCGCACCCGCGCCATCATGCCGGTCCACTTTGGCGGCCAGTCGTGCGACATGGACGCCATCCTCGACATCGCCCGCCGACACGGCATCGCTGTGGTGGAGGATGCCGCCCACGGGCATGGCTCCGAGTGGCGCGGTAGGAAGGTGGGCGCCCTGGGCGACATCGGTTCCTTCAGCTTCCAGGCCTCCAAGAACATGACCGCCGGCGAGGGCGGTATCGTGCTCACCAACAACCGCGACCTGGCGGAAAAGTGCGACTCGCTGCTCTGGGCCGGTCGGCAGAAGGGTCGCCCGTGGTACGAGTTCCACCAGCTGGGCTGGAACTACCGCATGACAGAGTTCCAGGCCGCCATCCTCTTGGTCCAGCTGGAGCGGCTAGCGGAGCAGAACGCCCGCCGCATGGACAACGCCCGCTACCTGGCCAAGCTGATCGCGGATCTGCCCGGGCTGGCGCCCCTCCGCTGGGACGAGCGGGCCACCAAACACAGCTTCTACCTCTACGTCCTGCGTTTCGATCCGGCCGCCTTCGGCGGAGTACCGCGCTCCCGCTTCGTGGATGCCCTCATCGCCGAGGGTGTGCCCGCCTTCACCGGCTACACCTTCCCCGTCTACGCCAACCCGATGTTCCTGGACCACGACTTCCACGGTAAGGGCTGCCCGATCAACTGCCATCACTACGGCCACACCGTGGATTATGCCGCCTACGCCCATACGTGCCCGGTGACCGAGCGTGCCTGCTACGAGGAGTCCATCTGGCTCGAGCACCGGCTCTTCCTGGGCGACCACCGTGACATGGAGAACATCGCCGAAGCGCTGGCAAAGGTCAGCGCGCATGTAGCGGAACTGGCCTAGTCCTCGAGACAGCGTGGCACGTGCACCGTGCCGAAGGAGGTGACGGTAGAAAGACACCGGGCCACCCCGCCCAGGGGACGCGTCCCGGCCCCCCGGCGTCCGCATCGGACCTCGCGAGCCCTCTTGGCTCGCCCCGCGGAAAGGCCTCGGCCGAGGAGAGGACGGAAATGTCAGCTCAGAGCAAGCTGTCACGTCGTAGTGTCTTGAGGGTCGGAATCGGTGCGTTGGGGGCGGCCACCCTGGCGGCCTGCCAGGCAGCCACACCCCAGGTGGTCGAGCAGGTCATCGAGAAGGAAGTCACCGTCATCGTAGAGGGAACGGCACAGGTCGTGAAGGAAACCGTGGTCGTTGAAGTGCCGGCCTCCGCCGGGCCGGTGGAGATTCGCGTTGCCTTCTACGTCATGGGCGAGTCCTGGATGGCGAACGCCGCCGAGGCGATCGCAGACTTCGAGGGCAAGAACCCCAACATCAAGGTGAACATCGAGTGGCGTCCCGGTGCTGAGTACTGGACCAAGCTGCAGACGGAGTTCGCCGGTGCGGTCGCCCCCGATGTCAGCGTGAACCAGATGGACTGGGTCATCCCCGGTGCCGCCCGCGGCATGTGGCTGGACCTTAAGCCATTCATCGAGCGCGACGACTTCGACATGGGCCAGTACTTCTACCCCATGGACCTAGAGTGGGAGTGGCAGGGAGGCCTCTACGGCGGCCTGCTCTACGGCGGCGGCCAGACCCTCATGATCAATAAGGACATCTTGGGCGAGGCCGGCCTCGAGATGCCCGATGCCGACTGGACCTGGGACGATCTCCTGAACTACGCCAAGGCCATGACTGACAAGGAGAAGGGTCAGTATGGGCTCTACGGCGCCACCAACGCCCCGCCGTACTGGTCCTGCGCCTTCATACATGGCAACGGTGGCACCGTCCTAAACGACGCCTACAACGAGTGCACCCTGACCGAAGACCCGGCGGTGGAAGCGGTCAACTGGCTCTACGAGCGCATGTTCACCGACGAGGTAATGCCCACTCCGGCCAGCCTCACCGGCCAGGAAAGCCCTTGGCTGACGGGAAGGATCGGCATGGCCTTCGAGGGGACCTGGAGCGAGAGCGAGACTCGAGACGCAGGCATGTTCGATTGGGACTTCGCGCCCATGCCCAAGCACCCGGTGACCGGCAAGAAGAGCGTTCAGCTCGGATCCAACAGCTGGTCGGTGGTCTCCAACACCCAGCACCGCGAGGAAGCCTGGCAGTTCGTCAAGTTCATGATGGGTGTAGAAGGCCAGACCTGGATGATGAAGTTCGGCATCCCCGGCATAACCAGCGTGGTGGAGAGCCAGGCATACAAGGATCTACACGCGCCGCAGAACATCCAGGTAGTGGTGGATGACTTCGGCTGCTGCGGGCACGACTACTACCCGACCGCCGACTGCGGCGAGTGGTGGAACCTCTGCAACCAGGAGTGGACTGCGATCTGGTCCGGCGAGCTCAGCGTGGAAGAGGCGCTCGCCAACGCCTGTCTCGCCATGGACGAGGTGTTCTCCCGACGTCCTCCTATCTACGAGAAGTAGCATCGGCGGACGCGGTCTCTCTGCTTTGGGATTGCCCGCCCCAATTGGAGGGGCGGGCTCCCACAGCCCACCGCGATCCGGCATGCGTTCGGCCGCGGCCCAAAGAAGAGGTGGCTTAGGAGACAGAGCATGCAGGCGCAAGCCGCATCCCGGCCAGCGAAGCAGAGGAAGTCGCAGTCAGAGCGGCGCGAGGCCTTCGAAGGTTATCTTGCCATTTCACCTTGGCTTCTGGGCCTAGCCATCTTCACGGTCGGGCCCATCATCGCCTCGCTCTACTTCAGTTTCACCGAGTACGAGGTGGTCAAGACACCGGTCTGGATCGGCTTAGCCAACTACCAGAGACTGGCCGGCGACCGGCTGTTCTGGCAGTCGCTCAAGGTGACCGGTACCTACGTGGGCGCCTCCGTGCCGCTGGGAATCGTGCTATCCTTTGCGGTGGCTCTGCTCATGAACCAGAAAGTGCGACTGATCGGGTTCTTTCGCACCGCCTACTACATGCCCAACCTGGTTCCGGCGGTGGGCTCGGCCATCCTTTGGATCTGGATATTCAACCCGGAATTCGGGTTGCTGAACACGGCGCTGGCCACCATCGGCATCAAGGGGCCCCTATGGCTTGGGCACAGCAAGTGGGCGCTGCCAGCACTCATCATCATGAGTCTCTGGGGAGTAGGCGGCGGTATGCTGATCTACCTGGCCGGCCTCCAGGGCATCCCCACCGACCTCTATGAGGCGGCCGAAGTGGACGGGGCCACCGCTTGGCGGCGCTTCGTGCATGTGACCGTACCGCAGATGACCCCGGTCCTCTTCTTCAACCTCATCATGGGCATCATCGGCAGCTTCCAGGTCTTCACTGCCGGCTACATCATGACCGGCGGCGGCCCTCGCTACGCCACCTACTTCTACGTGCTCTACCTCTACAACAACGCCTTCCAGTACTTCCGCATGGGCTACGCCTCGGCGTTAGCCTGGATCCTAGCGGTCATCATCCTGTTCTTCACCCTTCTGGTGTTCCGCTCATCGACGGCCTGGGTCTACTATGAGGGCCAGCTGAGAGGGAGGGGTTAGCCATGGCGCAGTCCGCTACGGCACGCACGGTACGCTCGCAGGGGCCCCAAGCTTCCACCTTCCTCGGGCGGCGCTCGGTGCAGAAGGTGCTGAGCCGGGTCTTGGTCTACACCATGCTCCTCATCGGCGCCGCCATTCTGATGCTGCCCCTGGCTTGGCTGCTGTCCAGCTCGCTGAAGCAATCCGGCCGGATATTCCAGGTTCCACCGCAGTGGATCCCTGATCCCGTGGTCTGGGGCAACTACGCCGAGGTATGGCGGATGATCCCCTTCGGTCTCTACGTGCGCAATACCTCCCTGATCACCGCCGCCAGCATTGTGGGAGCCCTGGCGTCCTCCTCCATCGTGGCCTTTGGCTTCGCCCGGTTGCGCTTCCCCGGTCGCGACGCGCTCTTCCTGATCTTGCTGGCCACCATCATGATCCCAAGCCAGGTGACCCTGATTCCCACTTATGTCATGTTTAGGATCGTCGGCTGGCTGGACAGCTACTACCCCTTGATCGTGCCCGCGTTCTTCGGAGGCGGCGCCTTCAACATCTTCCTGCTGCGCCAGTTCTTCATGAAGCTGCCTCTGGAGCTCGACGACGCGGCCCGCATCGACGGCTGTAGCACCTTCGGTATCTTCCGGCGCATCCTTCTGCCCCAGTCGCGACCCGCTCTCGGCGTCATCGCCATCTTCCTGTTCATGGGCAACTGGAACGACTTCTTGGCACCCCTCATCTACCTCAACTCACCTGACAAGTACACACTTGCCCTAGGACTCAATATGTTCCGCGGGACCCAGTACACCGCCTGGCACCTGTTGATGGCCGCCTCCACCATGACGGCCATTCCCTGCATGATCCTGTACTTCCTGGCCCAGCGTTACTTCATCCAGGGCATCGTGTTCACCGGAATCAAGGGATAGCATAGCCACAGAGGCACGGAGACACGGAGCCCGCCCGAAGAGCGATAGCTTCGTGCCCCGCGCCGGCTGCAAGGAGTCGCACAGTGGACGAAGTACGCATTGCCGTCGTCGGTCTCGGTGGTCGGGGGGTAGGCACATGGCTGGGGATGCTCCAAGCCCTGCCCGGTTACCGCATCACCGCGATATGTGACCCGCTGGAGTACCTGCACGAGCGGGCTATCTCCCGGCTCCAGCGGCCCGACGAGGTGCGCGTCTACAGCCGCTACGAGGAGGTGCTCGATGATAGCGATGTGGATGCCGTCGCCCTGGCGGTACGCTGCCGGGAACAGGGCGCCCTGGCGGCCATGGCCCTCGAGGCGGGCAAGCACGTCAACTGCGAGGTGCCCGCCTGCCACAGCCTCAACGACTGCTGGCGCATCGTCCTCGCCCAGGAGCGCTCCGGCAAGGTGTACCAACTGGCGGAACAGACGCGCTACTGGGGGTTCGTCGAGGCCTGGCGCAAGCTCGTGGCCGAGGGCAAGTTGGGCCACGTCACCCTCTGCGAGGGCCAGTACTTCCACTACTACGTCGGCCAGCATTTCCGCGACCCCAAGTCGGGCACCTTCGTTCACCCGAGCCGCCTGGCCGACTACCCGGAAGCCGCCGGCACCTGGATGAACGAGATGCCGCCCATCCACTACCTGCCCCACGAGCTCAGCCCCATGCTCAAGGTGCTAGACGACCGTGTGGTCCAGGTGGTGGGCATGAGCACTCGCCCGCAGAGCTACGCCCATCCGCAGATCCAGACGGCCGACATGCAGATGGCCCTCATGAAGACGGAGAAGGACGCTATCCTGCGCATGGCCGCCTCCTTCGCCCAACCCCACCCGGAGGCCAACTACCACTGGTACCACGTCCAGGGCACCGGCGGCGCGCTGGAGTGGAAGCGCGCCAACCGGGACATGCCGAAGATGTGGCTGGCCGACGGCCAGATGCACGACCTGGCCGAGGTGGATTGGCGCTATGAGCGCACCGACGCCCCCGCCGAGGCGCGGGGTAGCGGTCACGGCGACGTCGACTACTACGTCCACGCCGCCTTCCGCGACGCGATCCTTCACGGCAAGCCCCTGGAGTTTGACGTCTACCGCGCCATGGACACCGCCGCACCGGCCGTTCTCGCCGCTGAGTCCATGGCTCAAGGGAGCGTACCGCTGGCCGTGCCCGACTTCCGGCCCGGCCCCAACCGACCCAAGGGCGCCGCGCCCACGTAGTCCGTCGCAGGAGAAAGCACAATGGCTGAATATGGAATCGGGATCTGGGGGGCAGGTTGGGTGGCCGGCGAGCACGCCCACGCCTACTTCGCGAACCCCCACACGCACGTAATGGCGGTGGGCAGCCGCACCCTTGAGGGGGCCAAGCGGCGCATCGACGAATGGGGTATAGGTGGCGCCCAGGCATATGACGACCTCGAAGCACTGCTGGCCCACCCGGACGTGAACCTGGTGTCGGTCTGCACGCCCAACTACCAGCACGCCGCCGACGTCGTGACCATCGCCGCCGCCGGCAAGCATATGCTGATTGAGAAGCCACCTGCCACGGACCTGGTCGGGCTGCGCGCCATGCGCGACGCCGTCCGGAAGGCGGGCGTGAAGACGCATGTCGGCTTCGTGCTGCACTGGCACCCTCTGTTCCAGGCGGTCAAGCAGGTGGTCGCCGATGGCCTGCTCGGCCGGGTGATCATGGCCCAGTTGGACTACTGGCACCGCCTGACCGCTGAGGACGAGTTGCCCCTATACGCCTGGCTGGTGAACAAGGAGAAGGCGGGCAGCATCTTCCTCGCCGGCGGCTCCCACCCCATGGACGCCGTGCGCTGGTTCCTGGGCGGGGAGATCGTGGAGGCCTATGGTTACTCCACCCATCCTTCCGGCGACTATGACCACGCCACTACCACGATCGGCATGCTCCGCTTCGACCACGGGGCCATCGCCAAGATCAGCGCCTGCGTGGAAGCCTACATCCCCTACACCTTCAACATTGACCTCCTCGGCGAAGAGGGGACGCTGCGCGACGAGAAGGTCTACAGTCGCAAGCTGGGCAACGGCAAGGAGTGGGTGGATCTGGGCACCGCCGCCCCCCGCAGCGGCGAGGTGAGTGCGCACCCGTTCCAGGGCGAGATTGACTACTTCGTTGACTGCCTAGATCGGGGGGTGGACTCCGAGATCAACCTGGAGGATGGCGTCAAGACCACGGAGGCCTGCCTCGCCGTGGACATCGCCGCCGCCACCGGCAAGCCCGTTAAGCTGCCCCTGCTGTAGCCCAGCAGAGACTAGCCACAGAGTCGCGGAGACACAGAGAGTCTGCGGGAGCATCTCTGTGACTCTGTGCCTCCGTGGCCAATCCTACTAAGACGTGAGCGGAGACGGCACCATGGGAAAGAAGACCTACGACGACCACGACCTTGAGTACATCAAGCGCGTCCTCGCCGAGCCGCAGGACATCACCGGCAACAAGATGGTGGCCGAGTTCGAGGAGAAGTTCGCCGAGAGGATCGGCTCCAAGTACGCCGTGGCCGTCTGCAACGGCATGTGCGGTCTGCACACCCTGTTGGCCGCCGCCGGTGTTGGGCCCGCCGTCGAGGTCATCGTGGACCCCATCGTGCAGTTCGGGGCCCTCGCCGTCCTGTACAACAACGGTGTGCCCATCTTTGCCGACGTGGATCCGGCCACCCACAACATGGACCCGGCCTCCTTCGCCGCCCGCATCACGCCCGACACCAAGGCCGCTGTCATCACTCACCTGTGGGGCCTCCCCGCCGAGGTGGCCCAGATCCGCGCCGAGGCCGACAAGCACGGCGTCATCGTCGTGGAGGACTGCGCTCACGCCATCCTCGCTGAGCACAAGGACAAGAAGGTAGGCGCCTGGGGCCACGCGGGGATGTTCAGCTTCCAGGCCTCCAAGCACCTGAGCACCGGTGACGGCGGCATGCTCACCCTCAGCGACGAGGGGCTGCTCCAAGAAGTCCGCTCCCTGATGAACTGGGGCGCCGCCCCGGATCGCATGGCCTACAACTTCCGCATGCCCGGCATCGTTGCCGCCGTCGGCCTGGCGCAGCTGGAGCGCATAGACGACTACGTCCAGCAGGATGTGGACAATGCCCAGCTGTACCACCAGGCCATCGAGGGCTGTGACTGGCTCGTTCCCCAGGCCCTGCCTTCGTATAGCACTCATTCGCAGCACATCTTCACCCTGGCCTTCCACGGTGAGAAGCAGGGCATTGACTACGAGGAGTTCAGGCGGGTCAGTCGGGAAGAGGGGGCGGGTCTAGGCTTCGGCTACACCCAGCGCACCTGGAAGGAGGCCCAGATCGTCGCCGCCTACCAGTTCCCCACTTTCTCCGTACCGGTGGCCTACGGCAAGGGCTGCCCCAGCCGCTGCCCGCACTACGCCAAGCAACTGCCCTACCGGGACGGCTACTGCCCCAACGCCGAGGACCTGATGCCGCGGCTCTGCCTGCGGGGCCTCAGCAGCGGCACCCGCGACGACATCGCCCGCGGCGCCGATGGCCTTCGCCACGCCATCGAGCGCGTCAGCTAGCGGGCGCAGGAGGATAGCGCCGTGAGCCTCGGTATGGCCGGCGGCCTGGCGTCGGTGTACTGCCCGAGCGCTTTCGCCCAGGCGGCCCGCCGGATCGAGGGCCTCCAGTACGTGGCAGCGGCCAATACCGGCCGCCCCGCGGCCGCCATCAAGGCCGTACTCCGCCAGAGCCCGGCGGAGTAAGCGGCGAGGTACACAGTGCGGCTCTACGAGGAACCGGTAGAGATGGTGTGGCGGGAGTCGCTGGTCGCAGTGTTCGTCTGCGCCGAGTGCAGCCGCCTGTGCGAGCTAGTGGAGGGGCTCGCCCCCTTTGGGCGTGCGCCTCTACATCGCCAAAGCCGTTGCCAACACCGTGGAGCGGGCCGACCGCTTCGTTCAGGCCTGCCGCGGTGGCATCCGGCCCGAAATGCCGGTGGACGATTCCGCCCGCACTCTGGCCGCCGATCTCGCCGCCAAGCAGTCCACCGATGGCGGGCTACCGCTGACCATCGTCCCCCTCACCGAGGAGCGCTAACCGGTGCCGGACCTCGTGACCGTCGCTGAGATCCGCGATAGACTCCGCGCCCTGGGCTTAGGGCCGGGCGAGTCAGTGATGCTGCACTGCGCCCTGAGCAGTATCGGCCGCGTTGAGCGTGGGCCCGACGGCCTAATTGACGCGGTGCTCGAGGCGGTGTCGCCCGGAGGCACGGTGATGATGCCCGCCCTTCCCGACATCTACCAGCCCTTCGACGTCCTGGCCTCACCCTCGACCGTCGGTTGGGTGAGCGAGGTGTTCTGGCGCCGACCGGACGCCTGCCGGAGCCGCCACCCCAGCCACTCGGTGGCCGCCATCGGCCCCTTGGCCGAGACCCTCACCGCCGGGCACGAAAGCACCGATCCCACCGGCGTGGACAGCCCCTATGACCGGCTCCGACTGCGCAACGGCTGGATCGTGCTCATGGGCGTGGACCACGACCGCAACACCATGCTGCACCTCGCGGAGTCGCTCGCTGAAGTCCCCTACCTGCGTCGCGCAGAGCTCCAGGTGCAGTCACGCAGCTGCTTGCGCACCGTCGCCGTCGAGCACATGGCCTACGGGCACCGCCAGTTCATCGGACTCGATCGTCGCCTCACCGGGGCCGGGCTGCAGCAGCTCGGGCGCATCGGCGACGCCGTCGTCCGCGTGATGCGCTCCCGGCCGCTGCTGGACTACGTCGTCGCCCTACTTCAGAGCGAACCGGGCGCTCTCCTCTGCAGCAAGCCCAGCTGCATCTTCTGCCGCTGGGCGCGGGCCCAGATCGCGGCGGTACGCGAAGGCGCGCCCGACACGGAGGACTGGGCGGCGGTGACGGCGCGGGAAGGTTGCGGCGATCCGCGCTGCGAATGCTGCGTGGTGTAAGAGTGGCC
>ERZ747221.424-NODE-424-length-50412-cov-6.236674_pt1 | contig 50412 bp, 45 predicted proteins | sample MGYA00374949_ERZ747221 | MGnify/ENA primary metagenome ERZ747221 (study PRJEB28779, sample SAMN05720172) | bioreactor metagenome | isolation source: Anaerobic biogas reactor | place: USA:Washington, USA | collected 2015-08-08 ... | reverse complement strand
GAGGGCAGCAGGTCGTGCAGGAGAGCCACCGCGTCCTCAGCGTGCGGAACGGCAGCAAGGCCGAAGCCGATGGCCGGACGGGGGCCGAGTGGCGTGCGGCCGATGGTGACCGTCACCGGCCCGCCACTGTCCGCGGGCGCCGGCGTATCGGCTACTCCGGAAAGCGACAAGGTGACCGACTGCTCCACCTTGGTGTTGGCGCGGATCTCCGCCGGGTAGGGCAGGGTCAGCGGGGTGGAGTAGGTCTTGAAGGAGGCATCGGTCCAGTTGCGCTGGTCTTCCATCTCGAAGACGTCGCCGCTGAAGGTGAGCGTGGCGCGGGCCTCGCCGCCCAGGGGCAGGAAGAGCCGGCGGATGTCCATTAAGGGCTGGTGGGGAGCGATGTAGAGGGGGAAGGCTCCGTCCTCGGTGGACCCGTCGGCGTGTTCTACCGTGCACGCTTGGCCGGCCGACTCATGGGCGGGATGGAGCACGCAGATGCCGATGCGGTTGCGCATGAAAGTGCTGAGGGCCTGACCGGACATCTCGAAGGTGATGCGACCCTCGGCATCGCCGGTGATCTCCGCCGCCCAGGCGAAGGCGATCTCGCGCTGGCGGTGCAGGGCGAGGAAGCGCAGCAGGAAGCCGCCGTCACGCTCTTCGAGGTGATGGCCGGACAGCACCGCCGGGATGGTGCCCCAGTTGCGGTCGCGCACGGCCACGTAGATGCGACGCACCAACTCGCGATCGCCCAGGCGCAGGTAGCGGAGGTCGCCCAGGTTCGGGTCGTAGTAGAGGGACAAGGGACCGGCCCGCAGTGGGCGCCAGTCGGACGGCTTGTCGGGGCGGCCGAAGCGAAGGCAGTTGCGGTCGGTCAAGGCTGTCCTCCCGAGCGTCGGTCGCCGGGGTGAGCGGCCACCGCGTTGGCGAATGGTAGCATCGGCGCTGGTTGCCATCAACGGCGAGCGAGACCATTGCCTACCGCATCGGCCGCGGGGATGGCATAATGGAGCCAGGATACTTGTAGGAGGGTACAGGCGATGCAGCCGGAGATAGTGGCGGACACCCAGTGCGAGATCGGCGAGAACCCGCTGTGGCACCCTTTGGAGAAGCGCGTCTACTGGACCGACATACCGCGCGGCCGCATGTACTGGTATGACCCGGCTACCGGTGCGCACAAGTGCTTCTACGAGGGCGACGTGGTGGGCGGCTTCACCATCCAGGCGGATGGGGCGCTGTTGCTGTTCATGGCGCGGGGGGCGATCAGACTCTGGAAGTCGGGCCAGTTCACCACGATCATAGACGAGATCCCGGCCGAGCGGGAAAGCCGCTTCAACGACGTCATTGCCGATCCGTACGGCCGGGTCTATTGCGGCACCATGTCCACCGAGTCGCGGCTGGGACGCCTCTACCTGCTGGAGACCGACGCCACCCTGAAGCTGATCCTGGACAATGTCGGAACGTCCAACGGGCTAGGCTTCACGCGGGATCAGAAGAGCGTCTACCATACGGATTCCAGGAAGCGGGAGATCTACCGCTTCAAGCTGCACTACGACACCGGCTACCTCAGCCACCGGCAGGTCTTCGTCAGCGTTCCCGAGGGCGAAGGCGGCCCGGATGGGATGACGGTAGACGCCGAGGGGCGGGTGTGGTCGGCGCGCTGGGACGGGGGCTGTCTCGTCCGGTACGACGCCGAGGGCAAGGAAGAGCGCCGGATCGAGTTCCCGGCGCGCAAGGTGTCTAGCCTGACCTTCGGGGGCGACAAGTACGAGGACGTCTACGTGACCACGGCAGGCGGTCAAGACCGGGAGAACGAGGGGTCTGGCGCCGGCGCGCTGTTCCGGGTGCAAGTGGGCGTCAAGGGAGTGCCCGAGTTCATGTCGCGGGTGGGTATGCCGCCGGAGATGTAGCCGGGGTCCGCTAGAACCGAGCGGGGGGTGCTAACCGTAGCGCCCCCCGTGTGCATGCTAGGCCTCGGGGGCGCCCGCGTTCAGCCAGCGCCCGGTGGCTTCGAGGACGCCGGTCTTGTGAACCAGGTTCTGGCGCCGCACCGGTACCATGTCAACCAGGTTGAAGCCGGTGGTGCTCAGGGTGCGCTCCAGGCTGACGCAGCAGTTCGGAGCGCCGCCGCCTCCGCCTCCGGCCACGCAGATGCCGATGGCTGGCTTGCCCTCGATGTCCACCTTGCCGTTCTCGTGGCGGGTTATGCGGCGGAGACGATCCGTGAACGCGCGCATGGACTCGCTGAGGTCGCCCCAGTAGACGGGTGTGACGAACACAGCGGCGTCGGCCTGGCGGATCTGGTCCACCAGGGTGGCGAAGTCGTCCTCGATGACACAGTATCCCTGCTCGCGGCACTTACCCCAGCCGCGCTCGTCGCACTGGCGACAGCGCTGAACATCCATGAGGGGGAGGAAGACGCGACTCACCTCACCTCCCGCCGCCTCGATTCCGGCCGCCAGGGCATCGGCGGCGCGGGCGGTCTGACCCTCCGGATTGCGGCTTCCCAGTACGATGAAGACCTTCATGTTTGACCCCCCTAGTCCATTTGCACAGATCTGCGGCGTGCCTAGAGCTCCTGGCGCGAGAAGCTGAGCCAGCCCAGCCCCAGCGGCAGGACAACGAGAAGCAGCGCGGCCGCCAGAGCTGTCCAGGAGGCCTGCGACCCACCCAGAGCCAGGCGGCTGCCCCAGTTGATCAGCTCGTGCGGCAGTCGCGAGCCGATGGCGGGCAGCGAGCCGGCCAGCGACAGGATCAGCATGGCGCCGAAGCCCCCGGCCGCCGCCGCCACCTGAGAGCGGGCGATGGCGCTGAAGCAGAGGGTGATGGCGACATACACCAGGCACACCAGCACCAGGAGCAGATTGAGCGCCACCCAGCCGCCCAGGGGCGGAGCCTCGAAGAGCAGGACGGTGTAGTAGTAGGCGCCCAGGCCGGCGAGCGCGACGGCGATGAGGAAAGAGAGCGAGATGGCGGCGAACTTGCCCAGCAAAAAGGCGCCACGCGTCATGGGCTTCACCAGGATCAGGGCGGCGGTCCCGCGCTCCTTCTCCTGGCTCACCGCGCCCATGGCCAGCAGGATGGCCAGCAGAATGCCGAACTGGGAGAGATTCTTCACGTACTGACCCACGGCGTCGGCCAACGAGGGCGGCGGAATCAGCTTGGCGATCTGATCGCCCTGGGGCATCAGGCGGAAGAACTCCGGCATCATCTTGGCCAGGAGCGGCGAGCTCAGCCCGAAGAGCACGAAGACGACGGCGACAATGAGCAGGCGGCGCGAGCGCCACTGCTCCAGGAACTCCTTGCGAAGAGAGACCAAGAACATCGCCTACTCCTGATTGACCAGGCGGAGGAAGATATCCTCCAGCGAGGGCCGGACCACCTGGTAGCGCACCACCGGCAGGCCGGACTGCGCCAGCGCGGCCATGAGCAGGGGGCCGGCGCGCTCCACGTCGGCCACCTGCAGGCGGCAGCGATGACCGTCAAGGCTGACGCCCTGCAGCCAGGAGGCGTCGCCGAGGGCGGCCGCCCAGGCGGCCAGGGCCGCGGCATTCTCGGGGTGCGTCTCCACCTCGTAGGCGGGGACGGCGTAGCGCGAGAGCAGCTCCTGTCGGGGCGCCTCGGTGATCAGCCTACCGCGGGCGATTATGCCGATGGTGTCGCAGACACGTTCCACGTCGGCCAGAATGTGGGTGGACATAAAGACGGTGACGGAGCCGCGGAGTCCCTCCACCATCTCCAGCACCTCGCGCCGCCCGGCCGGGTCGAGGGCACTGGCGGGCTCGTCGAGGAAGAGGACGTGAGGCCGGTTGACGAGGGCCTGAGCCAGGCCGAGGCGCTGGCGCATGCCGCGAGAGAAGCCGGCAATGCGGCGCTTGGATACGTCGGTCAGGCCCACCAACTCGAGCAGCTCGGAGACGCGCCGGCGCCGCTCCTCCGCGTCGAGGTCGAAGATGCGGCCGATGTAGTCCAGGTACTCGATGGGCGACATCCAGCCGTAGAAGGCCGGCTCCTCGGGCAGGTAGCCGATCCGTCGGGCCAGGTCGGCCCCATCTTGGGCCAGATCCACCCCGTCGACCCGGGCCTGCCCGCTGCTGGCGCGGGCGAGCCCGGTGAGTATGCGTATGGTGGTGGTCTTTCCGGCGCCGTTGGGCCCCAGGAAGCCGTAGATGCTGCCCTCAGGCACGGTCAGCGTCAGCCCGTCCAGGGCACGGACCTCGCCGAAGGTCTTGGTCAGCCCATCGCAGCGGATGGCATCCACCTACTCCTCCCGTCCGGCGACGAAGTAGACAATCGGGCCCACGATCCCCAGCAGCATGATGATGAGGACCCACCAGGTGCGGGAGAGCAGACGGGTATATGGGCGCCTAATCACGTCGACCAGGGCCGCCACCGCCAGCCCGAGCTCGATGATGATCACGGGGATGAGGAAGGGAAGGTAGTCGGCGATCTGGTTGAGTTCTGCCATGGTCGTCCTCCAGGGCGTCAGCCGGGCAGCCGGTCGATGGACACGCTTTGCAGCGAGCATTATAACGGCGAAGAAGGCTTTGTTCCAGCAGTTCTCGGCCAGATCCGGCTAGGTGAGAGGGTGGTGACAGAGTGAAGGCAGTCAGGCTAACGGCCATTGGTTCGCCGCTGGAAGAGCAGGAGGTGCCGGTCCCGCGTCCGGCCCCGGGGGAGGCGCTGGTGCGGGTGCGGGCGGCGGGCATCTGCCACTCGGACGTCCACTATCGAGCCGGCACCTCGCCGGTGGGCCCGCTGCCCATCACGCCCGGCCACGAGGTAGCGGGGGAGGTAGCCGCGCTAGGAGCAGGGGCGGCAGGCCTGCGCGAGGGAGACCGCGTCTGCCTGCACTACCTGGCGACCTGCGGCCAGTGCGAGTACTGCCTGCGCGGGCAGGAGCACTTCTGCCGGCAGGGGGCGATGATGGGCAAGCACCGGGACGGCGGCTTCGCCGAGTACGTGCTGATGCCGGCGCGCAGCCTGGTACCGCTTCCAGAGGAGATAGGCTTCGACGCCGGGGCGGTCATGATGTGCTCTTCCGCTACGTCGCTGCACGCACTCCGGGTGGGGCGGCTGCAGGCGGGGGAGACGGTGGCGGTCTTTGGCGCGGGCGGGCTGGGGCTGTCGGCGGTGCAGCTGGCGGGGGCTCTCGGCGCCCTAGATGTGTACGCCATCGACATAGATGGGGAGCGGCTACTTCTGGCGCAGGGCTACGGTGCCACCCCGGTGAATGCGTTGGGCGGCGACCCGGTTCAAGCGCTGAGGGAACTGACGTCCGGCCGCGGGGTAGACGTGGCGCTGGAGGTGATCGGGCTGCCGCTAACCATGCGCCAAGCGGTGCGCAGCCTGGCGCCGATGGGCCGCGCCGTCCTGGTGGGCATCACCGACCGGCCGCTGGAACTGGACTCCTACCGCGAGCTCATCGGCCGGGAGGCGGCGGTGATGGGGTCGTCGGATCACTTGCGCAGCGAACTGGACCTCTTGCTGGAGTTCGCCCGACGGGGCCGGCTCGACCTGTCGGCGGTGATCACCGAGAGCGTGCTCCTGGCGGCGGCGCCCATCAATCAGGCGCTGAATCGGCTGGAGCAGTACGGCGGCGGCGTGCGCACCGTCATTCATCCGTAGCCAGATGGGCGAGGGAAGCGTCGCCGGAGGCGACGCGGGAGGCTAACTTGAGGGGTAGACGACTGCTGTTCTGCGGTCCGGGCCAGGTGGGCTGGGAGGAGTTCGAGGCCCCGTCGGAACCGGGGACGGGCGAGGTGCTGGTGGAGGCGCAGGCCAACGTCATCAGTGCCGGCACGGACACCTCGATTCTCAAGGGCACGCACATCAACATAGCCAACCCCGAGGCGCGCTGGCCGAAGTACCCGCACCGGCCGGGCGGTCACGTCAGTGGAGTGGTGACGGCCGTCGGTGACGGGGTAGAGGGGTTGGCCGCCGGCGACCGGGTGGTGTACCTGGGCGGCTACGCCAGCCACCAGGCGATGGGGGTGGAGGGCGGCCGCATCGTCCGGTTGCCGGAGGCGGTCTCCTTCGAGGAAGGGGCGCTGGCAAGCCACTCGGCGGTGGGGCTCAACGGGGTGCGGGTGAGCGGCCTGGCTCTGGGCGAGACGGCGGCGGTGTACGGCCTGGGGCTCATCGGCCAGTACTCCGTGCGCTATGCCCTGCTGGCGGGGGCGGTTCGGGTCATCGGCGTGGAGCCCCTGGAGGAGAGGAGGAAGGCGGCCGCCGCTATCGGGGCTACCACTTTCGCGCCCGATTGCACCGACCTGCCGGCGGCACTGGGCGACGGCGTGGACGTGACCATCGAGGCCACCGGTGATCCCGACGTGATTCCGGCGGTGCTGCGGTCCACTGGCGAGTACGGTCGGGCGGTGCTGCTGGGGAGCCCGCGCGGCCGGGTGGAGATTGACCCCTACAACGATCTCCACCGCAAGGGCGTATCGGTGATCGGGTCCAACCCCACCGTGAATGCGGCCAATGCTCGCTATCCCTGGACGCGCGAGCGGAACCTGCTGACGGCGCTGGCGCTGCTGACGGCCGGGCGACTGCACCTCGCCGACCTCATCAGCCACCGGCTGCCGGCGGACGAGGGGCCGGAGGTGTTCCGTGGGCTGGCGGCAGGCCCGGCCGGGTTCCTGGGCGTGATTCTGGAGTGGGTCTAGGCGAGACGCTGAGCGAGCAGGGCGTCGAAGGCGCCCGGCGGTAGGTCGGCCAGGCTGGCGACCACCAGATCGGTGGTGAGGGCGGTGTGCGATGTGAGCACGCCTATCACCGCCATACCGGCGCGCTGGGCGGCCTCTACGCCGGCGGGCGCGTCCTCCACCACCACGCAGCGCTCCGTCGGCACGCCCAGCGCGGCGGCCGCCACCTGGAAGACCTGGGGGTCGGGCTTGCCGCGTTCGACGTCCTCTCCGCAGACGAGGGCGTCGAAGAGCGAGGCTGCACCCAGCACCTCCATCACGGTCTCGACGTTGGCGCGCGGGGCGGAAGAGGCCACCGCCTGTCGCCAGCCGGCGGCACGGAGGCGGGCGATCCAGTCGTCCGCTCCGGGCAGGAAGGCTATCCCGCCGGCGCGCAGCAGGCGACGGTATTCCGCTTCTTTGAAGTCGGCGATGCGCGAGATCTCTGATTCCGGGAAGTCGTCGCCGAAGTAGCCCCGCAGGACCACGTCGTTGCGCTGGCCGAAGCTGCGCAGGAAGTCGGCGTGGGTGACCGGGTAGCGCTCGCGGCGCATGGTTTCCTGCCAGGCCAGCCAGTGGTACTCGGCCGAGTCTATGAGGGTGCCGTCCATGTCCCAGAGGACAGCGCGCGGAGCCGGGTGGCGCAGTTCGGGCATGGTTTGCCGCCTGTTGATCGGGCTGTATGACGGGTGATCGGACACAGCGGAGCCGGGGGAGCGAGTCCCCCGGCCCTGCGGCGGACTGAGCCAAGGTGCCAGCGTGTTACTGATGTTCCTCGTAGCGGACGGCGGTGCCGCTGGCGCTCACCATCAACATGCCGCCGCTGCCGCCCGGGTTGATGCTCTCGTAGTCCAGGTCCACAGCGATGACGGCGTTGGCGCCCAGAGCCAGGGCCTGCTGCGCCATCTCGCTGACGGCGATGTCCTTGGCCTTGCGGAGCTCTTCCTCATACTCGGCCGATCGGCCGCCAACGATGTCGCGCAGTCCGGCGAAGATGTCGCGGAAGATGTTGGCGCCGAGAATGGCCTCGCCGCTGACCAGCCCGAAGTACTGGGCGATGGTCTTGCCCTCAATCGTGTTGGTGGTGGTAATCAGCATCGCTCCCTCCTTCACCAGCGGTAGTGGATGCCTCCCCACGCTGCCGCCGCATTATGCGCCAAAGACGGCCGGCTGTTAAGCCGCCGCTTGACCCAGGCACCGGGCCTGGATATACAGACGCTGACCGGACTGGCAGTCCGGAGGAGGATGTCATGATTCGTTTGGCGGTAGACACCAAGTTAGGACGAGAGCAGGTCATGGAGCGGGCCCGGGCGCACTTTGCCGGGCGGCTGGGACTGACCCCACAGCAGGTGTCCGACTGCTGCGTGTCCTACACCGGCGGCGGTGGGCACGTGAGCGTCAGCTTCGAGGACGGCGCCCCGGCGAATCGCACGCGAGTCGTCGTCGAGTCCCAGGAGTGGGACGAGGACGCGAAGGCCTTCGCTGCGGGGATCAGCTAGCTGCTTTGGCGAGGGGATCGGATTGGGGGCGGAGCAGGTTGGCTCCGCCCCGACTGTTCTCTCGGAGGGGAGGGGTGCGGTTGAGCGCGGGCGAGACGATCTACTGGGCGGATCTGCACAACCACAACGAGGTCGGCTATGGGCGGGGGAGCCTGGCGCGAGCGCTGGAGATCGCCCGAGAGCATCTGGACGTATTCTGCTTCACCCCGCACGGCCAGTGGTTTGACGAGGCCAACACGCCGCCCGAGGTGCACCGCAAGCACCAGGACGGCTTCGCTCTGGTGGAGGCCAACTGGGAGCGGGTGCGGCGGCGCATGAACGCCGCCTACCGTCCCGGACACTTCGTCACCTTCCTCGGGCACGAGTGGCACTCATCCCACTTGGGCGACTATCACGTTGTCTATCCCGGCAGCGATCACTGCATCAGCTACTTCGACGGTATCCGGGCCCTGCAGCGGTACGTGGTGGAGCAGGGGGCGATCATGGTGCCGCACCACGTCGCCTACGCCCGCGGCTCCCGCGGCATCGCCTGGGAGCACTTCGATCCCCAGGCCTCGCCGGTGGTGGAGGTCTTCTCCGAGCATGGCGGCACCGAGACGGAGTGGGGCCTGTGGCCGATGGTGGGGCACTCCATGGGCCCCGCCTCCAGCACGCAGACGATCCGGTGGGCGCTGGAACAGGGGCTGGTGTTCGGCTTCACCGCGTCATCGGATGACCACCTGGGCCACCCAGGCGCCTACGGCGAGGGCCTGACCGGCATCTTGGCCGAGGAGTTGACCCGAGAGAGCGTCTTTGCCGCCCTGCGTGAGCGACGCACCTATGCCGTCACCGGCGACCGCATCGGCTTGGGATTCACGGTCAACGGGGCACCCATGGGCAGTGTCATCGGCGCGACCGACCGGCGCATGTTGCAGTCGAGCGTCACGCTGGAGGACGAGCCGGCGCTGGTAGAGGTTATCAAGAACGGACGGGTCTGGCGGCAGCTCCCCACCCTGGGACTGGGTGCGGACGAGTCAGAAGACGTCGCCGAGTTCCGCCTGCGGGTGGAGTGGGGCTGGGGCGGGATGGAGGAGCAGCGGGTGACGGACTGGCGAGTGCGCCTGTCTCTGAGCGAGGGCGAGATCGCGGAGGTGGTCCCCCACTACCAGTCCGGCCCCTACGACGAAGGGCGGCGCAACCGCATCGTGGAGCGGAGCGATCGCACCCTGACCTGGCAGTCGCACACCGCGCGACGTCAGGCGTTCCGCAGCGTGGCGACCAACGCGTTGGTGTTCACGGTACGCGCCCCCCGGAGCGCGCGGATCCGGCTGGAGACGGAGCTGCCGGCGGCACGGCAATTCGAGCGCACCGTGGCGCAGGCTCTGGCAGAGAACCACGTAGAACGCATGGGGCCATCGTTCTCGGCGGAGACGCTGCTGATGCATCGCGCTCTCCCCATGGAGGCGCTGCGACGGCACTGGGAGTGTGCGGACGATGGGGGCCCAGAACGGCCGCGCGACTACTACTACCTGCGGGTGCAGCAGCGCAACGGGCAGATGGCCTGGTCGAGCCCGGTCTGGGTGGAGGCGTAGCCGCAGCGGAAGAGGGTGGAGTTTCTCGGGGCCTACCACGGCCGGGGGTGGAGACCCTTCGCTACGCTCAGGGTGACGCGCGGGAGGCAGGTCGCCCCGCTCCGCACGGAGTGACGACATACGGTCAGATGGCAGGCGAGCCGAGAGGCAGTGCCGTGGCTCGGCGGCGCCCCTAGATGTGGTGCGGCACCTGGATGATGACCACGTCGGGGAAGGCGAGCAACCGGCGGCGGAGCAGGTTGGCCGTCTGGTTGTGCAGCGACTGCTCCGCCATGGAGCGAGGGATGAACTCGGGCACCACGACGGTGGTGATCATGTTCGGGAACTCCACCATATGCACGTGCTCGATGTACTGGATCAGCGGATCCAGGATGTCCCGGTACTGGTAGTGAATGAAGATTAGCTTGGCTTCATCGGTGAGCTCGGGGAAGCGGCGCCAGCGCTCCAGGATGTGACGTTGGCCCTCGGGGTTCTGACAGATGTTGACGACGCGGATGTCCTTGGTAAGCCGGTGGGCGTACTTGAGAGCGCGCAAGGTACCCCGGTGGACATCGGCGATGGGGATGATGACCACGTCGGCGACGTCGGTGAGAACGGTCTCGTCGACACCCAGGGTGGTCAGGCGCGCTGCCACCTCGCGGTAGTGCCGATTGATGCGCTGGAACAGCATCACCAGGGCAGGCACTGCCGCGACCACGATCCAGGCGCCGTCAAGGAACTTGGTGGCGATCAGGACTAAGAGCACCACAAAGGTGACAATGGCGCCCGTGCCGTTCACGATGCGCTTCCATTTCCAGCCGGCCTCATAGTGGATGGTGGTGGCGAGCGTCTCCACCTCCGTTCCGGGAGGGACCCGGCCGACCCGCCCCATGAGGCGGAACATGCCCGCCTGGGAGAGGGTGAAGCTGGCCATCACACCCAGGGCATAGAGTGGCAGCATGGAAATCTCATCGGCGCGAAAGACCAGGACGATCACCGAGGCCAGCACGGCGAGGGTCACGATCCCGGAGCTGAAGACCAGGCGGTCGCCTCGGTTCTGAAGCCATCGGGGCATGAAACCGTCCCGCGCCAGGAAGGCGCTGAGTCGGGGGAAGTCCTGGTATCCGGTATTGGCAGCCAGGAACAGGATGAGGGCGGTGAACACCTGCACCCAGTAGTAGAGAAAACCGCGCCCGGCGATGAGGTCCGTCATCTGCGAGAGCACGCTGTTCTCTGCGATCGGGACGATCCGCAGATGGGTGGCCAGGTAGGCGATGCCCAGGAAGAGCACCATAGCGATTACGCCCATGGCCACCATTGTCTGGGCGGCGTTACGCGACTCCGGGGGCTTGAAGGCCTGCACGCCGTCGCTGATTGCCTCGATGCCCGTGAGCGCCGTGCAGCCGGCGGCGAAGGCGCGCAGGATCAACCACACGTAGGCGAGGCCGGTCAGATCCGCAGCCGGCGCGATAACCTCTGGGTGTAGGTCCAGGGGGCTGGCGCCGAACCAACCGAAGTAGCGCGCCAGGCCCATGGAGACCACGACGAATACGCCTCCGACGAAGGCATAGGTGGGGAAGGCAAAGACGGTCCCGCTCTCGCGCAGGCCGCGCAGGTTGATCCAGGTGATGAGGACAATCACGGCCAGGGCGATGATCACCCGGTAATCGTGGAGGTCAGGAAAGGCCGAAGTCACGGCCCGCACCCCGGCCGATACCGAGACGGCCACCGTCAGAACGTAGTCCGAGAGGATGGCGCCGGCGGCCACCAGGGATGGTGTTACGCCCAGGTTGTCCTTGGCGACGAAGTAAGCCCCACCGCCGCGCGGGTAATGCATGATCGTCTGTATGTAGCTGAAAACGACAATGGTGACGAGGACGGCGATGCCGATGGCGATCGGCCAAGTCACGCCCAGCGCTCCGCTTCCCAGGACGATCAGGATGCTCATGATCGCTTCGGTGGCGTAGGCGTTACTGCTGATCGGGTCGGACGCGAAGATGGCCAGGCCCCGGAGCTTGTCGAGGCGCTCGTGCTTCTCGGCGGAAAGGGGGAAGGGCCTCCCGATCAGGAAGCGCTTCACTTGATTCCAGGTCATCCGGTGTCCTCAGAACGATTCCAGGCTGGGCCCGGTTTCTGGCCGGGCGGGCGGCTAGGCGATGTTGGTTGGCTGCGTCGCCGCGTCTTCCTCCGAGGATCTTGCCGCAGTCGGATGCCTGCCCGCCTGAGACGCGCGCCGACACGTGGGGGTGAGTGCGCCGTCCAGGTGGGGGTTCCGGCTTCGTTTCTGGGCGCGATCGCCCAGTCGCCACCAGGGAGATAGATGCTGTGACCGCCACATCAGGGTGGCGGCCACAGCGATAATCTAGATCGGCCCGGTCCGGTTGGCAAGAAGCGACCCGGGCATTGTGTGGCGCCGATCAGCCGGGGATGGTGACGTCCGACAAATCCTCTTCCGGCTCGGGGAAAGCCATGTCGAAGCCGCGCAGAGTGTCCACCACTACCTGGGCGACGGCCAGGTTGCGGTACCAGTTGCGGTTGGCGGGGATGACGTACCAGGGCGCCCAGTCGGTGCTGGTGCGGGTGAGCATGGCCTCATAGGCCTCGGCGTACTCGTCCCAGCGTTCTCGCTCCTTGAGGTCTCCCAGGGAGAACTTCCACCACTTCTCGGGGTGGTCGAGCCGCTCCTGCAGGCGGTCCTTCTGCTCGTCCTTGGAGATGTGGAGGAAGAACTTGAGGATGGTGGTGCCGCTGTCGGTCAGGCGGCGCTCGAAGTGGTTGATCTGTTCGTAGCGGGGCTCCCACACTTCGGGCGGAACGAGGTTATGCACGCGCACTACCAAGACGTCCTCGTAGTGCGAGCGGTTGAAGATGCCGATCATGCGGCGCGCCGGGAGGGCCCTGTTGATGCGCCATAGGAAGTCGTGGGCCAGCTCCTCGGCGGTGGGAACCTTGAACGAGCTGACGTGGCAGCCCTGAGGGTTGACGCCGCCCATGACGGCGCGGATGGTGCCGTCCTTGCCGCCGGTGTCGGTGGCCTGGAACACGAGCAGCAAGGTGTGCTTGTCCTCGGCGTACATCAGCTCCTGCAGCTTTGGGAGCTTCTCAAGCAGCTTGGCGAGTGCGCGCTTGCCGTCTTTCTTGCTGAGGCCGCCGTCGAACTCCGGGTCGTGGTCGGCCAGGTTGACGACGGTGCCGGGGGCGATCATGTGCTCGTGCGCCATCGGGCTTCCTCCCTGGGGGTTGGGGCTGCGGTCATGTTACGTTGCCGGGTACGGGGGCATCAAGCAGGCCATCCGTGGGCTAACTTGGTTCCGGTCCGTCCGTGGGAAGACGGGCGGCGAGTTCGTCCAGTTGGCGCTCGACGCGCTGCTGGCGGGCCCAGATGGAGTAGAGCAGCAGCAGCGGCAGGGCCCAGAAGACTATGTACGCGGCTACCAGGAAAGGTGACATAAGTACCCCCTAACCGAGGTTGAGGTCCTCGGATTCGCGCAGAGCCGCGAGCCGATCTCGAGCGGCCTCGAGCCGCACTCGCTGGCGCAGGATGGCGAAGTACAGCACGGTGAAGGTCAGCAGACAGAACATCAAGGTCTGCACCATCCGGGGCTCCAGGCCGGAGCTATCGCCGCCGGTGAGCACGTCCGGGTGGATGGTGCGCCACCAGCGGATGGCGAACCAAGAGAGCGGGACGGTGACGAAGGCGACGATGCCGTACACGGCGGAGAAGCGCGCCGTCTGGGCCGGGTTGTCAGCCGCTGAACGCAGCATGACGTAGGCGACGTAGACCAGCAGTTGCACGGCGGAGATGGTCAGGCGCGGCTCCCAGGTCCAGTAGGTGCCCCAGACGGGCCGGGCCCAGAGGGAACCGGTGACGACAGCGGCAGTGATGAAAGTGAGGCCGACCTCGGCGGAGGAGGCAGCGATGATGTCCCAGCGCCTCTCGCCGCGCACCAAGTAGGCGATGCTGGCCAGGAAGGTGACGAAGAAGCCGAAGAAGCCGACCCAGGCGGAGGGCACGTGGAAGTAGAAGATGCGCTGCACGTCGCCCATGCTGAGCTCGCGGGGGGCGTAGAAGAAGGCTGCCAGCACAGCCAGGGGCAGAAGAGCAGCGGCCGCGGCAATGAGCGCCAGGCCCCAGCGGTCGCGTGGTGGCCGGCTCATTCGCTCACCGCGTAGTCGAACGTCAGCATGGACACGGCCACCATGGCCAGATCGTAGACGATGAGCAGATTCACCCATCCGCTTGCCTCCCCAAGGGGGCCGCCGTCCATCAGCCAGGAAGTGGCCTTGACGGCGGCGATCAGCGCCGGCACCACCAGAGGGAGCAGCAGCACCGGCAACAGGACTTCCCTCGCCCGGGTGTTGACGGCCACGGCGGCCAGCAGCGTGCCGGCGGCAGCGTACCCGATGGTGCCCAGGGCCAGCACCAGCAGTACCCCCGGTTTGAGCAGGGGGGCATCAAACAGGATCACCGACAGGGGAACCAGAACTAGCTCAACGATGCCGATGAAGATCAGGTTACCCAGCGCCTTGCCGAAGAACACCGCGCTCCGGTCCACGGGCGCCAACAGCAGTCCGTCCAGGCAGCCGCCGCTCTGCTCGCGTGCCATGGAGCGGCTCAGCCCCAGCGTGCCGGCGAAGGCGATGGTAGCCCAGAGGACGCCGGGCGTGGCGGCGACAGCGGAGCGGCCCTGCAAGTCGAGGGCGAAGCTGAAGATGAGCAGGGCCAACACGGCGAACACCAGCATGGCGCTGACGATCTCGCGCGTGTGTAGCTCGGCGGCCAGGTCCTTGCGGACTATGGCCCACACCTTGGCGGTGAAGCTCAACGGGTCCCCCTCACGCGGTGAGGCGCCGGTAAGCCTGGCCGAAGGCGTCGGGCGACTCGGTGACGGGGGCGTCGTGGACCAAGCGGCCTCGCGCCAGCACCAACACCCTCCCGGCTAGCGCCAGGCCCTGCCCCAGGTCGTGGGTGGTGAGCAGAACAGTGCCCCCCTGCTCGCGCAGTTCGGCGAGGAGCCGGCTGAGGTTGTCTGCCGCCACCGGATCCAGCCCGGAGTAGGGCTCATCCAGAAGGAGTAGCTCCGGCCGGTGCAGGAGCGCTCTCGCCAGGGCCAGGCGCTGCTGCATTCCGCGCGAGTAGGTGCGCACCAGATCGTCGGCGCGGTGGGCCAGTCCCACCTGCTGCAGGAGTTCGTCGGCGCGCTGGGGGCCGTCGGCCACGTCGTACATACGAGCGTAGAAGCCCAGGTTCTGCCGTGCCGTGAGGTCATCGTAGAGCAGAGTGCGGTGGGAGAGCAGTCCGATGCGCCGGCGCGCCAGGTAGGGCTGGCGCGCCAAGTCCACCCCAAGCAGTTTGACGGTGCCGCCGGTGGGTCGGGCCAAGGTGGCCAGGATTCGCAGGAAGGTGGTCTTGCCGACGCCGTTGGGCCCCAGGAGAGCGACCATCTCGCCGGGCTGAACCACGAGATCGAGCCCGGCAAGCACCTTGCGCGCCCCGAAGGACTTGCTGAGGCGGTGCACCTCTATGGCGGGCGGCCGGCTCATGGCTCGGGGGAGCGCTCGAGGCGAGAGCGCACCCGGGCGACGAGAGCGGCGCGCCGCTCGGCGTAGCTCTCGGGCGTTACCTTGCCCTCTTCGTAGGCCTGGTCGAGCCGCGCGATCTCCTGGACCTCGGCTCGCGCCCAGTCCGGCAGCGCCTGCGGTGTGCCCGGCCGCCACTGGTAGTAGGCGAAGGCGAGGGCAGCCGCCAGGGCCAACGCGCCCAGGATCCAGGCTCCGGTCCCGGTGCCGGTGGGGGCAGCGCGGGCAACGGGCGCCGGCGTGGCGGCGGCAACGGGCGCGATCTCGGCGGGCACCAGCGTGAGGGAAACGATCTGACCAGGCTCCATCGCCGGACCGACGTACAGTGATGCCAACCCCATTTCGGTTTCGACTGTGCCCTGCGGGATCAGGACGTTGCTCTCCAGGCCGAGGCCGCTGGAGGAAACCATGGCCATCACCGAGGCCACCGCCGTCTCGCTGCTTCGGGTGAGGGTTAGCCCCTCGCCGCCCGGAAGGTCGTAGGAGAAGTTGATTACCTGAGTGTTCTTGCCCGGTGGTATGGGCTCGGTGAGGGCGAAACCGCCCTCCTCCTCCATGAATCTCTCGCCCAGTCCGAGGCCGTCGAACTGGAGGTTGGCGGCGCCCTCCGGCAGGCTGAACCCAACCACGCGCCGCCCGGCGGCCGTCTCCACGCCCTCATAGGCCGACTCGCCGCTGTTGCTCAGTACGTGGTACTCGCCCACGCGCATGTGGTCGCCAATGGGCACGAGGAAGAAGTGGAGCTGGTCAGTGGTGATGGCGGCCGGGATCGTCTCCGCTTGCTGCGCGGAGACGGTGGGTTCGCTCATGACGCTCTGACCCAGGATCAGGAAGGGCAGGGAGACCAGGAGTACGATGAACCGCATCATCAACGCTGGCCCTCCACGGGCGTGCCGCAGCCGGCGCAGAAGCGGCTGTCCGGCGTCAGGGCGCGGCCACACTCACGGCAGAAGCGAGCCTCGGCGGCAGAGGCGACCGCCGGTGCGGACTCGAGCCCCTGGGGTACGCGTGCAGCCGTCACCCAGCGCTCGATGCTGCGGCCGGGATCCTCGCGGCGGGCAGCGCGGAAGGGCCGGGCGAGGTAGGCGGCTGTCGCCACGGCCAGGGCGGCACCGATGAGAAGCGATGCGCCGGTCATCGGACCACCTCCTGAGCCAGCAGAGTGCTGAGTTCCTCGGTCAACTGAGCCTGAGTCACCGGCCCGATGTGTACGTAGGCCACGCGCCCGTCGCGGTCGAGCACGAACGTCTCCGGTATGCCGGTGATGCCGTAGGAGGCGGCGACGGCGTCTCCCGCGTCCAGGGCCAGGGGGAAGGTGAGCCCGTACTCCTGTGCGGTTGCCGTCACGGAGGCGGCGGTTTCCTGGTGGGCGAGGCCGACGAAGCCAACGCCCCGGGGGCCGAACTCCTCCCAGGCGGCCTGCAGAGCCGGAAGCTCCTCCTCGCACGGTTGGCACCAGCCGGCCCAGAAGTTCACCAGTGCCACCTGTCCCTTGAGGTCGGCCAGGCTCAGCTGGCTGCCGTCCAGGGTCGTCACGTAGAAGCCGGGGGCAGCCTCTCCCACCAAGGGACGGCCGGTGGGGCGGCCGATCACTCCCTTATTGCCACCCCACATGGCGTAGGCGGCCAGGGCGAAAGCCGCCAGCCCCAGGAGCAGCGAGGCCCAGCTTATCAGAGTCTGGCGCTGCTGAGCGACGGGCCCTACCGCCTTGGCGGCACTGGGCCAGAGGCTGACGACACCGCCGGCGATGAAGACCAGGCCGCCAAGCCAGAGGAAGTTGATGAGTGGGTCCACCACCACCCGGATGGTGGCGCCGGAGCCGTCGTTGGTGACGCCACCCAGGACGAGGTACAGGTCCTCTTGCAGGCCGACCTTGAGGGCGGGAACGGCCACCGTCTGCTCGGCGGCCGGGTAGTCGTGCAACTGCGGCTGCAGGGTGGTCAGGTAAGCGCCGTTGCGGTAGACGTCGAAGTCAGCGCTCACGGCCAGGTGGTCGACGCGCCGTTCCTGGGCGGCCGACTCATAGACGAAGGTGTACTCGCCGAAGGTGCGGGGTTCGCCCGACCGCAAGGAGAGCTGTCCCTCGCTGGAGTGCATGCGGGTGCCGATGATGCCCACGGCCATGAGGATGATGCCCAAGTGCACCAGGTAGCCGCCATAGCGGCGCCGGTTACGGTTGAGGGCGCGGCTGAAGGCCACTAAGGCGGATTCGCCAGCGGCGCGTCGTGCCAGCACGGACCAGAACTCGCCCAAGGTGGTGGCGGCAGCCAGCCCCACCAGACCGAAGCCGATGAGCGAGCCAAGGCTGTGGTAGCCCAGGAGGGCGGACACGGCCAGGAGAACCGCCGCACCGATCAGCGGGATCACCAGGCGGCGGCCGAGACGGCGCAGCGCGTCGGCGGAGTAGCCGGCGAGGGGGCAGACGCCCAGCAGCAGCACCAACACGCCAAATTGCGGCCCGGTGACTTGATCGAACCACTCTGGACCGGCTTCCATGCGGTTGCCGGTGAGCGCTTGGGTGAGCGTGGGCAGAATGCTGCCCACGAACACAGACAGGGTGATGGCGCTCAGCACCACAAGGGTGAGGAAGAACATGCCCTCGCGGGAAAACATGGACGCCGCCGGTGCGGCGGAGGAGCGAAGCTGGTCCCGGTGCCGCCGGCCCAGGTAGGTCGAGACGACGACGACCACGACCATGAAGCCAAGGAAGTAGTAGCCCAAGTTGGAGCGGGCGAAGGCGTGGACGGACTCGATGAGGCCGCTGCGGGTGGCGAAGGTGCCGAAGAGCACGAACAGGAACGATAGCACCGCCAGCACCAGATTCCAGACGCGGAAGCTGCCACGCTCCTGCTGGATGGCAAGGCTGTGGAGCAGGGCGGTGGACACCAGCCAGGGCATAAGGGCGGCATTCTCGACCGGGTCCCAGCCCCAGTATCCGCCCCAGCCGAGCACGTCGTAGGCCCAGCGGGCCCCGAGGAAGATGCCCACACCGAGGAACAACCAGGCCACCACCAGCCAGCGGCGGGCGGCCTGGGGCCAGTCCGACCAGCGCCCGGTGATAAGCGCGGCCAGGGCGAAGGCAAACGGAACGGCCAGAGCAACGTAGCCCACGTAGAGGGCGGGCGGGTGGAAGATCATCCCCGGGTGACGGAGGAGCGGGCTCATGCCGGCGCCGTTGCCGGGCACCAGGCTGGACAGGGCAAAGGGGTTGGAGAGGAAGACGGTGATGCCGATGAAGAAGGCGGCGATCACCGCCAGGAAGACGCCGCCCCAACCGGCCAGCGGGCCGGCACGGTCGGGCAGGGGACGCACCACCAGGGCAGCGAGGAGCGCCTGGAGGAAGGACCAGACGAGCAGCGACCCCTCTTGGCCGGCCCAGACGGCCGTCAGCTTAAGGTAGAGGGGCAGCTCCAGGCTGGAGTGCGCGGCGACGTACTTGACCTGGAACTCGTTGCCCAGGAAGGCGTAGGTGAGCAGAAGCAGAGCCAGCCCGAGCAGGGTGCTGGCGGCTATGAGGGCGTTGCGACCGCTCCCAAGCCAGAGGGCCTCCCGCCGTGATGATCCACGGCCCAGCGCAACGGCGCCGTAGGCGGTGGAGATCAGAGCCAGAACCGAGGCCAGCCAGCCGACTTGCGCTGCGATCACAGGCTGCCGGCCTGGTCGGGGACGTCCTCTTGGTAGCGGGTGGGGCAGCGGAGCAGGACCTCGTCGGCGACGAAGACCCCGTCGGGACCTAGTTGCCCGCGGACGATGGCCTGGGTGCGGTGGGCGAGCGAGTCTGGCTTGACGTCGCCGTAGACCACCTCGAGGCGGGGCAGGGTGGGGTCGGCAACGGCGGCGTCGAGCACGGCGGTGAGGCCGCCGGCCGCTTTCACCTCGTCGGGGTCACCCGGGACTTGGGCGATGGTGAAGCGCACCTCAGGGACGGTGGCATCGTACGCGATCGTGTCGCCGAGGACGGCGCCGGAGACGGTGACGCTGCGCGTGGATGCTGCCGGCCCCAGGGCGCGCAGTTCATCTATGGTCATGTAATAGCGGGCGCTGGAAGCCGTGCTGTTGAGCACAAGGACCGCCACCGCTGCCAGCGCCAGCAGTCCGACGGCCACGTACTTCTTCTTGTTGTCCATTGCCTCTCAAGCCTCTACGGTGGGAAGCTAACGAGTGGGAACACCCGGTTCGACTAATGACTGACGATACCAACGGAAGGTTAGGGATGTCAATTAACGACTCCGCCGCCGGCCTGGGCGACGGGGCTGATCGGCCCTAGAATGGCAGGCAGTGGAAGTGGAGGTACTAAGGAGAGAGAATGGGGCTCGAGGGGAGACGGTACGACCTGATCATCAGAGGGGGACGGGTCCTCGATCCTGCCCAGGGGATCGACGGCATACGCGATGTGGCCATCGCTGCCGGTAAGGTGGAGGCGGTGGAGGCATCTATCGCGCCCGGCTCGGGCACCAGGGTGGTGGACGCGACGGGCCGGCTGGTCACACCCGGCCTCATAGACCTGCACGCGCACCTCTACTATGGCGCGACCTACCTGGGCATCGAGCCCGACGCAGTCTGCGGCCCCACCGGGGTGACCACCGTGGTGGACGCCGGTTCGGCGGGCGCCAACACCTTCGCCGGCCTGCGGCACTTCGTGGTGGAACGCTCCAGGACGCGGGTGCTGCCCTTCCTGCACGTGAGCAGCATCGGCCTGGCCACGGACCTGGAATGCCGGAACCTGGAACTGGTGGATGTGGAGAAGGCGGTGCGGTGCGTGGAGGCCAACCGCGACCTGATCGGCGGCATCAAGGTGCGCGCCAACAAGATGGGCGTGGGGGACCAGTCCGTCTTCCCGGTGCACCTGGCGCGTGATGTGGCCGACGTGACCGGCCTACCCCTGATGGTGGACATGTACTACCCACCCCCCAGCGTGGAGCAGGTGTTCCCGCTGCTGCGGCCGGGCGACATCTCAACCCACATGTACAAGGGCTTCCACGGTGGGCTGCTGCGCGACGGCAACACCGTCGTCCGGGAGGGGGCGCTGGCGGCGCGCGATCGTGGCGTCCTCTTCGACCTCGGCCACGGCGCCGGCAGCTTCGCCTGGGAGGTGGCGCGACCGGCCTTCGACCTGGGCTTCCGGCCGGACACCGTCTCCACCGACCTGCACGAAGGCAGCGTGAAGCTGCCGGACGTGAACATGCCGGACTGCATGGCCAAGATGATGGCGCTGGGGGCGTCGCTGGAGGAGGTGGTGCGCTGGTCCACCGCCAACTCGGCGGCGGCGCTCCGACGCCCGGATCTGGGCACATTGGTTGTGGGCGGCGCGGCCGACGTCACCGTGCTGGATGTGACCGAGGGCGAGTTCACCTACTACGACGTGGCGGGAAAGCCGTACGCCGGCCGGCATCACCTGCGGGCGGTGCTGACCGTCTGCCGCGGCGTCATCACCTACGAGGCAGACGCTGAGGGAGAGACCCCGGAAGGTAGGGCGATGTGATTCGGAACGGACTTGGTGATGGGCGCTCGGCCTTGGCAGCGGCGGTGCTGCTCACGGCGCTGTCGATTGTGGTCGGCCGGGCTGGATGGCTGGGCAATGCCTCGGACTTCGGGTCCGGGTTCTTCTTGGGCCTGGCGCTTGTCGCCTACGTCGTGGCTATTCTGAGGCTAAGGCAGGGCAGACAGTCGACCCACGACTGAGCCTCGCGCACCGCAGGGGTTAGCGGAGAGGAGACCATGGCACGGACTGAGTATCGCACGGCCATCATCGGCCTGGGGCGCATCGCCTCCACCATTGACGACGAGATCCGTCCGGGCTCCGGCACGATGCTCCCCTACTCCCACATGGCCTGCTACCGAGATGTGCCCGCGGTGGCCGTCGTGGCGGGCGCTGACCCGTACGAAGAGCAGCGTGACGCCTTCGGGACGCGCTGGGGGGTGGAGCGGCTGTACGCCGACTACCGCGAGATGCTGGAGCGTGAGCGCCCGGACATCGTGAGCGTGTGCACCTCGGCCAAGCCGCGGCCGGCCATCGTGACGGACTGCGCCGAGGCAGGTGTGAGCGCGATCTGGGCGGAGAAGCCCATCGCCTTCAGCCTGGCGGAGGCGGACGCCATGGTGGAAGCCTGCCGGCGGCGGGGAGTGAAGCTGGCCATCAACTGCAGCCGGCACTGGGACGCAAACTGGAACCAGGTCCGTGCCCTGGTTGACGCGGGCGAACTGGGCAAGGTGCAGCAAGTGACCGGGTACGGGCAGGCGGGCATCTCGCACAACGGCAGCCATCTGCTCGACTTGGTGCGCTACCTAGCCGGCGGCGAGGTGACCTGGGTGTTGGGCGAGATGGAGAGCGACGCCAAGGCAGCTACTGACGACGACCTCCAGGGGAACGGCTACCTCGCTTTCGACAACGGCGTTCGCGCCTACGTGCGGATGATGCCCACCGGCGGCGCCTCCTGGGAGTTCGAGGTTATCGGCGAGCGGGGCCGGGTCCGCTCGGTAGCGAATGGTCGCGAGTTCCATTGGTGGCAGACAGAGCCGGCCGCGCGGCGGATGTTCCCCCGGCCGGAGCGCTTGCAGAGCCCGGGCGTGCGGGCAGTGCTCGACATAATCTCGTGTCTGCAGTCGGGTGGGGAGCCTAAGTGCGCGGGGACGGACGGGCGGGCGGTGCTGGAGATCGCCCTCGCTATGCGGGAGTCGCACCGGCGCGGCGGTGTGCGGGTGGGCTTGCCGCTGGCGGATCGGTCACTCCAGATACGCTCGGCGGAGACGCTGGGCGGTGACGTGCCGCGGGCGCTGGCGCTGTGAGGGGGCTGCGCGGCTACCGTTACCGGCAGACAGACCGTCTATGGCCCACATGCATTACGGTAACTGTCTGGGAGCTGTCGTCTATCTCGAAGATGACTCGGTAATCGCCTGCGCGAATCCGCCATCCGCCCCGGCCGGAGAGCTTTCGGCAGCCTGCGGGCCTGGGGTCTTGCCCAAGCCCACGGATTGCGTCTGCAAGGCGCTCAAGCGTCTCGTCGGGGAGCGCGGCCAGTTCCTTCTGTGCTCGGCGAAGGATCCGGGCGGTATACACTACTTACGATTCGATCGTATATCTGCGAGAGCCTGTTCGAAGGGGATCGCCTCGTCGTGAGCCGACAGGGCCTCGTCGTAGGCACGGATGGACTCAAGTTCCTCGAGAGCCTCGGGCAGCATCCTGTACGTCTGCGGTGATAGCACTACGGCGAGCGGGTTGACTTCATCATCCTCAATGAACTGCTCCCGCACGGCTGCTTCCGTCATCTGGTACGCTCCCTTTCTGTGACGCTACGGCCATGTTGTACCATGCAGGTTGGAAAGAGGCGGGTGAGCTATCCAGCGGTCAGAGGTGCCGGACCCTCTCCCCCGCGTAGTGGGACACCCGATCCCAGTCCAGGTCCAGCCCGAGGCCGGGGCGGGCCGGTATCGCCAGCATGCCCTCTTCATCGAGGCGCCAGCCGCCGGCTACGATCTCGTCAATGTAGGGGGAGCCGGAGAGGTACTCCACCAGGTCCGTGCCCGGGAAGGCTGACGCGAGCTGCAGGTCGGCGGCCAGGCCGACGGCGGTGTTCCAGCCATGGGGGATGAAGCGGACGCCGTGCTCCTGGGCCATCCAGGCGATGCGCCGCTCCTCGCTGATGCCGCCCACCTTGGTGACGTCCGGCTGGACGATGTCCAGCGCGCCCGCTTCCAGCCAGGGGCGGAAGGCCTGGCGTCGCGTCAGGACCTCGCCGCCGCTGATGGGCAGGGGGGCGTTGCGCCGCAGCAGGACGTAGTCCTCCAGGTCATCGGGGCGGAGGGCCTCCTCGAACCAGTAGACGTCGTGGTCGGCGAGCATGTGCGCCGCCCGGAGGGCCCACTTGTAGCCGTTGGGCCAGTAGGCGTCGCTGCCGCCGGCATCCACCATGAGGAGGGCGTCGTCGCCCACGGCGCGACGGGCAGCCGCCACGATGGCCTCATCCAGGCTGGCGCTGATGCGGCCGAAGGGACCCCAGCCGATCTTGAAGGCGCGCCAGCCCTGCGCATGGAGCGCCTCAAGGCGGGCGGCGAGGGGCTCGGGCTGCTCCATGAGGATGGAGGCGTAGGGGCGAACGCGATCGCGATAGCGGCCTCCCAGCAGCCGCCCCACCGGCTGGCCGGTCACTTGGCCGAGGATGTCCCAGAGAGCGATGTCAACGCCGCTGATGGCGTGGGTGATGGAGCCGCCGCGCCCGAGCCAGAAGGTGTTCTGGTGCAGCTTCTCGCTCACCCGCTCCGGCTCAAGGGCGTTTTCGCCGCGGTAGAGAGGTTCGAGCACGTCCAGCGCGGCGCGCACGAGACCGTCGTTGCTGAAGACGCTGCCCACGCCGGTGACGCCCTCGTCGGTGCGGACGAGGACCAGGGTGTGGAGGCAGTCCTCGGGGCGGGGCTCCACCGTCCAGCCGCCCTCAGGGGTGCTGCCGCGGAGCCCGTAAGCACGGATGTCGGCTATCTTCACGGGGGCCCTCCTCGTCTACCAGCGAATGTCGGACTGAACGGGGCCACGATGCTGATCGGAGCGGTCGGGCAGGGGCCAGTCGCGCCACTCGTCCACCAACTCGACCATGCGGCTGACGGCTGCCTCGAAGATGACGGCGCCCTTCTCGGCCGTAGCGGCAGTGGGGTCGCCATGCACGCCCTTAGTGGTCCAGCGGCCCCAGTAGTCGGAGAAGCGGACGTAGGGCGTGGTGCTATCGGAGCTCAGGTACTTGCCCTCCACGTCGTTGCCGGCCACCGCGCGGTCCATACGGACCCGCTCGGGGGCCAGGTGCAGGTAGAGCGAGGTCTCGAACTCATCCGCGTGGGCGACGACGGGCGTCTCCTGGATCTCGCGGAAGGCGTCCATGGCGAGGCTGAAGTAGTTGAGGGCAGCGCAGAGCGACTGCGTCTCCAGCGTAGTCTTGCGGGCCACCAGGTCCACCAGGGTGGAGTTGGAGCCGTGCCCGTTCACGACCAGCATCTTCTTGAATCCGTGGTAGGCGACGCTCTTGGTGATGTTCAGGCAGAAGGCGATGAACGTCTCCGGCTCAATGTGGATGGTGCCGGGGAAGTCTATGTGATGCAGGTTGAGCCCGTAGGGCACGATGGGCAGCACCAGTACCCGGTCGGCGGCGCGTTTGCCGACCTCCAGGCAGACGGCCTCGGTGAGGAAGGAGTCGACGTCGAGGGGCATGTGGGGAGCGTGCTGCTCGGTGGAGCCGGTGGGGAGGATGACGACCTTCTGCATGGCGATGGCGTCGTTCATCTCCTCCCAGGTCAGGCGATTGTAGCGGAATTCGGTCTCGGCGCTCATGGTTACACTCCTCTTCGCAGACCTTCCGGTCCGCTGTCATTACTACGCGATCAGAGCGTCTCTGGCTCGGCGGGACGCAGCACCGCCGCAACACCGGGCGCCAGTGTGACTTCCAGAACGTCTCCGCTCACGGTCGTGGCGGAACCGTCGGCAGCGCTCACGTGAGCGTCACCGGGCCAAGGGTTGGCCAAGCGGAAGCAGCCACTCCGCTCGGCCAGGACGGTGACCTCGGTGACCGCGCCCTCGACGCGGGCGGCGCTCACCAAGAAGGCCCCCTCAGTTCGCATACCACTGAAGGACACTTGCCGCCAGCTTGAGGGCGCTCCGCCGAAGAGATGGTTGACACCGGTGCGGGTGTGGAGGAGGAGCTCCATGATGGCGGCGGTCACGCCCATGCCGGCGTCCATCTGCATGATCTCGCCGCGCACGTCCTTGGGGGCGGTGGGCCGGCTACCGATGAGGGTGAACCCGGGCCAAGCCGGGTCGTGCAGGGTGCCGTGCCCTTCGTTGGTGAAGACCCGCTCCCAGATGTGGAGGGCAAGCACAGCCATGTCGGCGTTGCCCAGACGGGAGTGGAGGACTGCCGCCCAGGGCATGGCCCACCCCGACCACATTCCCATGCCCTCGCGCACCCAGGTAGCGAGGCTGCGCTCCACTATCCCACGCCACTGGGGGTCGTGCAGGTCCAGGGTGTCGAACGGGTAGACGCCCGCCAGGTGGGAGTGGTGGCGGTGGCTCTCAGGAAGCGGCAGCCCGTCCCAGAGGGCGATCTGCTCTCGGCCCGAGTCCCCATAGAGGCTGGCGCGAGGTAGATCACGTGCTATGCGAAGCCAGATGGGCCTCGGCTCCACTCCCAGAGTGGCGGAGGCGTCCAGGAGGTCCCGGCAGAGGCGGTGGATGCAGGCGAGCTGGAAGCTGGCGTTGCGCCCCCAGGCGCCCATGCCGGCGCCGCCGAACTCGGGTGAGACGCCCACTGGCAGGGATAAGACGCCATCCTTCTCCTCGAGCATTTCCTCGTAGACGCGCATGGCGCCCACCATGAAGGGGTAGGCGGTGTCGCGGAGGAAGTCGTTGTCGCCGCTGTAGCGCCAGTACTGGCACATCATGTCCGCCATCCAAGCGGTGCAGCCGTGGTCCACCGAACCGGTCCAGAAGCCGCCCATGCAGGTGCCGCGGTCGTCAACGGCGTGAGGTAGCATGAGGCCGTCCTCAATGCCGAGGAAGATGCGGGCGTTCTCGCGCAGTGTGTCCCACCAGGACATGACGAGGTCGAATATGGGCCGCAGGTGATCGAGCCGGTTGCCGCGGTAGGCGGGCCAGTGGCACATCTGCACGTTGATGTTGAAGTGGTAGTCGGAGGACCAGGGCGGCATCTGGTACTCCTCGATCCAAGGGCCCTGGAGGGTGGCGGGGACGCCGGCGGGATTGGTGAGCCCGGCGAACTTGTACATGCCGTAGTGGTACAGGAAGTCCAGTGAGTCGTCGGGCAGGTCGAGCACCGGCACGTGTCGCCAGTAGTCGGCCCACCAGGCGGCATTCGCACGGCGGAGGTGGGTGGGACCGTTTCGCGCCGCCTCGCCGATGAGCGCCCGGGCACCGGCGCGGGAGGCCTCGGCGTCGGGACCGTAGGCGGTGGCCAGCCACAGATCGGAGCCGAGCAGGTGGTAGCCGAGGCAGAGCGGCGGATCAGCGGGGCGCTCCTGAACCCAACCGGCAAGGTCATCGTCGTGGAACACCTGTGGAGGGTGGAAGGAGATGGGCTCCAAGTGAGCGCTCACGAGCGCCCATGCCGGCACGAGCCGGATGGCGCTGAGGTTGTCGGCGGTGGACAGGCTCAGCTGCAGCACGGGCTGCTGCATGGACAGATCGATCAAGGCGACCGTGACAGGGCCGCGCGGGCCTCGAGCCTCTACGATCACCTGTCCAGTATCGAGGTTAAGGGTGGCCTGGCTAAGGGTAAGCTCGTCGGTGAGGACCAGCTCCAGCCGACCGAGCGGAAGCACGCTCGGTCGAGCCGGCTCCCCCGGACGCGGATCCGTACGCTCGAACAGGCGGCGCAGCCCCGCTTCGTCACCAGCCTCCAGCAGGGCGCGGATGGCCTGATAGGACATGCCCTCTCGCCAGGGCATGCCGCCCCGGTGGTCCCAGAAATCGGCGCGGCCGATGGTGAGGCGAAGAACGTTGGCCTCGCCCCAGATCATGACGCCCATGGTACCGTTGCCCTGCAAGACGCCGGTGTGGGTGCGGGGCAGGGGGAAGTGCCAGCGATGGGTTTGGCTCACGGCGATCCTCCTGGGTCTGTGGTCACTCAGTCGTATGAACGGGGCGACAAGGGAAATCCTGAGCGGCGCCAGCACCCTCGGTGCGCCGGCTATGTACGCCGGGACCGAGTCGGTCGTACCGAAGGGAGATGGCCTGGCTGGGACAGCCATCAACGCAGGACAGGCAGAGGATGCACTCCGAGTCGTCCATCCTGCCGGAGCGCACCATGACGTTGACGTCCAGGCTCATGGGGCAGTGGCGGTTGCAGGTCAGGCAGTTGGTGCAGAGATCGGGCCTAGCGGTCAGGCGCAGCGCCGGCCCGCGCACGAGGTTGCTGACTTTGCGGCCGATGATCATGAAGGGGGCCATCCAACAGACGTAATGGCAGCCCGCCCGGCGTCCGATCAGCAGCGCCAGCCCGAGGAAGAGGCCGACCACGATGAAGTAGATCAGGTACCAGGGGGGAGCCGAAGGATCCTCCGGAATGTCCAGGGTCACTCCGCCCTCGAGCCCATAGAAGGGATCCACGCCGTGGAGGCCTCCTGCCCGGATGGCCAGCACGGCGATCAGGGCGACCCAGGGGATCCAGATCCCCCACTTGATCCAGTTACAGCGTCCGCCCGGGACGGCCCGGTCGTTGACGAGGGTGGCACAGTCCTGCAGGCCGCCTGCCGGGCAGCCCCACCCGCACCAAAGCCGGCCGAGGAATAGCGCCCCCGCTAACATGAGCGCGAACACAAGCAGGCTGCCGTTGACGACGCCCTCGGACGCTGCGCCCAGGACCAGGACGGGCGAGAAGTAGTAGAGGGTGACGGGCAGAAGGACGAAGGACAGGAGCAGCAGCAACCGGCGGAGCCGCTGCCGGGTCCGCAGTCTGCTCGTCGGGTTCACATCCTCCTCCTCCCCTGGTCGCCGCCTTGAACTGCGTCCCACGCATGGTGACGCGCCGGATCCCCGAGCTACACGGGTCGCGGCTCTACCAGGGCCTCTCAATTCCGAGTTCGTCCGCCAGAGCCTCAAGCCGCTCGCGATGGTCCGCACTCACCGGGACCCCTATCTCGCGGTACTCGCGCTCGCGGGCCGCCTCCACACCGCCCGGCAGATAGGCCTGGTCGAAGGCAGGGAGTGGCCGGAGCTGGTGGGTGCGGCGCACGTACTCGTCCATCTCCGCCTTGAAGCGTTCCGGCTCGGCGAAGAGCTCGATCTTGAAGGTGAACAGCAAGGAGCCTTGGTTACCGCCCGGCCACTCCCTTGAGGCCCGTTGCGGGTCCACCGGGATGCCGGCCAGCAGGCCGCCCCAGACCTGGCAGATGGCACCCATGCCGATGTGGCGCATGGCGAGGCCGGGAACGATGCGCTCCAGTTCCTCGCGGTGGGCATCGCCCAGGTAGAGGTCGTGCATGGTGCCGAAATCCAGCACCAGGTCGTCCTCCTGCCCGGCGGGAGCGGCGAAGGTGAAGGGAGACCCTCCGGCAGCCACGTTGATGGGCGCGCCGGGCTGAAGGTCAAGCTGGTGGCCGGAGGTGACGAAGGTGAGCAGGTCGTGGCCCAGGGTCAGGCGAGCGTAGATGCCACCGGCGCCGAAGTGACCGTGGTTGCGGGTCATGGCGATGGCCATACCGGTGGCCTCGGCCTTCTCCACCGCCATCAGCGCCGCCTGATAGGCGGGAAAGTAGCCCAGCCCGCCGTCCCCGTCCACCATCACCGTCTGTGGTGCTTCGCGTATGACGCGCACGTCAGGGTTGCTGTTGAGCTTGCCGTCTCGCATCAGCCGGGCATAGGTGGCGATCTGGGTGGTACCATGGCTGAAGACGCCGCGGAGGTCGTTCTCGGCGAGCAAGCGGGCGAGCAGGTCCGCCTTGTCCTCTGGCAGACCGGCCGTCTGGGCGGCATCAGAGACAAACGCCTGCAGGCGCTCGTGGGGGACGCGGATGTACTCCGATGGGGGCAGGTTCATGTGGGAAGGCTTCATAATCACTCTCCCTAAGGGCATCGCCTAACGGCTGGTAGGGCATCGTGGCTGCCTGAGTCGGCTCGTCCGCCGACACCCAGTGACCCGAAAGCAGCGGCGACGTCTTGGTCAGCGGTACTGCGCGCTAAGCCGCCGGCACCCGGTCATTCTAGGGCGGTCAGCGCCGATCGTGAAGTGGCCCCGGCCTCAGGGGGCCGGACGGCCGTCTACGCGGCGATGGCGGCGAACACCTGCTCCAGGATGTCGATAACCATGAAATGGCCGCCATCACGCACCTCGGTGAAACGCGTCCGCGGGATGTTGGCGGCGAGGTAGTAGCCCATGTGCGAGGGCAGGATGGTGTCGCTCGCCCCGTGCCAGAGGTGCACCATGGGGACGATGGCGCCGAGATCGAACCCCCAGGGACGGGCGAAAACCGTCACGTCCTGGGCGTAGGCGCGTACTCCCTGACGGGCGGACTCGCGGAACGACTGGCTCATCATCCGGCCGACCTCGGGGCGTCCGAGTATCTGCTGGTCGCCGGCGCAGAGGTTGCCCCACTGCCCCGCCTCAAAGGCGGCGGCGCCCTCGCGCGGATCGGCGAGGCGGGCCATCAGCGGGTGCAGGATCCAGGGTAGGTAGCGCCCAATGCGGAAGGCGGCTTGCACCCAGGTCCCCAGCCCCTCCAGGCCGCCGGGGCGGTTCGTGGGGGCGAGGCTGCTCACCAGGGCGACCCCGGTGAGGCGGTGCGGGAGGGCGTAGGCGCAGGCCGCTGCGTGGGGCCCGCCACCGGACACGCCGACGACGGAGAACCGAGCGATGCTCAGCGCGTCGGCGAGATGCTCAATGTCGGTGGGCCAGTGCAACAGGCGGCGCCCCCGCTGGAAGGTGGACCGTCCGTAGCCGGGGCGATCGGGCACGATGAGGCGTACCGGCCCCAGCGCACTGCCCGGTGCAGCCGGCGGGCGCTCCAGGCGGGAACCGGGCGTGCCGTGGAAGTAGAAGACGGGCCGGCCGGCCGGGTTCCCGTACTCGGCGTACGAGAGCACGCGGCCGTCCGGCAGGTTGATCTGAGCCTCGACGGGCGTGGGTGCCTCAGCGTGGAGCATGCCCCATAGTAGCCCCGCGCCTCAAGAGCGACAAGGGCCGGACGGCTAGAGGGTCCCGGCCGCCTCGGTAGCCTCCTTCATACGGTAAACATAGTAGAGGTAGTTCTGGAAGGGCACATCCGGGGGCACCAGATGGTCGCACCACGGGATGTAGCCGCCGTCGTACAGCAGGGGGGTCAGGTGCGCCAGTTCGGCGTCGATGGCGTCCTTGCCGGCGGCCATGGCGCGCTTGTCGACGCCTCCGATGAGGCGAAGCTCACGGCCGAACTTACGACGCCACTCCACCGGGTCGACGCTGGCGGCACGCTCGAGCGGGTACAGCCCGTTCACGCCTGCCTCAAGCCACAGGGGGACCAGATCCTCGGGGTTGCCATCGCAGTCCAGGAAGATAAGGTCGACGCCATGGTCACGGAGGCAAGAGGTGATCTTCTTGTACGGCTTGAGCATGAAGCGGCGGAACATCGCCGGAGAGAGGTGCGGTCCGGTCTTGTAGGCCATGTCTTCCCACATGAGGGCGTAGTCGATGTCGACCTGCTCCAGCGCGGGCGTGATGACGGCGACGACGAAGTCGGCGACGTAATCCATCATCTCCTGGATCCAGTCGGGATCATCGTAGAGGGTGACGGACACGCGCTCGAACCCCATCCAGTTGCGGATCCAGCCGTAGATGCTGCCGGCGCTGATGGAGAGCGGGTAGTCTCGCTGGGCCCACAGCCGCTTCATCTCCTCCCAGCGGAGGGGATAGCGAACGGGTGACTCGGGGTTGAGCCGGGGCTTAATGAGCGTCTCCCAGTCTTCCCGTGTTTCCATGGGGAATCTGAGCCACTTGGGCATGGTGAGGTCGCCCTTGGTCTTGAACTCCTGCCGGGTGACGCCGTTGCGATCGCGGTAGATGCGGTACTCGTCGGTCTCTTCGAGCGTTTCCTCGCGGAAGCCCGGGACGAGACCGACGCTCACGCCGACGCCGTCGCGGCGGTCCACGTCGAAGTAGCGCTCCAGGTGGGCATCGGCGGGAAGGCCCTCGTCCTCCCAGCGCTCGATGGTCTCGCGCCAGTACCAGAGCTCCCACTGCGGCACGCGATCGACGGGCTGGTAGTTCATGCAGGCCAGGAAGCGCTCACGATCATTCATGGTGTCTCCCTCGGGCATGTTTAGCAGTGTGGGTGAGGCGGCGCCAGGCGTCCTCCCGGCTAGACCGTGAAGGCTCGCACCGCCTCGGTGATGGCGAGCAGGTTATCGAGCGGCGTCCCGTGGGGCGTGGCATCGCCGCTGGAGAGGACGAAGCCACGGCAGGGGCGCATCGCCTCCAGCAGTTCGGTCACCAGGGTGCGCAACTCGGCCGGGGCGGCCCACTTCATGGTGGGCGGGGCGAGCCCGCCGATGATGACCTTGCCGTCACCCCAGATGGCGCGCGCCTCGGGAGCGCTGAGATCGCCAGTGGGCTCAGGCCCGAGCGAATCTACCCCGTCCTGCCGGCCCTGTCCCACCAGTTCGGCCACTCCCTTGAGGGTGCCGCACATGTGGGTGATGAAGAGCTTGCCGCCGGCATGGCAGATGTCGGCGTACTCGTCGATGTAGGGGAGGCTCCACTGCCGGTAGATGGCAGGCGACATGACCGTGGTGGAGGTGTCCTCGTAGTCAATGATGAGGGGGGCGGGCGAGGAGGCCAGCACCTCATAGACGCGCTTGTTCCGCCGGTGCATAGCCGCCATCAGCTCCGCCATCTCCTGGGGATGGTCGGCGAGAAAGTAGTAGACCTTCTCGATCTTCATGTCGTGCTGCAGGAGCGCCTGGATGGGAGACAGCGGGCCACTGGGCACGGCCAGCCCGTCATCTCCGATGATTGCCTGCGCCTCGCGCCAGCGGTCGTAGTCGGGCTCGACGACGGAGTGCTCGGCGAGGTAGATGAAGGGCTCGAAGTCGTCCAGCGTCTGAAGCGGGGGGTGGTGGAGGAAGTCGGTGGATTCGGTGAGGCGCCATTTCTGAGTCAAGGTGCCGACCGGGGTGTGGATGAGCTGGGTGCGCTCCTCGCCGGTCACCCGGTCCTCGTACTCCGCCCCGGGGACAGTCGTTCTGACGGTGGGGGTGTGACGCTCGAGGATGTCGGCGCCAATGTAGCGGAGCGACTCCACCACGTTCATGGTCTTGTCGGGTGGCAGGGAGCGAGTGAAGTAGCCGTCGATCAGGGGCGCCCACGGTACTCGGTCGATGGGTTCGAAGTGTAGCGCCGCCAGCAGGCGTTCTTGACCGGTCATTGACTCTGCTACCTCCCCGCCAGGCCGGTCAGCTGAACACCGGCGATGAACTGCTCCTGGGCCAGGAAGAAGATGACGATGACGGGGGCAACGGTTATCACGGAGGCCGCCATCACCCAGTGCCAGTCGTAGCCGAAGCGTCCCTGGTACATCCGTAGCCCAAGGGAAAGGGTGTAGTTCCGGTTCGAGTTGAGGTAGATGAGCGGCCCCATGAAGTCGTTGTAGTGACTGAGGAAGCTGAAGAGGCCAATGGTGATGAGCGCCGGGCGGGTGAGGGGCAGGATGATCTGCCAGAAGATGCGGAAGTAGCCGGCCCCATCCATGATGGCGGCTTCGTCCATCTCGTAGGGTATGTTGCTACAGAACTGCCGGTAGAGAAAGATGTAGAACGCTCCTCCTCCAAGCCAGGCAGGCACGATGAGAGGGAAGAATGTGTCTATCCAGCCCAGGCTGCGGAAGAGGACGAACTGCGGCACGAGCAGCACCGCGCCCGGTAGCATCATGGTGCCAATGACCAGGGCGAATACCTTCTCTCGACCGGGCCAGCGCAGCCGGGCAAACGAGTACCCGCAGAGGGAGGTGCTCAGCAGTGTCCCGATCAGCGCCGTGACCGATATGACCATCGTGTTGCGTATGAAGAGAGGCATGGGAAGGATGGTCCACACTTCCTGGTAGTTGGACCAGCGCAGCGTCTGCGGAATCCACTGGATGGGCCGGGTGAAGACCTGCCCTGGATGCTTGAACGAGGTGGAGAGAGTCCAAAGCAGGGGGACCATGAAGGTGATGCCGAGCAGGATCAGGATGGCGTGCAGGAGCAGGCGCCCCGCCAGGCGCTGCACGCTCATGCGCTGCCAGAAGCGCAAGGGGCCGGCGTCCGATGCTGATTTGATGGACTGCTGCTGTGCCATGGCCTCTCCTTCCTAGGACCGGAGCGCTTCGTAGTAGACCCAGCGGCCGGCGAGACCGAACTGGATCACGGTGAAGAAGCTGATGATGAAGAACAGCACCCAGGCCAAGAGCGCCGCGTAACCCATGCGGAAGTACTCGAAGCCGTTGCGCCACAGGTAGAGCACGTAGAAAAGGGTGGAGTTCTCCGGGCCGCCTCCGGTCATAATGTAGGCGGCGGTGAAGACTTGGAATGAACCGATGATTCCGACAACCAAGTTGAAGAAGATGATCGGGGTGATGATGGGAATGGTGATGTGGCGGAACTGGCTCCATTCGCCGGCGCCATCGATGGTGGCCGCCTCCTTGAGGACGGCGGGCACCCCCTGAAGCCCGGCGAGGAAGATGATCATCTGCGGCCCAATGCCCCACACGGACATCATGATGAGGGCAGGTTTGGCCAGGGCGGGCTCATAGAGCCAGTTGGGCCCGGCGATGCCGAAGTTGCGCAGGAACTCGTTGAGAGTCCCGTAGTCGGTGTGAAGTATCTGCAGCCAGATGACGGCGCTGGCCACGGCCGGAGTGATGGAGGGCAGGTAGTAGATGGTGCGGTAGAGGGCCAGGCCCCTGATCTGGACGTTCAGCGCCAGGGCAAGCAGGAAAGCAACGGCAAGCTGTACGGGCACGCCGATGAAGGTGTAGTAGGCGGTGTTGTAGAGCGCGATGGGTACCCGACGATCGCCCACCAGCCGGGTGAAGTTGGCCAACCCGCCCCACTCGGGAGGCGTGATCAGGTCCCACTTCAGGAACAGCAGGAGGATGGAGTAGATCATCGGGCCCATGGTGAAGGCTACGAAGCCGATGAGCCAGGGGGAAGCAAAGAGCCACCCGGCAACTGCCTCGCGGTTGGCGAAGCGTTTGCGGCGGCGGGTGCTCGAGACCGGTGCTGCGGCCATGGAGGACTCCTCGTCCGATACGCGGTCCCAAGGGACTGTCTGTTCGATAAGGGGCGCTTCCTCGGGCGGAAGCGCCCCTACCAGCAGTGCAGAGACGGCTCTAGCCTTCGAGCTCCGACCAGTAGTCGTCCAACATGGCCTGGATGTCCAGGTTGGCCTCGGCGAAGGCTTCCTCGGCGGTGCGCCGCCCGTTGATCACGGAGTCGAGCGCGGGACCGATAGCCTCGTTGTTCATCTGGAGTTCCGCCCCGCTGATCACATGGACGGTGCCCGTGTCCCAGCCGGAGGCGAAGGCGGAGGAGGTGGTGAAGTTGTAGCTCTCCTCAACGATGGGACCCCACATCTCCTCGATGCGCCGGCCGGAGTTGGGCTGGCGCCCGCCCAGGCTGACATGCCGCTGACCGACATCGCTGCCGATGAACTTGAGGAGCTCCCAGCAAGCGGCCGGCTCAGGCGTGCGGGCAGACATGGCGTGCCCGTGGCGGAAGCCGTTGCAGATGGAGCCGGCGGACCCACGCGGCACGGGGGCCACCTCGAACGGGGTACCGCCTTCCCTCGCGGCCGACGGCCCCCACATGCGGGCCAGGAACCAAGGCCCCTCGTAGATTATGGCAACGTTGCCGGTCTGGATCGTGTTGGCTCCGCCCTGCATCATGGCGGGAGTGGGGGAGGCCTTGTACTCGTTCACGAAGTCGCCCACCCAGAGCTGGATCTCCTTCGTGACGGCCGGGTCGTCGAAGTTGGCCTTGCGTGGGTTCACGATCTGGTCCCACTCCAGGGCGCCGTTGAGGCGGATGAAGGGCGCGAGCCGCTCATAGCCACCCTGGGCCTGGAAGCCCCACTGCTCCACTCCGTCGAATGTGCCGGTGAGCGCCTGGACGGTCTCGGTGAACTCTTCGATCGTCCAGTTCGGGTCGGGAGGGAAGTCCAGGCCGGCCCGCTCGAAGGGCTCCCGGGCGCACACCATGACCATGGCGCCGCCGTCGGAGACGGCCATGTAGGTCTTGCCGTCCATGTCGGTCTGGGGTCGGGCGGCGTCGGACCAGACGTCAGTCATGTAGTCGGGCAGGTCGGCGTCTATGAACTCGTTGAACGAGCGGATGACGTTGCGCTCGGCGAACGGCTGCCAGCGCCAGCCCTGGACGTAGATGAGATCCGGCTCGACGCCGCCGGCGATCTGGGTCTGCATCTTCTCGTAGTAGGACCCGATCCATTGCTCGAGCTCGACGCCGATCTCGTCCTGCTCCTTGTGGAAGTCGTCGGCGATGCCGGAGTAGATCTGCATGTCGGTGATGTCGCCCCAGACGGACAGCTTGATCGTCTTGGCGACGCCCGCGGGGGCAGGGCGCCCCACGATCTCCGGTACTTCCGTTGCGGCCGGTGCCGGCGCCTCTTCCTCTGCGCCGCCAGCCGCCGGAGCAGGGGTGGCAGCCGCGCACGCCGCCAGCACACCGGCTCCCGCCATTGCACCGAAGCCTAACAACATCCGTCGGCGAGTCAGGTGAGACATTTCCGCCTCCTCATGGGATCAGATGAACGTCGGCCCTCGAGATGGTGGGCCTCGCCAGCGTGCGAGACCTTATCATTCTCAGTCTACTTGATGCCGCCGATGTCCTTCCATAGAATGGCGACTAACGCGCGACTGGCATGCGACCGGAACGCGACACGGTGGTGATGAAGTGGATGGTGTGAACGCGGCTCTGCCCTCGAGTGCTTTCGTGGCAGAAGTGCGCGATGCCGTGGGGCACCTCTACGACTCGGCCTACCTGGCTCGGCACCCGGTTCTTGATCACCTGCGGGCGTTCTCCGGGGTGGACTCGACCTCTGCGGTGAGGGCGTTTCGCAAGGCGCTGCTCGACGCTGTCGAGGAGCTGCGTCCTCCGGCGGGAACGCCGGACGACGACCCGGCCTGGCGGCCGTACCGGGTGATCTGGCACCGGTTCGTGGTCGGTCGGCAGTTGCCTGCGCTGGAAGCCGAACTGGCACTGGGCCGCCGCCAACTTCAGCGCGAGCAGCGGCGGGGGCTCGATGCTCTGAGCCTCAGGCTGTGGGAGCGGTTCGGTCAGGAGCCGGCAAGGAGGCTCGATTCGCCCGAGGCGGTGCGCCAGGAGGCGTCGCGTCTGGCCAGGCGACAGAGGGTGACTCTGGCGGAGCAGTTGGCGCGGGCTCTGGTGTCCGTGTCGCCCCTGGCGGAGCAGCTTGACGTCACGATTGAGGGCGTACACGCCGACCCCAGGCTGGAGGCAGCGGGAGACCCCACGTTGGTCCGTCAGCTTATCGTGGCCGTTCTGTCACTGGCCATACGAGACGCTCCCGGCGGACGCGTGTCTTTCGAGTTGGCCGGCAGCGACGACAGCGTCGACGTCACGGTGACAGCCCTCGGCCGGGAAGGACAGGAGGCAGCCGTCTCTCCCCTCACTGCTGCCATCGAGGCACTGGCGGAGGGGCAGCAAGCGCGGGTGTGGGAGTCCGGCGATGGGCTCAGCCGACAGATCGTGGTCTCCTTCCCGCCCAGCCCCCGTGAACGACTGATCGCGTTCGTGGAAGACAACCCGGACGTGGTGGCTCTGTTTGGGAGGTACCTCTCGGGGCAGGGCTACCTGCTGCTGGGAGTAGAGGAAGGCGAGACGGCCATGGAGAAGTTGGTCCAGGCCAGTCCGGACGCGATCCTGCTCGACATCATGCTGGAGGACCTGGACGGCTGGGAGGTGTTGCGGCAGCTCAAGACCCATCCGGAACTACGGCACGTGCCGACTGTGGTCTGCTCCGTATTGCACGAGCCGGAGTTGGCCGCCTCTTTGGGGGCAGACGCCTACCTGTGCAAGCCGGTCAGGCCGGCTCGGTTGCTGGAGTGTCTTGCCGCTCTTGTGGCTCGTTAGCGTAGCGCGGCGGGAGAGCCTTGGTGAGCATCTCCAGGAAACGCACGATCTCTCCCGAAGCAAGGCCTGACTCCCTCACGACGTGAATCTCCCCCGGCGCCGACCGGGCGGCAGTCTCAGCCGGTCGGCGAGCGGTGACCACCATGACGGGGACGGAGCGGTAGAGCCGCGAGCGCTGGAGAAGATCCAGGAAAGCCGTCCCGCCCATGCCCGGCATCAGCAGATCAAGCACGATGAGGTCCGGTAGGTCGGGCTGCTTCTCTTCGAGCCACGCCAACGCGCCCTCCGCCGTTGTGAAGCTGGCTACCTGAGCGGCGGGCCACCGGCGCTTGATGACCCGCCCCAGGAGGCCAAGCATGTCCTCGTCGTCCTCTACCAGCAGCAACTGGCGGGGATGCGAGCGGATGCGGGCTATGGCGGCGACCAACTCCTGCCCGGATACCGGCTTGATCAGGAGTTCGGAGACGCCCAGCCGGCGGCCCGCCGTTCTTTCGGTGGGCACCGCAGACACGACAATGGGCACATCCAGGCCCGTTGTGCTCCGCGACAGGGATCGCGCCGCCTCCAGGGCCTGCGGGAGCCGTTCTTCGGACGCGGGGGCGAGGACGACCGCTTCCGGGTGGTTCTCGCGGATGACGGCCGCGAGATCGCCCTCTGATGGTGCGGCGACGACGCGGAGGCCTTCCAGGTGCCGCTCGAGCAAGCGTACGGCGATGGGGTCGTCGCTCGCCACCACCAGCGTCCCCGCCTGGGAGCGACTCTCGGAGCGGTGCGGCTGAGCCCGCCGTGGCTCGACCGGCTGTTGTGGGAGGCGGCGTTCGGGGCGCGGGAGGGCGAAGTAGAAGGTGCTGCCGCGTCCGAGTTCGCTCTCGGCCCAGATGCGACCACCGTGCAGCTTGATGAAGTGCTTGGAGATGGTGAGCCCGAGGCCCACGCCTCGGTTGCCCAGGGTGACGGAAGAGTCGACACGCTCAAACTCGTTGAAGATGGCGTCGAGCCTCTCCGGTGGGATTCCGGGACCGGAGTCGCGCACATAGGTGATGAACTCGGCATCGGTGCTCCAGGCTCCCACCTCGATGGTGCCGCCGGGAGCGTAACGGGCAGCGTTGTTGACCAGGTTGAGCAGCACCTGGCGAATCCGGGTGGCGTCCAGATCGAGGACCGGGGCATGGCTCGGCAGGCTAACGCTCAGCTCGGCGCCTGACTCGCGGATCAGGATGCTGGCCGAGACGAGCGTCTCGCGGATCAGGCGCAAGGGTTCGGTGGGTTGGGGCAGGACGGGCAATCGCGACGCCTCGATCTGCGAGAGGTCGAGCACGTCGTCGATCATGCCGAGCAGATGTTCGGCGTTTCGCCAGACTTTGAGCAGGTCCTCGCGCAGTTCAACCGAGGCCGACTCGAGCCCATAGGCCTCCGGCGCCGTGCAGATCATCTCAGCGAAGCCCACGATGATGTTCAGAGGCGTGCGCAGCTCGTGGCTGATGTTGGCGACGAAGCGAGACTTGGCCCTCCGCGCGTCCTCGGCTTCACTGCGCGCTTCTTCCAGCTCGTGCAGGGTCCGATTGAGCACGCTGTGCGCCCGGCGCAACGAGTCCAGGGTGCGACGCAGCTGCGCCCGGCGTTGGGTAACCTCGGTGGCCGTCTGCCAGGCGCGCGCCTGGCTCTGCATGGCCCAGCCTAGGGCGGTGTAGAGGTTGCGGGTGGAGAGCCAGGAGCCGAACGCGCAGAGCCAGGTCACGCCGAGCGGAGGCGCCAGGCTGGCGGGAGGAAGGTGTGGCGGGCGCAGCAGGATGGCCGCCGCGGAGATGCCGACGGCCAGCCCGAGGGAGGGCCTTACGCCCACCACCAGCGCCGCCACCATCACGGCAACCGCCTGGAAGTAGAGCCAGTTGGCGTCCTGAAAGATTCTATAGCCGGTGAGGAAGGCGCCGGCCAGACCGAGTAGAAAGAGGTAGCCTCTGACCTCGGGCCCGAACAGTCTCCACGCCGCCAGGCTGGCAATGGAGCCCAGAAGCAGGACAGCGGGCGCCGCCAGCGTCTCTCCCGGCGGCGGCTGCTGATCGACCGTGGACGCGGCGGCGATCCAGGCCCAGGCCCCCACCAGCCCGGCCAGGGCCAGCCCGCGCGCGATGGGCCGGCGTAGCTCGTCAAGATCCAGGTTAGCCTGGTACTGGGTCATGTCAGTGCCTCTTAAGCTTGCTCGGCGGCTGAGTTCGCGGACGCGGTCGGCGTCCGAGAGGCGCTGACGGCAGCCCTAGGATGCCGTCACTTCGCCTCCTCGGTGGTGTAGGCCGGGATGGCTGCGGTACGCTTTCGGCCGTGGCTATCCTCGTAGTCGAGCTCCCAGGTGGGCACCCAGGCCAACGTGACGGAGTCTACGCGGACGTCCGTGCGCCGGGGACGAATGACGCGCTCCTCTGTCTCAGCCGCCACTTCTTCCCACTCATGCCCCAGGGCCTCGGCGTCGCTTTCCAGCTGGCTCTTGAGGTCGTCGGCATCAGCCTTGAGCCGGGCGACGGCGGCCTCCGCCTCTTGCACGTCCGCAAGGGCGGCGCTGGTCAGGCGGCGCTTGGTGGCGGCGCTGCTCAGGCTCTTCTTGCGCCCGAAGATGCCCAAGAAGCCCACGACCGTCTCCAACCCGGAAACGACCTCCTCGCGCTTGCGGGCGTCGTACTCGGCCCGCTCGGTAACCACGTTGCGCTCCGCCCTCTCCTGCTTCTGCGCCAGGCCGCGCAGTTGGGTCTCGTACTTGGACCTCAGCTTATCGACTGCTTCGTCGCGGGCCTCGCGCGCGGCCTGCTGGCAGCGGATGCGGAAATCGCGTTCCGTCTCTCCCGGCTTACCGTAGAGCTTCAGCTTGGGGTTGTGTCGGATGGTCAGCTGCTGGCCGCGGTAGAGCGCCTCGGACCAGTCCTTCTCCAGTCGCCTCAGTTCGGCGATGCTGTCGGCGCCGACGGGCGGCTCCTGGACAAAGAGCGCATCCGGCTCAGGCCCGCTGGCGAGGTCGCGCTCCTGCAAGGGCAGCAGACGGGCGTCGGACCAACTCAGGGACGAGGCCGGATCGCGCGGGAGGATCAGGTGCGCCTGCTCCTCGGTTTCATCCACCCCGGCCCGCGTGTCGAGGTAGCTGACGTAGCCGAGGCCGAGGATGCCGGCGTCATACACCAGCCGCGTGGTGTCGATGGCGGGGCTGTAACCGAGTTCGGCTTCCAGGTCGTGTATAGCTGCCGACTCGCGTCGCAGCACCGGGAGGTAGGACTGGGGCAGGCCGACGGGCAGCGCGGGCGGCCGCGGCGACAGATGAGCCGGGTGAGTGGGCTCGGCCGGGGCAGCGGTAGCCACCGTGACCGCGGGAGCACCAGTGGCGGCGAGGGGAGTGGCAGCCGGCAGCGGACCGGTGAGATCTCGGATCTGCGCCCGGGTCAGCGGGCCGCGGAGGTAGCTCATGGCCCACCGAGTGTACATAACGATCGGCTCGTTTTCGTGAACGTTGTGTAGCAAGAAGACGCGACTGCCGAGGCTGGAAATGAGGCGATCAAGCTCCCCGCGGTTCATGGACTCGCCGCTCTCGGCCATGGCGCTCTCCAGGCCGTCCAGCACTCTCGCTTTGTCGCGCTCGGTCTGGAGGCGGCCGATGAACCAGGTGCCGGCGTTGCTCAGGCCCTTGTAGTCGAGGTCGACCGGGTTCTGGGTCGTCAGCACGCAGCCGAGGCCGAAGGCGCGTGCCTGCTTGAGGAGCGTGAGCATGGGTCGCTTGCTCGGGGGCTCAGCCACGGGCGGGAAGAAGCCGAAGACCTCGTCCATGTACAGGAGGGCGCGCAGGCTGGTCGTGCCGGGCTGAGTGCGCATCCAGGTGATGATCTGCTCCAGCAGGATAGTGACGAAGAACATGCGCTCGGCGTCGCTCAGGTGGGCGATGTAGAAGATGGTGTGGCGGGGCCGGCCATCGCCCGTGTAGAGCAGCGAGCCCACGTCGAGGGCGTCGCCGCTGAGCCAGGCAGCGAAGCCGGGAGAGGCCACGATGTTGTTGAGCATCATGGCGAGGCCTACCCGGTCTTTCTGCGGGAAGAAGGAGTCCACGTCCAGCACTCCCAAGCGCCGGATGGGCGGTTCCTGGACGGCTAGGATGAGCTTGCCGAGGTCAACGTCCTCTCCGGCGCGCCAGTAGTGCTCCAGCAGATTGGAGAGGAGTATGTGCTCCCGGCTGCGGAGAGGATCGGCGTCGACGCCGATGAGGCCGAGAAGGGCGGACACGGTGCCCTGGATGCGCTCACGCAGGGCTTCCTCTTCGCGGTCCCAGTCGAGGTCGGGGGCGTTGAAGCTATCGAGGATGCTCACGGGGCGGCCGGAGGTGGAGCCGGGGGTGTAGACGGTGAAGTCGGCGGCCTGCTGGAGCAGGCGCATGCGCTCGGGACCCTGGTCCCATTGGGCCAGCCCCTCGCGCCAGGAGGCGGCGGTCTGTTCGGCGTACTCCTCGATGCTTAGCCCCTTGCGGGCGGCGTCGTCCAGGTTCACCCAGGGCTGGAAGTCCTCGGGCCGGAGCTCCGGGAAGTTAAGGAGCAGGTTGGCCATGTCGCCTTTGGGGTCGATGATGATGGCGGGGACGTTGTCGAGGGCCGCCTCTTCCAGCAGGGAGATGCAGAGGCCGGTCTTGCCGCTGCCCGTCATCCCGACGCAGACGGCGTGGGTGGTCAGATCGCGGGAGTCGTAGTGGACGGGCCGGTCCAGGATCTGGCCGGCGGCGAGATCGTACTCCTTGCCCAGGTAGAAGCTACCCAGCTTTTCGATCAGCGGCATGTTCGGGACCCTCCTTGGTCGGTAGCTAGCGGGTGCGAGTGGCCGGCGCCGCGGGCCTTACTCACGCGCACGAGGCGGACGCGAGCCGACCACGGTCGCGGCTGGATAGAGGCGGCGGACGACGTCGGGGTCAGCGGCCTCTCCACTGGCCTCGCGCGGGTACACGAGGGTGACGGTGGCGGCACCGGCGGCGGGCAGCAGGTCGGGCAGGTCGAATTGAGCCAAGAAGCCCCAAGCCACGCTCCAGACGCCGCAGAGCCGGTCGTCGTAGTAGCGGGTCTCCACCAGGTTGCGGTAGCTGTAGAGCGCCGCCTCGATGGTCACCGTGTCCAGGCCGCCATCCAGAGCCGCCGCCAGGTAGCCGACAAGCCCGCCGAACCCGACCCCGTACAGCCCCAGCTTGGTGTCGTGGCAGTCATCGCGAGTGCGCAGGTAGGTCAGGCCGCGCAAGGCGTCGAAGACACGCAGGCCCAGGGTGGAGATGCCGAGCAGCATGGCGTCCGAGGCGAGCTTGTACTCGGTGCCGTAGTCTGCCTCTGGGTCGCGTGGGTTGACCTGGCGCGACGCCACCGCTCCGCGGCCGCGGACGTCGAAGACGAACAGGCGATGACCGCGGCGGAGCAGGGCCTCGAGCCGCGCCCGCTCTCGGGGGATGTCGGCGCTGCCGTGGTCGAGCAAGACCAGGTCGGTCTGCTCGACCGGGTCTGCCTGGCGCGGATGGATCATCACCCCGGTGGCAACGACGTTGGGCGCGCTGAAGAAGAAGACGTGCTCGGTGGGGTAGCCCTGTACGGGCTCGTCGAAGATGATTCGGGCGTCCACGGGCTGATCAAGCGGCTCGCGGCTGATCCCCAACACGTCGCTCAGGCGGCGGCGGATTTCGCCGGCATCGCCTGGGGCCGAAGCGGATGTCTCGCCCAGCAGGGAGCGGCTGAAGTCGAACACGGTGCGATCGTCGGGATAGTCGGCGAGGACCTGTCCGCCGGCGGTGGAGTTGAGGTCCGCCTCGGGCATGATGGCGGGCTCGCCGGTGACGAAGTCCGCTGGCCTGTCCTGAAGGTGGATGCGCATCCAGTTGACCACGCCCTGGCGCAGCGGAGCGGTGAAACCGTGGGTGTTGGGGGAGTAAGTGATGCCGACCTTGTCCTCGGCCCCGTAGAGGCGGTAGACCTCGCGGGCGCGGCGCACGGACTCGCGCGCGCCCTCGATGGGGAAGAAGTCGTAGAGGGCAGCGCCCACCATCACCGGCTTGGGAGCCATGGCGGTCAGGTACTGGTAGTAGTCGGGTCCCCAGGCCATGGCGCCGCGCACCAGCTGCTCGGCGTCCTGGGCCTGGCCCGACTTCATGTAGCTTTCCAGCGTCATGACGAAGCAGCAGGGGGCGCCGGCCGCGAACCGCTCATCGGCCATCATCAGCAGGCAGGTCTGCGTGCCGCCGCCGGAATTGCCAGTGACGCCGATGCGCTGCGGGTCCACCTCGGGCCGAGACTGGAGGTAGTCCACCCCGCGCATTCCGTCCCAGATGAAGTGACGGGCGATGCTGGCCCCCTGGACGATGTACTGCAGGCCGGCATAGGAGTGCTCGATGGTGCAGCCGCCGATGTTTCTCCGGCCGGTCTCGGGATCGAAGTACTGGAGACGCTCCCCCTGGCCGGGGGGGTCCATGGCGAGGACGATGAAGCCGTTCTCCACCAGGTCCACGCAGACGGCCTGGTAGCGGGGTTCGGCCTTGCCCGCTTCGCTGTGGCCGCAGACGAGCAGGATGGCGGGAGCCCTGCCGGTCAGGCCTTTGGGCACATACAGGTTGGCCGTGACGTGGAAGCCGGGAAGGCTCTGGTAGATCGTCTTCTCGATGGTGTAGCTGCCCCGGTCAATGACGCCGGTGCACTGCGCCTGTAGCGGTCCACGTTCGTCGGGCAGCCCGCCGATGGCGGCGAGGAAGCGTTCGCGCGTCCGGCGGCGCTCCGCCTCGAACTGGGCCACGTCGGTGATTGCGGCGCGTTCCTGCTCCTGGCGCCGAAAGTGGGCTTCGGCGCGACGGCGCAAGTCGTCGGCCATCTGGTCGGAGACATCATAGTAGCCGTTAACATGCGAGGTGAAGGTACGCATCAAGCCTCCAGGAAGTGGCGAGTGAGCAGTGGCCAATGGTCAGTGGGAGACGCGCAGGCTGTGCCGAAGCATACCGCCTGCTCTCCGCCACCCTCTGACCACCGATCACTGCCCACCGTCCACTCAGATGTAGTCCAGGTGGTGGTATGCCCAGGGAGCAAACGGCAGCGCGCGTGCGATGGCGTCCACGTCCGGCTCTGAGCCGCCCACAACAGTCACCAGTTCTTGCCGGACGGCAGCGCGCAGGTCGAGCCGCGAGAAGAGCAGGCGGGTGAGGGTGTCTTCCTTCATCTCGAGCATAACAGTCTTGGAGGTCGTGCAGGTGGCGGGATGGATGAGGGCCTCGCGCTGTGGCGTCCAGACGGACACCTCCAGCGGAGCGGCCTCGTCGTTCTCCTGCCACACCCGCGGTCCCAGCGCAGCGGGGTCGATGACATAGGCCATGGTCATCATGGAGCTCTCGGCGCGGGGCACCGCCCGGAGGCCGAGCTCCACCAAGAGTGCGGCGTAGGGCGAGTGGTCGGCGCTGTAGGCGCGCAGGTCGGTGTCCCACTCGGCGCAGACGGTCATGGCCTCCCGGAGGAGGGGGCGCGCCAACCCCGCGGAGCCGCCGCGGGTGGCCAGTTCCAGGAGGTGGGCGGAGTTGTGGACGCGCTTCTCCGGCTCGCGACTAAGCAGAGCGTAGCCCTGAATCGCGCCTGCTTCCTCCAGCGTCAGGAGGACGAGTTCCTGGGGGATCATGTCGAAGTAGGCGGAGGCGAAGGCATCGGCCCAGTAGCCGGGGCCTCGCTGGCGGAAGCCGCCGAATGAGCCAAAGGCGCTGCGGAAGACGGCGTCGTACTCTGCCTCGCGCTCCAGGAGGAGATCGTGCTGAGAGCGGCTGACCTTCTGGGGCGGCTGCGGAGCAGGGCTCTCCAGCACGTACGGCCGCAGGTAGGAGAGGTCGTGGTGGCCGGTCTTGGTGTAGAAGCGGTAGCCGATGGAGCGCTCGCCGCCGCGGTAAACCATGAGCGCGTCGCACTGGGGGGCGAGGAACTGGCGGGCGGCATCCATCATCTGGGAGCCGATGCCGCGATCGCGCATGGACTCGGCCACGATCACGGCGTGCTCGAAGGCGCCCCTGATGGTGACCCGGGGATTGATCTGGAAGTCGCGGATGTGGAAGGGGATGGCGCCGACAACCTGGCTCCCGCTGATGGCGATGGCGGCGGTGACGTCGGGGCGCCGGGCCCACCGCAGCCCCGCTTCGTCGGAGAGGGGGGGAAAGTGGGATCGGTGCAGGGCCGTCCAACCCGGGGCATCGTCGAGGCGGAACGGGCGACAGGTGATCGGGTCCATGGCGACGGCAGCTCCCCCTTGGCCGGGTGATGGGCGCCAGTATACGGCAGGGGGCGCGGGGTGACTAGGGGAGGAGGGCCCTCATCCCCCGGCCCCTTCTCCCATGCACGGGAGAAGGGGAGAGGGAGAAGAGACGTCAGCTGAAGTCGCGCGCGAGCTGGGCGCAGAAGGCGACGCCGTCGAGGGCGGGAGCGTTGGGCCACCCCTCCGGCTCGAAGGCGAGGTAGCGGTCGAACCCGGCGGCAGTGACGTGTTCCATCACCTTGCGGTAGTCGGTGACGCCCTGGGCGGGACGAGTGTACTGGAAGGGCCAGGGCTCGCGGCCCGGGGCGGGGACGAGGTTCTTCACGTGCAGGTGAATGACGCGATCCGCCAGTTCCTTGGCGGCGCGAACGGCATCGGAGCCGGCGATGATGAAGTTGCCCCCGTCAAGGGTCACCTTCATGTCGGGCCCGACGCGCTCGACGCACTCCTTGAGCGATTCCCAGGTGTGGCACATGCGGCCGGCGTTCTCGATGCTCAGGTAGAGCCCGGCCGACTTGGCGATCTCGAGGGCTTTCTGCAGGCCCTCGACGTAGCGCGACATCGCCTCGGGGCCGCTGTTGGTGTGCTGGCCGCCGGCGCTGAAGATGTGGTCGATGCCCAGGCGGGTGCAGACATCGGCGCCGCGCCTGACGGCGTCCAGCGAGGCCTCGACGTCAACGTCCGGGGTGATGAAGTCGGTAGTCACCCAGTACAGAGCCGGCTCGATGCCGTTGTCGCGCAGGAAGGCGACGGCGTCGTCCCAGGTCTCGTTGATCAGGTCCAGGTAGGACGAGCGCAGGTCGGCTCCCTGCAGGCCGGCGGTCTTGAGCTGCAGGATGGTGTCTCGCCAGTACATGGTGCTGCCGTCGTCGGCCTTCGGGTCGCCCATGAGCATGTAGCTAGCTTTCAAGTGTACCTCCGGTGATGGGTGAAGCGTGACTCGTGACTCGTGAGTGGGCCTCGTGCCCTTCTCTCCATCACGTGTCACGTGTCACGCCTCATCTCTCTGTCACGTGTCACGTGTCAGTCCCTACAGCTTGGCGATGTAGTCCATGCCGGCGCGCAGGGAGTCGGCGATGTGCTCCAGATCGGCATCGGTGAGGAGGCCGTGCATGGGCGGCGCGAACATGCGGTCGCCAATGTCGGCGGTCACCGGGAAGTCGGCGTCGCTGAAGCCCATGTGGTGGAGGATGCGGCCGGGGTAGCGGTAGGTGGGCTGGTTGCCGACCACGAGGCCGACGCCGGTGTTCTCCGGCATCCACTTGAGCAGAGCGTTGCGTTTCTCGCCGGCGAACTCCTTGGGAACCATGCAGGTCATCAGATACCAGGCATGGTAGTAGCCCTCGGGCTCGGTAGGCAGGACGATCTCGGGAACCCTCTTGGCCAAGAGATCGAGGAGCTTCCAGGCGTTGGCTCGTCGCTTCTCAACCTTCTCGGCCAGGTGCTTGATCTGCACCAGACCGACGGCGGCCTGCAGTTTGGAGATGCGGTAGTTGGTGCCCCAGTACTTCTCCGAACCCCAGTTGCCCAGGGCGCGGATGCGGTCGAAGGCCTCGGAGTCATCGGTGGTTACCATGCCGCCCTCGCCGAGGGTAACAAGCAACTTTTGGGTGTGGAAGCTGAAGAGCGTCATCCAGCCCTTCTTGCCGACCTTGGTGCCCTTGTAGCCGGCGCCACAGGCACGGGCAGCGTCGCCGATGACCTTGGCGGGGCCGTGCTTGGGGTGCGGGTGGCGCTTGGCCACTTCCTCCAGCTCATCGATGGGAGCCGACAGTCCGTGGTCGTGGACGACGAGGATGGCGCGGGTGTTCTTGGTGATGCGGCGCTCCACGTCCTCGGGGCTGAGGTTGTAGGTGACCGGGTCGAGCTCGGCGAGCACCAGCTTGCCGCCCTGGCCGATGATCGAGGTGTGGGTGCCGGGGTAGGTGGCCGCCGGGCTGATCACTTCGTCGCCGGGCTCTAGGTCCAGCGCCATCATGGCCATGTCCAGCGCCGTGCCGCCGGAGGTACAGGCGAAGGCGTAGTTGGAGCCGGTGAAGGCGGCGAACTCCTTCTCAAACTCGCCCACTTCCGGCTGCGGATGGAAGCCGACGCGCCAGTCCATGGAGCTGGCCATGACTTCCAGCAGAGCTTCGACCTCCTCGGGCGTGTACCAGGTGCCCAGCGAGGGCTCACCGGGGACTGGGTGTTCCTTGCTGATGGGCGGGAACTCGGTGGGCACTATCTGACGGGCAACGGCCTTGATGGCGGCGGTCTTCGAGCTTTCCAACGTCATCCTCCTATGATTCGGGCCCGATCGGGCCGGTCGTCGGTGACCCGGGGTACGGTCTCAACGCGAGTGCCTGATCTCACCGGCGTGGCGATTGGCTAGTCGCGCCGGTGGACGTCGGCGATAACGATCTCTTCCTGGCCGGGGTGCAGGCTATGGGCCAGGATGCGCCCCTCGCCATCCACGATGATGGCACCGCCGTCGCAGATGCCGGTGCCGGAGCGCCCGACGCGATTGGTGGCGACCAACGGCCGACCGAGTTGCCGGGCTCGGTCCATCACCTCCAGCCAGCCGGGGCGGAAGCGATGACGGTTGTTGGGCCAGAAGACGATCTGCGGGTCGGTCTCCGCCGCCTGCGCCCAGGCGCGATCGCTGCTGCCGTCGGCGCAGATCAGGCAGGTGGCGCGGACGTCGCCCAGGCGGAAAGGCTCGGGCCCGTTGCCGACGTTGTAGTGCTTGATCTCGTTGCGGATGGCGTAGTCAACCGAGCCCGGCTCGGCACGCCAGATCCAGGTCTTGCGGTACTTGGCGACAAAGCCTTCGGGGCCGCAGAAGACCTGGGTGATGTAGAGGCGACCGTTCTCGGACTCGGCCATCCCGACGCCTAGGTAGACGTTGTTGTCCTTCGCGATCTGAGCCAGGCGCTGGGTGCTGGGCCCGCCGGGCACCGGTTCGGCGACCGGGCGCGGGTCGTCAGGATAGTCCATGAGCACGCCCTCGTGGAAGAGGACGATGCGGGCCTCGCGCCGGGCGGCCTCAGCCGTCAGCCGGGCGACAGCGTCAAGGTTGCGTTCCTTCTCGGCGACGGGGCTGTCCATCTGCACCGCCGCTACCCTGATGCTAGGCATATGCGCTCCTGGTGGAGAAATGGGCTAGGCGCCGATGAATCCGTCGCCCCAGAAAACGGGCTTGTTGCCGCGCTCGGAGATCCACTCCACCGCGCGGATGACCTTCTCTTGGACGTCCGGCTGGAAGATGCTGAGCTCCTTACGGAAGTACTGTTCGTGGATGAGCAGCTCAACCAGCTCGGAGGTATGCGGGCTGGCCCCGACGGTTTCCAGGTGAGGAACGACGTCGTCGAGCTCGTAGCTATTCACCACCATGTCGCAGGACAGGTAGATCATGTCCATGTCCGGGTCCCACCAGTACTCGCGGGTGGCGATGTAGTCGGCCATCTCGTGGCTGAGGTAGTACTTGGTGGCGGCGTCCTCGGTGCGGCGCTGCGAGAAAAGGCCGATGAGTCCCTTGACGCCGCGTTCCTTGAGGGCCTTCACCCCGTCAGCGGTGGCCTCCGCCCAGTGCACGGTGGTGAAGTTGCTTAGCAGCTCCTCACCGGCGAAGCGCGTGATCTGCTCGACGATGCGGTCATAGTCGTGCGCCACTTCGTCGTACCCCGAGTGGCGATAGGGGCGATCGGGCTTGTTCTGCTTGGCATGGAAGGTCAGATGCAGCCAGTCGGCGTTGTCCTGCCACTCGCCGCGAAATCTGTCGGGGAACTGGGGTAACTGGAACAGCGGGCCGTCCCAGACGCTGGGGTCGGTCTGGTAGTAGATGTTGATGTGCACCTTGGTGCCGTAGCGGCGGTGCACCTCGCGCCAGAAGGCGAGGTACCAGTGATCGAATAGGGAGCGGTAGTCGCCCAGCGCCAGGTCCTTGAGGAAGAGGATGTTGTCGTCAACGGAGAAGCGGTAGCGAGGGAAGGAGTCGCGGTCCCACAGGACGGGGATGGTAGCCTCGCTACCGGCCGCCGCCACTCTGAGGTCGGTGCGGCGGTCGCTGACCTTGACGTCGGCCTTAAAGGAAGCGCCCGCGCGGCGGATTGCCGCGGCCGGCCGCCCGTTGGCGGTGACGGTGAGCGCTGCTTCGGCGGGGGCGGAGCCGCGTACTGTCACCGTCAGCCCTTCGGCCGCCTGCAGTCCGTCATGGCGGTTGAGGATGTCACCCCGTCGCGGCCAGGTGATCTGAATGCCCGGGTTATCCAATGCTGCCTCCTGGTGCTGCTTCGATAGCCGTGCGGTGGTGCCGGCCGGACGACGGAACAAGCGCCGCGTCCGGAGAGGTGCGTTATGGGTGCGTTGGCGGCAACTGATCACGCCGGCGCGTACCCTCCATTATGTGGCTTTGGGGCCTTCGCACAAGCCGGGCGACGGCGCGGCCGCGGCCGCCTTGTCACCGTGTCGGAGGCGGCTAGACTGTCGTTGAGGTGATGGAACGCTGGATCAAGAGGAGAGGGCGGTATGGACAACTTGATCAGCCCGGCGGACCTGCACGACCTACTAGCGCGGGGGCAACCGATCTCCGTGGTGGATGTACGGCCAAGGGAGGCGTTCCTGGCCGGGCATATCCCGGGCGCGCTCAGCATCCCTAGAGCCGAACTCGAGGGAGGCATGGGCGACATCCCGCGCGGGCGTCCCGTGGTGACCTATTGAAGCTTCCACAATCCCGGCCACTCGGGCAGCGAGTCGGCCGCGGGACTGCTCCGTGAGAGCGGTTATGACGCGAAGGCACTGAAGGGAGGCTTCCCGGCCTGGCAGAGATCCGGTTACGAAGTAGCGACCGTCTCCCAGTAGCGCTAGTCGGTACAAGCCAGGTCCCGCTCACCGTCGTCGGGGGCGGGACCTTTGCTGCGGATGCGACGGGCTCACTGATCTAGGTGGTGGGAGACGACGCGGTCGCGCTCGAACAGCTCGTAGAGCACCCCGGCGACCCCGCCGAAGGCGAGGTACGAGACCAGGCTTTCCCAGCCGCGATAGTCAGCCAGCCAGGTCAGGCGCGTCTGGAGCAGGTAGAAGACGACCACGTAGACCACCAGACCGAGGACTAGGCCGGCGGCCAGCGTGAGCAGCATGCGCCAGCGGCGGGCAATCACGACCAAGACTAAGGCCAGGATAACGGCAACGACGAAGTGAACCAGCACTGCCAGAAGGGTGGGCAGCAGGGGCAGCGAGTCGGTGGCCGGCGTGGACCAGCG
>ERZ747221.423-NODE-423-length-50608-cov-5.356494_pt1 | contig 50608 bp, 40 predicted proteins | sample MGYA00374949_ERZ747221 | MGnify/ENA primary metagenome ERZ747221 (study PRJEB28779, sample SAMN05720172) | bioreactor metagenome | isolation source: Anaerobic biogas reactor | place: USA:Washington, USA | collected 2015-08-08 ... | reverse complement strand
GCGGCGGCGGCGAGGGCGGCTCAGCGCGCGGGGCGCGAGACGGGTCCGGCGTCAGCCCAGCCTCCAGATGAGGACGAACGTGTTGAGGAAGAAGAGCACGCCCACGATGACCGTGTAGCGCGTGAGGTTGCGCTCCATGACGCTGGCGGACGACGCGAACGAGAACCCCGTGACGCTGGCCATGCCGGCGTCCTTGCCGGAGTGCAGCAGCACGAGCGCGATGAGGAGGACCGCCAGGATGAGATGGACGGCGACGAGGATGGCGTTGAGCAAGGGATCTCCCCTCTGAAGCCGGGCACGGACGCGGTGGAGCATATCATCCTTGTACCCCGCAGCGCCGCGCCTCGCGCCGCTCCCCGCGGCGCCGCCGGCGTCGGAGCGACGGCGCCGGGCCGGCCTCAGCCGACCGGCTCGAGCAGCCCGCGGCCGGTCATCTCGGGCGGCTGCTCCAGCCCGAGCAGCCCGAGGACCGTCGGCGCCAGGTCGCAGAGGCGCCCGCCCTCGCGCACGCGCATCCCGGGGACCGTGGCGACGAAGGGCACCAGGTTGGTGCTGTGCGCCGTGTTCGGGCTCCCGTCCGGCTCGAGCATGTGGTCCGAGTTGCCGTGGTCGGCGGTGATCAGGCACGCCCCGCCGCGGGCCAGAGCGGCCTCGACCACGCGGCCGAGACAGGCGTCGACGGTCTCCACAGCCTTGACCGCGGCGGGGATGACCCCGGTGTGGCCCACCATGTCGGCGTTGGCGTAATTGACGACCACGAAGTCGAAAGTATCGGCCTCGAGCCGCCGGACCAGCTCATCGGTCACGCCGACCGCGCTCATCTCCGGCTTGAGGTCATAGGTGGCCACGTCCCGGGGGCTCGGGACGAGGACCCGCTCCTCCCCCTCGACCTCGCGCTCCACACCGCCGTTGAAGAAGAACGTCACGTGCGCGTACTTCTCGGTCTCCGCGATGTGCAGCTGGCGCAGGCCGTTCTCGGCCAGGACGTCCGCCAGCACGTGCTCGGGATGCTCGGGCGGGAACGCCACGGGGAGAGGGAACTCCGCCTTGTACTGTGTCATGGTGACGAAGTCGACGGCCGGCGCATGCGGGCCGCGGTCGAAGCAGTCGAAGCCGCGCTCGGTGAAGGCCCGCGTGAGCTCGCGCGCCCTGTCGGGCCGGAAGTTGAAGAAGATGCAGACGTCGCCGTCGGCGACGCGCCCGTCCAGCTCCGGCGTCACGACCGTCGGACGCACGAACTCGTCGGTCTCGCCGCGCGCGTAGGCGGCCTCCACCGCGGCCTGCGCGTCGACGGCGTAGAACCCCTGCGCGTAGACGAGCGCGTCGTAGGCCAGCTTGACGCGCTCCCAGCGCGTGTCGCGGTCCATGGCGTAGTAGCGTCCGCTGACGACGCCGAACCGGCCGACGCCGAGGCGGTCCATGGCCTCCTGCACCGTGGCGAGGTAGCCCTTCGCGCTCTGGGGCAGGGTGTCGCGGCCGTCGAGGAAGGCGTGCACGACCACGTCGTCCACGTGCTCGCGCGCGGCCAGCTCGAGACAGGCCACGAGGTGGCCCAGGTCGCTGTGCACGCCGCCGTCGGAGACGAGCCCCATCAGGTGGAGCCGGGAGCGGCGGCCGGCGGCTTTGGCGCAGGCCTGCCTGAGCACACGGTTCTCGAAGAAACCGCCGTCCGCGATGGCGAGGCTGATGCGGGTGAGGTCCTGATGGACGATCCGGCCGGCGCCGATGTTGAGGTGGCCGACCTCCGAGTTGCCCATCTGGCCCGACGGCAGCCCCACGGCGCCTCCGGACGCGTCGAGCACGCCGTGCGGGTAGCGCGCCGTCAGGCGGTCAAAGACCGGCGTCTTGGCCAGGCTCACCGCGTTGCCCGGACCCGGCGGGGCGACACCCCAGCCGTCCATGACGACCAGGACGACCGGGCGGTACGTCGCCCCGCCGGACGGGGGATGGGTCACGCGGGCTCCACGAACCTGACGATGCGGCTGAACCCCTGCGGGTCGAGACTCGCGCCGCCGACCAGCACACCGTCGATGTCCGGCTGCGCCATCAGCTGGTCGATGTTGTCGGGCTTGACGCTGCCGCCGTACAGGATCCGCACGCCGTCGGCGGCGTCGCCGAACCGCTCCCGGATGCGGCGCCGGCAGAACGCGACCGTCTCCTGCGCCTGCTCCGGCGTCGCCGTGACGCCGGTGCCGATGGCCCAGATGGGCTCGTAGGCCACGGCCACACCGGCGAGCTCGGCGGGCGTGATCTCGGCGAGACCCGCGTCGAGCTGGCCGCCGACCTTGCTCTCGGTCCGGCCGCCCTCACGCTCCTCGAGCGTCTCGCCGCAGCAGAGGATGGGCCGCAGGCCGGCGTCGAGTGCGGCCCGCACCTTCCTCGCCAGGTCCGCGTCGTTCTCGTTGTAGTACTGACGGCGCTCCGAGTGCCCCAGGATCACGTACGGGACGCCGAGTTCCGCCAGCATGTCGGGCGAGGTCTCGCCGGTGAAGGCGCCCTCGGCGGCGTAGTGCATCGTCTGGGCGCCGACCGCGATGTCCGTGTCGACGACGCACCCGAGGGCCGTCGGCAGGTCCACCGTGGGGGGACAGATGAGCACGTCGCGGTCGTCGACGCCGGCGACGAGCGGCCGGAACGCCGTGAAGAACTCCTTCGTCTGTGCCGGCGTCTTGTACATCTTCCAGTTGCCCGCCATGAGCGGGCGGCGTCCCGCCGTCTTCGCGGTCGCAGTACGGTCCATGAGCGCCTCCACGCCGGGCAGCGCCCGGCCCTCCAGGAATTCCATGGAAGCGCCGCCCCCGGTCGACACGTGGGTCAGGCGGCCCTCCAGGCCGAACGCGCGGACGGCCGCCACGGTGTCCCCGCCGCCGGCCACCGTGACCGCGGCGGAGGCGGCGATGGCCGCGCCGACGGCGCGCGTGCCGGCGGCGAACTCCGCGACCTCGAACAGCCCCATGGGGCCGTTCCAGTAGACGGTGCCGGCGCCGCGCAGCCGGCGCTCGAACTCGGCCGCCGTCCGCGGACCGATGTCGAGCGCCATCTCGTCCGCGTCGATGCCGTCCGCCGGCGCCACGCGAGTGGCCGCTCCGGCGGTCGCCTCGCGCGCCGTCACCACGTCGACGGGCACGACGAGCCGGCCGTGCGCGCCGGCGGCCTCCGCGAGGATCTCGCCGGCCACGGCGACCTCGTCGCCGACGCCCTTGGACACGCCGACCCCGTGGCCCTCGGCGGCCAGGAACGCGTTGGCCATGGCGCCGCCGATGAGCACCGTGTCGGCCACGGTCAGCATGTGCCGGATCACGCCGATCTTGTCGGAGACCTTGAGGCCGCCGAGCACCACCACGAACGGCCGCGCCGGGTCGCGCAGCAGCCGCCCCAGGACCTCGATCTCCTTGGCCATCAGCAGCCCCGCCACGGACGGCAGGAAGTGGGTCACGCCCTCGGTCGACGCGTGGGCGCGATGGGCCGTGCCGAACGCGTCGTTCACGTACACGTCGCCGAGCGACGCCAGACGCTGGGCGAAAGCGTCGTCGTTGGCCGTCTCCTCGGCGTGGAAGCGGAGGTTCTCGAGCAGGAGCACATCGCCCGGCCGGAGCGCGGCCGCCGCCTGCTCGGCCGCAGGGCCGACACAGTCGTCCACGCTCGCCACGGGGCGACCCAGCAGCTCCGAGAGCCGCTCCGCCACAGGCGCCATGCGCAGGTCGTCCACGACCTGTCCCTTGGGCCGGCCGAGGTGGGACATGAGCACCAGCGAGCAGCCCTGGTCGAGCAGGTAGCCGACGGTGGGCAGGGCCGCGCGGATGCGGGTGTCGTCGGCAACGCGCCCCTCGCGCAGCGGCACGTTGAAATCGACCCGCACCAGCACGCGGCGGCCTGCGAGCGGATAGTCGGTGAGCGACCGCTTCATGGTGTCTTCAGCCTCCTCCGGCAGCCGTCAGAGGACGCGCTGGACCAGGTCGACGAGACGGCACGAATAGCCCCACTCGTTGTCGTACCAGCTCACGACCTTGATCAGCCTGCCCTTGGCCATGGTGAGCGCCGGGTCGAAGATGGACGAGTGGCTGTTGCCGACGATGTCGATGCTGACCACGGGGTCCTCCTGGTACTGCAGGATGCCCTTCATGGGACCCTCGGCGGCGGCCTTCATGGCGGCGTTGACCTCGTCCGCCGTGACCTCGGTGCCGAGCTCGGCGACCAGGTCGGTGGCGGAGCCGTCCGGCGTGGGGACGCGCAGGGCGAAGCCGTCGAGCCTGCCCTCGAGCTCGGGGATGACGAGCGAGACGGCCCGGGCGGCGCCCGTCGTGGTGGGGATGATGCTCAGCGCGGCGGCGCGGGCGCGGCGCAGGTCCTTGTGCGGGAAGTCGAGCACCTTCTGGTCGTTGGTGTAGGCGTGGATCGTGGTCATGAAGCCGCGCTCGACGCCGAAGTTGTCGACCAGCACCTTGGCCATGGGGGCGAGGCAGTTGGTGGTGCAGCTCGCGTTGCTGATCACGTCGTGCCGGGTCTTGTCGTAGGCCGCGTCGTTGACGCCGAGGACGATGGTCGCGTCGGGGCCCTTGGCCGGGGCGCTGATGATCACCTTGGCCGCGCCCGCCTCGAGGTGCGCCGCCGCCTTGTCACGCTCGGTGAAGCGCCCGGTGGACTCGATCACCACCTGGGCGCCCAGCTCGCGCCAGGGCAGCCTGGCCGGGTCGGTCTCGGCGGTGACGCGCACGCGCCGACCGTCGATCACGAGGGCGTCGTCCTCGACCTCGACCGTGCCCGGGTAGACCCCGTGCACCGAGTCGTACTTGAACAGGTGCCCCAGCGTGCGTGCGTCCGTCAAGTCATTGATGCCCACGAACTCCACGTCCGCGCCCTGCCGCTGCGCGGCGCGGACGACGAGACGACCGATACGGCCGAAACCATTGACGCCGATGCGTACGGTCATTGTCTCCTCCTGGTCGGATTGCCGGCGGACAGCTTACCAGAGCGACACGCCGCACGACGCCGTCGCCCGATGGCTCCGCCGCCCGCGGGACACGTCGTGACTCCCGGGCGCGCCGGACGACGTCCGAAGCGCCCCGGCGCGAGGCTCTCAGCGGGCGGACGGCAGCGGCGGGCGCGGCGTCGTCGGGATCCGCCCGAGGAAGATGTTGCCCGTCCGGCCGTCGATGGACACCCAGTCGCCGACCGCGACCTGCCGCCCGGCGAGGCGCGCGACCCCGGTCCGCTCGACCACCTCAAGGTCGACGCATTCGACCACCGCCGTCTTGCCGAGCCGCTTGGCGGTGACGGCGGCGTGCGAGGTCGCCCCACCGCGCGCCGTGAGAAGGCCGTCGACCTGGGTGATCATGTGGATGTCCTCCGGCACCGTGTCGGGCCGGAGCAGCACGATACTCTCGTCCGGGTCCTCCGCCAGCAGCCTGTCGATCTGCTCGGCGTCGATGGCCACGCGGCCGGAGTACGCGCCGCCCGCGACGCCCACGCCCACCGCCACCGGAGGTCCGTAGTTGGGCGACGTGGTGTCGAAGTAGGCCGCGTCGCGCGTCTGTTCCTGCACGGCGGACCGCTTCTGCAGGATGTACAGGTCGGAGGCGGCCGGGGACTCGAAGGTGAACTCGATCTCCTGCGGGTCGAACTCCCGCTCTCCGACCAGGTCGCGCGCGACCTTCAGCAGCTCGGCGTAGATCTGCGGGAAGTCCCGCTCCAGGGAGTGCTCGGTGCCGCGATAGGTGGGGCTGCCCAGACGCTGGGCCTCCGAGATGGGCCACGGGAACACGAGGCCGCCCACCAGGTCCTCGCCCTGGCTGCGGACGGCGAAGTCGCCGAACAGGCGGACCTGGCGGCTGTACGGCTCGAGGGGGTTGTTGGTGAAGGTGACGCCCGAGCCCGACTCGCGGTTGAGGTTCCCGTACACCATGCGCTGCATGACGACCGCCGTGCCCCACTCCTCCGCCAGGCCGATGTACTGGCGGTACAGGCGGGCCGGGGCCGAGTCCCACGACTCGAGCACCTTGCGCATGCAGACCACCACCTGGGTGAACGGCTCGTCCGTGAACACGATGCCGCGGTCACAGGCGCGGGACTTGTACGCGAACGCGATCTCCCGCATCTGCTCGGCGCTGAAGTCGATCTTCTGCCCCACGCCGTACCGGGACTTGTACTCCGTCATGATGGCGTCGAAGAAGTCCCGCTCGACGCCGTACGACATGGCCCAGGACTGCAGGAAGCGGCGGTAGCTGTCCCAGGCGGCCCACGCCATCCCGGGACGACGGGCGAGCGCCGCAGCCAGCTCGTCGTTGAGGCCCACGTTGACGAACGTCGTCATGAGACCGGGCATGGAGATGGCGGCGCCGGAGCGGATCGAGAGCAGGAGCAGCCGGCGCGGATCGCCGAGCCGCAGGCGCACACGACGCTCCAACGCCGCCACCGCCTCGCGCACACGGCGGATGGTGTCGTCGTAGAGCGGCCGGTACGACATCGCCGGAACGGCGTCGAAGAGCTCCGTGCTGACGACGAAGCCCTCGGGGACGTTGTGCCCGTAGGCCGCCATCTGCTTGAGGCCGAGCCCCTTGAAGCCGAGCGTGGTCTGGTCGTCCGTGCCCCGCCTGGGTCGATGGATCGGCGAGACCAGGCGCTCCGGATCGTAGTTCATCATGCGCGTGAGGCCGCGACCGTCCAACCGGCCGTTGAGCATCGAGATGCGCCGCAGCGCCGCGCCCACGTACCGGTCCAGCGCCTGCAGCCCGAGACCCGAGACGAGGACCTCGCGCAGCACCAGCTCCGCGACGGCGTCGATGGGGAGCCCACGCGCCTCGCACTGACGCGGGTCGTTGGCGAGGACGGTGTGCAGCACCTGCTCGTGGCTGAGCACCGAGGTCGACGACAGCTCGGTGACGCTGCGCGAGAGCAGCTGGAAGACGTTCTGGTACTGGTGGAAGGTGAAGTTGCGCAGCGCGAAGCTCGCCTCGAGCATGTCGAGGTTGGCGCCGAGCTGGCGCGAATCGACGCCGTCGACCGCGAGCGCCCGCTCGAAACGCCGCAGCGTGCCGGCCATCCGGCGCAGCGAGGCGCGCGTGACGTAGCGCTCGATGCCCTCGTCGACCACGTCGTCGAACAGCTGCCCGACGAGGGCCTCGACCCGGAACGAGAGCCCCAGCGCGTCGAAGCGCGGCTCGCTGTAGTTGCCGTAGATGGAGGGGATGCCCGCCGCGATGTGACGTTTCTGGTAGAGGTTCTCGGTCGCGGCGACGTCGCCCCGGTCGAGGATGATGCCCTTCAGCTGCTCCAGCACCACCAGGGCCGCGTCGAGGAGCGCATCGCGGGTGACCGCGTCCCGACGGGCCCGCCAGCGCTTGAGCGCCGCGTCGAAACGGTGGCGGGTGCGGTCGTCGAGGGCGAGGTGATGGGCGACGGCGGCTCCGACGCCGTCGGCGGCCAGTGAGTATTTCTGCGCCAGGAGCTGGTGCGTGCGGACCAGCATGGCGACACGGCGGCGGGCGACGGTGGCCGGGGACTCCTCGACGTCCGGGGCGAGCCCCAGCCGCGCCTCGAGCTCGTCCACCGGGAGGGCCACGAGCTCGTCGACCACGTCGCGGCCGGCGCCGGCCTCCTCGGCCAGCTCGACGAGCGCGCCGTGCGGTCCCTCCGCCCACTCCCGCTCGGCGCGGATCGCCGCCAGCGTGTTGGCGGACACGTACGGCTCGAGGCCGGCGGCGTCGAGCGTGAGCCAGTAGCGCAGCACCTCGCGGCTGAAGGCCACCAGACGGTTGGACGACTCGGCGTGGACCTGCTTGCGCAGGAAGTGCATGAGGGTGTCGCGCCGGTTGCAGATCTCGTCGATCTGCGTCGAGACGGCGCGCAGCTCCCCCTCCGCGCCGACCTCGTTGAAGTAGACCGGCAGGGTGCGCAGCAGTTGCTTGGCGACGAAGTACATGAGACGGATGTCCGCCGCGAGGAAGCGCGTGACGTCGCGCTGGAAGAGGTCGGTGTCGGCGATGAACACGCCGCCCAGCTTGAGCTGCACGTTGAGGGCGGCAGCGAGCCGCTCGAAGAGCGCGGGATTGGACTCGATGATGCGCATCCAGCAGCGGATCTTGGGCAGGTGGTACGGGTTGACCACCGTCTCCCACTCGTCCGTGGCCCCCCTGATGTCCGGATACTGGAACTTCCAGTACAGGACGTCCTCGATGAGGTGGTCGGCGGCGCGCACGTTGCCGGCCTCCCCGATCGCGACGCCGATCGCCTCGTAACAGGCGAACCGCATGAGCAGAAACTCGCTCTCGCGACCCCGGAAGAAGGCCGTGAGACGCGAGAGGATGCGGGTCGCGTCGGTGTGCCGGTCTGGCTGCATCATCTGCTTGACCACGCGGAGCAGGTCGGCCATGACCTCCTTCTGCCGGTATCCGAGGGTGTCGTCCTTGAGGAAGAAGAGGCAGACGGCGAACCTGTCCTCCAGGTTCTCGACCCGGAACAGCGCCTCGATGGCCGCCGACACCAGGGCCGAGTACATCGGGAACGACGGCGTCAGCAGTCCGTCGTCGGGCGCGACGGTCAGCTCGTCGAGCAACCGCGTGAGCCGTTCCTCGGTGACGGCCTCGAACTGCGCGGCGATGCTGGCCGGATCGGTGAGGTGTCCTTCCCGGGAGCGCGCCCAGGCGGAGACGTCGAGCCGCTCACGCACGCGGCGGTAGCCGGCCGCGAGCAGCGCCCGGGACAGGGCGAGGCAGGAGGGCGCCAGCCGGGGGCGCTCCTGCGCCCTCTGGGTAAGGTTGTGCAGGAGCGTGTCGCGCTCCAGGAACTCCGCCTCGTGGTCGGGCAGCAGGCGGGCGAACGCCTCGACGAGACCGACGAGCGGCTCGTCGTACTCGTCGCGGCTCGGCCCCCGGAGCACGTCCGCGGACCAGGTGAGCAGCGCCCGCAGCAGGTCCGAGAACTGCTCCTCCGTGAGCGGCATCTCGAGCAGGCCGACGGCCAGTTCGCCGAGCAGTCCGAAGAGCTCCGCCCGTCGCGGCGAGCGCTCGAAGTAGGCCCAGTTGCGCAGCAGGGTGGTCTGCAGGCCGTCGACCAGCAAGGCCGGGTTGCGGAACCGGTGGAAGTACTCGCCCATGGTCTCGGCGAGCGCGCTCCGCACGCCGTGCAGTCCGTCCACGGCCTCGAGCAGCGGCAGGTAGCGGTCGGGGATGACCACCTCCTGCGCGGTCGTGGCCAGATTGACCCGGAGGGCCTCGGAGTCGAAGGGTACGGGTGTCGCTTTCACAAGGAGGATGATACCTTGTGCGGCCTCAGGGCTCAGCTAGGATTGGCGCATCCGCAAGAGGCGAGCGGCGCCGCGACGGCCCGGACACGGGCGAGCGGACGCTGCAGCAGGAGGTTCGGCACAGATGGCCGCACAGCGCACCCTCGGCATCAACGGCATCGGCAGGATCGGCAAGCTCACGCTCTGGCACCATCTGGGACGTGACGACTTCGACCGGTTCGTGGTGAACACCGGCCGACCGGTCGGGACGTCGCTCGACTCGGTGGTGCACTACCTCTCGAAGGACAGCACCTACGGACCGCTGCACCGGTTCCTCTTCGGGCGCTCCGGCACCCGGGACATGAGCGTGGTGGACGAGGAGAAGGGCCTCATCCGGGCGTACGGCAAGGAGATCCTCGTCCTCCGCGAGGCGCGCAACCCCAAGGACATCCCGTGGCGGGAGAACGGGGTCGCGCTGGTCGTGGACTGCACCGGGATGTTCCGCGACCCCCGCGAGGACGCCGACGCGTCGCGCGGCGCCCTGAGCGGGCACCTCGTCGGCGGCGCCGCCGTGGTCGTCCAGAGCTCCCCGTTCAAGAGCGCCCAGAAGGGCGCCCCGCTGCCCGACCACGCCGCGATCCTCATCCACGGCATCAACGACTACCAGTTCGACCCGGCGCGTCACACGCTGGTCTCCGCCGCGTCGTGCACGACCACCGCGCTGGCGCACATGATCCGTCCGCTGCTGGACCGCGAGCTCACCCGGGACATGATCACCGCCGGGATGAGCACCATCCACGCGGTGACCAACTCCCAGCCCGTGCTCGACTCCGTCCCCAAGGCCGGGGCGACCGACCTCCGCAAGACACGCGGGGCGATGGGCAACCTGGTGCTCACCTCCACCAACGCGGCCGCCGCGCTGGAGCAGGTCATGCCGGAGATCGGCGTCATCGGCTTCATGGCCGACTCGGTGCGGGTGCCCACGCAGAGCGTGAGCCTCATCATCCTCAACGTGACCTTCCAGAGCGAGACGCTGCCGGACGGCACCGTCTCGGTGGATCGCGAGGCGATCAACGCGATCTACCGCGAGGCGGCCGAGGGTGAAGCACGCGGACTGCTCAGGCTCTCGGACGAGCAGAACGTCTCCGCCGACATGCTGGGCGAGGATGCCGCCGTGGTCATCGAGGGCGTCGAGACACACACGCGGACCGGCTTCATGAACCTCAAGGTGCCGCCGCGCGTGCCCGGCGAGAGCGGCGGCGGCACGGTGCGCATACCGCTGACGCACGTCAAGGTCTTCGGCTGGTACGACAACGAGATGGGCAGCTACACGTACCGGCTCGGAGAGCTCACCATCCGCGTCGCGCGCAACATGTGACCCGGCGGCGCGCGGTCAGGTCGCGCCGCGCCGCCGGCCCTGATCCGGCGGTCGCCCGGCGGCCACGGCGGTGAGCCGGCGCAGACGGTGGTTGAGAGCTGAGCGGCTGAGCGGTGGCTCGGCCGTCGCGGCCAGCTCCGAGAGGCTCAGGTACGGGTACTCGATGCGCAGGTCTGCGACCTGCCGGAGCTGCGCCGGCAGGTCGTCCCACGCCGGCGAGGCCCTGAGCTCCCGCAGCAGCGCGGCCTGGCGCCGCCCGGCCGCGGCCGCGCGACGGGCGTTGGCGGCGTCGCAGTTGGCCAGCCGGTTGGCGCTCTCGCGCACGGTGCCCAGCACGGAGTGCTCCTCCCAACGCAGGCACGCGTCGTGCGCCCCGAGCACGGCCAGCAGGTCGGCCACCGTCTGCCCGCGCTTCGTGTAGCAGGCCACGTTGCGCTCCCGGCGTGCCAGCGAGAAGGGCAGGTCCAGCCGGGCGAGGAGCCGCCGTATCTGCTCCGCAAGACCCTCGCCCTCCACCGTGAACTCGGCGTGCACGGACGCCCCCGGCGCCGACGTGGAGCCGCAGCCCAGGAACAGACCGCGCAGCAGGGCGACCTGACAGCAGCGTCGCTCCATCAGGCGGCGCGGCACGGTCATCTGCACCGCGAGGTCGTCCGAGAGTACGCCGAGCTCGTTCAGCAGCTGCAGGTCGCGGCCCTCATCGCCGAGCAGGACCTCGTAGCGCAACCCCAGCGGAGCGGAGTCCACGGTACGCACGGACGCCTCGACGTCGAGCGGCTTGAGCAGCGCGAGCAGGTGGCGGGCCAGCGCGGGGTGCGCCACGGAGACGCGCACCCGGAAGTGCCCGCCGGCCGTGAGCTCGAAGACGCCGGCGCCGAACACCAGGCCGGCGAGCTGCGCCCGCCGGCAGTGCTCCGTCGTGGGCGCGACCTGCGCCAGCTCGAGTTTGACGTCGCGGGTGAAGCCCACGGCGGTCACCGCACCAGCCGCAGCAGCGCCCGTGACAGACGCCCGGGGTCATGACGGACCACGTCGCTCTCGGCTGCGACCGCGGCGTGCTCGACCTTGACCCCGAGTCCCTCGAGGCGGGCCACGTCCGCGCGCACCGGCCGGGCGCCGGAGCGCCCGTAGGCGGCGAGCAGGTCGTCCGACACCGGCGCCTCGTTGACGAGCACGGCGTCGACGACGCCCTCGAGCCCGTGCCGATACAGCGCAGCGAGATGGTCGGCGGCCGTGTAGTCGTCCGTCTCCCCCGGCTCCGTCATGACGTTGCAGACGTACACGACCCGCGCCCGCGTGGCGGCGAGCGCCGCGCGGACCTCCGGCACGAGGACGTTGGGGATGACGCTCGTGTACAGGCTGCCGGGGCCGAGCACGACGAGATCGGCGGCGGCGATCGCGGCGATCGCCTGCGGCACGCCGCGCGGCGCCTCCGGCGTGAGCCACACGCGCCGCGGCAGGCGCGCGGAGGCCGTGATCGTGCTCTCCCCGCTCACCTGGCCGCCGCCCTCGAGCTGCGCGTGCAGCACCACATCGTCGAGCGTCGAGGGCAGCACGCGACCGCGTACCTTGAGCACGCGCGTCGATTCGTGCACGGCGCGCTCGAAGTCCCCCGTCACCTCAGAGAGGGCGGCCATGAAGAGGTTGCCGAAGCTGTGTCCCTGGAGGCCGCCGTCGACGGGGAACCGGTAGCGGAAGAGCCTGCTCATCATCGACTCGTCGTCCGCCAGCGCGACCAGGCAGTTGCGCAGGTCCCCGGGCGGAGGCAGGCCCATGTCCCGACGCAGCAGACCCGAGCTGCCGCCGTCGTCGGCCATCGTGACGACGGCGGTGAGGTTGCTGGTATGCGCCTTGAGGCCGCGGAGCAGCGCGGCCAGGCCGTTGCCGCCGCCGACGGCCACCACCCGCGGGCCGCGTGCCAGCCGGCTCACGGCCCGCAGCTCGCTCACCGTCTCAGGCGTCGTGCGCTGGAAGAGCCAGAGGCGACGCCCCCCGTACAGGAGCAGGGCGAGCCCCGCCACGAAGCCGTCCACGGCGAGCAGGAGCGCCACCGCGTGGCGCCCTTCGAGCACCCCCATCCCCAGCCCGCGCAGCAGCAGCGGGGCCCACAGCGTGCCGACGCCGACCAGGAGGGCGGCGAGGAGCAGGACACCGCCGACGGACGCCAGCGCCAGCCAGCGTTTGAGCCCCAGTCCCGGGACGAGCCACTCGAGGGAGCCTCGCAAGGTCCGCTCAGTCTCTGGTGAGGTCGCGGTGGCGGACCACGGTGTAGTAGCCCTGCCTCTGGTACCGCTCACCGATGAGCTGGGCGATGGCCACCGAGCGGTGCCGGCCCCCGGTGCATCCCACCCCGATGGTGAGGTGCGCCTTGCCTTCCGCCGCGTAGCGCGGGAACAGGAAGTCGAGCAGCGCGTACAGGCGCTCCAGGTACTCCCGGGTGCCGGGCGAGTCGCGCACGAACCCGCTGACCTCCTCGTCCAGGCCGGTGAGAGGTCGGAGGCGGAGGTCGTAGTGCGGGTTGGGCAGGAAGCGCACGTCGAAGAGCAGGTCCGCGTCGATGGGGATGCCGTACTTGTAGCCGAACGACACGACCGCGAACACGATGTTGGTGCGGCGGGTGTGACGGATCAGATCCTCGTTGAGACGCGCCTTGAGCTGATGGATCGAGATGTCGCTGGTGTCGATGATCAGATGGGCGCGCTCGCGCAGACCGGCCAGCCGGTGCCGCTCGCGCCGGATGCCGTCGATCACGCGGCCGCCGCCCGCCAGCGGATGGCGGCGGCGTGTCTCGTTGAAGCGCCTGACGAGCGCGTCGTCGGACGCCTCGAGGAACACCAGCGTGTATTCGACGCCACGCTCGTGCAGCTCGTCGAGCAGTTGCTCGAGACGTCCGAAGTACTCGCCGCCGCGGACGTCGCTGACCACGGCCACCCGGTCGACCTTGCTGCCCTCGCGGCGGAACAGGTCGACGAGCGTCGGCACCAGCTCGGGCGGCAGGTTGTCGACGCAGAACCACCCCGCGTCCTCGAACGAGTCCATGGCCTGGGACTTGCCCGCCCCCGAGAGGCCCGTGATGATCACGAACTGCAGCGCGTCGGTCACGGCGCCACCCTCCCGTCCGCCACACGCACGCCCTCCAGCGTGAGCAGCCGCTCCTTCCAGGCCGGGTCGTCGCCGTACGAGCCGAGCCGGCCGTCGTTCCTGATGACCCGGTGACAGGGCAGGATCACCGGGAGCGCGTTGCGCGCCATCGCAGAGCCGGCGGCGCGATACGCGTTGGGGCTCCCCGCGGCGGCGGCCAGCTCACGGTAGCTCACCACCTCCCCGTAGGGCACCCGGCTCAACGCCTGATACACGCGCCGCTCGAACTCCGAGAACCCGTGAGCGGCGGCGTACGCGTCGACGTCGAGGGCGAACGCGACCGGCTCGCCGGCGAAGTAGCGCTCGAGCTCGGCGACCCAGTGCCCGCTCGGTCCGCGCGCCGACGGCGCGGGACGCTCCGGGTCGGGCAGCTCGAGCATCACGGGCAGGTCGTCCGCCAACATCAGATACCCGACGCCCAGCCCGCAGACGTAGACCTCCTCCCTGAGGCGCCCGCGAGCAAGCAGGTCATCCGGTCTTGTGGAGGTGCGCATAGATCTCCCTCGCTACCTTGCGCGGCAACCCCGGCACGCGCTCGATCTCCTCCCGGCTGGCGAGCAGGAACCGCTCCGGGCTGCCGAAGTGCTCCAGTATGCGCCGGCGACGCACCGGGCCGACCTGCGGGAGCTCGTCGAACACGGCGGAGCGGGTCAGGTCGGCGTCCCGACGCTGCCTATGGTACGTCACCGCGAAGCGGTGCGCCTCGTCGCGGATGCGCTGGAGAAGACGCGCCCCAGGGTCGTCGGCCGGCAGCGGCAGCGGGTCGCGGCGGCCGGGGACGAAGACCTCCTCGTGTTGTTTGGCGAGGCTCACGACGGCGAGGTCGCCGCCGGCCTCGCGCAGCGCGGCCACGGCGGCCGAGAGCTGCCCCTTGCCGCCGTCGACGACCACCAGGTCGGGGAGCGTGGCGAAGCTCTCGTCGTAGTCGCCGACGGCGGCGTCGCGGCGCTGCAGCCGCCGCCGCAGGACCTCGCTCATCATGGCGAAGTCGTCCTGACCGGCGACGTCGCGCACCGCGAACTTGCGGTAATGCGCCCGCTTCGCGACGCCGCCCTCGAAGACGACCATCGAGCCGACGGCGTGGCGCTCGCCGAGGTTGGAGATGTCGTAACACTCGATGCGTAACGGCAGGCGCTCAAGGCCGAGAACGTCGCGCAGCCGCTCGAGCGCCTCGATGCGGCTCGACGAGCGTCGCGCCACGCGGTCGGCCTCTGCCTCGGCGGCGAGCGCCGCGTTGCGCGCCGCCAGTTCGAGCAGCCGCCGTTTCGGACCGCGTTTGGCGGCCCGCACCACCACTCCGGCGCCACGCCGCTGCCCGAGCACGGCGCCGAGCCCGACCCCGTCGGCCAGCGGCGCCACCACCTCCGGCGGGATCACGGAGCCCTCCCAGTAGTATTCGAGGAGGAACTCCTCGAGCACGTCCGCCGGCTCGCGTCCGGTCGCGTTCTCCAGGAAGAACACCTGCCGGTCGACGACCGCCCCGTCGCGCACCAGGAACACCTGGACGTTCGCCCCCGGGTCGGCCTGGGAGAGGCCCACGACGTCGAACGCCTCGGGCCCGTCGACGCGGGCGGACTGACGTTCGTGGACGTGACGCACGGCAGCCAGCCTGTCCCTCAGCAGCGCCGCCTTCTCGAACTCCTGCGCCGCCGCCGCAGCCTTCATCTCGCGTTCGATGTCCCTCTCGACCTCACCCAGGCGACCGCGCAGGAAGTCGACGGCCTGCTGCACCGTCGCCATGTACTCCTCGTGCGTGCAGCGGTCGTCGCACGGACCCAGGGAGCGGTCGATGAAGTATTGCAGGCACGGCGAGCCGCTCGGACGCCCCGGCTCACCGCCGCGGCACTTGCGGTACGGGAAGATGCGGCCGATCAGCTCGAGCGTCTCCCGGACCCTGCGCGCGCTCGCGAACGGCCCGAAGTACAGGTTGCCCGGCACACGGCGACCGCGGAAGAACCGCACCCGCGGCCACTCGTCGTTCAACGTCACCTCGATCGACGGGTAGCTCTTGTCGTCGCGCAGGCGCAGGTTGTAGGGCGGGCGCTCCTCCTTGACGAAGCTGTCCTCGAGGAGGAGCGCCTCGGACTCGGAGTCGGTCACGACCCAGTCGATGTCCCTGGCCTGGGCGAGCATCTCGCCGGTGCGCCCGTGCGGCTGCGCCGACGGGCGCAGGTAGCTGGCCACGCGCTTGCGCAGCGCCTTGGCCTTGCCGACGTACAGGACGGCTCCGTCGGCGTCGAGGAAGCGGTAGACGCCCGGCTGGTCGGGTATGCGCGGAAGGAGCGCCCGCAGGCGCTCGATATCTCCCGATGGGCGAGCGGACTGGGCCACCCCACGATTGTACCCGCCCCGCAGCCGGACTCCGCCAGGCGGCGGCGGGCCGGCCTTCACCGCCGGCCCGCCGCCGCGGGTCAGGAGCCGGACCTCGTCCGCTCCTTGTGGGCCTCGTGGAGGTCACGGAACTGCTTGCGCGACGCCTCGAAGAACCAGAAGGCGATCGTGCAGGGCCCCACGATCGCCACGGCGCCCATGATGTAGCAGCTCAGGTCCCAGCCGTTCACTGCGACGACCGTCATGACGACACCTCCTGCGGGGCCTCCTCCGCGCCGGACGCCTCGATCTTGCGGTCGGGCTCGACCTTCTTGCCCAGCGCGTTGGCGACCAGGAACACGACCAGCACGATCGGGGTGATGATCAGGATGCCGTACTCGGTCCAAAGGGCGACGTCTCCGAGTCCGGGCAGGTGCACGTTGAGGATCTGCACGCCCTGCTCCTCGTCCCAGTGACCGAGGAGCACGACGACCAGGTAGTACCCGACCGCGAGGATCAACCCCACCGTGGCCGACAGGGTGCCGGCGATCTTCTTCGGCCTCTTCTTCAGGAAGGCGCCCATGTAGACCGGGATCAGGGCGGTCGCGATGATGATCGTCGCCTGGAACACCCAGACCGTCATGATGCGCTTGAAGACGAAGGCCAGGGAGACGGACAGGATGGCCGAGATCACGATGCCCCACTTGACCATGCGGACCCTCTCCGGCCCCGTCGACTCGGGCCGCACTACCTTGTAGATGTCGTAGCCGATCACGCCGCCGGAGGCGAGGAAGTACGAGTCGGCGGTCGACATCGCGGCCGCGACCACGCCCACGAAGGCCAGCCCCAGCACGCCCACCGGCAGGTACTGGCCCAGCATGGCGAACAGGGCCTCGTTGGGCTCCACCTCGGGGATCACGCCGAGGCCGATGGCGGCGGCGGCGGCGATGCCGAGGAAGCTGACCGCCCAGTCGAACGAGAGCCACATCGGCACGCCGGCGGCGAACGCCTTCTTGATCTCCTTGGGACCGGCCGAGGCGAACATGCGCTGGAAGAAGGCCGGGTCGCAGAGCACGGCCAGCGAGGTGACCGAGTAGGCCACCAGGGTCCAGGTGGTGAGGTACCCGGCACCGGGCGTGAAGTAGTAGGAAGCGTCCCCACCGACGAAGTTCGACAGCCCCTTGACGATGTTGTCGTAGCCGCCCAGGTCGTACCAGGCGACGATCAGGCCGACGCCCACCGTGACCAGCATGATGAAGAACTGCACGAAGTCGGTCACCACCACGGCCCACAGGCCGCCGGTCAGCGTATAGCCGAGGACGATGGCGGCGCCGATGGCGACCCCCATCCAGTACGGCATCCCCAGCACCAGGTGCAGCAGGAAGCCGATGCCCATCATCTCCATCGTGTTGGTGGAGTAGATGAACGAGGCGACCGAGGTGATGATCCCGGCCCGGTCGCCGTACTTCTGGAAGGCGATGTCCTGCATCGTGCTGTTCTCGGGGAACCGGTTCTTGAAGGCCGGTGAGAGGAAGGCCATCGCCACGTAGAGCGCGGTATACGGCAGCGAATAGGCGAAGAAGGCGGAGATGCCCTCGTGGAAGCCGACCTCGGACGTGCCGAACAGCGTGTCGAGGCCGTAGAACGTGGACACCAGGGTGCCGACGAGCAGCGGCGCGGTGATCCCCCGGCCCGCCATGAAGTAGTCGTCGAAGCCCCGCGAGCGGCGGGAGAACCAGTAGCCGATGTAGAGCATGCCGAAGATGTAGGCCCCGACCACCACCCAGTCGAGCCCGTGCATCGACACCACCGGCGTATCGAATTCGAACACGCGTCACCCCCTTGGTGAGACTTGACGGCCCACTGCCCGCACCCGCCTCCCCTGAGGCGGCGACATCGCGTCGCGACGGCCGGGCGGGCCCCTGCGAGGTCGTCCGGCGGGGGGCGCACGCCGACGGACGCCGTGGTCAGCGCGCGGCAGCCGGCGACCGCGCCCGGAGACGCCCGACGGCGGCTCGACCGCGCAGGCGTGGACAACATGGGGTCGCGCCGCCGGGATGCGGCGCACCGTCATCGGGCGCGACCCTCGCAGGAGCCGCCGGACCGCCGGGCCTCACGGCTGCGCGCAGACCCGTCGCCGCTCGTGGCCCGGAGGCCCACGGCGACCGAAGGGGATGCGACGACGGCAGTCGGAACCGCCGACCCGCCGTGGGACCGCACGGACGCCCTTGCATTTCCGTGGCTGTGGACCAGCGTCACACCACCCCCCTCCACGGGATTCTCGCAGAAGCGCTGCGCACCGGTCAATGCAGGGTCAGGCGCGGACGGTCGCTCCGTCGGCCAGCACGCGGGCCAGGAAGCGGCCCGTGTGGGAGGTCTCCGCCAAGGCGGCGAGGTCCTCGGGCGTGCCGCTGGCGACCACACGCCCGCCCTCCTCGCCGCCCTCCGGGCCGAGGTCGACGACCCAGTCCGCCGACTTGATCACGTCCAGGTTGTGCTCGATGACGACCACCGTGTTGCCCTGCGTGACCAGCCGCTGCAGCATCTCGAGCAGCTTCTCGATGTCGGCGAAGTGCAGGCCGGTGGTGGGCTCGTCGAGGATGTAGAGCGTCCTGCCGGTGGCCACCTTGCTGAGCTCGGCGGCGAGCTTGACCCGCTGGGCCTCGCCGCCCGACAACGTCGTCGCCGGCTGCCCCATCCTGATGTAGCCCAGGCCGACGTCCTCGAGCGCCTTGAGGCGCCGGGCGATGCGCGGCACGTTGGCGAAGAACTCCACCGCCTCCTCCACGCTCATGTCGAGCACGTCGGCGATGTTCTTGCCCTTGTACCAGACCTCGAGCGTGTCGCGGTTGTACCGCTTGCCGCGGCAGGCCTCGCAGGGCACGTACACGTCGGGCAGGAAGTGCATCTCGATCTTGATCTGGCCGTCGCCGCGGCAGGTCTCGCAGCGACCGCCCTTGACGTTGAAGCTGAAACGACCGGGCTTGTAGCCGCGCAGCTTGCTCTCCGGCGTCTGGGCGAAGAGCTGGCGGATGTGGTCGAAGACGCCGGTGTAGGTGGCCGGGTTGCTGCGCGGCGTGCGGCCGATGGGCGACTGGTCGATGTCGATGACCTTGTCCAGCAGGCGGGCGTCGTCGATGCCGTCGTGCGCGCCGGCACGGAGCTTGGTGCCACGGTTGAGCCGCGCCGCCATGCCTTTGTAGAGGATCTCGTTGACGAGCGTGGACTTGCCGGAGCCGGAGACGCCGGTGACACAGGTGAAGGCGCCGACGGGGAACGACACGTCGATGCCCTTGAGGTTGTGCATGCGGGCGCCGCGCACCGTGAACCACTGCAGCGGGAGCCGCCGCTGGGCGGGCAGCTCGATGCGGCGCCGGCCGGCGAGGAAATCACCGGTGAGCGAGCCGGGCTGGGCCGCCACCTCGTCGGGCGTCCCCTGGGCGACCACGCGACCGCCGTGCTCGCCGGCGCCCGGCCCCATGTCGACGATGTGGTCGGCCAGGCGCATGGTCTCCTCGTCATGCTCGACGACCAGCACGGTGTTGCCGAGGTCGCGCAGCCGCATCAGGGTCTCGATCAGGCGCAGGTTGTCGCGCTGGTGCAGACCGATGCTCGGCTCGTCGAGGATGTAGAGCACGCCGACGAGCGCCGAGCCGATCTGCGTGGCGAGGCGGATGCGCTGCGCCTCCCCGCCCGAGAGCGTCGCCGAGGCGCGCTGCAGCGTGAGGTAGCCCACCCCGACGTCGTTCAGGAAGCGCAGCCGCTCCACGATCTCCCTGATGACGCGGTCGCCGATGAGGCGCTCCGTCTCGCTCAGCGACAGCCCGCCGAGGAAGCCGAGCGCCTCGCGCACGCTGAGGAGCGTGAACTCGTGGATGTTGAGCCCGCCGACGGTGACGGCGAGGCTGGTCGGCTTGAGCCGCGCCCCGTGGCACTCCGGGCACGGCCGGTCGGCCATGTACTCCTCGATCTTCTGGCGCACCTGCTCGGACTCGGTCTCGGCGAAGCGCCGCTGCAGATGCTTGACGATCCCCGGGAAGCTCGAGCTGTAGTGCCGCATGCGCCCGCGGTAGTTGCGGTAGCTGAGCGGGATACGCTCCTTGCCGGTCCCGTACAGGAAGAGGTCGCGGTCGGCCTGCGGCAGGTCGTCCCAGGGCACGCTGGTGTCTACCGCGAACGTCCTGGCGATGCTCTCGAAGACCTGCTCGAGCCAGCCGAAGGAGAGGTGTCCGTAGGGCAGGAGCGCGCCCTGGTCGATGCTGAGCGAGCCGTCGGGCACGACGAGGCCGGGGTCGATCTCCTGCGTGAACCCGAGCCCGTGACAGGCCGGGCAGGCGCCGTGAGGGCTGTTGAAGCTGAAGATGCGGGGCTCGATCTCGGGCAGCGAGATGCCGCAGTGGACGCAGGCGAACTTCTCGCTGAACGTGAGCCGGCGCGGCGCGACGCCGGCGATCTCGACGTCGACGAGCCCGTCGGCCAGCGCGGCGGCCGTCTCGACGGAGTCGGTGAGCCGCCGCCGCAGCCCGTCCTTCATCACGAGGCGGTCGACGACCACGCCGATGTCGTGCTTGAACTTCTTGTCGAGGTCGATGTCCTCGTCGAGCTCGCGCACGACGCCGTCGACCTCGACCCGCGTGAAGCCGTCGGCGCGCAGCTGCTCGAACAGCTTCCCGTATTCGCCCTTGCGGCCGCGTACGACCGGTGCCAGCACGCTGAAGCGCGTACCAGGCTCGAGCTCGCAGATGTGGTCGACGATCTGCTGGACGCTCTGCCCGGAGATGGGCCGTCCGCACCTGGGGCAGTGCGGATGGCCGATGCGCGCGTACAGCAGACGCAGGTAGTCGTAGATCTCGGTGACCGTGCCCACCGTGGAGCGCGGGTTGCGCGAGGTCGTCTTCTGGTCGATCGAGATCGCCGGGGAGAGACCCTCGATGCTGTCCACGTCGGGTTTGTCCATCTGGCCGAGGAACTGCCGCGCGTAGGCCGAGAGGCTCTCCACGTAACGGCGCTGACCCTCGGCGTAGATGGTGTCGAAGGCGAGCGAGGACTTGCCCGAGCCGGAGAGGCCGGTGATGACGACGAAGCGGTCGCGCGGCAGCGTGAGGCTGATGTCCTTGAGGTTGTGCTCGCGGGCGCCGGTGATGACGAGGTCGCTGGTCATGCGCTCACTCTGCCTGTCTGCTGTCGCTTTTCGATCATGACGCGTCGATGTGCGGTGTACCTTCGGCGCACCGCACGCCGGCCCGCCTGCGGCGGCCAGTGTGGGTCTGCCTTCGGAGGCCCTCACGTTGAGTGGACTACGTCGCTCAATCGATGAGGAGGAGACCCGTCCAGGCGGGGTGATCCTCCGCCGGAAGCTCGACGCTGAGACCCGCCGCCACCGCCGTGGCGACCACGTCGATGCCCACGGCCTCCATCGACGGCCGCGCCTCGAACGGATGACGGCACGGCTCCCCCGATGCCTGACCGACGCACTCCTCGCAGAGCACGCACTCGCCGCCGGAGAAGGCGGCCGCGTAACGATAGCCCATTTTGAACGCGGCCCGTTCCAGATCGGTCATGAGGCGCGCGAACCGGTTCTGGCTCCGGCGCAGTCCCTCGACCCGCTCGGCGTCCGACCGGGCCTGCGCATAGGTCCTGCCGGCCAGCTGCGCGTCGACGCGGTCCTGCGTCAGCGGGATGTCCTGCTGGACGACGAGCACGTCGCCGTAGCGGGCCAGGACCTCGCGCGTCTCGACGGCCGTCATGACCGCCGGCGGGCACATGAGGTTGTGGCCGTAGGCGGAGCAGAGCGGCACACGGCACTTGAGGTTGACCCGCTCGTCGACCACGACCGCGACCGCCGGCAGCGGGGCCGCGCGGTCCGCGCCCAGGTCCCCGGCCGCGGCGATGAGCCTCTGCAGATGATGGGCGTCAGCCAACCGCCTCTCCTCTCCGTGCGAGTTCTTTGCCGAGCTCCCTGATCTCGTCGCGCAGCTTGGCGGCGTACTCGAACTTGAGCTGGTCCGCCGCCTCGAACATCTCGGCCTCGAGGCCGGCGAGCAGCTTCTCGAGGTCGTGGCGCGGCATGGCCACCTTGCGGGCGACGGCCTTCGCGGCGCGGCGGCCCTTGGTCGGCACCGCCGCCGCGTCGCTCATCATCGTGGCGATGTCGCTCACGCCCTTGACCACACTCTGCGGCGTGATGCCGTGCGCCTCGTTGTAGGCGGTCTGCTTGGCGCGGCGGCGGTCCGTCTCGTCGATCGCCGCCTTCATCGCCGCCGTGAGCCGGTCGGCGTACATGATCACCGTCCCGTCCACGTTGCGCGCCGCACGCCCGATCGTCTGGATGAGGCTCGTCTGGCCGCGCAGGAACCCCTCCTTGTCGGCGTCCAGGATGGCGACCAGCGTGACCTCGGGGAGATCGAGCCCCTCCCTCAGGAGGTTGATGCCCACCAGCACGTCGAACTCGCCGAGGCGCAGGTCACGCACGATCTCGATGCGCTGGAGCGTGTCGACCTCGCTGTGGAGGTAGCGCACCTTGAACCCGTTCTCGATCAGGTAGTCGGTGAGATCCTCGGCCATGCGCTTGGTGAGCGTGGTCACCAGCACCCGCTGGTCGGCGTCCACGCGGCGGCGGATCTCGTTCATGAGGTCGTCGATCTGCCCTTCGATCGGCCGCACCCGCACCTCGGGGTCCACCAGGCCGGTGGGCCGGATGATCTGCTCCGCGACGTTGACGCTGTGGGCGAGCTCGAACTCGCCCGGCGTGGCGCTCACGAAGATGAACTGGGGCACCTTGTCGAGGAACTCGTCGAAGCGCAGCGGACGGTTGTCGAGCGCGCTCGGGAGGCGGAAGCCGTAATCGACGAGCTGCTGCTTGCGCGAGCGGTCGCCCTCGCTCATGGCGCGGATCTGCGGCAGCGACATGTGCGACTCGTCGACGAGGCAGAGGAAGTCGTCGGGGAAGTAATCGAGCAGGCAGTTGGGCGTGGCGCCGGGCTCCTTGCCGAGCAGGATGCGCGAGTAGTTCTCGATGCCGCTGCAGTAGCCCATCTCGCGCAGCATCTCCATGTCGTACCGGGTGCGCTGGCGCAGGCGGTGGGCCTCGACGACCTTGCCGCGCTGCTCGAACCAGGCGCAGCGCTCCTCCATCTCGCGGCCGATCTCGACGAGGGCGCGCTCGATGGCGGGGTCGTTGGTGACGAAGTGCGTGGCCGGGTAGACGGCCACGTGACCGGGTCTGTCGAGCACCTCACCGCTGACCGGGTCGTAGCTCACCAGCCGCTCGACCTCGTCGCCCCAGAACTGCACGCGGATGGCGGTGTCCTGGGCGGCCGGCCAGATCTCCACCGAGTCGCCGCGCACACGGAACTTGCCGCGCGCCAGCTCGAAGTCGTTGCGCGCATACTGGATGTCGACCAGCTTGCGCAGCATCTCGTCGCGCTCGACGGTCTGGCCCACCTGGAGGAGGACCATCCGCTCGAGGTACTCCTCCGGCGAACCCAGACCGTAGATGCAGCTCACGCTGGCGACGATGACCACGTCCCGGCGCAGGAACAGGGACGTCGTGGCCGCGTGGCGCAGGCGGTCGATCTCGTCGTTGATCGACGAGTCCTTCTCGATGTAGAGGTCCTGCGCCGGCACGTACGCCTCAGGCTGATAGTAGTCGTAGTAACTGACGAAATACTCCACCGCGTTGTCCGGCAGGAACTCACGGAACTCGTTGCAGAGCTGGGCCGCCAGGGTCTTGTTGTGGGCGATCACCAGGGTGGGCTTCTGCACCTTCTCGATGACGTTGGCCATGGTGAAGGTCTTGCCCGAGCCGGTGGCCCCGAGGAGCGTCTGGTAGCGGTCGCCGCGCAGGACGCCCTCGGCCAGGGAGGCCACGGCCTCGGGCTGGTCGCCGGTGAGGCCGTAGCTGGCCTTGATCGTGAACTGGGTCATGCGCTCTCGATGCTAACGGTACGAACACATGTTCGCAACCAGGGGGCTCCGCCGCCCCGTTCGCGGACGCCTCAGACACGCAGGCGGTCGCCGTACACCTCACGGTATACCCGGCGCGCGCGCAGCACCGTCTCCACGTACGCCCGCGTCTCCGGATACGGGATGTCGGTCAGGCGCAGCCGGCGCCCCTCGGACCGCGCCGCGCCGAGCCACTCCTCCACGGCGCCCATGCCGGCGTTGTAGGAGGCGACCGCGGCGCGCAGGTCGCCGTCGAACACGTCCAGCGCAAGGCGGAGATAGTACGAGCCGTACCGCACGTTGATACGAGGGTCCTCGAGATCCGCCGCCGCGAACCGGACGCCGCCGGACTGGCGGGCGATCTGCGCGGCCGTCTCGGGCAGCACCTGCATGAGCCCGACGGCGCCCTGGGGCGAGCGCGCATGCTCGTCGAACCTGCTCTCCGCGTAGATGACCGCCGCGACCAGCGCCGGGTCGAGGTCGTGGCGCGCGGCGCCGGCGCGGATCGCCTCGACGTGCTCCAGCGGATACACCGCCTCCCGGTACCACGAGGAGCCGACGCCGCCGGCCAGCAGCGGCCCCGCCCAGCGGACGGCCCCTGCGGCCGCCGCGAGCACGAGCGCGGCGAGCCCGAGGCCGACGATGAGACGCCTCACGCGGTGTCTCCGCCGTCGTCCGCAGCCGGGACGTCCCCGGCGAGGATGCTCGCCACGATCTGCCCCACGAACTCCCTGAGCTTCCTGCGTGAGCCGGAGTTGTCGAAGACGAAGTCGCTGCGCCGGGCCTTCTCGTCCTCAGGCATCTGCTGCGCGAGCCGGCGCCGGAACTCACTGTCGGTCAACTTCGCGGCGACGCGCTTGCGACGCACGTCGCCGGGCGCCGTGATGAGCATCACATGGTCGAACCAGCGGTCGAACCCCGTCTCGAAGAGCAGCGGTACCTCGACGACGATCAGCACCGGCCGCGGCCGGGCGCGCTGCTGGCGCTCGACCCACTCGGCCACGGCCGTGCGCACGAAGGGGTGCAGGAGGTCCTCCAGCCAGCGCAGTTGGGCCGCGTCCGCGAACACGATCCCGGCCAGCGCCGGCCGGCTGATGCCGCCGGCGCCGTCGTCGACGGCGTCACCGAAGCGCTCACGGATGCGGTCGACCACCTCGGGGGCGGAGTACAGCCCGTGGACGATGTCGTCGCTGGAGATGGTGGCCGCACCCAGCTCGCGCAGGTAGGCGAGGGCGGTGGACTTGCCTGAGCCGATGCCCCCGGTCAGGCCCATCACCGGTATGCGCGCAGGGGATGCGCTCATGCTTCACCGAGCGGCGATGTCGGGCGGGGCGACCAGGGACGTGCTGTCGCGGCGCCCCGCCGCCGACATCAGGATCCGGCGGGCTCCTCCGCGGCCTCGTCGTCGGCGGCCGCCCCGGCCGGGAAGACGTCGTCGCTCAGCCCGAGCTCCGGCTCGGGCTCAGGCTCGGCCGCGACCGGCTCGGCGGCCTCGGCGACGGCCTCAGCGCCTTGATCCGGCGCCGTCTCGTCGCCCTCGGCCTCATGGCTCGCCCCGGTCTCCGGCTCGGTCTCCGGCTCGGTCTCCGGCTCCGGCTCGGGCTCAGGCCGCGCGACGGGCCGCATGGGCCTCACGTTGTCGCCGTCCACCCGCTTGATGCTCAGGCTGAGACGACGGCGCTCGGAGTCGACCTCGATGATCTTCACGTTGACCTGCTGGCCGACCGACACGACCTCGTCCGGACGCTCGACGTGGCGGTTGGCCAGCTCGCTGATGTGCACGAGACCCTCGATGCCCTCGTAGATCTCGACGAAGGCGCCGAAGGCGACGATCTTGGTCACGCGGCCCTCGACCACGTCGCCGACCTTGTGCCGGGCGACGATCTTGCGCCAGGGGTCTTCCTGGGTCTGCTTGAGACCGAGGCTGATGCGCTGGCGGTCCCGGTCGATGTCGAGGACCTTGACGTTGACCTTCTGGCTGACCTGCAGGACCTCGGACGGATGGTTGATGTGGGTCCAGCTGAGCTCGCTGATGTGGATGAGGCCGTCGATGCCGTCGAGGTCGACGAAGGCGCCGAAATCGACGATGTTGCTGATCGTGCCCTCGACGATGTCGCCCACGTTGAGCTGGTCGATGATCTGCTGGCGGATCTCCTTGCGCTCCTCCTCGAGCACGGCCCGACGGCTGAGGACGACGTTGTTGCGGTTGCGGTTCATCTCGATGACGCGGCAGTTGAGCTCGCGACCGACGTACTCGTGAAGGTCCTGCACACGCCGGATGTCGACCAGCGAGGCGGGCAGGAAGCCGCGCACGCCGAGGTCGAGGATGAGCCCGCCCTTGACCACCTCGATGACCGTGCCGGTGACGGGCTCGCCGCTCTCGAAGGCGGCCTCGATGCGCTTCCAGGCCTTCTCGAACTTGGCCCGTTTCTTGCTCAGGATGAGACGGCCGTCGGCGTCCTCCTTGGTCATGACCAGCGCGTCGACCTCCTCGTCGAGCTGGACCTCCTCGGAGGTGTTGACGTTCTTGCGGATGCTGAGCTCGTTGAGCGGGATGACGCCCTCGGACTTGTAGCCGATGTCGACCAGGACCTCGTCCTTGTCGATGCGCACGACCTTACCGGTGACGATGTCCCCCTCGCTGAAGTCGGTCAGCGTCATGTCGTAGTTGGGGACGATCTCGCCGTCGACCTCGATGAGATAGCCCTCGCTGCCCTCCACGACGTTCGGCGCGTTGGCGGGGTCGGTGATGGTGGCGTCGGTGGGGTTGTCGGTCATGAGTAGGTGTGCCTCCCGGTCACTTGGCGGTCCGTCGCTGATGGAGGGGTCGGCCCGCGGACCGCGGCGGGCCTAAATCGGGGATTATAGCAGCCGCAGGCCCGGCAATCGAGTCCGGCCGACGCGGATGCAGGCCGGCAGGACCGTCCGCGCCTCAGCCTTTGGCCGCCACCCAGTCGTCGCCCGCCCCGACCTCCACCTCGAGCGGAGGATCGAGGTCGAGGGCGCCGGTCATGGCGTCGCGCAGCAGCGGCAGGCACACGTCCACCTCGTCCTCGGGACATTCGAGGACCAGCTCGTCGTGCACCTGCAGCACCAGTCGAGACGCCAGCCCGCGACGCTCCAGCTGGCGGCTCACGGTGACCATGGCGACCTTGATGATGTCGGCCGCCGTGCCCTGCAGGATCGTGTTGACGGCGAGGCGCTCCCCGAGCGAGCGGTCGCGGTAGTTGGACGAGCGCAGCTCCGGCACGGCCCGGCGGCGGCCGAACAGGGTCGTCACGTGACCGTCCTGCGTCGCCTGGGCGATCACCTGCTCGCGGAACTCCTTCACCTTGGGGTACTTGGCGAAGTAGGCCTCGATGAAGGCGCGGGCCTCCTCGACGGGGATGTCCACCTGCTCGGAGAGGCCGTAGGCGGAGAGTCCGTACATGATGCCGAAGTTGGTGGCCTTGGCGCGTTCGCGCTGCTGCCGGGTGACCTCCTCGACGGGGATGCCGGCGACCGCGGCGGCGGTGACGCGGTGCACGTCCTCGCCGCGATGGTAGGCCGCCAGCAGGGCCGGCTCGCCCGAGAGCGACGCCATCAGGCGCAACTCGATCTGCGAGTAGTCGGCCACCACCAGGCGGTGCCCCTCGTCGGCCACGAAGCAGGCGCGGATCTCGGCGCCGAGCTCGGTGCGCACGGGGATGTTCTGCAGATTGGGGTTGGAGCTGGAGAGCCGTCCCGTGGACGCCACCATCTGGTTGAAGGTGGTGTGCAGCCGGCCGGTGGCGGGGTCGAGGCGGGCCGGGAGCGGCTCGAGATAGGTGTTGAGCAGCTTGGTGAGCTCGCGCCACTCCTCGACCGCCGGGACGATCGGGTGCCGGTCGCGCAGCGTCCGCAACACACGAGCGTCCGTCGAGTACCCCGTCTTGCCCTTGCGGACCGGCTCCAGGCCGAGGCGGTTGAACAGCACGTCGGCGAGCTGCTGCGGCGAGCCGAGGGTGAACGGGCCGCCGGCCAGCCGGACGACCTCGTCCGCCAGCTCGTCGATGCGGTCGCGCACGCGGGCGGTGATCTCACCGAGCCGGTACGGGTCCATCTTGACGCCGGCGGCCTCCATCTGCGCGAGCACGCGCACCAGCGGCAGCTCGACCTCGCGGAAGAGCCGCTCGAGGCCGAGCTCCACGAGGCGCGGCCGCTGTGCCTCGGCCACGCGCCAGGTGAGGGTGGCCCGCGTGGCCGCGGCGGCCTCGGCCGCCGGCCCCTCGACCAGCCGGGCGCCGTCGTCCGCCCCCGCGAGCGCGAACAGCGTGCGCTCCTTCTCGGGCCGCTCCGGCGCCAGCAGATAGGCGGCCACCGCGGTGTCGAACGCCGGACCCACGGGCGCGTGCACGAAGCCGGGCTGCGCCTTGGCGTCGTGCACGACCGCGTGCGCCGCGAGCAGCCACAACGAGCCGGCCCTCGCGGCGTCGGCCGGCGCGACGAGACACACGTCGCCGCCCGCGTGCGCCGCCACGGCGAGCCCCTCTCCCCCGTCGTCGCGCGCCTCGAAGGCGAGCGCCGCCTCGTCCTTCTCGAGCAGGGCGGCGACGGGGCCCACGTCGCGCTCCTGCGCCAACCGCACCAGGGCGCCGCTCACGGCGCCGGGCGGGACGGCGCCGGCGTCCCCGCTCACCTCGCGCAGCCGGCGCCGCAGGTTGCGGAACTCGAAGCGCGCGAACGCCGCGTCGACCTGCTCGACCGGCAGGCGGTACCCGCTGCGTCCGACCACCTCCACGAGGTCGTGCTCGAGAGGCACGTCGCAGACCATGGTCGCGAGTCGCAACGAGAGCCGGGCGACGTCTTCGTGCTCGGCGAGCAGCGCGCGCCGCTTCTCCGACTTGACCTCGTCGAGGCGCCGGTACATCTCGTCGATGCTGCCGAACTGCTGCAGGAGCTGCGCCGCCGTCTTCTCGCCGATGCCGGGCACGCCGGGGATGTTGTCGGAGGAGTCGCCCTTGAGACCGATGTAGTCGGGGATCTGCGCCGGCGTGACGCCGAACCGTTCGAGCACCGCGCCGGGCGTGTAGATCCGGACGTCGGTCACGCCGCGCCCGGTGCTCATCACCCAGATGTCGTCGTCGACGATCTGCATGGCGTCGCGGTCGCCGGTGACGACCACCGAGCGGACGCCCTGCCGCTTGGCCTCCTCCGCCAGCGTGCCGAGGATGTCGTCGGCCTCGTAGCCCGGCTTGACGAGGTTGACGACGCCGAAGGCCTCCATGAGCCCCGGCAGCAGGTCCCACTGCGCCGCGAGCGTCTCCGGCATCGACGGGCGCTGTGCCTTGTACTGGTCGTAGAGCTCGTCGCGGAAGGTGGGACCGCGCGCGTCCCAGGCGCAGACGAGGTACGACGGCCGGTACTCGGTGATGAGCTTGAGCAGCATCTGGCTGAGCCCGAAGAGCGCGTTGGTGGGCGCGCCGGCCTGGGTGGCGATGGACTCCGGCAGCGCGAAGAAGGCGCGGAACGCCAGGCTGCTGCCGTCGAGCAGGAAGAGGCGGTCGTGCAGGAGCGGGTCGGCCATGGCGCGATTCTACGACAACCACGGGACCCGCCGCCGGGGGCGGCCGTCGCGTCCGTCGCCGGCGTCGCCGTCGCGGTAGACTGCCGGCAGTGGGCCGGCGCCCGGCCGGCGGTCAACGGGAGGATGTGGCGATGGGAGCACGGGAGTTCACGAGGGGACGCCGCGTCGTGGCTCGGCTGGCGCACGGCGGCGACCTGCTGGAGGAGATCGCCGCCGTGGCCGAGGAGCACGGCATGCGGACCGCCGAGCTGCGCGCCATCGGCGCCCTGCAGGCCGCCCGGCTCGCTTTCTACGACCAGTCCGCGCATGAGTACGGGGAGTTCGCCGTCGATGCGCCGGTCGAGCTGATCGGCCTGCTCGGCAACGTCTCGCTCAAGGACGGGGCGATCTTCGTCCACGCCCACGCCACGCTGGCGGGTCACGACGGGGCCTGCGTCGCGGGGCACGTGGCGCCGGGCTGCGTCGTCTTCGCCGGCGAGCTGGTGCTGCAGGAGCTCGTCGGCGAGCCGCTGGAGCGGGAGTTCGACGAGGTCACCGGCCTGGCGCTCTGGCGCGACCTCTGAGCCGCCACACCGCGGGAGAGAAGGGGTGGTGGTGTCGGAAGGGGGACTTGAACCCCCATGAGGTTATACCCTCACTAGGCCCTCAACCTAGCGCGTCTACCAATTCCGCCATTCCGACACTCGAGGGAGTGCGAGTATAGGTCGCGCGCCGCGGAAGTTCAACGCGTCGGGGGCCGGAGCGTGACGATGGGCGGCCCGCGCTGCGGCCCGCCCATCGGCGGCGCCCCCTTCATCTGCCCCACGTCACGCGGGGCCGTGGTCTGCCGAGACCGTGGCGCCGACTGAGACTGCACCCGCAGTATAGGCCCTCGTCCCGCGTGGTACAAGGTCTTCCGTATCAAACGATCACCTCGAGCGGAGGAACCGATGCCCGCACGCATCCTGGTCGGCAGCTGTTCGTGGACCGATCCCACGCTGGTCGCCAGCGGACGCTTCTATCCGCCGCAGGTGACGAGCGCCGAGGGGCGCCTGCGCCATTACGCAGAGCGCTTCGACATCGTCGAGGTCGACTCCACCTACTATGCGCCGCCGTCCGTGCGCAACAGCAGGCTCTGGGTGGAGCGCACGCCGGACGACTTCGTCTTCAACGTCAAGGCCTTCGCCTGGCTCACGGGCCACGCCGCGGCGCCGGCGCGGCTCCCCGGCCTGCTCCGCGACCGGTTGCCGGAGCACGCGCGCGCCAAGCGCAACGTCTATCCACGCGACGTCGACGGATCGGTCCTCGAACTGGTGTGGCGGCAGCACCGCGAGGCCCTCGAGCCGCTGGCCGCCGCCGGCAAGCTGGGCGCGGTCCTCTTCCAGTTCCCACGCTGGTTCGTCCGCACGGAACAGAACCGCGCGTACCTGCGCACGCTCCCGGCGCACCTGCCGGGCCGGCCGCTGGCGGTGGAGTTCCGCGGCGGCGGCTGGATGGACGCGGACGCCGCCGCCGATACGCTCGCGCTGCTCGAGGGGGCCGGACTCACCTACGTGGGCGTGGACGAGCCCCAGGGCTTCGCCGACAGCGTGCCGCCGCTGACCGCGGTGACCGCCCCGCTGGCGATGGTGCGCCTGCACGGTCGCAACGCCGGCACCTGGAGGGCGAGGACGGGCGCCGCCTCAGACCGTTTCAAGTACCTCTACAGTGACGCCGAGCTGGAGGAATGGGCGCCGCGCGTACGCGCGCTCGCCGCCCAGGCCGAGACCGTGCACGTCCTCTTCAACAACAACTACGAGGACTGGGGCATGCGCAACGCGCGACGGATGGCGCAGATCCTCGGGGTCGACCGGCCCCGGCCGCAGACCCGGCTGCAGCTCGACTGAGAGCGGACCCGCCGGGCCTGGTCAGCCCGGCCCGGCGAGCAGTTCGCGCATCTGCGCGTCGACCGTGACGCCCCACCGTGCGAGCTCGGCGAAGAAGGCCTCGCAGGGCACGACCTGCTCGGGGACGAAGACGCCGGGGCCGACGATGTCGCCGCGAGCCAGCATGCGGGCCACGATCGCCGGCGGGATGCCGGTGTCCACATCGCCGCCGCCGGCGCCGTACTCCTCGTGGGCGGGGACCACGGCGCGCACGCGCCACTCGATCCGCCGTCCCGCCTTGAGCCCGCGCACCACGCCCAGCAGGTAGTCGGTGTCGTGGACGACCACGTCCGTGGGGCGCGGGATCTCGCCGACCACCTTGAGCAGCACGTCGCGCGGGCGGACGTGCGAGCCGCCGACCTCCACCTCGTCGGTGCGGGTCATGCCGATGGCGTGCAGGAAGCGCATCTGGCGGGTGAACTCCTGCGGCAGCGAGAGCTTGAAGGTCGCGCTCCTCAGCCCCTGGTCCTTCCACGTGTGCCAGAAGGTGAACGGCTCCGAGTGGATCGTGTAGTGGGCCTCGAGGAGGCCCGCCGGCGCGCCGAAGTCGAGCAGCTCCACGCCCTCTCCGCCGCCGATGTCCGTGACCCAGCGGCCGTCGATGTACTCGGGGGCGACGACGCTGAACTCGTCGCAGAGCGTCTCGAGCGAGTAGGGCACCACCCAGCCGTCGTAGCCGCTCCAGTCGGTGTCGTCGACGTTGCCGCACCAGGCGTGCGCCTCCTCGACCACGTCGAGCCGCTCCGCGCCGTACTTCGCGAGGATGTTGGTGACGCCGGGGGCGCCGCCCATGGCGATCACGGCGGTCACGCCCGCGCGGCGGAACTCCTCGTGCAGCTCCACCTGCTGCTTGGTCACATGGAAGAGGCCGCCCATGTCCGTGTAGTGCACCCGGGCCGCGGCGGCGGCCCGCATCACGGTGATGTTCCAGAAATGCTGTGTGGCGTTGACCATCGCGTCGCAACCCGCGAGCACGGACTGCACGCTCCCCTGCTCGCGCGCATCGACGAACCGGGGGCGCGCCTTGCCGCCGCCGTGGCTCTCCGCGACCTCGCAGGCCCGCGACTCGTCGTAGTCGGCCACCACGACCTCGTCCACGTCCCGGCTCAGACCCAGCTCCTTGACGGTCCAGGCGCCCATGGCGCCCGCACCCACGACGGCGATCTTCATCTCCCCTCCCGGACGCTCCGACCGTTTGCCGCAGTCGAGCCTACGGGAGTCGCGGGCGCAAGTACAGACGGTTATCATGGAGGCCTCCGCTCCGTGGCACCCCCGGGAAGAAGGCGACCGTGACCAGGTACGGTCTGGACGACCAGCTATGGCGAGAGCTCGAGGACGAGGTCCTCGAGCTCTTCACGGCCCTGCTCCGGATCGACACGACCAACGGCAACGAGACCGCGGCGGCGCGGGTGCTGCAGGCCTACCTGGCCGAGCACGGCATCGCCGCCGAGCTGCGCGGCGAGCTCCCGGACCGGCAGAACCTGGTGGCCCGGCTGGACGGCGCGGGGCCGGGCCCCACGCTCACCATGATGGGCCACCTCGACGTGGTGCCGGCCGACGCCGGCGAGTGGAGCGTGCCGCCGTTCTCCGGCACGGTCCGGGACGGGTACGTGTGGGGTGTCGGCGCCGTCGACATGAAGAACCAGGTCGCCGCCGAGGCGGTGGCGCTCGCCCGGCTGAAGCGCTCGGGCGCCCGCTTCGCCGGCACCGTCAAGTACGCCGCCACCGCCGACGAGGAGGTCGGCGAGTTCTGCGGGGTCAAGTGGCTCTGCGAGCACGAGCCTGACGCACTGCGCGCCGACTACTGCCTCAACGAGGGCATGGGCGGGCTCTGGCTCCCGGTCGACGGCCGCAAGGTCTTCCTGCTCGCCGTCGGCGAGAAGGCGTTCGCCCAGTTCCGCATCCGCACCCGCGGCCGCGGCGGCCACGCCTCGGTCCCCGAGAAAGAGCACAGCGCCGTGATCGACCTGGCCCGGGCCGTCACGGCGCTCGGCTTGGCCGACCCCCCGACGATCGTCTCCGCGACCACGGCGCGCTTCATCGACGCGCTCGTGACCGACGCCGCGCTGGCGGCCCGGCTCAAGGATCCCGTCACCGCCCGCGCCGCCGGGGCGGAGCTGCGCCGGATCGACCCCATGGCCGCCCGCCTGGTGGAGCCGCTGTTCGGCGCCACGCCCACCCCGACCATGCTGGCCGCCGGCCAGGCGGTGAACGTCATCCCGACGCGGGCGGAGGCCTGTATCGACTGCCGCATCCTCCCCGAGATGACGCACGCCGACGTCGAGGCCCACGTCGAGGCCACCCTGGACCCGCTGGGGATCGACTGGGAGTTCGAGTGGGTCGACGTCACCATGCCCAACTCGTCGCCGCCGGCCAGCCCGCTCGCCGACAGCATCGCGCGCGTGTTGCGGCGCGACGTACCCGGGACCGTGCTCGTCCCGATGACCTCGAGCAGCTTCACCGACTCGCGCTGGGTGCGCGAGGCCTTCCCCGACTGCGTGGCCTACGGGTTCGCGCCCTTCGTGGCCGAGAGCCTGCGCGACCTGGACGGAGGCCGCGACCACGAGCCGGACGAGCGTATCCACGTGGAGGACGTCGTCTACCAGGCGCTGTTCTTCGAACGCCTCGTCCGGGACCTCCTCGCGTGACCTCCGGGCGCGGTCCCGACGTCCTGCGCGACCGCTTCCGCGGGACGCTGCTCGGCCTGGCCGTGGGCGACGCGCTGGGCGCGCCGGCCGAGTTCCTCACCGCCGAACAGGTGGTGGAGAAGTACGGCGTCATCACCGAGATGCTCGGCGGCGGCGTTTTCGACGTCGCGCCGGGCGAGGTCACCGACGCCACCGAGATGATGCTGTGCGTGGCCGAGAGTCTCGTCGCGCACGGCGCCTTCGCGCCGGACGACATCATGCGGCGACTGGCGCAGTGGCTCGACAGCCGGCCTTACCACGTGAGCCTGACCGTGAGGGCGGCGCTCATCAGTTACCGCTCAGGCACACCCTGGGACCTGGCCTCGCGGCGGGCCTACGAGATCCTCGGCGGCCCCACCGCCTGCAACGGCAGCCTCATCCGCTGCGCCCCGATCGCGCTCCTCTACCGCGCCGACGCGGCGACACGACTCGAGGTGTCGCTGCGGGAGTCGACGCTGACGCATTTCGACCGGCTCGCCGGCTGGTCGTGCGCCGCCTTCAACGACCTGGTCGTCGCCGCCCTCCATGACAGGCTGCTCGACGAGCTGCCGGCCATCACGCGCTCTTTCGACGACGAGGACAGACGCGTGGCCGCGCTGCTGCGCGATACGCCCGGCGCCGAGGTGGAGGAGATCACGAGCTCGGCCTTCGTGATCGACACGCTGCGGACGGCGCTCTGGACGGTCCTCAACGCCGCCGACTTCGAGCACGCGGCGACCATCGCGGTGAACCTCGGCAACGATGCGACCGCCGCCGGCGCCGTGACGGGCGCCCTCGCCGGCGCCGTGTACGGCGTGTCCGGCATCCCGCCACGCTGGCTGGAGGGGCTCGCTGTGCGCGAGCGCGTGACCGGCATCGCCGACCGTCTCTTCGAGCTCGCCGGCGTCGACTGACGCCGGCGGCTCATACTCGGATCACAGACGAGAACCTGCTCACGCGGGAACGCCGTGGGGCGCGCACCCTGGCGGCGGCGGGCGCGGTGCTCGCGCTGGTGAGCATCGGGACCAGCCCCGGCTTGCCGGACCTCATCGGCCTGCTCGCGCTCTCCGGCATGGTCGTCACCGACGCCATCGCGCTGCTCAGCCTCGTCGAGGAGTCCCGCCGCGAGGGCATGGATGCACGCACCGCCGTGATCGAGGGCGGGCGGCGGCTGCGTCCTCTCCTCACGACGCCCGTTGTCACGATCCTCGCCCTCATCCCCACGACGCTCGGCGTCGGAGGCAGGGGCGGGTTCCTCTCGACGTCGCCCGCCGCCATCGTCCCGTTGCCCTGCGGTAGGCTTGTCGCGAGGCAGCGCTCCGACGGGCGCGGCCGCGTGACAGGCACGACGAGAGGAGGACCCGTGGCGAAGCAGGCACCCAAAAAGCCCCGAGCGGCGAGCAAGGCGGCGGCCAAGGACAAGGCCCGCACCGCCGCCGAGCTGGAGCGGCTCACTCCGCGCAAGCTCACCCGCGAGCAGCTCATCGAGGCGCTGAACGACGATCTCGCCTGGGAGTACCAAGCGCTGATCCAGTACGTGCAACACGCGGCGGCGATCAGCGGCGCGCAGTACGACGCGATCAAGGCCGAGCTCATCGTCCATTCCAACGAGGAGCATGCCCACGCCGTCTCGCTGGCCGACCAGATCGACTTCCTCGGCGGCGTGCCCGGCGTCGACGTCTACGAGGCGCATATCTCCCCGGACGCCGACAAGATGCTCGAGCAGGACCTGGACGGTGAGCTGGACGCGATCACCCGCTACCGGGAGCGCATCGCCCAGGCGGAGATGCTGCAGGAGTACGGCCTGCGCCGTGCTCTCGAGGACATCCTCATCATCGAGGAAGAGCACGCCCGCGACCTGCAGGACGCGCTCGGGCTCTGAGACGTGTCGGCGGAGGCCCGGGCGTGGCCGCTACGCGGTCGCCCGCGTCTCCGCCGTCTGCGCCGCCTTCCGGCGGCGCCACCCCGGCGCCAGGCCGAGGAACCATACGGCGCCGGCCAGCCCGATCACCAGCAGCAGGACGAAGGCCTCACGCCCGCCGACCCGGTCCATGGCCCATCCTCCGAACGCCGGCCCGAGCGCCGCGCCCCCGTTCCACACCACGGTCCAGACCCCCATGTAGCGCCCACGGACGGCCTCCGGCGCGAGGTCGGCCACCTCCGCCGAGGCCACCGGCGAGAGCAGCGTCTCCCCGAAGCTCAGGACGATGATGAACACGACGAGCGACCAGACAGGGCCCGCGAAGGCGGATCCGCCGATGCCTGCGGCCAGCAGCGCGCTGGAGACCGCGAGCAGGATCATCCGGTTGCGGTGGCGCAGCGCGGTCACCAGCGGGATCTGGACGAGCACGATGATGAGCGCGTTGAGCGTGAGCAGATACGCCCAGGTCCGGCTCGGCACACCCAGGAAGTCGGTGATGTACACCGCGTAGATGGACCCGAAGTTGCCGATGCAGAACACCGGCAGCACGGCCGCGAGGCAGAACACGATGAACACCCGGTCGTGGACCACGGCGCGATAGCCGCTGCGCCCCTGGTCGTCCGCCGGGCGGTCCGCCTGCGTCGCGGCCGGCGGCCGGCTCTCACGGATCCAGACGGACATCATGACCACCATGCTCAGACAACCGACGGCGGCCGAGAGGAACAGCACCCGGTAGCTCATGCCGAACCCCAGCGCCTGTCCGGCGGCCACCGGCCCCACGACGACCCCGAAGTTCATGGCCGCGCGCGTGATCCCGAACCCCTCCTGCCGCTTCTCCTGGGGCAGCAGGTCGGCGATCATCGCGTTGCTCGCCGTCTGGAACAGCGGCCAGCCGAGTGCGCTCTCCAGTCCTACGAGCAGCGCCACCTGCCACAGCTCCCTGACGAACGCGAAGCCCACGAACCAGACCACACCGACCGACACCGAGAGCAGGATGACCACCCGGCGGCCGAACCGGTCCGTGAGCTGGCCGCCCCAGAACTGGAAGGGCATCACGGCGAGGGGGACGAGGCCGAAGACCACTCCGATCATGGTCATCGAGGTGTCCAGAGCCGTGCGCAGGTAGATCGCCTCGAAGGGGAACGCCAGCGCGGCCGCGGCGACGTAGATGAAGATGCCGAGGGTGAGGACCCAGAACTGGGCGGGGAAGGCGCGCAGGTTCCGGGCGGGCTGTCTGAGGCGGCTGATCATGGCCTCATGCTATCCGCGGGGAACGAGGCTGACGAACGCCGCCGGGCGGCGGCCTGACGACGCAGGTGCAGACGGGGGCCGGGCGGCAACGTCACCGTCAGGCGGCGGACGCGCGTCTTCGCCCGGGGCCCCCTCTGTTATCCTCGGGCCATGCCCGGCCGCCGCCCCCAGTTCGTGGTCATCGACACGGAGACCACCGGCCTCGACCCGCGGCACGACCGCGTCATCGACATCGGCGCCGTGCGGCTGGACGAGGACCTCACCGTCGCGGCCCGGTTCACGACGCTGGTGGACCCCGGGATCCCGGTCCCTCTCTTCGTCACGCGGCTGACCGGCATCACCGACGCAGACCTCGACGGGGCTCCTGCCCCCGCCGCGGCGTTGGCCGGCCTGCAGGAGTTCGCCGGCGACGCCCTGCTGGTGGCCCACAACGCCGCCTTCGACCGGGACCATCTCCGCGAGACGGCCCGGCGCGCCAAGGTCGCGCCGCTCGCCGGCGACTGGTTCGACACGCTGGAGGCGGCGCTCCTGCTCTACCCCGAGCTTGACCGACACGCCCTGCCGATCCTCGTCGAGGAGCTCGGCCTCCCGTGGCCGGCGCATCGCGCCCTGCCCGACGCCGAGGCGACCGCGGAGATCCTGGCCCGGCTCGCACGACGGGCCGCCGGCCTCGCCCCGGACGAGCGGAGGCTGCTGGAGGGGATTTCCTGGCCCCCGCTGGCCGTCCTCGACACATGCGCGGCCTCGCCCGACGAGGCGCCGCCGCCGCCTCCTGCGCCGCCGACCGCCGGAGCCGACCGGCCCCCGGCACTGCCGGTGGAGGCGGATGGATGGCGCGCGCAGCTCGATGGAGCGGGCGGCGCCCCGGCCGGGTTGGCCGACCGGCTGGCCGGCTTCCGCCGGCGGCCGGCGCAGATCGACTACGCGGCGGCCGTCGCCGACGTCTTCGCGCAGGGCGGCGTCGCCGTCTTCGAGGCCGGCACGGGCATGGGCAAGAGCCTCGGCTACCTGCTCCCGGCCGCTCACGCAGGCGCCGCCTCCGGCCGTCGCGTCCTCGTCAGCACGAAGACCAAGGCGTTGCAGCGGCAGCTGGCCCGTGCGGAGCTGCCGCTGGTCGCCGCCACGCTGCCGGAAGGCTGGCGCTGGACGCTCCTCATGGGCCGCGAGAACTACCTCTGCCGGAGACGCCTCTCGGAGGCGGTGGCCGCGCAGGGCGAGGCGCTGCCGGATGTCGAACGGTCGCTCGCCCTCGCCTATCTCTGCGGACGTGCCCGGCGTGGCGAGGTCGACCTCTCGGCGCTGCCGTACCGAGCCCTGCAGGTCCTCCCCGCGCTGGCCGACCTGGCGCGTGAGGTCCGCTCGTCGCGGGCGACGTGCCTCGGCCGCCACTGTCCCCTGCGGGGCGAGTGCCACTGGCGACTCGCGCGGGCACGGGCTGAGGCGGCTCACCTCGTCTGTGTCAACCACGCGCTCCTGCTCTCCGCGGGCGACGCCCTGCCCGCCTTCGAGGACGTGGTGATCGACGAGGCGCACCTTCTGTACCACGAGGCGACCGAGGCGTTCAGCGACCGTGTCGACGCAGCGTCGGTCGAACGGTTGCTGGGAGACCTGCGCGGACATCGCCGCCAGCGCCGTCTCGCGCAGCGTCTGCGGGCGGCCGCGCGCAAGCTGGGACCGGACGAGGGGCGAGCGGTGGCGCAGGCCGCGGACGCCTGCGAGCGCGCCGCCGAGGAGATCCCCGGCCTGAGCCGCGCACTCGGCGACGCGATCGCTGCGCTGGCCCACATCGCCGCATCCGACGACGGGAGCGCAGCGGGGCCGGCGCACCCGGAGTACGCGAGCACGGTCTGGCTCACACCCGGGCTGCGTGACCGGCCTGAGTACGACGCGCTCCTCGTGCACGCCGGCCTGCTCTCCGAGGGCCTCTCGAGGCTCGCCGCCGCCGCGGCGGCGGCCGGCGAGCTCCTTCCGGAGGACCATCGCGAGCACTCCATCCTCGTCGTCCTGGCCGACGACGCCGCCGCGGCGGCGGCACTGCTGCTCGACCTGCCTGAGGGGCGCGATCCCGAGACGGTCTCGTGGGCGGAGCTCGAAAGCGCTCCGCGCGTCGCCGCGGGAGCGCCGCGGTGGGCGTTGACACGCTCCCCGCTCACCCCGGCGACCGGCATCCGCGAGGTCCTCTGGGGACGTCTGCGCAGCGCCGTGCTCACCAGCGCGACCCTGACGGCGGCCGGGTCGTTCTCCTACTTCCGCGAGATGACCGGGATCACCGGCGACGTCGACGCCCGCGAGCAGGTGTTCCCCTCCCCCTTCGACTACCGTCGTCAGGCGGTCCTCGTGCTCGAGCACGCCCCCGGAGACGCGTGGAGGCCGGACGAGCTCGCCGTGCGCCAGGGCGAGCGCCTGAGGCAGATCGCCCAGGTCACCGGCGGCCGCACACTGGCGTTGTTCACCAACACCCGCGACATGCACCGCGTCGCGGCCGCCGTGGGCGAGCATATCGAGGACGACGGCGTCCTCGTGCTCGCCCAAGGCCTGCACGGCAGCGCCGCGAGCCTCGCCGAGGAGTTCCGCACGCACCCCGAGACCATCCTGCTGGGGGTGGACACCCTGTGGACGGGACAGGACTTCCCCGGCGACACGCTGACCTGCCTGGTCATCGCCAAACTGCCGTTCCCGCGGCTGGATCCACTGGTGCGCGCCCGCGAACGGGCCTGCGCGGCCGCGGGGGAGCGCTGGTTCGAGCGTTTCTACCTGCCGGAGGCCGTCCTCAAGTTCAGGCAGGGCTTCGGCCGGCTCATCCGGACCGAGACGGACACGGGCGTGGTCGTGGTGCTCGACCACCGCCTCACGCAGAAGGCCTACCGACCGGACTTCCTCGCCAGTCTCCCGGACATGGAGGTGGTGGAGGCGCCGCCCGCCCATGTCGCCGCCGTGGTCGACCATCATCTGCGGCGTCTCACGGCCGCACGGGCGCCCGACGGCCGCGCCGCCATCGACGCGTCGGACGAGGCGCACGCTACCTGAGCAGCCTGCCGCCCCCGCGCGCCTGCCTGGCCCCGACGCGCTTGACGAAGCGCGCTCTGCTACGCTTGCCGCAGTGGGGGCACGTGAGGTTCTTGTAGCTGTAGTAAGTGCCGTCCGGGTTCTTCCCCACGGCCGACTGGGTGAAGAAGTTGACCGTGGTCGGGACCTGGAAGGCCTTGCCGCACTCGGCGCACACGTATCCCGAACTGCGCGACACCAGGCTCATGTACATCCACAACCCGGCCAGGACGAGGAGGAGCATGGGCCAGAAGCCCTTCCACGGGTACACCACGAGGACGGCGACGAGGATGACGCCGAGGAAGACGCCGAGCTTCCACACGGTGCCGACCCAGTCGTGCCGGGTCCGATCGACGTAGCGGGCCACAGGCGTGCCTTTCGTGTGCGGAACGGACCGGCCGCGCCTCCCGACGCGCAGCGGGGATCAGCCTCCTGCCGGCCCGGCCCAGTAGCTGATGAGAGTGAAGATGCCGAAGAGCGCGGCCAGCACGACCACGACGAACGCGAGCGTGGAGAAGAACCCCACGAACCAGCCCCTGACCTTCATCTGCGCTCCTGTGGTCGTGTGCCTGAGCACGCCCGACGCGCGGGCGCGCAGACCACAGTATGCCGGGAAACCCGGGCGCCGCTCAAGTCCGCGGCGGGACGGCCGATGGACCTGACGGGCGCCGCTCGCCGCCCGACCGCCGCAGGCGCCGACGCCCGCGGCCGCAACGACCCACGAGGAGGAGCACTTCATGGACGTGACGTTCGAGAACGGACCCGCCTTCACCGTCGCCGTGGCGAGGATGGCCCCCGGAGAACAGATCCGTTGCGAAGGCGGCGCCATGCTCAGCATGACCGCCGGGACGCAGATCGAGACCTCCACCCAGGGCGGCATCCTCAAGGGCCTCAAACGGTCGCTCTCGGGCGAGTCCTTCTTCATGAACACCTTCACCGCCCCCGCCGGGGGCGGCGAGATCGTCCTCTCCCACTCACTGCCCGGCGACATGTCGTACATCGACCAGCAGGGCGACACCTGGCTCTACCACCGGGACGGCTTCGTCGCCAGCGAGATGGGGATCGACCTGGACACCAAGTGGGGCGGCCTCAAGGGCGCGTTCGGCGCCTCGTCCTTCTTCGTCGTGAAGTGCACCGGCCACGGCAAGGTGATCTTCGCGACCTACGGCGCGCTGCGCCGCGTGGACCTGCAACCCGGGGAGCAGTACGTGGTGGACAGCGGCCACCTCGTCGCGTGGCACGAAGCCATGCCGATCCAGATCCAGAAGGTCGGCGGCTACAAGTCCTTCTTCTTCTCCGGAGAGGGGTTCGTCGCCACCCTGACCGGACCGGGCACCTTCTTCACCCAGACGCGCAACGAACGCGCCTTCGTCGACTGGCTGATCCCCTATCTCCCCAAGAGCAGCAACTGAGGCAGCCGCCCAGCCGGCCGACGTCCCCGGCCGCGTCCGTCCCGCGACGGTCGTCCCCGCCGCCGGACGGGTACCAGATCGGTACAACCGTCCACAGGGGAGGTCGGAGATGACACGGGACGACCATGGGTCCCGGAGCCGGCCGGCGCGGGCGCGCCAGGTGCGTGAGCTCCGGCAGGGCCCCCGGATCACGAAGCAGGCACCGCGCTCGTGGACGAACAAGACCATGCACCGGCCGGCGACCAGGATCGGCGAGATCAAGCACGGGAAGCCGTGATGCACTGGGGCCGCCGCGCCGGCCGGCGGGGCGTCCGGGGCGCCGCGCAGGCATCCCCGGCAGCGACCCGACGGCCGCGCGGCGGCGCTCAGGAGGTCAGTCTCTGGAGGGCCCAGGCCATGGTGCGACCCAGCGTGGCCATGGTCGCCATGCCCTCCCGGTCGTGCTCGACGTCGCCCTTGTCGGCGCCGACGCCGAGGCTCCAATAGCTCGAGCCGACGACCAGCATCTCATTGATCAGGAACCAGTGGTTGATGCTGTCGAAGGCGTGGATGGCGCCGCCGCGCCGGGCGGCGACCACGGCGGCGCCCACCTTGCGCGCCAGCGGGTTACCGCTCTTGCGCGTGGCGTACCCGGCCCGCTCCATCAGCGCCTGCGTGGTCGCGGTGCAGTTGGCGTAGTAGGTCGGCGAGGCGATGATGATCCCGTCCGCCTCGAGCATCCGTGCCACGCAGTCGTTCAGCCCGTCGTCCTTCACGCCCGAGCAGGTGTTGTCCCGGGTCTCGGCGCACTTCAGACAGGCCGTGCATCCGCTGAACCGCTTGTCGTGGAGCTGCACCAGCTCCGTCTCGATGCCCTCCGCCTCGAGCTCCGCGAACACCCTCCTCACCAGGATGGCCGTGTTGCCGTCCTTGCGCGCGCTGCCGTTGAACGCCACCACCTTCATCAGGACCCCCTTGTCGTGGACCTCGCGCGGGTCCGCAAGGCCCGTGGGATGTGATCGTCGTCGCCGGTCACAGGCGCGGTGCCGGCGCGCAGGCCGCCATGCGCCGCCGACCGCCACCGTCGACGGGGCGGTTCACGACGCCGTCTCTCCCGCCGCGAATCGATGCGCCACACGCACGAGGGCGAGTGTGTCGAGCTTGCAGTACTCGCGCAGGGAGCGCTGCAGAGCCGCGCGGCGGTCCTCCGTCGTGGCCGGGTCGGCGGCTTCGTGGTAGGCGGCCTGAGCCGACAACCCGTCCTGGACCTCCTTCAGAAGAGCGTGGTCCAGCTCCGCGTCCACCGTGGGCAGCACCGCTTTGAGCGAGTAGGAGCCGTTCAGCGCGGGGTGCCGATAATGGTCGCGGGTGAGCCGCAGGAGGTCCACCAGGCGCCCTGCGACGCCCTCGAGCGCCGGGGCGAGATCCGGCAACATGGCCGCCATCTCCATGATCCGCCACTTCTCGAAGTCGTGGTAGACGAAGATCGGGCCGCGGTCGCCGAGCGTCTCGAGCAGCGCCTCCGCCGACGCCCGTACCGGCGCCTCGCCGCTGGTGTCCAGGAACCAGCGGTGACGGACGTCCCCGGGGCGGTCCTCCACATGGCACGACCACTGGAACACGATCTGCTGGAACGGACGGGTCCCGGCCCACAGGGGGACCGCGAACTGGACCGTCTCGAAGTCGAGGTAGTGACGGGGGTACGGCAGCCGCTCGAGGAACCTCGTGGCCGCCGGGTCGAGTGTCCCGAGTGAGGGGTCGGGCGGGGCGGCGCACGCGCCGTCGCGGCCGCGCTCCTCTCCCGGAGCACAACGCGGCTTGCCCTCCTGCCCTTCGCAGAAGGCCAGGAAGGGGCACTCGAACGGACGTCGGCACTGCGCGCCCGTCCGCACGGCGGGGATGGGTCCGGCGAGCAGTTCGTTGAACCCGCGCACCCAGCCGGGGATGTGCGTCATCAGCGGACGCGCCTGGTCGGCGACGGGGATCTCGCGCAGGAGGCCACGGTAGTCCCCGCCGCCCGGGTAGACGAATCCGGTGTCGATCACGGCGACGCTGATCCCGTCCAGCGGCACTCCGGCGCCCTCGACGACCCATCCCTGGACGGCGACGTCCTGCAGGTGGTGCTCCTTGAGGCGCGTCGCCGACTTGACCTCGATCATGCGGCAACGTCCGCTGCGGCGCTCGAGCACGTCGGCGCGGATGAGCACTCCCTTGTGACGGAAGGTGGCCTCGTAGAGCGTGAGGTCCCCGGGGCGCGCCAGCGCCGCCTCGGTCTCGCGCAACGCCTGACTGAGCGGGCCGCCGTCGCCGACGAGGACGCCGCCGGGATACAACTCGCGCGCCACCTCGCCGACCCCGTGTCCGGCGGCGAAGCGGCGCTGGACGTCGGCCGTGTACACCTCGAGGTCAGGTCGATGGACCGCGAGCCAGAGACGTCTGCCGCACTGGAGTCCGGCGGTGATGCGCGACTTGGAGAGACGGAAGGTACGCACTGCGGCTGATTGTATCCCGCCGCGGCGCACCCCGCCTGCGTCCGCTACGATACGCACATGACGTCGCGAGAAGCCATCCGTCGCCTCAACCGCGACCGCAAGAAGCTCCGTGCTCTTCACGTGCTTCACATCGCGGTGTTCGGATCCACCGCGCGCGACGAGGCGACCCCGCACAGCGACGTCGACCTCCTGGTCGAGTTCGAGCCGGGCGCGCCCGTAGGTCTCTTCGCCTACGTGCGTCTGCTCGACCACCTCGCGGACGTCATGAACTCGCGCATCGACCTCGCCACCCCGGGGGCACTGCGCCCCGAGATGCGCGACGAGATCATGGCGGAGGCGATCCGTGCCTTCTGACCGGAGCCCGCGCCACGCCGGCTACGACGAACGTCGCGCCAGACTGCGCTTCCGCGACTGGCGCTTCCGTGTACGCGACATCCTCGCCGCGGTCAACGCCATCGCGGAGTACACGGCCGGGATGACCTTCGAGGAGTTCGTCGCCGACCGACGCACGCGCGACGCCGTGGTGCGCAACCTCATGACGATGGGCGAGTCCGTGCGCTGGATCCCCGACGTGATCATGAGCGAGCACCCCGCCCTGCCCTGGCGCACCATGCGAGGGGTGCGCAACGTCGTCGTCCACGAGTACTTCGGCATCGACGACGCGATCCTCTGGCAGACGGTGCAGGGCGACCTCCCGCCGCTCGTGACCCTGCTCGAGGACGTCCTCGACTCTGCCGCCCACACGCCGCCGGCCCGGCGGCGCACGGACGATCCGGCGCACGAGAAGTCCGGGCGTGTACAATCGCCCGGCCATGCAGGAGAGCCCCATCCACGCTGAGGTCGAGTACGCGAGCGTCGGCTGGCGCGCGGCGGCGCTGCTCGTCGACATGGTGGTGCTGTTCGGCCTCCTCATCATCATCGTCCTGGTGTGGGTCACGGTGCTGGTGGCACAGGGCCGTGTCGACCCCGGCGATCCCACCGCCGCCCAGGCGCTGGCGCAGGAGCTGACCTGGACCTCCGGCTGGGCGCCCAACGCGGTGTTGTGGTGCGCGCTCTTCATCTACTACGCCCTGCTCGAGGGCATCTTCGGCGCCAGTGTGGGCAAGCTGGTGTTCCGGATGCGCGTGGTGATGCCGGACGGCTCGCGGGCCACCGGGCTCGCCGTCGTCGTCCGCAACCTGGTCCGCATCCCGGAGGCCTGGATGCTCTACATCCCCGCCGCCGTGTCCTGCACGATGAGTGCCCAGCGGCAGCGGCTCGGCGACCACGCGGCGCGCACGGTCGTCGTGCGCCAGGTGACCGACGGCGCGACCGCCCGGCGCCCGGTCCGCCGGTCGCCGGGCAGGGGGACAGCCGCTCCGCCGCATCCGCCCGCCCCAGCGGCCTCCGGACGTCGCGCTCGCGCGACCCAGGCTGGCGCCCAGGCCGTCGGCGGGGCGGTCGGCGACGAACGGCCGGCCCCGGTACACGATCTCGGCACCGCCCTCACCGCCCTCAAGACGGCGGCGCTCGCCGTCCGCGGCGCCCACTCCACGTACCTGCACTTCTCCGAGCGTGAGCTGGCTGCACACGACGGTCACACGACGGGCGGCTACTCGGAGGAGTACGTCAGCGCGTGGTTCACGCTGGCCGATGCCGTGACCTCGCTCCGCCGCGCGCACGCATTCGCGACCGACGCCGCCGCAGCGGCGGGAGAGTCGCTCGCGGGGGCCTGCTCAGCACAGCCGGACCTCACGTTCGTACTGCACGGACTGGGACCTTACGTCGAAGCGGAGACGGACGAGCAGGTCCACGAGGCGTTCCTCGCCGTGGCCCGCTCCGAGATCCGCACGCCCTGACCTCCCGAGTCCCTCGCGACCGGGCTGCCCACGCCGTCATGGGGCTGACGACGGCGCGTCGCGGGTACGATGCTCACAGTGACGGTCGACACAAAGGGGGGCGGCCATGGGCCTGGTGCCATCACGCGGACGGGGTCGGGATCACGCGCCCCTCATCGTCCCCGCGCTCACGCTGCTGATCGCGCTGCTCGCCGCGGCGCTCCCGGCGGCGGCCGCCGCCTCCGCCCCGAAGCCGTTCGTCGTCTGCGACCGGTACGGCGGCCAGGCCGGTCCCGACATCGCCGGCTCCATGGTGGTGTGGACCGACAACCGCAGGGGGAATCTCGACATCTTCGGCCGCGACCTCGTCGCGCGCAAGGACTACGCGATCTGCACGGACAAGGCCCAGCAGGACAACCCCTCGGTCACACGCAGGGTCACCGGTCCGGGGCGGATCGGCTATGTCGCCGTGTGGGTCGACAGGCGCAACCACCCCGGCGGCCTGGCCACCGACATCTACGGCCGCGACATCACCGCCGGCCGGGAGTTCGTCGTCTCGCGCAGCGCCACGGTCAAGTGGTATCCGGAGATCCTTGACGACTGGGTCGTCTGGACCGAGGCCGACGACCCTGCCGGCCCCTATCGCATCAAGGCGCGCGACCTGAGGACGAAGAAGACCCGCCTGGTGGGCTCCGGCAAGGTCCTCAGCCCGGTCGCCATCGACAGCCGCCGCGTGGGCGCACGAACCGTGTACACCGTGGTCTACACCTCAGGCAAGGGCGACATCAGCGCCTGCGACCTGCCCGACGGCAAGCCCTTCGTCGTCTCCCGGCGTGCCACGTTCGAGTGGATGCCCGACATCAGCCGCAACCGCGTGGTGTGGTGGGAGTCGGGCGGCCGCATCATGCTGCGCGACCTGCGCACGGGCAGACGCATGCTGGTGGGCAAGGGGGCGCGACCGCGCATCCACGGCGCCCTGGTCGCGTGGGACGGCGGCGGTCATGGGGGCGAGTACGTGATCTCCTACGTGAAGGGTGCCCGCATCCGGGTCTGCGACGTGAGACGGAAGAACGCGGTGGTCGTGATCGGGCAGAAGGACCTCACCTGCCTCTTCCCCGCGCTGAGCGGACGCCGCGTCGTCTGGGAGTCGGGCCCGGCGAGGCGGGTGCTCACGCACGTCCACATCTACGGCGCGAACCTGCCCTGAGCCTGCAGCGCCGGCCGCGTGCGCTCAGCAGGGCGCCAGGAAGGCCTGCGCCCTCTCGAGCCACTCCGGCACGGCGATGCCCTGCGGGCACTTCTCCACGCACTCCCCGCAGGCCGTGCAGCTGTCGGCCCGCTCGCCGTCGGCGAGGAAGTCGCGGTACGCCATCTGCTGACGCGCCAGGTTGCCGTACATGTGGGCGTCGTTGTAGAGCTCGAACACGCCCGGGATGTCGACCCCTTGCGGACACGGCATGCAGTAACGGCAGGCCGTGCACGGCACAGGGCTGAGCTCGCGGTACAGGTCGCGCACCCGCGCGACGAGCGCGAGCTCCTCGGCCGTCAACAGGCCGGGTCGGCTGGCGTCGGCGGCGCGAAGGTTCTGCTCGACCTGCTCCATCGTGCTCATGCCGCTCAGCAGGAACGACACCTGGGGGTGGTTCCAGACCCACTGCAGCGCCCATTCGGCGGGGGACCGCCTGACCGGCGCCTCGTCCCACACCGCCTGGACCTGCGGCGGCACGCTGCCCGCCAGGGCGCCGCCGCGCACCGGCTCCATGACGATCACGCCGAGGCCCTTCGCGGCGGCCGTCTCCAGGCCGCGACGTCCGGCCTGGTACTCCTCGTCCATGTAGTTGTACTGGATCTGCACGAACTCCCACAGGTCCGTGGCGGCGAGGATAGTCTCGAAATCCTCAGGCGTCCCGTGGAAGCTGAACCCCAGGTGCCCGATACGTCCGTCGGCCAGGGCGCGTTCGGCGGAGGCGAGCTGGCCCTGCTCGACGACGCAGCGCCAGTGGTCCGCGTCGAGCGAATGCAGCAGGTAGAAGTCGATGTGGTCTGTCTGCAGCCGCTCGAGCTGGACGCCGAGGATGCGGTCGAAGTCCCCCGGCCGCTCGACGTCCCAGACCGGCATCTTGGTGGCGAGTCGCACACGCTCACGCCAGCCCCCCTGCAGCGCCCGGCCGAGCCACGTCTCGGAGCTCTGCTCGTGGTACATCCAGGCGGTGTCGACGTAGTTCACACCGCCGTCCACGGCGCGGTGCAGTATCGCCGTCGCGAGATCGTCGTCGATGCGCTTGAAGTCCGGCTTGCCGTCTTCCCCCCTCTGCACCGGCAGACGCATGGCGCCGAAGCCGAGGGCGGATGGCCTGAAGTCGAGGCGTCCGAACGTGCGATACTGCATGCTCCCATGCTACCGGATTCCCCGGCGCGGCGGCGGACGGTCACGCGCCGTGCACCCGTGCGCGGGACGCGCGCCGACGGTAGACTCGGCGCCGATGACCCGAAGGAGGCTCCTGATGCCGAGGACCGCCCAGCATCCCGAGATCCTCGTCCAGGCCCGCAGGGGCGGGACCGTCGAGAGCGTGCACCGCGCCTGCGCGGCGCTCGCCGGACCGGACGGGGAGATCGTCGCACGCTGGGGCGACCCCGGGATGGTGACGTTCTGGCGCTCGGCCGCCAAGCCGCTCCAGGCCCAGGCGTGGCTCGCGGACGGCACCGTCGCCCACTTCGGCTGGGGCGCGGAGGAGCTGGCTGTGATGAGCGCCTCGCACGAGGGCCTCGACATCCATGTGACCCTGGTGCGGAGGATGCTGGCGGACGCGGGCCTCGAAGAACGTGACCTGCGCTGCGCCGCGGTCCCCACGGCCCGCCACGGCTGCTCCGGCAACCACGCGGGGTTCCTCGCCGCCTGTGTCCGTCACGGCTGGGACGTGCCCACGTACCAGAGGCCGGACCACCCCGCGCAGCGCACGGCGTCACGCTCCTTCGCCGCCCTCGCCGGCGTGGACGAGGCGGCAGTGGCGACCGGCGTGGACGGATGCGGCATCGTCTGTTACGCGACGCCGGTGACCGTGGCGGCGGCGACCTTCGCGCTGCTCCCGGAGTTGCTCCCGGAGATCGGCGCCGCCATGCGGACGCATCCGGAGCTGGTCGCCGGCCCGGGGACCATGGACACCGAGGTCATGCGCGCCCTGCCCGGCGCCGTCAGCAAGTACGGCGCCGAGGGCCTCAGTTGCTTCTCGCTCCCCGACGGACGCGGACTGGCGGTCAAGGTCATCGACGGGGCGCCGCGCGCCCACGAGCCCGCCGCCCTCGCGGCCCTCGAGGCCGTCCTCGGGCCGGACGTGATGACCCCGGAGCTGAGTCGGCTGGCGCGCCCGGCGATCGAGAACGATCTCGGCGACGTGGTCGGCGAGCTGCTGGCCGTCGTCCCGGAGTGACGCCGCCGCGCCGGCGCAGCGGACCTCCCCCAGGCCGGGGCGCATCCCGGACACCGCCGGCGACGCTCCGACGCACAGTCCTCAGCGCGCGAGACGGCGGGCCGCCGCCAAGGCCTCCCGTTCGGTGAGTCTGCCGTAGGCCGACAGCAGGCCGTGCTCAGGCACGGGCAGCCAGACGAACCCGTCGCGCTCGTCGCCGAGGGGGGCGGCGCGGCCCTGCACGAAACGCCACGCCGTGAGTGCGGCGACGAGCGCATCGAGCGAGTCGTGGTCGAAATACTCGTCCCACACCACGCCCGCGGCACGCAGCGTCGCCACGCGGACGCGCAGGCCGGCGCGGGTGCTCTTGGGCGGCGGCGCGCCGCCCAGCAGCGTCGTGAAGGCGGCGTGCGGATAGACCTCCAGCGCGGCCGGCGCCTGGCCGAGCGCCCCCGGCAGGCCTCCCGGGACGGGCGGCTCGAACCCCCGCCGGCCGAGTTCGCGGAAATGGGCCCACCCGGTCTCCATCCATGCGTACCGGCCGGCGGCCCTTTGGGCGGCCGCCCGGGTGGGCACCTGGTACGTGGGGATGCGGCGGCCGGCGAGCTGCGCGTCGCAGGACCGGGGACGCTCGGCGACCGCGCCGCGCGCCCGCCGCGGACGCTGCGGCGCGTCGACGCCCACAGCCACGGGAGCGAGGTCCTGGAGCCACTCGAAGAGCCGCTCCCGGTCGCCGGCCAGACTCTCGTCCGCATCGATCCACGACACCGCCTCGAGGGTGCGGCCTCCCCGCAAGGCCACGGCCACGCAGGGCCGCCTCGCAGCGACGTCCACACCGACGACCAACGGGTCACGGGCCATGGCGGCAGCCTAACAGAAGCGCCGCCCCGGACCCAGGACGGCGACGCACGGCGTCCGTGGGACGGCAGCGCAAGCGTCGAGCGCTGCGGACGGCGGGCTTGACCACCGCAGCCCGACGTGATCCGGACGAGGCTCTTCCTCCGCGCCCCCACCGACGGCGCGACGCCGGCCGGAACGGCAGGGCTGCAACGGACGCGGGGACAGAGCTTCAACCTCAGCTTCACGCTCAGGCTGTCTGAGCCTGAATCCACCGCAGCATCGCCCCGGGACGGTGTTCGAGGTCCCCAAGCGGCCTGACGGTGTGTGCGAGGACCT
>ERZ747221.416-NODE-416-length-51074-cov-5.629370_pt1 | contig 51074 bp, 48 predicted proteins | sample MGYA00374949_ERZ747221 | MGnify/ENA primary metagenome ERZ747221 (study PRJEB28779, sample SAMN05720172) | bioreactor metagenome | isolation source: Anaerobic biogas reactor | place: USA:Washington, USA | collected 2015-08-08 ... | reverse complement strand
CAAGGCGCTGCTGCTGTTCGGCGACGCCAAGGACACCGTCGAGCGCCTGATCGTGGGGCTCGAGAGCGCCGCCGAGGCCGCTCCCGCCGCCCCCGCCGCCGACGACCCCCAGAGCCGCTCCCTGGCCGCCCTGGCCGCGGCCGAGAGCGTGATCATCGTGCCCGGCTACGGCATGGCCCAGGCGCACGCCGCCCCCGAGGTCGCCCGCCTCGCCGACCTGCTCGAGCGGCGCGGCAAGCGGGTGCGCTTCGCCGTGCACCCCGTGGCCGGACGCATGCCCGGCCACATGCACGTGCTGCTCGCCGAGGCCGAGGTCGAGTACGAGAAGCTCTTCGAGATGAAGGACATCAACGACGACTTCGCCGCCACCGACGCGGTGCTCGTGGTCGGCGCCTGCGACGTGGTCAACCCGGCCGCCATCCGCACCGAGGGCACGCCGATCAGCGGCATGCCGATCCTGCGCGCCCACGAGGCCGGCGCCGTGATCGTCGCCAACCTCGACGAGAAGCCCGGCTACTCGGGCGTCGACAACCCGCTCTACGAGGACCCCAAGGCGCTGCTGCTGTTCGGCGACGCCAAGGACACCGTCGAGCGCCTGATCGTGGGGCTCGAGAGCGCCGCCGAGGGCTGATTGGACGGTATGTCGCGTTAGACGCCGCACTCGACTGCCGTTGGGCGGTTCTCACAGCGCTCGCTCGCATGCCAGAATAGGGTCGCGTCCGGCTGCAGGGCCGGGCGCGACCCTTGCGTCAGCGGCACGGGCCGGTCCTCCCCTCGACCGGGGGCCACGGGGACCGGCGGACCACGGCGTCGCGACGGGGAACCGGACGCCGGTCAACGGCGAGAAGGAGCACGAATGGGCGACCTGCTGCGCATCGATCTCACCGACCGAACCACATCCGAGGAGACCATCCCCCCGGAGCTCATCACGGAGCTCATCGGGGGCAAGGGGATCGGCACGCACTACCTGATGCAGGAGGTCGGCCCCGAGGCCGATCCGCTGGGTCCCCAGAACAAGCTGATCTTCACGGCGGGCCCCATCGGCGGCACGACGATGCTGGGCGGCAACCGGTACGCCGTGTACTTCGCCTCGCCGCTCACCGGCGGGTACGGTGAATGCTACTCGGGCGGCAACCTCACGCCGCAGTTCGCCAAGACCGGGTACAAAGTGGTCATCGTCGAGGGCAGAGCCGACTCCCCCGTCTATCTGGAGGTCAGCGAGGAGGGCGCGCGGGTCCACGACGCCTCCGACCTGTGGGGGCTGGACGCCTTCAAAGCTGAGGATGAGATCCTGGCCCGCACAGACCACAAGAAGGCGCGGGCCTGCGTCATCGGACCGGCCGGCGAGAGGCTCGTCAGGTTCGCCTGCGTCAACAACGACTACTGGCACCAGCTCGGGCGCGGCGGGCCGGGCGCCGTGTTCGGCTCCAAGAACCTCAAGGGCATCGTCTGGCACGGCGACCGCAAGGTGGAGGTGGCGCGGCCGGACGATTTCAAGGCCCTGGTCCGCGACATCGTCGACCGCGCCAAGGACGACCCCGGCGTCGCCGCGTATCAGCGTGGCGGCACGATGAACATGGTGCGCATCATGAACAGCGTCAATGCGTTCCCCACACGCTACTGGCGCAAGGGGACGCTCGAGAACTTCGAGCGCCTCACCGTCGAGACCATGCTCGCCGAGCACGGCACCGTCAACCAGGCCTGCCCGCCGTGTGCGATGCGCTGCGTCAAGCGCAACACCGTCCTCGAGGGACGCCACAAGGGCCTCGTGGTCGACGGCCCCGAGTACGAGACCGCCTACGTGTTCGGAGGCCTCTGCGAGATCGACGACCTCGCCGAGATCATGTGGCTGAACGACCTCTGCGACCGCCTCGGCGTCGACACCATGGACGGCGGCAACCTCGTCGCTCTCGGCATCGAGTGCGCCGAGCGTGGTCTCATCGACGAGAAGCTCACCTGGAACGACCCGGACGGCGTCGGCGCCTTCCTCGAGAAGATCTGTCTGCGCCAGGGTGTGGGCGACCTGTTCGCCGAGGGCGTGCTGGCGGTCGCCGAGGAGTTCGGTCTCCAGGATGTGGTGGTGCACGCCAAGGGTATGGCTCCGCCCGGATACGAGCCGCGCAAGATGAAGGGCATGGGTCTCGGGTTCGTGACGACCGCGCGCGGCGCCTGCCACCTGCGCGCCACCATGTACAAGCCTGAGCTCATGGGCCTCACCACGTACGGCGAGATCACCGACAAGGCGCCGATCTACGTCGACTGGGAAGACCGGCTCACCATCATGGACACGCTGATCTACTGCCGTTTCTACCGCGACCTCGTGCAGTGGCCGTACATCACCGCGGTGGTCAACGCCGCCGTCGGGACCGACTACACCGAGGACGACCTGCATCGCATCGCCAACCGTATCGTCACGATGACGCACGACTTCAACGCCGCGCGGGGCATCGGGCGTGAGAGCGAGACGCTGCCGGAGTGGGTCACCGAGAAGCCCATGGAGGACGAGGAGGCGCTCACTCTCCCGCACGACGAGCTGGCCTACATGCTCGGCGAGTACTACAAGCTCCGCGGCTGGGGGGAGCTGCCGCCGCTCGAGCAGTGAACTGAGGGGCGACGGCGACGGGGCGCCGCGGCGATGCCGCGGCGCCCCGTCGCGTGCCCGCCTAGACTAGATGCTCTGGTCGCTCCATTCGCGCTCGCCGCCGAGCCAGTCGGCGATGCGCCTGTACGGACGCACGGCGTCGTCGAGCGCCTGTCCGACGACCCGCAGCCGCTCCAGCGCCACCTGCATGCGGACGATGTTCGCGTCGAGCCGCCCCGCACTGACGGCGAGGTGCTCCGCCGTCGTGGCGGCCTCGTCCGCCCGGGACTGCAGGTGGTCGGCGAGGGGCGCGATGCGCCGCGACACGGCGATGCCGTGCTTGAGCAGTCGCCACGCCCTGACTCCGAGCCAGGCGAGCATGGCCAGCACCAGGCCGACGCTGGCGAGGGCGATGATGAGAAGCACATACCACGGCATGGCGGCAGTCTATCGCGTCGCGCCCGTCGGCGATAGCGACGGGAGACCGCCTGAGCGGACCCGCGTCCGCGCGGGCGCCGTCGCAGGCGGCGTCAGCCCAGCCGGATGGGGTAGCGGCAGATCAGGGAGCATCCCCTGCCGGCCAGGCGGCTGACCTTGACGACGTCGCCGGTGTGCGGCGCCTCGATGAACAGGCCGTTGCCGATGTAGATGCCCACGTGGTGGTAGAAGGAGGGGCTGCCGAAGAAGACGAGGTCGGCCGGCTGGGCCCGGGAGAGGGGCACGGGAGTGCCCATACGGGCCTGCATCGTCGCTCCGTGCGGGAAGCGCACGCCGAACTTGGCGTACACGTAGAGGACGAGACCCGAGCAGTCGAAGCCGCCCGAGGGTGTCGCCCCGGCCCACACGTAAGGGATGCCGAGGTATTTCATCGTCTCCCTGACCACGGCTATCTGGGCCGGCGTGCCGTGGATGGTGGCGAGGTCCATCCCCGCCGCTTCGGCCAGCCGCTTCGCCTCTGCCCTCTCGAGTCTGGCCTGCTGCGCGAGGAGCTTCTTGACGCGGACGTCGAGATCGGCGAGCAGGCGCCGGCGCGCGGCCAGCTCGTCCTCGATCGCCGCCTGCCGCTCGCGGAGGTCCATCTCCTTCTCGAGCGCATCTGCGCGGTCGGCGTCGATCTGCCGGGTGAGCGCGCGGATATCGTCCTCCATGGCCGCGATGCGCGTCACCGTCTGCTGGTCCGCCGCGTCGATGGAGCGGAAGTAGCCCAACTGCGTGTCCGCCTCTCCGATGTCACCGAGGTTGAACAGGACGTCGAGGACGCTGAGGCCGTCGCTCTTGTACATCGCCGACAGCCGCGCGCCGCGCAGTTCCTGAGCCGCGTCCAGTTCCGACTGGGCACGGTCCAGGTCGCGGCGCGCCTCCTGCAGGCGGACGTTGAGGTCGTCGAGGGCGCTGCGTGCCGCGTTGTACCGCTCGGTCAGCGCGGCGGCCCGGCGGTCGAGGCGGGCGACCTCGCGGCGGACGCCGCGCGCCTGCGCCTCGAGGTCCTCCACGGTGGGTGAGGCGAGGGCGTCCGGGCAGGGTGTGACGCCGAGGAGCGTGAGCCAGGCGAGCAGGAGCGCCGCCGTGGCCAGCGCCGCGGTGCGCGGTCGGGACCTTCTGCGTGTCGTCCGGGGGGCGAGCATCGTCTCATCAGTGTATCGGAACGAGGGCGGTCCTCTTTACGCCCTTCTCGACGCCATCCCCTGGCGGCGCTTTACAATCGCGCGCGTCGGCGTGTACAATCACTGCTCCAACGTCGCGGGGTGGAGCAGTCCGGTAGCTCGTCGGGCTCATAACCCGAAGGTCGCAGGTTCGAATCCTGCCCCCGCTACCAAGTCCCGCCGGGGCGCCCGCAAGGGCGCCTTTCTCGTGTCGGGGGTGTGCGAGCGCCGGGGAGCGGGTAGGTGGCGGCGGACGTCGGCAGTCCGGATGATGAGGGCGGGACAGATGGATGCACATACACGCAAGGCGGCGGTCGCCGAGTTCTTCGGCACGTTCTGGCTGGTCTTCGGGGGTACGGGCGCCGCGGTCCTCGCGACCTCCGTGGGCGACAAGGGCATCGGCTGGTTGGGTGTCGCGCTCGCCTTCGGCCTCACCGTGGTGACGATGGCCTACGCCGTCGGCCACATCTCCGGCGGGCACTTCAACCCGGCGGTCACGGTGGGTCTGTGGGCGGGCGGGCGGTTTCCGGGGGCCAAGGTGGCGGCGTACATCGTCGCCCAGGTGGTCGGCGGCATCTGCGCCTCGGCCGTGCTCTATGCGATCGCCTCCGGCAGGGCCGGCTTCAGCCTCGCCGATGGGTTCGCCGCCAACGGCTACGGGGAGCATTCGCCGGCCGGCTACTCGCTCGCCGCGGCGATCGTCGTCGAGCTGGTGCTCACGTTCGCCTTCCTGCTCGTCATCCATGGAGTGACGGACCGGCGCGCCCCGGCGGGACTGGCGCCGCTGGCGATCGGCCTGACTCTCGCGCTGATCCACCTCATCGGCATCCCCGTGACCAACACGTCGGTGAACCCCGCGCGGTCGCTCGCTCCGGCCCTCTTCGTCGGTGGTTGGGCGTTGGCGCAGCTCTGGGTGTTCATCGTCTTCCCGACCATCGGAGGCGTGATCGGCGGGCTTGCGTACAGGTATCTGCTGGAGATCCCGGCCGCGGAGCGCGACAGGATCGTGGGCCCGGGCGAGGCGACGGAGTAGCCCTCGCCTCCAGCCGGCCGCGTCGCGGCCGCAGGCTCCTGGAGGCGGGCGCCGTGCCTCGCCGGCCCCGGCCTGCGGTCGTCGCTCCCCGGCGGCTTCGGCCGTCCGGCCTCTGCTATGCTCGGGACGTCCGGCCGGCGCCGACGCGCCGGCATCGTGAAGGAGACGCCGAATGAGTCGCCCGCTGCCTGCCGCCTGCCTGCTCCTGCAGCGTCGGGCGGCCGACGCGGTGGCCGAGACCCGTTCCCTGCGGGGCGGCGACCGGGCGCTCCTCATGCTCTCGGGCGGGGCTGACTCGATGGCGCTGCTCTCGCTGGTGCGCGCGGTCGACCGTCGTCTGGGGCTGGGACTCGTCCTCACGGCGCTGCACGTGGACTACGGTCTGCGCGGGGCCGACTCCGACCGCGACCGGCGGATCGTGGAGCACGGCTGTGCCGCGGCCGGCGTGCCGCTGCTCGTCGAGCGTCTGGGCGGCCGTCTGCACGGCGCCGATTTCCAGGCGCGCGCCCGGGAGCAGCGTTACGGGCTGGCGCGCGCCCTGGCGACCGGGCACGGATGCAACGTCATCGTCACCGCGCACAACCGTGACGACCAGGCCGAGACGGTGCTCTACCGGCTGGTGAAATACGCGACGCCGCGCGGGCTGGTCGGCATGCGTCCGCGGGACGGCGACCTTGCGCGGCCGTTGCTGTGGGCCGGCGCCGGCGAGCTCAGGGATTACTGTCGCGCGGCCGGGATCGAGTTCGGTGACGACTTCACCAACGCGACGTCCGCGTACGCGCGCAACCGCCTGCGTCTCGAGGTCCTGCCGGGGTTGGAGGCACTCAACCCGCGGGTGGCCGAGACGCTGGCGGCCACGGCCGAGCAGGCGGCGGCCGAGGCGGAGGTGCTCGCTGCGGCGACCGACGAAGCGCGCCGCCGCGTCGCAACGGCGACCGACCGGGGCGACCTCGCCGCCCTCGATCTCACGGCGCTGGCGAAGGAGTCGCCGGCTCTGCGCGCGCTGCTCCTGCACCAGGTGCTGCGCGAGGCCCTCGGCGGCGTCCTCGTACAGCGGCGGCTGGTGCGCGCCGTGGAGCGTCTCACGGCGCGCACCGACGACGCCGGCCGGGTCAGTCTGGGTCGTGGCCTCGAGGCGGTGCGCGGCGGGGGTGTGGTCCGCGTCCGCGCGGCTGCAGGGCGGCATGCCTGCGTGCCCGCGACCGTGGACGGGGAGGCGTTGGTGGCCGCCGGGGAGGACGGCGTCGAGGCCGGTTTCTGCGCGGGCGCCTGGAGGGTGCGCCTGCTGCCGGGGGCGTTCGTCGACCGCGAGCAGGCCGCGGCCGGCGCCGGGTTCATGGGGCTCGACGTCGCGCCGCGCAGCGTGGCACTGCGCCATCCGCGGCGCGGCGAGCGCTTCGCGCCGCTGGGTCTGGGCCGCGAGACGACCGTCGCCCGGCATCTCGCCGCCGCCCGTGTCCCGGCCCGTCTCCGCCCGCTCGTCACGGTGCTGGACGTGGACGGACGGACCGCCTGGCTGGGCGGAGTCGCCCCCGCCAGGGTTGCGGAGTCCTTCCGGGTGGCCCACAGTAGCGTCATGACACTGCACGTCGTCCAGGAGAGAACGTGAACGCGCCGATCGCCGAGGTCCTCGTCGAGCGCGAGGCGCTCGTCGCCCGGGTCGACGAGCTCGCCGCGCAGATCACCGCCGACTACGCCGGCAAGGAGCTCCTGCTCGTCGGCGTGCTCAAAGGCGCGGTCTTCTTCATGGCCGACCTCGCGCGCCGCATCGACCTTCCCGTGGCGCTCGACTTCATGGCCGTCTCGAGTTACGGGTCGTCCACCGACTCGTCGGGCGTGGTGCGCATCCTCAAGGACCTCGACCTTGAGATCGCGGGGCGTGAGGTGCTGATCGTCGAGGACATCATCGATTCGGGCCTCACGCTCAGCTACCTGCTCAAGAACCTGCGCAACCGCAAGCCGGCCTCGCTCGAGGTCTGCGCGCTCCTCACCAAGCCGTCGCGCCGGCGCACCGAGATCCCCTGTCGCTACGTCGGCTTCGAGATCCCCGACCGGTTCGTGGTCGGTTACGGTCTCGACCTGGCCGAGCGCTTCCGCACGCTCGACTTCATCGGCGTCCTCGCTCCGGAGGCCGCCGCCGAGATCGCCGACGAGGCTGGTTCTTTGCTGTAGCCGAGCGGGTATGCTACGGTCACCGGATGGTCGATTTGCAGGACAATCGAGGTGCCCCATCGGCTCCGGAGCCCGCCGCCCAGAAAGACGATCGTGAGCAGATTCATCCGTAGTGCGCTGTTCCCCATCCTCATCGTCATCATCGTGGCGATGTTCATCGAGTGGGTCATCTCCGGCAACAAAGGCGCCGAGACCCCCAAAGCGGTCTACTCCGCGCCGTTCGTCACCCAGTTGACGGTGCTGCAGGACTCCCTCCAGGCGGACGCCGTGAAGTCGGTCGTCATCGACACGACAGACCGGACGGCCAAGGTCACGCAGGTGGACGGGCTGCAGTATTTCGTCAAGGACGTGCCCACGATGCTGCAGGAGAGCATCAAGCTGGAGTGGCCGCGGGTGACCGTGTCGGAGGGCACCGTCACGCCGCCCGACAAGGAGACGCCCAGCTTCACCAGCGACGTGGTCAACGGGCGGGTCCAATCCGTGGTCATGAACGTCAAGGACCAGACGCTCGAGGTGACCAAGGTCGCGCAGGGGGACCAGAAACCGGAGCAGTACACGGTCGCGTACGCCGATCCGGCCGCGACCACCGCCTTCCTCGACCAGTTCGGCGTCTCCTACGACGCCAAGAGCCCCAAGAGCCCGTGGTGGTCGAGCGCGCTGTTCACGATCCTGCCGATCCTGCTCATCATCGGGTTCTGGTTCTTCATCATGAACCAGATGCAGGGCGGCGGCTCCAAGGTCATGAGCTTCGGCAAGAGCCGCGCCAAACGCGTCAGCGTCGATTCGCCCAAGGTGACGTTCAAGGACGTGGCCGGCGTCGACGAGGCCGTCGAGGAGCTGCACGAGATCAAGGAGTTCCTCGAGAACCCCAAGAAGTTCCAGCAGCTCGGGGCGCGCATCCCGAAGGGCGTGCTGCTGTACGGGCCGCCCGGCACCGGCAAGACGCTGCTCGCCCGCGCCGTCGCGGGGGAGGCGGGCGTGCCGTTCTTCAGCATCAGCGGCTCGGACTTCGTCGAGATGTTCGTCGGCGTCGGCGCCTCGCGCGTGCGCGACCTGTTCGAGCAGGCCAAGCAGAACGCGCCCTGCATCGTCTTCGTCGACGAGATCGACGCCGTGGGCCGTCACCGTGGCGCCGGTCTCGGAGGCGGCCACGACGAGCGGGAGCAGACCCTCAACCAGCTGCTCGTCGAGATGGACGGCTTCGAGATGAAGGACAACATCATCCTCATCGCCGCCACGAACCGCCCGGACATCCTCGACCCGGCGCTGCTGCGACCGGGCCGCTTCGACCGGCAGATCGTCGTCGACCGCCCCGACCGCCCGGGCCGCAAGATGATCCTCGAGGTGCACTCGCGCGGCAAGCCGATCGACAAGGAGATCGACCTCGACGCGCTGGCGGCGCAGACGCCGGGGTTCACCGGCGCCGACCTCGCCAACCTCGTCAACGAGGCGGCCCTCCTCGCCGCCCGCCGCGGCAAGAAGCTCATCGGCATGGCGGAGCTCGAAGAGGGCATCATGCGTGTCCTCGCCGGCCCGGAGAAGAAGACGCGCATCATCAGCGAGAAGGAGAAGGCCATCACGGCCTACCACGAGATGGGTCATGCCCTCGTGGGCCACTTCCTCGAGTTCACCGACCCGGTGCACAAGATCAGCGTGGTCAGCCGGGGGCAGGCGCTCGGCTTCACGATCTCGCTCCCGACCGAGGACAAGTTCCTCACCACCAGGCAGGAGCTCATGGACACGCTCTCGATGACCTTGGGAGGGCGGGCCGCGGAGGAGGTCGTCTTCGGCGAGATCACCACCGGCGCGGCCAACGATCTCGAGAAGGCGACGGCGACGGCGAAGCAGATGATCATGCGTTACGGCATGAGCGAGGAGCTCGGCCCGCGCACGCTGGGCCACGACCAGTCGATGCCGTTCCTCGGCCGGGAGTTCCAGCAGCAGGCCGACTACTCGGAGGAGATCGCCCGGCAGATCGACGACGAGATCCGGCGCATCATCGAAGAGGCGCACCAGCGCGCCAAGGACCTCCTCACGGAGAAGCGCGAGCTGCTCGACCGCATCAGCAGGATCCTCATCGCGCGCGAGACGATCGAGGCGCACGAGTTCGAGGCCCTCATCGACGGCCTGTCCGAAGAAGAGGTGTTCCGCGAGCGTGACGAGAAGGAGCGGCGGCGGACGGAGACGCCCAAGCCCGAGAGGCGGCACCGCGCCAAGCAGCCGCCGGTGCCCAAGCCCGCGCACGTGAACCCGATCAACCCCGAGGCCACCTGACCGGCCCCCGAAGGCGACGAAGCCCCACGTGGACCGCGAGAAGATAGAGACGGGCGTGCGCCTCATCCTCGAGGGCATCGGGGAGGATCCGGACCGTCCCGGCCTGCAGAGGACCCCCCGTCGCGTGGCCGACATGTACGAGGACATCTTCTCCGGCCTCGATGCGCCCGACCCGTCCGAGCTGCTCACGGCGATCCCCGGCGACCGTCACCGTGAGATGGTGCTGATCCGCGACATCGCCTTCTACTCGGTGTGCGAGCATCATCTGCTGCCGTTCCACGGTCTCGCCCACGTCGCGTACATCCCCAGTCCTCACGGTCTCATCGCCGGCCTCAGCAAGCTGGCCCGTGTCGTCAAGCAGGTCGCCGCGAGGCCCCAGCTCCAGGAGCGGATCACGAGCGAGGTGGCCGACGCGATCGAGTCCGCGCTCCATCCCACCGGCGCCCTCGTGCTGATCGAGGCGGAGCACCTGTGCATGAGCATGCGCGGCGTGCGCACGCCGGGGTCCAAGACCGTCACCAGCGCCGTGCGCGGCCTGATCCAGACCAACGAGGCGACGCGGGCCGAGGTCTTCGCCCTCATCAACGCGCCGCGCTGACGCCGCCATGCGACCGGACACACCCACGTTCTGTCTCGGACTGTCGTTCCCGGCGATCATGGGCGTCGTCAACGTCACTCCGGACTCTTTCTCGGACGGGGGCCGCTTCCTGGCGGCCGACGTGGCGCTGGAACAGGCGCTGACGCTCGCGCGGGAGGGCGCCTCCGTGATCGACATCGGCGGGGAGTCGACGCGGCCGGGGTCCGAGACGGTGCCGCTCGACACGGAGCTGCAGCGCGTGCTGCCGGTCGTCGAGGCCCTGGCCGCCAGGGTCGGGGTCCCCATCTCGGTCGACACCATGAAGGCCGAGGTCGCGCGTCGCACGCTCGCCGCCGGCGCCACCATGGTCAACGACGTGAGTGCGCTACGCTTCGACGAGGAGATGGTCGACGTGGTGGCGGAGTCCGGGTGTCCGGTGTGCCTCATGCACATGAAGGGCCAGCCGAAGACGATGCAGGACGATCCGCGCTACGACGACGTCGTCGACGAGGTCCTCGCCTTCCTCGAGGAGCGGGTCGCCTTCGCGGTCGCGCACGGCGTGCGCGAGGAGCAGATCATGGTCGATCCGGGGATCGGGTTCGGCAAGACGGGGGCCCATAACCTCGCGCTGCTGGACTCTCTGGGCCGCTTCTGCTCCCTTGGCCGTCCGGTGGTGCTCGGAGCGTCGCGCAAGCGGTTCCTGGGGACCATCCTCGGGGCCGAGCCGTCCGGCCGCGTCATCGGCTCGGTGGCGACGACGGTGATCGGCTATCTCGCGGGCGCGCACGTGTTCCGCGTCCACGACGTCAAGCCCAACTTCGAAGCGCTGCGGGTGGCGCTCGCCGTGCGCGAGGGCGTCGTCTCGCCGTGACGCCGGGAGCGGCCAGGGAGGCCTCATGACGCGAAGCTTGTCCATCATCGTCGACGGCATCGAGTTGCGGGGGCGCTGCGGGGTCACCGCGGAGGAGCGGGCCATCGGCCAGACCCTGTCCGTCGACGTGCGTCTCGATCCTCCGCAGCACGGCGCCGGCCACAGCGACGACCTCGCGGACACCGTCAGTTACAGCCTGATCGTCGATTACGTGCGCGAGGTCGTCGAGGGGGGCGAGTTCCATCTTCTCGAACGACTGGCCACCGTCATCTGCGACGGGCTGTGGGAGCGGTTCCATCCCGTCTTCGTCGAAGTGGCGGTGAGCAAGATCGCTCCGCCCGTCAAGCTGCCGATCCACGCCGCACGCGTCGAGGTGGTCCGCACGGCGTGAGCGGTCCGCGCAGTCACGCCGCCGGTCCGGGCGCCGAGGAGGCCCCACCCGGCCAGCTGCGCGGCCGGCGTGCGTTCGTGTCGCTGGGATCCAACCTCGGCGACCGGGCGCGGTATCTGCGTGCCGCGCGCGACGCGCTCGACGCTCTGCCCGCCACGCGTGTGCTCGCCACGTCCCGCGTTTACGAGACCGCGCCACAGGAGCGCGAGGACCAGGGCGCCTTCCTCAACCAGGTCGTCTGTCTCGAGACCGGCCTGCAGCCGCCGGCCCTGTTGCGGGAGTGCCAGCGGATCGAGCGCGAACACGGGCGCGTCCGGACCCTCCGCTTCGGCCCGCGCACGCTCGACATCGATATACTGCTCTTCGAAGGCGAGCAGTCCGGCGACCCTGAGCTGACGCTTCCGCATCCGCGCATGGTCAAGCGCGCTTTCGTGCTCGTCCCGCTCGCCGAGGTGTGGAGCTGGGCCAGGGGGATGCCGGACCTCGACATCGCCGGGCTGGGGCGAGCCGCGGCCCGCGAGCAGGACGTGACGCCTTACGACGCCACGGAAGAGTGAACGGTGACCGATCGGGAGTCGACGGCGAGATGCGTACCATGACCCGCCCCTACGTGGCGAGTCGTGCCGACGAGGTTCTGCACCGGCGGAGCTTCGACGTGCTCGTGCTGGGCGGCGGCATCGCCGGGATGACGGCCGCCATCGGCGCCGCGCGCCGCTGGCGCGTCGGGCTCCTCACCCAATCCACCCTCGAGGAGACCACGACCTTCCTGGCCCAGGGCGGGATCGCCGCCGCCATCGGCGAGGGCGATTCACCCGGATTGCACTTCGAGGACACGCTCAAGGCCGGCGCGGGACTGTGCGACGAGGAGGCGGTGCGTGTCCTCGTGAACGAAGGACCGGACCGCGTGCGCGAGCTCATGGAGATCTGCCCGCGGTTCGACAAGGTCGACGGGCAGATCGTGCTCGGTCGTGAGGGAGCACACTCGCTGCCCCGCATCGTGCATGCCGGCGGCGACGCCACCGGCAGCGAGGTCACCAGCGCCCTTGCCGAGGCGGCCCGCCTCGGCAGCCGCGTCCAGCTCTACGAGGATGAGTTCGTCATCGACCTGCTCACCCTGGAGGGCCGCTGTATGGGCGCACTCACCCTGAACCTCGCCGACGGTGGGTTGACCCTGAACGTCGCCATGGTGACGGTGCTCGCCACCGGTGGCGCGGGTCAGGTGTACGGACGCACGACGAACCCCGCGGTGGCCACCGGAGACGGAGTCGCGATGGCCTATCGTGCCGGCGCCGCCGTCCGCGATCTCGAGTTCGTGCAGTTCCACCCGACCGGGCTGGCGGTGCCGGGCCAGAAGACCGTGCAGCTGATCACCGAGGCCCTGCGCGGCGAGGGGGCGTATCTGCGCAACGCCGCCGGAGAGCGCTTCATGACCGCTCACGACCCACGCGGTGAGCTCGCCTCGCGGGACATCGTCGTGCGCGCGATGGTCGCCGAGATGCGCCGCGAGGGCACAGACCACGTCTTCCTCGATGCCACGCACCTGGACGCCGGCTGGCTGCAGCAGCGCTTCCCGAGCGTCACCGCCGGGCTCCGCGAGCACGGTCTGGACCTGGCCACCCAGCTCATCCCGGTCGCCCCCGTCTGCCATTACTTCATCGGCGGCGTGGTCACCGACGTGTGGGGGCGTACGACCGTGCCCGGACTGTACGCCAGCGGCGAGGTGGCCAGTACGGGAGTGCACGGGGCGAACCGCCTGGCGAGCAACTCGCTGCTCGAGGGCCTCGTCTTCTCCGACCGCGTGGTGCGCGACGTCGACCGCTACATCGGGCGCCTCGGGGAGGACGTCCGCCGGTTGAGCTTCGACATCCCTGAGGCGGTCATGCGCGGCAGGAGCAGTGACGCCGGCGAGGCGCGCAGGCGGCTCACCGGGATCATGCAGAGCGAGGTCGGCGTGTTGCGTCGCCGCGAGGACCTGCAGAAGGCGCTGGTGGAGCTCGGCGAGCTGACCTCGGAGATCCGCTTCGACGTGATGGGCGAGGCCGAGTACCAGGTCCTCAACATGCTCACCCTGGGGACGCAGATCGCCAAGTGCGCCCTGCTGCGCGAGGAGTCGCGCGGCGTCCATCTCCGCGACGACTTCCCCGACGTGGACGACGAGAGATGGCGCCGGCACATCACGCTCCGGCTGCCCGAACATGAACGGTCTGAGGGCGTGGGCGAGGTGAGGCGACGTGGCTGACGAGAGAGCCCGGCGTCGGGCCGCCAGGGCGGCGGTGCGCCGCGCGTTGCGCGAGGACCTGGCCGGCTACGGCGACCTGACCGGCTCCGTGTTCACCGGCGCGGGCGTGGCGCGGGTGATCGCGCGCGAGGCCGGGGTGCTCTCCGGCATCGTCTGTCTCGAGGAGACCGCCGCCCAGGTGGACGCGGCGCTCGCCGTGGAGGTCTTCGTCCGGGACGGCGGGCGCTTCACGACCGGGGCGGCCGTCGCGGAGCTGCGCGGGCCGCTCGCCTCGATCCTCTCCACCGAGCGGACGGCCCTGAACTTCCTCGGTAGGCTCAGCGGCGTGGCGACGCTCACCGCGGCGTTCGTCGCCGAGACCGAGGGCACCAGAGCCAGGATCGCCGCGACGCGCAAGACCACGCCGGGTCTGCGTGCGCTGGAGAAGCAGGCGGTCGTGGACGGCGGCGGCACGCCGCATCGGTTCGGCCTCTTCGACGGCGCGATGATCAAGGACAACCACGTGGCGGCGGCCGGCGGCGTCGCCGCCGCCGTGGAGCGCGTGCGTGGTGCGGCCGCCCACGTCCACTCACTGGAGGTCGAGGTCGACACGCTCGAGCAGCTCGACGAGGCGCTCGCCGCGGGCGCGACGATCGTGCTGCTCGACAACATGGACACGGCGACGGTACGCGCCGCCACGGAGCGGGTGGCCGGCCGGGCCCTCGTGGAGGTGTCGGGTCGCGTGCGGCTGGAGCGTGTGCGGGAGCTCGCCGAGGCGGGCGTGGACATCATCTCCGTCGGGGCGCTGACCACCCGGGCCCCGTGGATCGATCTGGGCCTCGACCTCGAGGTGTGACGTGCTGCTGGTCGTGGACGTCGGCAACACCCAGACGCAGATCGGCGTCATCGCCGAAGGGTCCGTGGTCGACGAGTGGCGTCTGGCGACGGTGCGGCACCGCACCAGCGACGAGATCGCCGGCATCCTCCAGGGGCTGTTCTCTCTTCAGGGGCGCCGGTTCAAGGACGAGGTCGACGAAGTCGGCGTGGCGTCCGTGGTCCCCCGGCTCACGCAGCAGTGGGAGGAGATGTGCGCGAAGCATCTCGGTCTCACCGCCTTCGTGGTGGGGCCGGGGGTGCGGACCGGGATGCGCATCCGGACGCACAATCCGGCCGAGGTGGGGGCGGACCGGATCGTCAACGCCGTGGCGGCCTACGAGACGTACGGCGGGCCGTGCATCGTGGTCGACTACGGCACGGCCACCACGTTCGACGTAATCTCGGGCGAGGGCGACTACCTCGGCGGAGTCATCGTGCCCGGCGTCGAGGTGTCGCTCGAGGCGCTCACCACGCGCGCGGCCAAGCTGATCAAGGTCGAACTCGTGGAGCCGGAGCGCGCCATCGGGAAATCCACCATCGAGGCCCTGCAGGCGGGCGTCGTGTATGGAGTGGCCGGCGAGGCGGAGGGCGTGGTGCGGGCCATCTGGGCCGAGCTGGGACGGAAGTGCCCGGTGATCGCCACCGGCGGCATGGCGGACCTGATCGCGCGGCACAGCCGTGTGTTCGAGAAGGTCGACCAGTCCCTCACCTTGCGCGGCATCGAGATCGTGATGCGGCGTCAGCAGCGCGGGTGAGGCGGCGGGCGTGACGACGCCCGTCCCACCGGCCGCCGGAGATGCCCCGCCGGGCCCAGCGAGTCCGGTCGACCCGTTGTCGCGGCCGCTGGCGGTCGGCGGGCTGCAGCTCGGACGCCGCCTCTTCATGGCGCCGATGGCGGGGATCACCACGTCGGCGTTCCGGCGCAGCGTGCGACGGTGGGGCGCCGGGCTCGTGTTCACGGAGATGATCTCGGCCTACGGCGTCCACTACGGGAACCGGCGCACGCTCGGGTACTTCGTCCACGGCGAGGACGAGCATCCGCTGGGGTTCCAGCTGTTCGGCGCGGATGCGGACGTGCTGGCCGACGCCGCCGGTCGCGCGGTGGCCGCGGGCGCCGACCTGGTCGACCTCAACATGGCCTGCCCTGTGCGCAAGGTCGTCAAGACCGGCGCCGGCGCCGCACTGCTGGCCGATCCGCACCGCGCCGCCGCGATCACGGCGGCAGTGGTGGCCGCCGTGGAGGACGCGGCGCCGGGACGGGGCGTGCCCGTCACGGTCAAGATCCGCTCCGGCCTGCGTGAAGGCGACGGGCTCGGACTCGGCGTCGCGCCGCGGCTGGTGGCCGCCGGAGCGGCTGCCGTGTGCATCCACCCCCGCTCCGCAGCGCAGCTCTACCGGGGTCGTGCCGACCACTCCGTGACCTTCGCGCTCGCCTCCGGATCGCCCGTCCCCGTGATCGCCTCCGGCGACGTGGACGGGCGGGAGGCCGCCCTGCGCCTGCTCGACGGCGGCGCCGCGGCCGTCATGCTCGCCCGCGGCGCCGTGGGCGCGCCGTGGCTGTTCGCCCAGGTACTCGGCGCGGACGAGCCGGCCGCCGCCGAGAAACTCGCGGAGGTCCGCCGCTTCGCGACGGAGGTCCTCGAGACGCTCGGCACCCGCGCCGTGGGTCATCTGCGCCAGTTCTGGCCGCGGTTCCGCCGTCGCGGCGCCCTCGACAGGGCGCTCGCGCTGCAGCTCATGCAGGCCCGGGACGAGGCCGGCGTGCGCAGTCTGCTCGGCCTCTGAAACCACGCGCGGGCCGCCTGCGCGCCGCCCTTCCGGGTCCCCGCGCCCGCCCGCCGCGATCCGTTTGCGCAAACAATCGGCATGCCCTATACTTGCTCGCCACTTCGGCGCGCGGCCCCGGACGGGGCCGCGTTGCCGCGTTGAAGAGGGAGGAATCCAGTGATCGATCGCGAGATCATTCTCACTCCCGAGGGCTTCCAGAGGCTCAAGGAGGAGATCGAGTACCTCTCGTCCGTCAAGCGGGACGAGGTCGCCGAGCGGATCCGGGCCTCACGCGACTTCGGCGACATCAACGAGAACTCGGAGTACGACGACGCCAAGAACGAGCAGGCCATGCTGGAGGCCCGCATCTACTCGCTCGAGGAGCGTCTCCGCAGCGCCATCGTCATCGACTCCGAGAGCGTCGCCACCGACGTCGTCGGAGTGGGCACCAAGGTCACGCTGCAGGACATGCAGGGCGGCGATGTGGTGCAGTACGCGATCGTCGGCTCGGCCGAGGCCGACCCGAGCGCGTACAAGCTCTCCAACGAGTCGCCGGTGGGGCGGGCGATCATCGGCCACAAGCCGGGCGACAAGGTCACGGTGGCGGTGCCCCAAGGCTCCAGGAAGTTCAAAGTCCTGGCCATCGACAAGGCCTGACGAGGCCCCGCCGTGGACGAGCAGTACGCTGAGCACGGCGGCGTCTCCGCCGAGCGGCGTGAGAAGCTCGCCGCCTGGCGCGACACCGGCGCCGCATACCCCACCCGCTATCAACCCCGCGACGAGATCGGCGGGCTGCGGGATACGTACGAGTCGCTCGAGCCGGGGCAGGACGCGGACGTCGTGCACCGGGTGGCCGGCCGCGTGATCGCCCGTCGCGAGCACGGCAAGCTCACGTTCATCGTGCTCAAGGACATGAGCGGCGAGCTCCAGCTGTTCTGTCAGCTCGACGCGCTGGGCGCCGAGCTCTACGAGGCGCTCAGGCACGTCGATCTGGGCGACTTCGTCGGCGCCGAGGGCGTCATGATGCGTACGCGGCGCGGCGAGCTGAGCCTGCGCGTCACCTCCTGGCGGCTCCTCAGCAAGTCGCTGCGCGGCATGCCGGAGAAGTACCACGGCCTCACCAGTGTCGAGACGCGATATCGCAAGCGCTACCTCGACCTCGCCGCCAACGACGACTCGCGCGAGGTGTTCGTCAAGCGCGCGCGCATCATCGCGGCCGTGCGCCGCTTCCTCGACGACCGCGGCTTCGTCGAGGTCGAGACCCCGATCCTCCAGCCGCTCTACGGCGGCGCTCTGGCCAAGCCGTTCATCACCCACCACAACGAGCTCGAGCGTGATCTCTACCTGCGCATCGCCACCGAGCTCTATCTCAAGCGCTGCATCATCGGCGGGATCGACCGCGTCTATGAGATCGGCAAGGACTTCCGCAACGAGGGCGTGAGCTTCAAGCACAACCCCGAGTTCACGATGCTCGAGACCTACGAGGCCTACGTGGACTACAACCACGTGATGACGATGGTCGAGGAGATGACTGCGGCGGCGGCGCAAGCCGTCGGACCCCTCGAGGTCACGTTCCGCGGGCAGCGGATCGACCTCACTCCGCCGTGGCCGCGCCTCACCATGCGCAGGGCCATCGAGGCCGAGACCGGCATCGACATCGGCGCCGACGACGCGCGCACGGTGGCAGACCTGCAGGCGCGCGTCAGGGAGAAGGGCCTCGAGGGGGTCGTGCCGTTCGTCCCCACCTGGGGCGCCCAGGTCGACGAGCTGTTCAGCGAGTGCGTGGAGCCCAGGCTCGTCCAGCCGGTGTTCATCACCGAGCATCCGCTGGAGACGAGCCCGTTCGCCAAGAAGACGCCGGCCGACCCGCGCTTCGTCGAGCGTTTCGAGGGTTTCATCGCCGGCATGGAGGTCAGCAACGCCTTCAGCGAGCTCAACGACCCCGACGACCAGCGTGAGCGCTTCCTCCAGCAGATGCAGGACTTCGCCGACGGCGACGAGAGCGCGCACCGGCTCGACGAGGACTTCCTCGAGGCGATGGAGCACGGCATGCCGCCCACCGGCGGCATGGGCATGGGCATCGACCGACTGGTCATGGTGCTCACGGGAGCGCCGAGCATCCGCGACGTCATCCTCTTCCCGGCGCTGCGCGGCCAGGACTGACGCCGGAGGGGCTGCGCTCGACTTCGGGGCGCGGAGCAACGCAGACGCCGCCGCGGCCTGGTGAGGGCGACGAGGCGGTCACCGGCGCCCCTTGAGCCGCACGGCATCGGTGCTTGCAATCTTGCGGATGTGGAGCAGAATTACAAAGGTGAACGCCGCCGCTTACATCCCTCGCACGCTCGAGACGACGCTGCGTCGCGCCCTGGCGCAGTTCCCCGCCGTCATGCTCACCGGCCCTCGTCAAGCCGGCAAGACGACCTTGCTGCGACGCGCGCTGGACGAGACTCACGGGTACGTCTCGCTCGATGCCATGGATGTCCGTGAGGCCGCCCGGACCGATCCTCGCGGCTTCCTGGCAGCACATCCTCCGCCGGTGATCCTCGACGAGGTCCAGCATGCTCCTGCGCTCCTCACGTACGTCAAGGAGTGCATCGACGGGGAGCGTGACCGCCGCGGTCGGTGGGTACTCACCGGCTCCCAGAACCTGCTGCTCGTCAAGGGAGTGACGGAGACGCTGGCCGGCCGCGTCGCGCTCCTTCGCCTGCTGCCGCTGTCGCTGCGCGAGATGACCGGCGACCCCGACAGACCGCTCCCGTGGGAGGCCGGGAGGGCGCGGCTCGCAGCGCCGCCGTCCGCCTCGCCGGCGGCGTCGTGGCCGTGGCTTGTCCGCGGTTGCTACCCGCAGCTCGTCGCGGAGCCGGACCTCGATCCGCATCTGTGGCACCAGAGCTACCTCGGCACGTATCTGGAGCGCGACGTGCGCGACCTGACGCAGATCGGCGACCTCCTGCAGTTCCAGCTTTTCGTGCGCGCCCTCGCAGCGCGCTCGGCGCAGCTGCTCAACCTCAGCGGACTGGCGAGGGAGCTGGGCATCGCCGTGAACACCGCGAAGCGCTGGTTGTCGTTGCTGGAGGCGACCTACCAGGTCGTCGTCCTTCGCCCGTACCATGCCAGCCTGGGAAAACGGCTGGTGAAGACGCCCAAGGTGTACTTCACGGACACGGGGACGCTCTGCCATCTCGTGGGGCTCAGGGATCCCGACCACGCCGCCGCCGGGCCCATGGCGGGCGCACTCCTCGAGACGGCCGTGGTCGCCGAGCTTCTCAAGGCGGCGCTGCACCGTGGCGAGCAGCCGGACCTGTACTTCTGGCGTACTGCCACGGGAGTGGAAGTCGATGCGCTCGTCAGGACGTACGACGAACGGGGAGAGCGGCTGGTCCCGCTCGAGGTCAAGACGACGGCCACTGCGTCGGCTCGCATGGCCGCAGGCATCGCGCGGCTCGGGGGCGACCTGGGTGAGCGCGTGGCCCCAGGCTACGTCGTGTACCTCGGCGACCGACGCCTGCCGCTGGGGCAGAACGTCACGGCGTTGCCGCTGGCGGAGCTGTAGGGCGGCCGCCGGCGAAGACCGCGACGGGCGCCGGCCGTCGTCTTCAGACGCGACCGTTCGCGCTGCGCGCATGAGGTCGCGTCCCTCCGCCAATCGGGTACCATGGGGATGATGTCGTGTCTCCGGCGCGTCGAGCGGGTATGCCGGGGACGGAGAGCAAGCACCCGGAGACCGCCGCCGACCCCCGAGCGATCTGAGCGGCCTCCGTATCGGCAAGGAGTGGCGGTACATGTTCGAACGGTTCACCGAGCGCGCCAGGCAGGTCGTGGTCCTCGCCCAGGAAGAGGCACGGTCGCTCAAGCACAACTACATCGGCACGGAGCACCTGCTGCTCGGCCTCCTGCGTGAAGAAGAAGGCGTGGCGGCGCGGGTGCTCGACGGCCTCGACGTGTCCGTCGAGGAGGTCCGCGCCGCCGTCGTCCGCATCGTCGGCTCCGGCGAGGAGTCGCCGCAGGGGCAGATCCCGTTCACGCCGCGCGCCAAGAAGGTCCTCGAGCTGGCCCTGCGCGAGGCCTTGAGCCTCGGCCACAACTACATCGGCACCGAGCACATCCTGCTCGGCTTGGTGCGCGAGGACGAGGGCGTCGCCGCGCGCATCCTGCTCGACCTCGATGCTGAGCCGGACAAGATCCGCGGCGAGGTCATGCGCGCCCTGAGCGGCCCCGGCCGACGCAGCGCCCAGGCCGGGGGCGGAGAGGGCGGCAAGCGCACGGCCAAGGTCCTCGACCAGTTCGGCCGCAACCTGACCAAGCTGGCAGAGGAGGGCAAGCTCGACCCGTGCATCGGCCGTCAGACCGAGATCGAGCGGGTCATGCAGATCCTCAGCCGGCGCACCAAGAACAACCCGGTGCTCATCGGCGAGCCGGGCGTGGGCAAGACGGCCATCGTCGAGGGTTTCGCGCAGCGCATCGCCAACCACGAGGTCCCCGAGCTGCTCAAGGGCAAGCAGGTGTGGACGCTCGACCTGGCGGCGCTCGTCGCCGGGAGCAAGTACCGCGGCGAGTTCGAGGAGCGCCTCAAGAAGGTGATGAAGGAGATCCGCGAGACGGGCGACATCATCCTCTTCATCGACGAGCTCCACAACCTCGTCGGAGCCGGCGCCGCCGAGGGCGCCATCGACGCGGCCAGCATCCTCAAGCCGGCGCTGGCCCGCGGCGAGCTGCAGACGGTCGGCGCCACCACGATGGACGAGTACCGCAAGTATCTCGAGCGCGACGCCGCCCTCGAGCGCCGGTTCCAGCAGATCAAGGTCGCCGAGCCGTCGGTCGAGGAGACCGTCGAGATCCTCAGGGGTCTCCGCGACCGTTACGAGGCCCATCACCGCATCCGCATCACGGACGAGGCGCTCACCTCCGCGGCGGAGCTCGCCGACCGCTACATCAGCGACCGGTTCCTGCCCGACAAGGCCATCGACCTCGTCGACGAGGCGGCCAGCCGCATGCGCATCCGCACGATGACCGCTCCACCGAGCTACCGCGAGCTGGAGGAGGAGATCTCGTCGGTGCGCAAGGAGAAGGAGGCGGCCATCGAGGCGCAGGAGTTCGAGAAGGCCGCCAACCTGCGCGACAAGGAGCGCAAGCTCAGCCACAAGAAGCTCGAGCTGGAGGACGCCTGGAAGACCAGCGACGAGGGCATGCGCGCCAGCATCGGCGAAGACGAGATCGCCGAGATCGTCAGTATGTGGACGGGCATCCCCGTCGTGAAGATCACCGAGGCGGAGAGCAAGAAGCTCCTCCGCATGGAGGATGAGCTGCACCAGCGCCTCATCGGCCAGGACCCGGCGGTGCGCGCCGTGAGCAAGGCCATCCGGCGCAGCCGGGCGGGGCTCAAGGACCCGCGCCGGCCCACGGGCTCCTTCATCTTCCTCGGTCCCTCGGGCGTCGGCAAGACGGAGCTCGCCCGGACGCTCGCCGCCTTCCTCTTCGGCGACGAGGACCACCTCGTGCAGATCGACATGAGCGAGTACATGGAGAAGCACTCGGTGAGCCGCCTGGTCGGCTCGCCGCCCGGTTATGTGGGACACGAGGAGGGCGGTCAGCTCACCGAGATCGTGCGCCGCAAGCCGTACAGCGTCATCCTCTTCGACGAGATCGAGAAGGCGCACCCCGACGTCTTCAACATCCTCCTCCAGATCCTGGAGGACGGGCGCCTCACCGACGCGCAAGGGCGCACGGTGGACTTCCGCAACGCGATCCTCATCATGACCAGCAACATCGGCGCGGAGTCGATCACCAAGGACACCCCGCTCGGGTTCACGCAGACGCCGGACAGAGGCATGACCTACGACGACATGAAGAGCCGCATCACCGGCGAGCTCAAGCGCGTCTTCCGGCCCGAGTTCCTCAACCGCGTGGACGAGGTGATCGTCTTCCACAAGCTGGAGCGGGCCGAGATCAGCAGCATCGTCGACCTCATGATCGACCGCCTGCGCGAGCAGACCGCCGTCAGCGGCATCTCGGTGGAGCTCACCGACGCCGGTCGCGAACTGCTCGTCGAGAAGGGCTACGACCCCATGCTCGGGGCGCGACCGCTGCGCCGGGCGATCCAGCGTTACATCGAGGACAAGCTCAGCGACGCGATGCTCGAGCGTTCGTTCCCCGAGGGGACGGTGGTCGTGGTCGACGCGCAGGACGACGACACGGTCCTCACCGTGGACGGCGAGGTCGTCGGCGGCACCGTCGAGCTGCCCATGGTCGGACTCGACGAACCGGTGACCCAGGTCGCCGGTCCGGCCGGCCGGTCCGGCGGCGCGGAGGCCGAGAGCCCGGACGCCGGGGGAGCGGCCGCCGGCGTCTGAGAGGCAGGCGCCGACGGCCTGACGGCGTCCCGAACGCAGCTTCCGGCGGGCGCGCGCCCAGCAGCCGCGTGAGACGGCGGCGTCGCGCGGAGCCTTCACAGCGCACATCCGCGCAGGGTGCGCCGTCGCCGTCCTCGGCGGTCAGGCGCGGCATGAGTTGTCGTCTCGCGACGTTTTTGTTACAATTGCAGGCGGAATTCGTATGGATGAGGCTGCGGCGGGCCTCACGGTCGGGCCTGCCGTCGCCGCCGCGCAACGCGACGCGCCGCCTCCCGCCAGGAAGGCGGCGTCCGGGGAGACCAGCCTGACGGGCCGACTTCGCTCTTCCAGCCAGAACGACCGGGGCATCGTCGAAGCCAGGCGTGCGCGCCTCGGCTGTGGCGTCATGTCGGCCGCCGCTTCCCGGGACGGCAGCCGCGCACCGGACGCGGCCGATCCGCACGGCGCGTCCGCCGCGCTCCCGGACGGGCGCGCGGCCGGGGCGACGAACGACGAGTGGGGGGTCTGATGTATTCGGTCGGAGACAAGGTCGTGTACCCGCACCACGGCGCCGGCAAGATCATGAAGATCGAGCAGAAGGAAGTGCTCGGCCGGCTCCGCGACTATCTCACCATCCAGATCCTGCACAACGACATGACCGTCATGGTCCCTGTCGAGAACGCCGACCGCGCCGGCCTGCGCAAGGTCATCGAGGCCGACGTCGTCGACAGGGTCATCGAGGTCCTGCGCGGCGACCCCACCAAGATGCCCAAGAACTGGAGCCGCCGCTACAAGCACAACCGCGACAAGCTCAAGACCGGCGACATCTTCGAGGTCGCCGAGGTGGTCCGCAATCTCGCGGTGCGCCACGCCGACAAGGGACTGTCGACCGGCGAGAAGCAGATGTTCGGCAAGGCCAAGAAGATCCTCGCCAGCGAGCTCATGTACGCACGCGACTTCACCGAGGACGAGTCCAACGCCTTCCTCGAGGCCGTGCTCGAGGACATCCACGTCGACGGTGTCCCCGTTGCCGACGACCCACGAGAGCCCGCCTCCGTCGTCTGAGCCCGAGGGTGCCGGGCGCCTGCGCAGGCCGCGCGGGGTCCTTCAGCCCGCCGTTCGCGGACTCCTCGCGCTCCTGGGCGCCCTGGCCGGGTATCAGGTCGCCGAGAGGGTACGCATCTCGTCACTGCTCCCGTCGCTCGACCAGAACGGCAAGATCGTCCTGCTGGTGGCGTCGACCGCGGCCGGTCTCGTGCTCGGCTATCTCCTCGGCGTCGTGCTCTCGCAGCTGTTCCATCGCGGCCTTGACCACGTCGACGAAGTCATGGCCCGGGCCACCGGGGCCGAGTTCGTGGTGGCCGTGGGCGGCGTCGTGGTGGGCCTCCTCATCGCCACGCTGATCAGTGTCGCCCTGCTCCGCATCCCCATCGTGGGGCCGTACCTCACCATCCCGATCTACCTGCTGGCCGGCTACTTCACCGCGTACCTCGCGGCCAAGAAGCACATCGAGATCCTGCGCCTGCTCGGCGTGCGGGGCGCGTTCGAGGTCGTCCCGGGTCTCACGCCCGCCAAGCTGCTCGACTCGAGCGCCGTCATCGACGGTCGCATCCTCGACATCGTCGACACCGGTTTCGTCGAGGGCGAACTCCTCGTACCTCGCTTCGTCATCGAGGAGCTGCAGCGTCTCGCCGACTCCTCGGACGCGGAGAAGCGTGTGCGCGGCCGTCGCGGTCTCGACTTCGTCAAGCGCCTGCAGAACAGCTCCGGCATGGTGCGCGTCGACGACACCGATTACCCGGACATCGAGGCCGTCGACGCCAAGCTGGTCCGTCTCGGACACGACCTCGGAGCCATGATCGTCAGCACCGACCACACGCTCAAGAAGGTCGCCGAGATCCAGGGCGTCAGGCTGCTCAACGTCAACGATCTCGCCAACTCGGTGAAGCCGGCGGTGCTGCCGGGCGAGATCATCGAGGTCAAGATCCTGCGTGAGGGGCGCGAGCATGACCAGGGCGTGGGCTACCTCGACGACGGCACGATGATCGTCGTCGAGGCCGGCAGTTCGCTGGTCGGCTCCCGCGTCAAGGCCGAGGTGACCAGCGTCCTGCAGAGTCCTTCGGGCAAGATGATCTTCAGCCGGGTGAGACCCGCTCCGCCGGCCGGCTGACCGGGTGGAGATGGACGTGGAGGACCGGCAGGCGGGGGAGACCTGGGTCATCGTCGCCGCCGCCGGCGAGAGCCGGCGCATGGGACTGCCCGACGGCGAGTCCAAGCAGTTCCTGCTGCTCGGCGGCGGGACGGTCCTCTCGCACTCCGTCCGGCGGCTGCTCTCCCTGGACTGCGTGGACGGCGTCGTGGTCGTCCTGCATCCCTCGCACACCGTCCGCTTCGCCGACGAACTGGACCGTCTCGGCGACGCCAAGCCGGTGCTCGTCGCCGAGGGAGGCTGCACGCGTCCGGACTCCGTGCGCGCCGGGCTGCTGGAGGTGCCCGTGACTGCGGCCGTCATCGCCGTCCACGACGGCGCCCGACCGCTGTTCTCGAGACAGGTGTTCGAAGCGTGTCTCGCAGCCCTCGATGATGCACACGGCGCCGTCCCTGCCGTGGAGGTGAGCGACACGCTGAAGCGCGAGGGTCCCGGCGGCGAGGTGGCCGGTACCGCCGACCGTGCCGGCCTGTGGGCGGCGCAGACGCCACAGGTGTTCCGTGCCGCGGCCCTGCGCGATGCGTATGCGCGCGCCGACCTGGACGGCGCGACCGACGACGCCATGCTTCTCGAACGCAGCGGCTACACGGTGCGTCTGGTCCCGTCGACGCCGGCGAACCTCAAGATCACGACACCGCAGGACCTCCCCCTCGCGGGGGCGCTGCTCGCCTGGGAGGTGGAGACCGACGTTTAGGGTCGGCGGCGGCTACGACGCACATCGCTTCTCCGCAGGGCGCGACCTCGTCCTCTGCGGGGTGCGCATCGACCACGCCGAGGGTCTGGCCGGCCACTCCGATGCCGACGTCGCCGTGCACGCCCTCATGGACGCACTGCTCGGCGCTGCGGGTCTCGGCGACATCGGCGAGCTGTTCCCGGATACGGATCCTGCCTTCGAAGGCGTGTCCAGCGTGCTGCTCCTCGAGCGCGTCATCGCCTGGCTGGTGCGCACCGGGTGGACGGTCGAGAACGCCGACGTGACCATCGTGTGCGAACGCCCCCGGGTCTCCGGCTACCGCCTCGAGATGCGCGAGAGGATCGCCGCCGCGCTGGGGGTGGCCAGCGACGCGGTGAGCGTCAAGGCGACCAGCACCGAGGGCATGGGATTCGAGGGGCGTGGGGAGGGCATCGCCGCCCACGCCGTCTGCCTGCTCAGGCGCTGAGGCTCAGCCGGCCTGCGCCCCTGGGCGAGACCTCAGGAGGCCTTGCTCTGGTCTTCGGGCTCCGCGGCGGCGTCGCGCTTGGTGTCGACGATGTCGTCGTCGGCGACCTCTTCGTTCAGCCCCTGCTTGAACCCGCGGATGCTCTGACCCATCGACTTGCCGAGCTTCGGCAGGCGTGAGGCGCCGAACAGGAGCAGGATGATCAGAGCGATGATGATGAGTTCTTGTGCACCGAGGTTCGGCATATGGTGGTCCTCCGTCTCTCCACGCCCGGCGACTGCCGGGCTCACGGCCGCTGGCGTCGTCGTTACCCTCACTGTAGAGCGTGTTCACGGGGCAAGCAAGCGTGCGCGTCGCTGCCTGCGTCCGGGACGCCGTTGCCGCTCCGTGTGACGTGTCCCCTGAAGCGAGGCGCCACGATCGCCCGGCCTGTCCGGGTTCAGTACTCGCGCAGGGCGTCGAGCCGGGCGGCGAGGAAGGCGGCGAGTGCGGCGGCCTCGTCGAGGCCGAACCTGTGCTCGTGCTGGAGCGCCGCGTCGGTGACGAGGGCGACGGTCTCATCGGGGGCGCAGAGCGGCTGCGCGTGACCGGCGCCCACGCGGAAGAGCTCGACCCGATGTGGGGCCGTGCGCTTGTAGCCCTCGGCCACGACGATGTCGAAGCCGGTGAAGAAGCGGCGCACGATATCCACCAGCTCGAGCTCCTGCTCGAGCCTGGCGATGAAGGCGAGCCGCTCGGGCGAGGCGACGACGTACGCCTCGGCGCCCGCCTGACCGTGGCGCCACGAGTCCTTGCCGGGATGGTCTATCTCGAAGGAGTGCGCGTCGTGCTTGACCGTGCCGACGCGAAGGCCCAGCCTCACCAGCTCGGGGACGAGCTTCTCGAGGAGAGTCGTCTTGCCCGAGTCGCTCTTGCCCACGATCGCCACGACGGCGGGCCTGGCCCGGAGGGGTGTTCTCTGTCCGTGCTCGCTCACGCTGCTGCAGCCTAGCTGAGGGACCCGCGCGGCGAAACCCGGTGGGTGGTTCCGCGGCGGTCACGGACGCATCGTCGGCCGTTCACGCCTCGTAGACCTCGATCTCCATCGCTTTGACCGCGACGAACACCGGCCCGCCGTCGTCGAGACGCAGGGACGCCACCGCCCCCGGCGTGACCTCCGCGATGATGGGGATCTCCCCCGCCACGTGGGCGCGCACGTGGGCGCCCACGACGTCGAGGTCCCGTACCTCTCCCCTCCAGACGTTCCTCGGAGAGCCCTGCGGCAGCACGCGGTGCAGCGCCACCGCGCGTGGCGGTATCACGGCGAACACGTCGCTGCCCGGAGGCAGAGGGTCGGCGGCGACCAGCCGTCGACCTCCATCGAGTACCACGGCCCCCCGGTCGACGCGCCCACGATAGAGATTGAGGCCGAGGAGGTCGGCAACGTAACGCGAGCGGGGATGGGACGAGAGCTCCTCCGGTGTCCCGGCCTGCACGATCCGGCCCGCCTCGAGCACGACGAGCTGGTCCCCGAGCGTCATGGCCTCGATCGGATCGTGGGTGATGACGAGGCAGGTGCCCGGGAAGGAGGCCAGATGCCGCGAGAGGCTGCGGCGGAGCTCCGCCCGCGCGCCGGCGTCCATGGCGGAGAGCGGCTCGTCGAGCAGCAACAGGCGCGGGTCCGTGGCCAGCGCGCGCGCCAGCGCCACGCGCTGGGCCTGGCCACCGGACAACGCCCTTGGCTTGACGGCGGCGATGTCCGTGAGGCCGACGCGGTCGAGCAGTTCGAGTGCCCGCGCTCGTGCCATCGGACGCGGGACGCCGCGCGAGCGCGGTCCGTAGGCGACGTTCTGGAGCGCCGTCATGTGGGGGAACAGCAGGTAGTCCTGGAACACGACCCCGATCGGGCGTCGCTCGGTCGGCACGCGCACTCCCGCCGCGGCGTCCTCCAGCAGCGCGCCGTCGAGCGTCACCCGGCCGCGCTCCAGCGGCACGAGCCCCGCCAGCGCCCGCAGCAGCGTCGTCTTGCCGGCGGCGTTGGGCCCCAGCAGGACGACCACGCCGTCGCCCTCGACCTCGAGGTGTACGTCCAGTTCGAGGGCGCCTTTGCGCAGTCCGACCGAGGCGTCGAGGCTCATGCCGGCATCACTCCGAGCGTGGCGCCGCCGTTCACCGCGACGGGAACCAGTGTCCGCGCAGGGCCACCAGCACCACCAGCGAGACGCCCAGCATGATCAGGCTCAGGGTCACGGCCGCACCGGCGTCGTTCTGCAGCGCGAGGTACACGGCGAGGGGCATCGTCTGCGTCCTGCCGGGGAAGTTGCCGGCGAAGGTGATCGTCGCCCCGAACTCGCCCAGGGCGCGCGCCCAGCTGAGGGCTCCTCCGGCCGCCAGGGCGGGGGCGATGAGCGGCAGGGTGATCCTGGTGAAAGTGCGCCAGCGGCCGGCGCCCAGGGTGGCGGAGGCGTCCTCGTAGCGCCGGTCCATGGCCCGGATCCCGGCCTCCACGGTGATGACGAGGAACGGCATGGCGACGAACGTCTCCGCCAGCACCGCGCCGAGAGTGGAGAACGGCAGCGTCACTCCGAGCAGGCCGTCGAGCCACTGGCCGAGGAGGCCGCGCCGACCGAAGGCGAGCAGGAGCGCGACCCCTCCGACGACGGGCGGCAGCACCATCGGCAGGACCACCAGGGCGCGGACAAGGTTGCGGCCCGGGAAGGGGACGCGCGCCAGCAACCAGGCCAGTGGCACGCCGAACACGAGCGAGAGGCAGAGAGCCCCCGTCGAGCAGGTGAGAGACAGGCGCAGCGCGGTGAGCACGCCGGGCGCGGTGAGGTCGGCAGACAGGCTCCCCCACGGGGCCCTCGCCAGCAGAGCGATCAGCGGGAGGGTGAGGAAGGCGACCGCGACGGCGGCGAGCGGCACGAACCCGAGAGGGACGCCTCCGCCGCGCCGGGTCGTCCTGTCTCTCTCGCGGGCCGGAGAGTGCCATGGCGCAGGTCCTGACCGTCGCGGCCGTGAGATGGCGTCTCCGGCGACGACGGCGAGCCCGCCGCGGCCGTCGCCGGTGTCCGTCTTCGTCGCGCTGACCGCGCCGTCGCTCACGGAGCCGGGAGAAAGCCGTGGTCGTCAAGCACGCGCCGTCCTCGCGGCGAGAGGACGAAGTCGACGAACGCGGCGGCGTCCTCCGCGTGCGCGCTCGCGGCGACGGGCGCGATGGCGTACAGGCCCGTCACGTTCTCCGCCGCCGGGATCGGGACGCCGTCCAGATCGCCTGCGGCGGCCCGGATATCGGTGACGAAGACGAGGCCGGCGTCCGCCTCTCCCAGGGCGACCTTGGTCGCCACGCCCTTCACCGTCACCTCGAGGGACACGGGATCGACCTCCACCCCGGCCCGGGAGAGCACGTCGACGGCGTACTTGCCGGCCGGGACCTCGGGTGCGGCGAGCACCAGCGTGATGTCGTCGCGGGAGAGGTCGGCGAGCCCCGTGATCCCCTTGGGGTTCCCCGGCCCGACGGCGATCGCGAGCTGGTTCGCGGCGAACGCCCGCGGGTCGACGACGAGGTCGCCGGCGGCGTCCATGGTGACGGTGTCCGCGGTCGCCAGCACATCGGCCGGCGCGCCGGCCCGGACCTGCGTCACGAGGTCGTTGCTGCCGGCGAAGTTGAACGTGACTTCGACGTCGGGGTGGGCCGCGGTGAAGTCGTCGCCGATCCGCGCGAACGCTTCGGTGAGAGAGGCCGCCGCGAAGATGCTCAGCTCACGCGGCCGATCCGCCTGGTCGCCGGTCGTCGCGGCGGAGTCTCCGCCGCAGCCACCGGCGAGGGCGACCACGGCCAGGAGAGCCGCCATGAGCAGGAGGACGCGCGAGCGGGGCGTTGCGGCGACGCTCCAGGGCCGGGCACGGCTGAGCGTTCTCCGCAAGCGATGGGGTGGCGGAGAGGCCGTCGTGCACGCCTCGCGTGTCGGCGCGGCGGCGACGGCCCGACCACCGCGGGTCGGGTGGCGCATGTCCCAGGCTCCTTTCCAAGCACGGGGAGGTCTGGGCGTTTCCGCCCAGGCCCACGACGGCGACGCCACGTCGCCGCCCCACGGTCTGTCCGTGGTACGGCCCAGCGCCCCTAGCGGGTGCCGTAGGGCGAAGGGCTTGGAGATGGACGCGCACGAGCGTACACCGGGCGGGGACCGGTTGCCAAGAGGCCTGGGCGTCGATGTGCCGAGCCGTCCGCGGCCGCGCCGTGAGCGCGGCCGTCGGCCTGCATCCTCGCCGGCGTGCTCACGAGATCGCGTCGTCGGGTGTGCGACGGTCGGCGGTCAGCCTCAAACGCTCGACGAGGAACTGCGCCAGCGCGGGCGCGTCCTCGAGCCCGAAGCGCTGCGGGTGCGCCAGATCGGCATCGGTCACCAGAGCCAGCTGCTCGGCCGGCCCGCACACGGTCGTCTCGTGTCCCGCGCCCGAGCGGAAGACCTCCACCACGTTCGGCGCCTCACGCCGATAGCCTTCGCAGACCACCACGTCGTAACCGTCGAAGTAGCGGGTCACGATCTCCCCGAGGGAGGCCTCTGACTGCTGCCTGGCGACGAATGCGACCTTGCCGGGGGAGCCGACGGCGTAGGCGTCGGCGCCGGTCAGCGAGTGTCGCCACGAGTCCTTGCCCGGGACGTCGATGTCGAGACGGGCGACACGTTTCACGGCGCCGACACGCAGGCCGCGGGCGGTGAGCTCGGGGATGAGTCTCTCGATGAGCGTGGTCTTGCCGCTGCCGGAGCGGCCGACCACACCGAGCACGACTGGAGCGTTCGCATCCTGTCCGGGGCGTGCGTCCGTCCCCGTCCGGGGGCAGGGATCCGCGGACACGCCCGCCTCGCGCGAAGCGTCACCGAGGCGCCGGCGCGCCTCGGCCCAGTCCGCCGGCGTGTTGACGTTGAAGAACGGCGACCCGTCGGCGAAGCGGACGCGCGCGACGCGCACCAGCGGGAGGAGGTCGAGGATGCTGTGCGCGCCGGCAGCCAGCAGCCGGCGCATGTGCGGGAGACAGGCGGGGCCGTACACGGCATGCAGGGGCTCCAGGTGGTCTCCGACCACCGGCAACGCCACGTCGGCGTCGCCGCAGGCGGCGAGCACCCGTCCGACGGCCTCACTCTGCGGATCGACGAGGTCGGCCGCCAGAGCGAAGATGGGCTCACCGAAGCGGGCCAGGATCGCGGTGAGGCCGCCGAGCGGCGAGCCCGCCACCTCGTCGGGGATCACGATGACGTCCTCAGGCAGGTCGTCAGGGGCCTGGCGGGGGTCGCGTACGGAGATCCCGACCACCGGGAACAGCTCACCGAGGAAGGCGAGGTTGCGCTGCAGCAGCGTCGCTCCGCCGACGCGCAGCCCACGCTTGTCGCACCCCATGCGTCGCGATTCGCCGCCGGCGAGCACGACGCCGATACGCACGGAGCCGGGACATGTCGCCTGGGGCCTCATGGCGAGGTAGCAGTGTAGCAGGCCAGAGGATCCGCGCAGTCCGGGGCCAGGCCGGCGGCCGGCGAGCCGGCGCTACTCCTGCTCCGGTCGGATCACCCGGCGTTCGGTGACGATGATGCTCACCGGCAGGTCGTGCGGCTCGCACACGATGTGCGGCACGAGCTGCACCTCGAACGCCAGGGCGGCTCGTGGAGTGCCGGGTCGTGTGCGTACCAGGAAGTTGTCGTAGAAGCCGCCGCCGTAACCACAGCGGCGGCCCTGCTCGTCGAACGCGGAGCCGGGGACGAAGACGAGGTCGATCGTCTCCGGCGCGACCTCGGGGAGGCCTTCACGAGGCTCCGGGATCCGCCACGTGCCCGGGGTGAGATCGGCGGCGAGGTCGCGGACGCGGAACGCGGCCATGCGCCGTGGAGCGAGGATCCTGGGCAGGCAGAGCGCCCTGCCGGAACGCAGCACCCAGTCCACCAGCGGAAGCGTGTCCGGCTCGCTGCGGATGGATGCGAAGAGCATCACCGTCGCGGCGGCGTCGAGCTCGGGGAGCTCCAGTGCCCGGGCGCACAGCGCCGCGGAGAGCCGCTCTCGCTCCGCCTGCGGCAGGGCCTCGCGCGCGGCGAGGGCGCAGCGCCGTGCCTCACGCTTGTCGAGTCCCGTCCCGCAGGCCCCGGACCCGTCGGCGTCGCTGTAGGAAGGCATTCGTCCTCGTATCGTCGTTGGCTGTGCAGGCAACGCTTGGAGCGCCCATGGGGCGTCTGTGGACGCCCACGTCGCCTATAGTATAGGTGGAGCGGCGTTGCGGGCAGCTCGCCGTCTTCGGGAGAGAGCGGACTCGGCCGTACCTGCGGGGGTCCGGGAGGGTGACGATGGCGCTGCGTTCACAGGAAGAAGTGACGCTGGCTACCGTGTTCGCGCGGACTCTGCGCAGTGTGATCGCGCTGACGACGTCCGAGGAGCGGCGCGTGTGGCCTGATGCCGGCGAGGTGCTGGCCTCGACTCCGGCCGACGCCGTCGCGCCGGCGTCCCTGGTCCGGCTGCTGCAGTTCTCGATCCTTCCCGAGCTCCTGGGCGAGAGCGCAGGGCCGGCGCTCTACCTGGCCGCCAAGCGCGCGAGCCGGCATCTCGGCATCACCTCACTCCAGGAGCTGAAGGACTGGTGTGCGCAGATGCGGCTCGGCGACCTCGAGGTGGAGCTCGACGAGGAGCGTGTGCTGGTCAAGCTGCACCGCTGCCTCAGCAGCGAGAGTCTGCCCGCGAAGGGCACGCCGGTCTGCGACGTGGAGCGCGGCCTCATCGACGGGGTGCTGGAGCAGATCACGGGCACCGAGGTGCACACCAAGGAGACCATGTGCTGGGGCCTCGGCGACACGGTGTGTCAGTTCGAGGGATACGCCGGGCACCACGTGGGCTACCTCTACCACGAGAACGGGTTCCATCCGGAGGTGCAGCGCCGGTTGCTCACGCAGCTCGGCGAACAGGCGGATGTGGCGCTCGACAACCTGCGCCTGTTGCACGACAGGCGTGCGCACGAGACGCACGACCCTCTGACCGGATTGCTCAACTTCCGACAGCTCCGCGAGCGGGCCGCGTTCGAGATCGCCAGGGCCGAACGGCACGGCGGGACCGTCGCCTTCGTGCTCATCGACCTCGACGACTTCTCCCGGGTCAACGAGACCGCCGGGAGGGAGGCCGGCGACGAGGTGCTGCGGCACTGGGCTGCGGCGCTGACGGCGCAGGTCCGCGGCTGCGACCTGGTCTGTCGATACGGCGCCGACGAGTTCCTGCTCGTGCTGCCGGAGACCGCCGACCAGCAGGCCAGTGCCGCTCTCGCCCGTGTGCTGGGGACGATGAAGCAGCAGGCGGTGGAGGTCGGGGTACATACCATCTCGCTGACAGCTACGGCCGGGGTGGCGAGCTATCCGGCTGACGGGCACACGGCGGAGGAGCTCGTCGCCAAGGCGGCGACGACCCTGTACGCGGCCCGGTCAATGGGACCCGGGCGCGTCGCGTTCTACTCGGGCCCGCCGCGCGACTGACGGACGTGGCGGCACGGGTCGAGGTGCTGGTCGTCGGTTCGCTGCACCGCGACCTCGTCCCCGCCGCGCAGCACTATCTGGATCTCCTGCGCCCGCTCATGACGGTCAGCCTGCGGGAGATAAAGGAGGTCAACCTGCGCGGCAGGAGCGAGGCGGAGGTGCTGCGCGAGGAGGGCAGGCGCCTGCTGGCGGCCTGGCCGCGGGCGCCGATGGTCTCCGCTCTGGCCGTCGACGGCGAGACCCTCGCCACTGAGGAGTTCGCGCGTCGCCTGCAGCGGGCGTTCGAGCGCGGCGGCGCGGGGTTCGTCGTCGGTGGGTCGCTGGGACTCGCGGCGGAGGTCCGCACCCGGGCGGACGCTGCGCTGTCGCTCTCTGCGCTCACGCTGCCGCACCAGCTGGCGCGGGTCGTGCTGTTGGAGCAGCTCTTCCGGGCCGGCAAGATCCTGCGCGGCGAGCCCTATCATCACTGAGACCTGAGGTTTCTCGCGGCCGCGCGCAGGTGCGGGATCACGGCCGGAGCACATCATGACGTCGGGGTCGTCGCCCGGTCGGGCGACGACGGGTACAATCGGCGGGCGCCGTCCGCCGGGCCGGCGCCGAAACGGGACGAAGGACGATGAGCGAAGCCCTCTACGATCTGAGCGGACTGGCGGCCTCCCTGCAGGCCGCGCTGGACGAGGAAGTGCCGCCTGACGCCGGTGTCGATGCGCCGGCCATGGAGTTGACCGTGCCGACACGCCCCGAGCACGGCGACGTGACCACCAACGCGGCCCTCGTCGCGGCCAGGCGAGCCGGCCGCGCGCCGCGCGACCTGGCTGCGGCGGTCGGCGCGCGTTGGATGGCCGGTCCGGGGGCCGGCGTCTGCGACCGCTACGAGGTGGCCGGTCCCGGCTTCCTGAACCTCTTCCTGGCGGACTCCTGGTACCGGGGCGCGCTCCAGAGACTGCTGGTCGAAGGCGGCGAGTACGGCCGCGACGTCCTGCCGGTGGCCCGGCGTCTCAAGATGAACGTCGAGTTCGTGAGCGTCAATCCCACCGGCCCGCTGCACGTCGGGCATGCCCGGTACGCCTCGTACGGCGATGCGCTCTGCCGCATCCTGGCGTTCGCCGGGCACGAGGTGACGCGTGAGTTCTACGTCAACGACCACGGCACCCAGATGCTCCGCTTCGGTCAGTCGCTCGCGGCCCGATACGGCCAGCGGCTCGGCCTCGACACCCGCGTGCCCGACGACGGCTACCAGGGCGAGTACCTCCTGGACCTCGCCGATGAGCTCATCGCCGCCGTGGGCGACCGTTACCGCGAGGCCCTGGCGGCGGTCGCCCCCGACGTCACGACCCTCCCTCCCGACGTGACCGGCGAGATCAGGGTCTGGGGTCGCGACTCCATCCTCGCCCGGTTCCGTGCGACGCTGGAGCGCCTGCGCGTCCCCTTCGACGTCTGGACGCCGGAGAGCACGCTGTACGAAGGCGGACGTGAGCATCGGGGGTTCGGCGGCGAGGTCGGTCAGTCGCTCGCCGACCTCGACGGGGAGCGGCTCTTGTACGAGGACGGGGGCGCCGTGTGGCTCTCGACGACCCGCTACGGCGACGACAAGGACCGGGTCCTGATCCGCCAGACCGGCGACCCGACCTACTTCCTCAGCGACATCGCCTATCACCGCGACAAGATGGAGCGCGGGTTCGAGCACATGATCGACATCTGGGGCGCCGATCATCACGGCTACGTACCGCGCATGAAGGCGGCCTTCACGGCGCTGCCGCCGCACGACCCCGACAAGCTCGAGCTCATCATCGGCCAGCTCGTGAACCTGCTCGAGAGCGGTGAGACGCGGCGGATGAGCAAACGGCGCGGAGACATCGTGACCGTGGACGACCTCGTCGACGCCATCGGCGTGGACGCCGCGCGCTTCCTGCTCGTCGGACGCTCGCACGACACGACGCTGGACCTGGACATCGACCTCGCCGTGCAGCAGAGCAGCCAGAACCCGGTGTACTACGTCCAGTACGCTCACGCCCGCATCTGCAGCATCCTTAGGCACCTGCCCCCGGGGGCGGGGCCGGCGGGCGAGGCCGTCCCGGCGGTCGTCGTGGGTCCTTACGAGCGCGCGCTGCTCCGCGCCCTGGCGCGCTTCCCCGAGGTGCTCCTCGGCGCGGCCGAGCAGCGCGCCCCGCATCGCGTGCACAACTACCTCGGAGAGCTCGCGGCGGAGTTCCACGTGTTCTACCGCCACTGCCGGGTGCTGAGCGACGCAGCCGACGTCACGGCGTTCCGTTCAGGGTTGTGCGCGGCCGTGCGCACCACGCTGGCCACCGGCCTCGGCCTGCTCGGCGTCGCCGCGCCGGACTCGATGTGACGTGCCCCGGGCGGGCGGAGTCTCCGCCGGCCCGGTCAGCGTCCTTCGACCGTCACCCGCCGAATCTGGCGCGGGCGGTCTCGCGCAACTCGTCGACCTGCTCCGCCGTGAGGTCGACGTCCAGGCCGAGCAGCGTCGAGACCGCCGCCCCCGTCTGGCCGCCCATGAGCTTGTGCACCACGCTCTCGAGCACGGTCTGCGCCACTTCGCGCCCGGGGATCGCCGGCCTGTACACATAGGCGATCGCGGTCCGGTCCTGGAGCAGCAGATGCTTCTTGACGAGGTTGTTCATCACCGTCATCACGGTGGTGTAGGCGATGGTGCGCCGTTCGCGCAGGGTCTCGTACACGCTCCGGACCGTCGTCTCCTGCTTCTCCCACACGATGGCGAGGATGTCGGCCTCGAGGGATCCGATGCCGGTGAAGGGCGCGCCCTTGGTGCTGCGCAGCCACTTCGGCCTCACTGCTTCCATCACGACTCCTTCGTCGCCTCGATGGACGTACTGCGCGCTGCGCTTCTCCGGCGCATGTACGGTACGTATGACAAGATACGTATTCCCATTCACGGCGAAGTCACGCCCATCCGTACGCTACTGTTGTCGCCGGGACGGAGGGCAGGCTCGGAAGGGAGGCTCATGATGGCTGCGCAGATGGATCTGCTGCGTGACCTCTGTCTCGCACCCGGGCCCACCGGGTTCGAGGCGGCGGTCCAGGAGGTCGTGCGTCGTCGCCTCGACCGCCTCGGCGATGCGGAGGGCGACCCCCTCGGGAATCTCTGGCTCACGGTCGGCCCCGAGACCGGTCCGCTGGTCGTAGTCGCCGCGCACGCCGACCAGATCGGGCTGATCGTGACGCATGTGGACGAGCAGGGCTTCCTCTCGGTGGCCCCGATCGGCGGCGTCGCGCCGCTGCTGGTCCCGGGCCGACGCTTCGTCGTGCACGGACGCGGCGGGGCGGTCCCGGCGGTAGGGGGGCGCAAGCCCAGCCACATCATCCCCGTGGAGGAGCGACGGACCGCGCCGGACTGGCCCGAGCAGTTCCTCGACATCGGCGCGGCGGGACGCGAGGCGGCGCTCGAGCGGGTCGCCGTGGGCGACCCTGTCACCTTCGCACCGGACTTCGTCGAGCTGGCGCCCGGCATCGTGGTCGCGCAGGCCCTGGACGACCGCGCCGGCCTGTACACGATGATCCGCGCGCTCGAGCTGTATGCGGAGCAGCCGGGAACCGCCAGGCTGATGGGTCTCTCCACGGTGCATGAGGAGACGACGTTCATGGGCGCCAAGGCGCTGGCGCGCCGTCTGCGTCCGGACGTGATCCTCGTGGTGGACGGCGACTTCTGCACCGATACGCCCGCGGCGAGCGCCAAGGAGCTCGGCGGCGAGGTGCGCCTCGGGGCCGGTCCGGTGGTCAGCCGCGGTGCCGGCGGCCACGAGCGTCTGGCCGTGTGGGCACAGGAGGCGGCCGCGGCGGAAGGGTTGCCGGTCCAGGTCAAAGCGTACGGCGGAGAGACGGAGACGGACGCCGACGAGTTGATGGCGGCCGGCACGGCAGCCACGCTGACGATCGGCCTGCCGCTGCGGTACATGCACTCCCCGTCCGAGGTCGCGGACCTCGCCGACCTCGACGCGGCCGCCTGCCTGGTGGCCGCCTTGGCACGCCGGATCGGTGAGGCCGGCGGGCTGGTCGATCCGGCCGGGCCGAACGAGACGGGAGGGAGGGGCGCATGAAGCTGTTCGTCTCCGTCGATCTCGAGGGCGTGTGCGGCGTGGTGGACGAGAGGGACACGGCGCGCGACGGTCCTGCGGCGCGGCGGGCCCGTGACCACCTGCGCGCCGACCTCGACGCGGTCCTGGAGGGGTGTCTGGCGGCGGGCGCCGACGAAGTCGTCGTCTGCGACGCGCACGACGACGGCCGCAACCTCGACCCGGCCGGCCTGCCCCGCCGGGTGACGCTCGTGAGCGGGTCGCCCGCCCCGGGAAGCATGTTCGAGGGGCTCGGGTCGGGCTGTGACGCGGCGTTGTTCGTCGGGTATCACGCCAGGGCGGGCACCGCCGGCGCCGTGCTCGAGCACACGTGGGACCACCGCACCTACGAGGTCCGGGTCGGCGACCTCCCGGTGGGCGAGTTCGGCATCGCCGCGCTGCTGGCCGGGCACTTCGCCGTGCCGGCCGTCTATCTCTCGGGCGACGACAAGGTCGTTGCCGAGGCGCGGGCGTTGGTGGCCGGCATCGCGGCGACCGTGGTCAAGACCGGGATACGGCGCGAGGTGGCGGCGTGGCATGCTCCGGAGGAGGCACGCACCCGCATGCGCGCCGATGTCGAGGCGGCGCTCCGGACACCGCGCAAGCCGGCGCCGTTCGTCTGGGACGGCGCGCCCCTGCGGTTGACCTTCACCCGAGTGACGTATTGCGACCTCGCCGAGACCTGCCCTGGCGTCGTCCGGCTCGACGGGCGCACCCTCGAGATGAGCGGGGCGTCGTTCGCCGACGTGTACCGGACCTTCCTGGCCTGTCTGCGGCTGGCAGGGTCGGAAGGATGAGCCGCAGATGCCGCCGACGCCGTTCCCGAGGTCGAGGCTTGCGGCACCCGTCGCGGTATGGTCAACTAGGCTCGGCGGGCGGATGTGGTGCAGTTGGTAGCACGTCAGCTTCCCAAGCTGAAGATCGCGGGTTCGAGCCCCGTCATCCGCTCCATCGACTGTCGGCGTCCAGGCTGCCGCGCCTCGGACGAGTCGAGGCAGATCCTCTCCCGGCGCTCCGCCCCTTGACTGAAATCAGGGTTCCCTCTCTCTCATATGTAGGGTATCCTAATCGTGAAGCCAGGGCGGGTCCGACCGCCGCTCTCGACACCGGAGCTCGACCGTGACCGTACGCACGGAGAACGCCGAGGAGTACCTGGAGGCCATCTTCAAGCTCCAGCACAGCGGCGGGACCGTCACTGTGAAGCGGCTGGCCGCCGAGCTGGGGCTCACCTCCCCCTCCGTCTCGGAGATGGTCCACCGCCTGCGGGCCGCCGGCCTTGTCGAACGGCGCGGGCGACGCGGACGTGGCCGGGGCATCAGGCTGACGGAGGCCGGCCTGGCCGAGGGCGCCGCCCTGGTGCGCCGGCACCGGCTCAGCGAGCGGTTCCTGGTCGACTACCTCGACATGCCGTGGGACGTGGTCCATGAGGAGGCCTGCAAGCTCGAGCACGCCTTGAGCCCGGAGGTCGAGGCGCGGTTGGCGGAGCAGCTGGGCAACCCTCTCACGTGCCCGCACGGCCACGCCATCCCCGGCGAGGACGGCTCGCTGCCCGACGAGCGCCTCCAGGCGCTCACCGACCTCCGGCCGGGCGACGCCGCCGTGATCGGATGTATCGCCGAGGAGGAGGGCGATCTCCTGCGCTACCTGGCCTCCCTCGGCCTGCTGCCGGACACGCCGATCGCGGTCGAGAGCGTGGCGCCGTTCAACGGCCCCCTGCTCGTGCGCGTCGGCGACGCACAGTACGCGCTCGGCCGGGAGGTCACCGACAGGATCATGGTCCGGCACTGACGCGCCCGTGAGCACCACCGTCCATCCGAGACAGAACGAGACCGCCGACGCGCCGCAGACGGACCGGCCGGTGGTGGTGTGTCTGGCCGGCAATCCCAACGTCGGCAAGTCCTCGCTCTTCAATGCCCTCACCGGCGAGTCGCGCGAGACCGCCCACTGCGCCGGCGTCACCGTGGAGGCCTGCTCCGCCTGCACGCGCTGGCGCGAGCGCCCGCTCGAGATCGTGGACCTGCCCGGGAGCTACGCGCTCGACGGCCTCAGCGGCGACCAGCTGGAGGCGCGGCGGGCGCTGCTCGAGCGTCGTCCGGACGTGGTGGTCGCGGTGGTCGACGCGACCAACCTGGCCCGCAGTCTCTACCTGCCGCTCCAGCTGCTCGACCTCGGCTACCGGGTGATCGTCGCGCTCAATCTCTCGGACGAGGCCCGCCGCCGCGGGCGCATGCCCGACGTCGAAGCGCTCTCGCGCGACCTCGGCGTCCCGGTGGTGGCCACGGTCGCGCCGCGCGGAGTGGGTGTCGCGGAGCTGGAGGACGCCATCCTCCAGGTGGCCGCCGGCGGCGGGCTCGGCGAGACCCTGGGCACGCCGTTGCCGCCCGCGGTGGAGCAGCGCGTCGAGGAGGTGGCCCTGCGCATCGCCGCCCGGTCCGACGCAGGCCTGCTCCCGCCGGGCGACCTGAACCCGCGTGCGGCCGCGCTCGCGGTCCTGGAGGGCGACGCCGATGTGACGCGCGCGGTCGGCCTCTCCGACGACGGCTTCCTGACCCACGCCGACGAGGCGCTGGCGCTCGAGATCTCCCGGGCGCGGCACACCGAGACCAAGGCTCTCGCCGCCGCCGCGAAGATGAACGGCTCGCCGGCCGACCGCTGGTGGCATCTCACCACGGCGCCGCGGACGGGCATCCCCATCATGATCGCCGTGATCGCCGGCATCTTCGCCACGCTCTTCATCGTGGGCGACCTGTTGTCGCAGGTGCTCGAGGCGGCGTGGGCCGCGTGGATCTCACCGCTGGTGACGAGTGCGGTCACCGGCATCTTCGGCGAGGGCCCCCTGGGGAAGATCGTCCTCTGGGGCGTCGACGGCGGTATCATCGCGACCCTCGCCGTGGGCATCCCGTACATCCTCACGTTCTACTTCATCCTCGCGTTCGTGGAGGACACCGGCTACATGAACGCCGCCGCCTTCCTCAGCGACCGGATCATGCACCGCTTCGGGCTGCATGGGCGCGCCGTCATCCCGCTCATCGCCGCGGGCGGCTGCAACGTGCCGGCGATCATCGCCACGCGCTCGCTGGGCAACACGCGTGAGCGCACCATCGCCGCCGTCCTGGCCACGCTGGTCCCCTGCAGCGCGCGCACCGCGGTGATCATCGGCGCCGTCGCCGGGGTCGCCGGCTGGCAGTACGCGATCCTGACCTATGCGGTGCTCACCGTCGTCATCATCCTTGCGGGGCTGGGCCTCAACCGCTTCATCCCGGGCGACAAGGGCATCCTGATCATGGAGATGTTCCCGTTCCGGCGTCCGGTCCTCCGCCAGGTGGCGCGCAAGACCTGGATGCGGTTCCGCGAGTTCGTGTGGGACGCCGCCCCCATCATCGTGCTCGGCAGCATGGCTCTCGGGGTGCTGTACGAGATGGGCTGGATCTGGCGGCTCGGGGTCGTGCTCGGGCCCATCGTCGAAGGCTGGCTGATGCTGCCCATGGTCGCCGGGCTCACCCTCGTGTTCGCCGTGCTGCGCAAGGAACTCGCCCTGCAGCTGCTGCTCGTCTTCGCGGCGATGGAGGCCGGCGGGGCGGTGATGAACATCGCCTCGTTCATGACGACCTCGCAGATCGTGACCTACGCGATCGTCAACGCGATCTACATCCCCTGCGTCGCCACGATCGCGGTGCTGGGTCGCGAGGTGGGCTGGCGGCGTACGGCCTACATCAGCGCCGGGACGATCGTGCTGGCGCTGATCGTCGGCGGCATCATCGCGCGCGTGCTGCTGCCGTTCTCCTGAGGGATCTGCGCCGCGCTCGCCGCCGGCCGACGGCCGGCGCGGCGGCGGGAAGCCCCGGTCAACCGCCGTGCCTGAGAACCCAGTCGACGGTCGCCCGTGCGACCCGCGGCGATCGTCCCGGGCCATGGTGCCCGCCCGCGTCCAGCCGTATGAACTCCGTCGGCGGCGCCAGGACGGCGGCCAATCGCTCGCTGTGGGCGATGGGCACGTCGTCGTCGTCGCGCGCGTGCGCCAGCAGCACGCGCGGCAGCCCGCGGGCGGCGGCGACGAGGTCGAGCCGCTCGAGGAACGGGCGCAGGGCGAGGCCGTCGAAGCGGCCGCCGTACGCGCGACCCCCGGGGTCGGGAGGGGAGGCGTCCGGCGCGCGCTCATACCGGTCGAGACCTGCGAGCAGCGACGCTCCATCGGCGGGGCAGAGCAGGACGAGCGAGCGGAAGAGCCCGGGGTGCGCGTGGGCGGCGAGCAGGAGGAAACAGCCGCCCATGCTGGCCCCGCGGGCGGCGAGCCACGGCGCACCGGACGCGGAGAGCAGGCGGCGGCCCGCGGCCACGGCGTCCCGCCAGCCGTCTGGGCCCATCACGCCCTCGCTCCCGCCGTGGCCGCGGAAGTCGAAGGTGAGCGCGGCCAGTCCGGCAGCCGCCGCCTGCTCGCCCATCAGCCGGTGGTTCTCCTTGCGGCTGCCGGCTCCGTGGCAGACGAGGAGGGCGCCGACCGGCGGACCGGCGGGCAGGAAGAGCCGGCCCGCGAGGGAGAGTCCGTCCGACTCGATCCGAAGGGCCTTCGGGGGCGGCGGTCCTGGTGACGGAGACGCATCCATCACGGGTGAGTGTAGCTGACGCCCGGCACGTGACGCAGCGTCGCGGAGAGTCCTCGCGACGACCTGCGGGCGCGCCCGACCGACGGGCGCTCTTGACGGAGGTCATGGCGACGCCCCTCCGGCGTCTCGTAGGCTGACGGCATGAAGATCGAGTTGCTCGGCATCCCGGACGGGCGCACCGCCGCCCTCGAGCGCGTCGTCCTGGAGGCGCTGACGCGGCTGGGCCGCACAGGTGAGGCCGAGCTCAGCCGTGTGGAAGACATGACCGCCATGATCGCGCGCGGCGTGCGTCAGCCGCCCGCGTTGCGCGTCGACGGCGTGGTCGTCTGTCGGCGGCGCGTGCCGACCGTGGACGAGGTCGTCGCCTGGCTCGGCGGCGGGGAGGGCGCAGGTACGGAGTGACCGGGCGGGGAGGCGCACGGACGCCGTTCCCGTCGACTCCGATCCGCCGTCCGCGGCGGCCGCGCGGACGATGCGACGTCCCCCAGGTGCGCCGGGCTGAAGTCCGGCCGTCAGGGCGCCCGGCCGGTCCGCCTCCGCGCCAGGTCGAGGTACTCCCCGGCGAGATCGATCCCGACGGACCGCCGCCCGAGCCCGGAGGCCACCAACATGGCGGTGCCCGTGCCGCAGAACGGATCGAGCACCACGCCGCCGGGCGGACAGGTGGCGAGGATCGGGATGCGGCAGAGGTCGGGCGGGAACGGGGCGAAGTGTGCTTCCCGACCCTGCGTGTCCTCCGGCAGGATGTCCCAGACGTCGCCGAGCTTGGGGCCGTCCGGGTGGTAGCGGAGGAAGTAGAAGCCGCGTTCCTGGAGCTCGCGGGCGCGGCCCGACACGACGCCCACGTCGGAATGCGTGGCGCGCTGGCGACCGCGGATGACCATGCGGAAGTCGGCGAGACGCCCGGCGGCGACCTCGCCGAGGGCCTCTTCGAGCGCCGCCAGGGCGGCCGCCTTCTCGAGCTCGTCCAGCGACGTCGAGAGCTCGATCTGACGGCGGTAGCGCACGCCGCGCACGCCGGTGGCGGAGACGACCGCACCGTCCTCGACGCGCGCCGAGCGTGGCGGTCGCCTGATCGCGTCGGCGTCGTAGTGGTATCCCTTCGCCCGGAGGACGAAGTGGAAGAGCAGCTCGTGGACGTTGCGCAGGCGGTCCCGACTCGTGTCCGGCCCGCCCTTCACCTTGTGCCACACGACGCTGTTGCGCAGCGTCCATCTCTGGGCGTCCGTGAGATGGAAGGCGACCCGCCACGGCACGCCGAGCTGGCGCTTGCCGCGGTAGGTGTCGCCCAGATTGAGCCAGAGAGAGCCCGACGGCTTGAGCACCCGGAGCAGCTCCGCGGTGACGGCGCCGAGGGCGGCCACATAGGCGCGCCAGTCGGGTTCGGCGCCGAGGCCGCCGCCGGCGTAACGCCGGTGGCCGAAGTAGGGCGGGCTCGTGACGACGCAGTCGACCGATGTCGCCGGGAAAAGCCGGAGCGTCTCGACGGCGTCGCCCTGCACGAAGAACGGGACGGGGGCGTCTTCGCTGCCGCGGGCGCCCAGATACGCGGCGAGCGCCTCCGCGATCCCGTCGCCTGTGCGACCGGTCAACGCGCCAGGAAGCGCCGGTAGATCGCCTCGTAGTCGGCGACCATGCGCTCGACGGTGAACCGCTCCTCGACGGTGCGGCGGCAGACGGCCGGGTCGATCTGCCAGACCCGGCCCACCGCCGCCACGAAGGCGTCGAGGTCGTCCGGCTCGACCACGAAGCCCGTCGCGCCGTCGTCCACCACCTCGGGGACCGAGCCGTGTCGCATGGCCACGACGGGGGTTCCGCACGCCATGGCCTCGATCATCACCAGGCCGAACGGCTCCGGCCAGGTGATGGGGAAGAGGAACGCGCCCGCGTGCGCGAACAACTCCCGCTTGCGCGCGTCGCTGACCTCGCCCTCATAGACGATCTGCTCGCCGTCGATGTGGGGCTCGACGTGCTCCTCGAAGTAATCGCGGTACGGCTCCTGCAGCACGCCCGCCATGATGAGCCTGCGGTCCAACCGTTTGGCGGTCTCGATGCTGTGGTGGAAGCCTTTGGCCTCGCAGACGCGGCCGAACGCCAGCAGGTAGTCGTCCTTCCCGGTCGTGTACGGCCACTGCTCCACGGCGATGGCGTTGTAGGCGATGCCCGCCCAGCGCATGCCCGGCGGCGCCATGGACCGCTGGTACTCGCTGATGCAGATGTAGCCCACCGCGTCGGCGAACTGGGCGTAGAAACCGGCGGCGACCTGGTCGAAGGCGCAGTGCACGGTGTGGACCATGGGCGTCGCCAGGTAGCGACTGAAAGCGATGCCCAGGAACCCCGAATGATCGTGGACGAGATCGAACGCATCCCGTTCGATGTCGGCGAACGCGAACGAGACGTGACGTGAGTCGAACGCGGTCACGCCGATCTGGTCGGGCATCTGCCGAGGGAAGAGGGAGCGGAGCTCGGCCGCCGTGTGCGAGTCGCCGGTGGCGTAGAGACACACCTCGTGGCCGAGCGCCGTGAGGCCGTCGCAGAGCTGCTGGACGACCCACTCCGTGCCGCCGTAACCCTCGGGCGGAACGGTGATCCATGGGGGTGCGAGCTGGGCGATCCGCATGCATGCATTCTACAGGACCCGTCGGGATCGGTGTCCCTGCCCGGTGCGGCGGGCTCCACTCAGGCCCGCCGACGCGATAGAGTGACGGTGATGATCCTCTACCTCGACTGCTCGAGCGGCATCAGCGGCGACATGCTCGTCGGCGCGCTGCTGGCGCTCGCGGGCACGCGCGTGGAGGATCCCGGCCCCCTCGACGATCTGCTGCGCCCCGCGCTGGCCGCAGCCGGCATCGATCCGCGCCTGGCGCAGATAGAGGAGGTGCGCCGCGGCGGTCTCGCGGCGCTGGCGTTCAAGGTCGCCGACCAGCCCGGCTTCGCGGGGTTCGACGAGCTCATCATGTCGCTGTACGCGTCGGACCTCGACCAGCCGGTGGCGGACGCCTGCGCCTCCATCGCCGAGCGCATGGCCGCGGCCGAGGCCGAGGTATACGGCCGCGGCGAGGAGCAGGCGCACCTCCACGGGCTCAGCGACGTCGACACGGCGGTCGACCTGGTGTGCGCGGCGACGCTGCTCGAGAAGCTCGCTCCCGAGCGCATCGTCGCCTCGCCGCCGGCCCTGGGCGACGGGGAGGTCGAGACGGCGCACGGCGTCCTGGGCGTCCCGACGCCGGCGGTACTCTCGCTGCTCGCCGGCCTGCCGACGGCCGGGGGCGCTCCCGCCGTGCCGGCGGGCGCCACGCCGGCCGAGCCGGTCGGCGAGCTCACCACCCCGACCGGGGCTGCCCTGCTCGCCCATTACGCCGGCGAGTTCGGTGGCCTGCCGGCCGGCCGCATCGAGCGCGTCGGACACGGCGCCGGCCGCCATGAGACGCCGGGCCGGCCCGCCGTGCTGCGCGCGGTCCTCGTGGATCCGGCGGAGCCCTCCGAAGGAACCTCGTCCGACGCGGCCGTGGACGCCGGAGCCGTCGTGACCTCGGCGCCCGCCGGATTCGTCGTCCTCGAGGCGAACATCGACGACATGACGCCGGAGTTGCTGGCGCACGCCGCCGACCTGCTGCGCGAGGACGGCGCGCTCGACGTGTGGATGACCGGCGCGCTCATGAAGAAGGCGCGCCCCGGCGTGGTGCTTCACGTGCTCGCCGCGGCGACCGACCGCGAGCGCCTCGCGCAGACGGTCTTCGCCGAGACGAGCACCTTCGGCCTCCGTGTCGTCCCCTGCGGGCGCGTCTACGCGGAGGAGCGCCGCGAGAGCGTCCGGATCGGCAAGCTCACCGTGGGCGTCCGGCTGAGCTACGTCGGCGGACGCCTCACCGGCGTCTCGCCGGAGTACGAGGACGTGCGCCGGGTGGCGGCAGCGGTCGGACGCCCGGCCCGGGTCGTGTACGAGGCCGCCCAATCGGCCGCCCGCAGCCGTTTCAGCGGCTCCTGAACGACACGGACGGTCGTACCGGCCGTCGTCCGTCTCCGGCCTCTCTCTCGCCGGCGAGGCCGATGTGTGCGAAATTGACCGCTTTTGTGGAGCGCTAGTAGAATCCGACACAAGCGCCGGATGCGAACCGGCGCGCGGCGCCCGGCGTCGCCACACTCGACGCAGCGGTCGTCACAACCTACACGCGCGGGACAGTGGAGATCAAAGGAGGACGCGTTGAGTTCGATCGTTCGCAAATCCCCGACGCCGAGCGACATCGAGATCGCCCAGGCGGCCACCATGCAGCCCATCCAGGCGATCGCCGAGAAGGCGGGCATCCTGGAGGACGAACTGGAGCTCTACGGTCGTTACAAGGCCAAGGTCGACTACATGGCCCTCCTCGACCGCCTCAAGGACAAGCCTGACGGCAAGATCATCGACGTCACCGCGATCACGCCGACGCCGCTGGGCGAGGGCAAGACCGTGACGGCCATCGGCCTCGGCGAGTCGATGAACGCGATCGGCATCGACACCATGCTGGCCCTCCGCGAGCCGTCGCTCGGCCCGGTGTTCGGCATCAAGGGCGGCGCCGCCGGCGGCGGTTACTCGCAGCTCCTCCCGATGGAGGACCTCAACCTCCACTTCACCGGCGACATCCACGCCGTGGGTGCGGCCAACAACCTGCTGGCCGCGATGGTCGACAGCCACCTCATGCACGGCAACGAGCTCGGCATCGACCCGCTCACCATCAGCTGGCGTCGTTGCGTGGACCTCAACGACCGCGCCATGCGTGAGATCGTGAATGGTCTCGGCGGCAAGCTCAACGGCATCCCGCGCCAGACGGGTTTCGACATCACCGTCGCCTCCGAGGTCATGGCCATCCTCGGCCTCGCCACCAGCCTCAAGGACCTGCGTGAGCGTCTCGGCCGCATCACCTTCGGCTACAGCTACGAGGGCAAGCCGCTCACGGCCGACGACATCGGCGCCGGCGGCGCCATGACGGTGCTCCTCAAGGACGCCCTCAAGCCCAACCTCATGCAGACCCTCGAGGGCAACCCGGCCGTGGTGCACGCCGGCCCGTTCGCCAACATCGCCCAGGGCAACAACTCGATCATCGCCGACCTCGTCGCGATGAAGCTCAGCGACTACGTGGTCACCGAGTCGGGGTTCGCCGCGGACATGGGCGCCGAGAAGTTCATGGACCTCATCTGCCGCTACGGCGGCTTCGCGCCGAGCGCCGTGGTCATCACCTGCACGATGCGTGCGCTCAAGATGCACGGCGGCCTGCCGGCCGATCCGGAGCTCCTCAAGGGCGAGAACAACGCGGCGCTCGAGAAGGGCTGCGAGAACCTCGCCAAGCAGATCGAGAACATGAAGTACTTCGGCGTCCCGGTGGTCGTCACGCTCAACCGGTTCGCCTTCGACCGCGACGGCGAGGTCGAGATCGTGCGCAAGGCCGCCGTCGCGGCCGGCGCCGAGGACGCTGTGCCGATCAGCGTGCACGCGCTGGGCGGCGACGGCGGCCAGGAGGCGGCCGAGGTCGTCAAGGCGGCGGCCGACAAGGGCGGGGACTTCAAGTTCCTCTACCCGCTCGAGGCCTCCATCAAGGAGAAGATCGAGACCATCGCCACCAAGATCTACGGCGCCGACGGCGTCGACTATCTCCCGGCGGCGGAGGAGAAGATCAAGCTCTTCACCGAGCAGGGCCTGGACAAGCTCCCGCTGTGCATGGCCAAGACCCATCTGTCGCTGAGCCACGACCCGGCGCTCAAGGGCAGGCCGCGGGGCTTCCGTGTCCCGATCCGCGACATCCGTCCCGCCACCGGCGCCGGCTATCTGTATCCGCTGCTCGGCGAGATGCGCACCATGCCCGGTCTGTCCAAGCGTCCGGCGGCCGTGGACGTGGACATCGACGTCGAGACCGGCCGGATCATCGGCCTGTTCTGAGAAGCTGAAGGAGCGACCCGGGGCGCCGGCCGCCTCACGGCGCCGGCGCCCCGCGGAGCCCTTCCCCGGCTCCGCGGCCGGCCGGCGCTCGACCGGCCCTGCCTGTCGCTCCCCTGTCCGCGGCGCGAGGCGCCGCGCTGGAGGTGAACGGTGAGCGACGGAGCCATCATCTATACGTCGGAGCCCCTGCAGACCTATCTCGACGACGCCGCGAGCAAGAAGCCCGCTCCCGGCGGAGGGAGCGTGTCCGGGTGCGTCGGCGCCCTCGGAGCGGCGCTGGTCGGCATGGTATGCAACCTCACCCGTGGGCGCGAGAAGTTCGCCGCGGTGGAGGCCGACATCGTCGCCCTGGTCGAGCAGTCGGAGGCGGCCAGGGCGAGACTCGAGAAGCTGCTGCAGGACGACACCACCGCCTACAACGGCGTGATCGAGGCGTACAAGCTGCCCAAAGAGACCGAGGAGGAGCAGGCGGCGCGCAAGGCGGCCGTCCAGGCCGGCCTCATCGTCGCTGCGGACGTCCCGCTCGAGATCTGCCGCGTCGCCGTGGAGGTCTGCCGGCTGAGCAAGATCGCCGCCGAGAAAGGCAATCCGGCGGCCGTCACCGACGCCGGCATCGGCGCCATCCTCGGTGAGGCGGCCGTCGTCGGAGCTGCGCTGAACGTCAAGATCAATCTCAGCTCGATCGAGGACGTCGGGTACACCAGCGCGGCGGCGGCCGAGATCGACCGGATCCAGCAGGAAGCGGCGGCGTTGCGCGAGGAGGTCCTCGCGATCACCGTCTCCAAACTCTGAACCCCGGGGCCGAGGCAGCTCGCGACCCGCGATCCAGCAGACGAAAGGGAGCCATGGCAGCGCAGATCATCGACGGCAAGGCCATCGCCGGGCAGGTCCGTGAGGAGATCAAGGCCGAGGTCGCCGGGTTGGCGACGCGCGGCGTCAAGCCCGGTGTGGCCACCATCCTGGTGGGCGAGGACGGCGGCGCGCAGTTCTACCGCGGCCAGATCGAGAAGAACACCGGGACGGTCGGTTTCGCCTACTTCAACCACACGCTTCCGGCCGGCGCGAGCGAGGCCGAGATCCTCGAGCTCATCGCCAGGCTCAACGCCGACACGACGGTGCACGGGATCCTGGCCCTCATGCCGATGGACGCGGAGATCGACCAGAACACGGTGTTCAACGCGATCGCCCCGGAGAAGGACCTCGATTGCGTCAACCCGGCCAACATCGGCCACGTGCTGCTCGGCGACCAGCTCTTCGCGCCGGCCACACCGAGCGCGTGCATCGAGATCCTCGATCGCGAGGGGATCGAGCTGCAGGGCAAGGACGTCACCATCGTCAACCATTCGAACATCGTCGGGAAGCCGGTGGCGCTGCTCTGCCTCAATCGCAACGCCTCGGTGCATGTGGTGCACGTCTACAGCAAGGACGTCCCCGCGGCCTGTCGGGAGGCCGACGTACTGATCAGCGCGGCGCCGGTGCAGAACCTCATCAAGGCCGACATGGTGAAGCCCGGAGCCGTCGTGGTCGATGTGACCACGATCCGCGTCGAGGGCAAGCAGGTGGGCTCGCTCGAGTTCGATGCGGTCTGCGAAGTCGCCGGACGGGTCACCCCCGTGCCGGGCGGCGTGGGTCCCGTCACCAACGTGATCCTGCTGAAGAACGCGCTGGCCGCCTGCAAGGCGCAGACAGGTCTCGCGTGAGGTGAGCCGCGCCCCTCGTCCGAGGCAGGCGCGGAGGCGGGCGGGCGGCGGGTGCGGCGGCCCTGCGGGCCGCGGTACCCGCCGCCCGTCAAGTGTGGTTCACTAGAGAGCGGAAGAAGAGCGGACCGCGCGGAGCGCCGCGGCCGCTCGTGCGAACGCGGTCCTCGTGCGAAGTGGAGTTGATGTGATGCCCAAGCCAGAAGCCACCCCCGTGGCGGCCGGGGATGCCGCCCCTGAGGTCGACGTGGGGAAGGTCACCGCGCTCGTCGCGGAGACAGACCCGCACGGCAGCCTGATCTCGCTGCTCCAGCATGCGCAGGACGAGTACGGGTATCTGCCCGAGCCCGTGGTCGAGGAGATCGCCCGCCTCAGCGGCATCCCGGCGACGCGCATCTACGGCATCATCACCTTCTACGCGCAGTTCACGACCATCCCCACCGGTCGGCACAAGTGCTTCGTGTGTCACGGGACCGCCTGCCATGTGGCCGGTGCGATGCGCGTCACCGAGGCCCTGGAGCAGGAGCTCCAGGTCGCCGACGGCGAGACGCGCGCCGACCTCGAGTTCTCGCTGGACTCCGTCGCCTGCATGGGCGCCTGCTCGCAGGCGCCGGTGATGCGCGTGGACGACGAGACCTACGGCAACCTCACCGCCGACGCGGCGCGCAAGGTCGCGCGCCGGCTGCTGGAGCAGGTGGCGGCCGAGCAGGGGAGCGTGTCCGATGCCTGAGCCCGCCCCCGTGCCCGCCGAGGGCGTCAAGGTCGCGGTGGCGACGTCGGCCGACGGCCGGCGCCGTGTCTCCGTCTGCGCCGGCACCGCCTGCGTGTTCGCCGGCTCGCTCAAGATCCGCGACGAGTTCGTCGCCCAGATAGAGGCCGCGGGTCTGCAGGGGCAGGTGGAGGTGGGCATCATCGGCTGCCACGGGCTCTGCTCCCAGAGCCCGCTGGCGGTGGTGTCGGACGGCGACACGTACTACCCGCGCCTCAAGCTCAAGGACGTCAAGACCGTGGTCGAGCAGCATCTGGCAGGCGGCGAGGTGGTGGAGAAGCTCCTTTACACGGACCCCGCCACCGGAGAGCATATCGCCTGCGCCCACGACATCCCCTTCTACAAGGCCCAGACGCGCATCGCCCTGCGTGACGTGGGCGTGATCGACCCGGAGAGCCTCGACGAGTACCTCGC